>WNFF01009550.1_pt1 | contig 12378 bp, 13 predicted proteins | sample 5400441 | NCBI WGS metagenome assembly WNFF01 (sample SAMN13153345, study PRJNA577476) | soil metagenome | isolation source: 120 cm saprolite under Douglas fir tree site 2 hole 3 replicate 1 | place: USA:California | collected 2015-04-18
GGCCAGTAGAAGTAGCGCATCGAATCGTATACGGCGCCGGTGGCGATGAAGGGAAGGAAGGCGCTCAGGAACCGCCGGGTCTTTTCGTTGTACAGGTCGAGGAACCCGAGCAGCCCGACGAGGACGTGATCGGACCGCAGACCGCCGAGCAGTCCGACCGCGGCGATGTAGACGAGCCCGATCGCGGGCGGCAGGATGCGCCGCCTCATGGTGCGTGAAGGGAGAAGCCACTCGCGGGCAGTGGCCGATAGAGGAACTATGGCGGTATCAGCGAACATGGTTATGTTGAGAGACGACAGACGCACTTGCGATTCGCAGTCAGTGCAATAGGTGGACGGAATGCGGACCGCGGGGCGTCGCCGATGAGATGCGCACCGGTCCTGCTGGCTGGCTGCGTCCTTTGCCTGCCTACCGCGGCGCGCGCTGAGCCGCCAGACTGCTCAGCCGGCGTCCACACGCGCATCGTCCCCCTCCCCGTCTATGCAACGCTGCCCAACGAGGGCAACACGTTCGGCGCCATGCCCGTATTCCTACGTATCTACGATCCCGCGGGCAGGACCGAGTCGATCACCGCTCCCAGCGTCACCTGGAACGACGTGATCCACTGGACGACGACGCTGCGCGTCTTCAGCTACCCCGCCGACGCTCAGAACCTGAACCTGGTCCTGACGCTGAGCACGCGCATCAATTCGGGTGTGCTGCTGCAGTGGCGCGATCTGCCGCGCGCCCGCGGAGCGTTCACCACCGATCTCGAGCTGCGTTGGCAGCGCAGCGTGTTCTATCGCTTCTTCGGGCTGGGACCCGACACTCCGGAGACGGCGGAGACCAGCTACACGCGCATCCGCGCCCACGGCTCCGCCCGCGCCGGCGTGAACCTGGGCGGATGGTGGAACGCGGGCGTCGGGCTGCTGCTCCACCACGACGACGTCCAGGACCTGGGAGTGCCGGGACTGCCGCTCAGCCGCCGCGTCTTTCCCTCCGTGCCGGGAATGGGCGGCTCGACCACTGTCGGGCAAATGCTCGAGATCCGTTACGACAGCCGCCCGAACTGGGAAAATTCAGAGCGCGGCTTGTTCGCCTCGGCCGCGGCCGGACCCGTCGAGGGCATCGCCGGGTCGCCGACGTTCCTGCGCGGGCAGGTGCGGGTGCGCGCGCTGCATCCCGAGCTTGGATGGATCGCCGGAGCGGCGCGATTCGACTTGACCTTCGTGAGTACGTCGAGGGCCCCCTTCTACGATCAGAGCACGCTCGGCGGCGCATACCTCCTGCGCGGCTTCACCGAGGATCGCTTCATCGGTCAGAACGCATGGACGATCGAGGTGGAGCAGCGCATCCGCCTGCTGCAGACGCACATCTACGGCGTCACCGCCGACTGGCGGATCGATCCGTTCGTCGGAGCCGGGCAGGTGTTCGACGCACTCCATCAGGCGCTCTCGGATCCGCGGGTCACCGCCGGCGTGGGCCTTCGCGCCTGGGTCCATCCCAACGTGGTCGGGCGCATCGATATCGCCACGGGCGGAGAAGGCCTCAAGGTGTACATCGAGATCGGTTATCCCTACTGATTGGCGGCGGCGGCGCGCCGCACTGTCGAGCTGACGGCGCCGAGATCGAGCAATTCGCTCTCCGAGAGCGGCGCGTCGAGGATCTGCACGAATTGCTCCGCGGATTCCGGCTTGGCGACGGGCGCGCGGGGCCTCACCTCCGGAAGCCGCGGCAACAGCTCGGCGAACTGCCTCCGCAGCGCTTCGTTGTCCTGGACGATCTCGCCGGTGCGCTCGAGCAGCGTCAAGGTCTGGGCGCGGTGGCTTTCCCTCGGCCCCTCCATCAGCGACAGTGAGCTGGCGCCGAGCATCAGGGACCAGGCGCAGAACGTGCGGTAGCCCCGCTCGGCCCGCGGCAAGGACGTGAGATACGCGAGCGCGCCTTCCCCGTCCGCCCGCAGGCTGGCGAGGATCGCGCGGCGGTCGGGAACCAGGAAGCGCCCGGCGGCCTCGTCCTCGGCCTGGTCCTTGAGGATGTTGACCTTCTGCAGGAAGAGGCCGAAGCGATAAGCGAGGAGCATGCGCGGCGGCGCCTCCCCGCCCAGCGCCCAGAGCCTGGTCAGCAGCTCGCCGACCAGTCCGGCGACGATGCAGCAGTAGCGCGTGACGTCCTCGAGGTCGAGGAGCCGCAGCGGAACCGGACGGAGCGCGTAGGCGGCCATGCCTTGCGCCATGCGGTCGATGGCGCCGAAGATCACACCGCGCGCGCCGGCAGGCTGCTGGTGCAGATCCTCGAGGAACGGCTGCGTGTCGGCGAGGAGATTGCGCTCGCCGTCGGTGATCAGGTTGGGGAACGAGGCGCGGAAAACGTCCACCTGCCCCCGGACCGGCGGCATGCGCACGAACCGGCGGAAGGCCTCGAACTGGCGCTGCTGCAGTTGCCTGTCCTGGAACGGAGCATCTTCCACCGTGTCGAGCACGCGCAGGAGCAGGTAGGAGAGCGCGACACGCTCACGGAAGGGCGACTCGAGCTGCGGGATGCAGAGAGCGAAGCTGCGGCTCACCGCATCGAGATGGCGCTGGTAGAAATCGCCGGATCGCATGTAACACCTCTTGGGGACAGGACGGTTTTCGGCAGGCGGCGCAGGGCGGTCCGGTATCGGCCCAGCGCGAGCAGGGGGAAGCAGTTGCGGTAAAGGTGGTATCGGATCATGAACCCGGCGGAGAGCTCTCGGCCCTCGCGGATGCGGGCGCCGCGCTCCTCGCCGATGCCGTAGCCGGGGAACCCGCAGCCCGTGAACGACTCCTCGTCCCAGGCGCCGTCGGTGCGCTGGCGCTCGAGCAGGAAGCGGGCGCCGCGGTGGGCGGCCGGGGAGTCCGCCCGCCCCGCGGCGATCAACCCGAGCAGCGCCCAGGCAGTCTGCGACGGCGTGCTCTCTCCGCGCCCTCGCGCCGCCACTTCCACGTACGAAGCGCAGGACTCACCCCATCCGCCGTCGGCGTTCTGCCGCTCGTTCAGCCAGCGGACCGCGCGGCGCACGGGCAGGCCGTCCATCGCCTCGCCCGCGGCCGCGAGCGCCGGCAGCGCCGCGCCCACGCCGTAAATGTGGTTTACGCCCCAGCGGCCGAACCAGGAACCTTCCGTTTCCTGTTGACCATGGAGGTACCGCAGCGCGCGATCCATCGCGGGGTCGCTGCGATCGAAACCGAATGCGCCGAGCATCTCGATCACGTGCGCGGTGACGTCCGCGCTGGGAGGATCGATCATCTCGCCGAAGTCGCTGAAGGGAAGCAGGGCGGGCAGTCGCGAGGTGTTGTCCTTGTCGAACGCGGCCCAGCCGCCGTTGCGGCTCTGCATGGCGAGCACCCAGCGCAGCGCACGCTCCCGGGTCGGCGCGTCCACCGCGCCGGCCTTCTGCAGGGCGAGCAGCACCACCGCCGTGTCATCCACGTCGGGATAGAGATCGTTCTCGAACTCGAACGCCCAGCCGCTCGGCTCCACGTCGCCTGCCCGGACGCACCAGTCGCCGGGCACGCGGATCTCCTCGGCGAGCAGCCAGCGCGCGGCCTGCTGCACCATCCTGTCCGACGGCTCGACGCCGGATTCGAGCAAGGCGAGCAGCGCAAGCCCGGTATCCCAGACCGGCGAGAGGCACGCCTGCACGCGCGCGCTCCCGTCGGGACGGCGAACCATCCATCGCCCGTGCATGCCTTCGAGACCCTTCTTCAGCGCGGGATGGTCGAGCGGATGTCCCAGCGAGCGGAGCGCCATCAGCGAATACACCCAGGGCGGCTGGATTCCGCCCCAGCTTCCGTCGGCTTCCTGGTGCGCGAGGATCCACTTTTCCGCCGCTTCGCGCGCCTGCCCGCGCAACGGGTGGAACGGCAAGCGGTCGTAGAGGCGCAGCGCGCGGTCGACGGCAAGGAAGAATCGATCGAGCGCGTCCCGCGGCGCGGGTGGAGCGATCCCGGGGACGCGCAGCTCGTCGAGCCGCGCGGCGTCCGGCACCGGTCTCACCGGGCGGTCGTTCATCAACAGGAGCAGCGGCACGATGGTTCCCCGCGCCCACGACGAGAACTGGTAGATGCTGAACGGCGCCGAGGGAGGCAGCAGCATCAACTCCGGCGGCATCGCGGGAAGGTCGTCCCAGCTCCACTGGCCGAACAGCGCGAGCCAGATGCGGGTGAAGGTCCGCGCCCGCGCGATGCCGCCGCGCGCCCGGATGAACTCCCTCGCGGCGGTCAGGTGTGGAGCGTCGGCGGGATCGCCGGCCAGCTTGAGGGCGAAGTAGCACTCGATGGTGGTGGAAAGATCGCCGGGCGCGCCGTGGTACATGGCCCAGCTTCCGTCGGAGCGTTGGTAGTTGCGGATGTCCTGCGCCACGCCGCGCCAGATCTCGTCATCGCGCGCGCCGAGGAAGTGAGTGAGGAGCAGGTACTCGGCGTCCATGGTGGCGTTCGACTCCAGCTCCGCCCACCAGAACCCTTCGCCGATCTGCTCGCGCGCGAACCACGCCTGCGACCGCTCGACGACGAGATCCAGCGACGCGCGCTCGAGCTGGCTTCCGCTGGCGATCACGAGACTCCCCGCTCCGCGAGCAGCGGCTCGTTGGCCACCTCGCGCCGGGTGCGCTCTTCGAACCAGCGGACCGCCTTGGCGAGCGCCTCCCGGATCGGCGTCTGGCGCAACCCGAGCTCGCGGACGGCGCGCCGGCAGTCGGCGAACATGAACTGGCGCGCGGTCCGCACGCCCTCCAGCGGAATGCGCGGCGGGCGGCCCAGGATCCGTACCATCACGAAGGCGTCCGCGTGCGCGAGCCCGAGGGCGAGCAGGTGCGGCATCCGGAACCGCGGCGGCTTCCGCCCCGAAACCACCGCCAGCTCCTCGAGGAGATCGCGCATGGTCAGGTTGGCATGGCCGAGGATGTACCGCTCTCCCCGACGCCCGCGCGCGAGCGCGAGCAGCTCGCCCTGGGCCACGTCGTCGACGTCCACGACGTTCATGCCGGTGTCGAGATAGGCCGGCATCCGCCCGTCGAGAAAATCGCGGATCATGGCGCCGGTGGGAGTCGGCTTGACGTCGCCAATGCCCACCGGGAAGGTGGGGTTGACGATCACCACGTCGAGACCGCGCCGGGCCTCTGCGCGGACCAGCTCCTCCGCTTCCCACTTGCTCCTCTTGTACGGCCCCGGCGGCGGTCCCGAGGGCATCGAGCGCTCGTCGGGGAGGGCGCTGTCGTGCATGCCGCCGATGGTGGCGACGCTCGAGGTGTAGACCAGCCGGGCGCCTCCGGCGCGCACGGCATCGATGACGTTGCGCGTGCCGCCCACGTTGACCGCCAGTACCTCGCTCTCCGGCGCTGCGAACGAATAGATCGCGCCGACGTGGAAGACCGCGTCGCAGCCCCGCACCGCCGCCGCGACAGCCCGGGCATCGCGCAGGTCGCCGCGCGCGATCTCGAGCTGGCCGGCGTCCGCGACATTGGGCGCCGAGCCCGGACGTAGCAGGACGCGGACCCGATCCCCGCGCCGGAGCAATGCGCGGGCGACGGCGCCGCCGATGAACCCGCTGGCGCCGGTGACCAGTGCCTTCATGGGCGGACCTCCGCGGCGGCAAACACCGGCGTGAGACGCTGCAATGCGAGCTCGAGGGCGTGCGCGGCGCGCCGGGCGCGCAACGAAAGCTGGATCAGGTCCGTCACGGCGCGCGGACCGCTGAGCGCGTACCTCAGCGCAGACAGCAGATGGCGGCCTGCCGGCTCCCGCGTGAACGGCGGCAAGGAGGACTCGAGCGGGTCGACGATGGCGCGCAGCCCGATCCAGGGGACGCCCGCTTCGATTGCTGCGCGCGCAGCCGGATGGCTCTCCATGTCCACGGCCAGCATGCCGGGCCGCGCCAGGGCGCGCTTCTCCTCCGGGGTCGCTGCCACGGCGGTGGTGCAGGCGAGCTCGCCCTCGAAGAATCGCAGCCCGCGGAGCGCCTCCGCCGCTGCCAGGCGCTCCGGCCCGGAGGCGGCGAGCACGTCTCCGTTCTCGTCGCGGACCGACGTCGCCAGCACCAGGTCGCCGGGCGCCAGCGCGCTGTCGAGGCTCCCGGAAAAGCCACAAGTGATCACCAACCGCGGCTCCTCCTCGGTCACCGCGGCGCGAGAGCCTCCGCCGATCCCGATCGCCCGCGCGACGAGGTCGCCGCCCGCGATCCGAGCGCGAACGCGCCCGTCGCGGGGCGCCGCCCCCACGGCCCGCGCGACGCTGCGTAGCTCGGCCTCGAGCGCCACCAGCACCAGCACCGGCCCCGACTGGTGCCAGTCTCCCCACGCCGGCGTGTCGCGCGGCTCGAGCGTGCCCTTGCGGCGCTCCCAGATCTCCTGCGACTTCTGCGCGGTATCCACGCCGGTGAAGGCGATGTCGGCGATCTCCGCGAGCGGAATCCGCAGACGCCGTGTCGCCGTCTCGTCGAAGAGCTCGAGGTGCGTGGTGCCGCGATCGTAGACGAAGCCCACCAGCTCCGAACCGTCGCGCTGGCGGAGCGTCACGTAGCCGCGATAGTCGAATGCCCGCTGGACGAGCTCGCTCAATCGCGCCTCGGTCATAGACGACCCGTCGCCATTGCAGCGAGCGTCGCCCCCATCGCCCGCGGCGACTCGAAGGCCGCCCGCACTGCGCTGGGCTCGTATCCGCAGTGCACCATGCAGTCCTGGCAGCGCGGGTTGCCGCTCTTGCGCCCGTACTGCGACCAGTCCGTCTCCTCCATCAGCTCGCGGAAGGTCTTTACGTAGCCGTCCTGCAGCAGATAGCAGGGCCGCTGCCAGCCGAAGAGGTTGTAGGTCGGGTTTCCCCAGGGCGTGCATTCGAAGTCGCGCTTCCCCATCAGGAACTGCAGGAAGAGCGGCGACTGGTTGAAGCTCCAGCCGCGGTTCGGAGACTCGAGCATGCGCGCGAACAAACGGTGAGACCGCTCGCGGCGCAGGAAATGCTCCTGGTCCGGCGCCTTCTGGTAGGCGTAGCCCGGCGAGATCGTCATGCCCTCCACACCGAGCCCCATCATGTCGTCGAAGAAGCCTCGCATGCGGCCGGGATCGGCGCCCTCGAACAAGGTGGTGTTGGTGGTGACGCGGAACCCCCGCTCCAGGGCGGCGCGGATGGCGCTCACCGCCGCGTCGTAGCCGCCCTCGCGGCAGACGGAGAAATCGTGCTCGGAACGCGGGCCGTCCATGTGCACGCTGAAGCTCAGGTACGGGCTCGGCTGGAACTCGTGGAGCTTGCGCTCCAGCAGAAGTGCATTCGTGCAGAGGTACACGAATCGCTTTCGGGCTGTGAGCTCGCGCGCGATCTCCGCGATCTGCGGATGAAGCAACGGCTCACCGCCGGCGATGCTCACCACCGGCGCGCCGCATTCATCCGAGGCGTGGACGCACTCTTCCACCGAGAGGTGTTTCTTTAGAATCTGGACGGGATATTGAATTTTCCCGCAGCCCGTGCACGACAAATTGCAGCGAAAGAGCGGCTCGAGCATGAGTACCAAAGGGTAACGGTCGTTCCCCTTCAAGCGCTGTTTCACGACGTACCTGGCGACCGCCAGCATCTGCGTCAGGGGAATTGCCATCGCTATGTCCTTGCCGCGAACGAGAGGACCGCCTGGTTCCGGAACACGACCTCACCCCGCTTCAGGTCATTTCGATGACAGGCCGCACCAACCGATTCGAGCGATTTTCAGGAAGGCTGTCATGGGCCAAAAGTCGCACGCTGCGATTCGAGTCGATAGCGGAGATGATTGCGGCGGTTACGTAGGCTGTTGATAGAGCCCCAGCACGTTGCCAGTGGGATCGCGGAACCTCGCGGTGATCTCGGGCGCGTCGGTGCCGATGGGCTGCGCCACCTCGCCGCCGCCGGCGAGGACGGCCTCGAGGGTGGCGGCGATGCTATCCACCATCCACGAGCGTGGTCGAGCCGTCTCGCTCCTCGAACGACACCGTCACGACCGCCCCCCCCCCGGCAGGGGCTCGAAGCTCTGCGAGGCGCTCGGCTTTGCCGCGAGCGAGCACGTAACGGTACGCGCCGCCTGGGCGCAGGTCGGCGTCGCACTGCACCAGGGTGACGCCCCGCGACTCGGGAGCCCACCAGCGCTCACGTACTCGGGCTTGGTCCACGCGTCGAAGACGATGTGCGCCGGCGCGCGGAATGTACGCGTAATGACGATCTCCTTGTCGGAGGTGCGCTCCATCGACGTGGGCTTGAGATTCATCGGTTCAGCTTTTCTTTTTGCGACCATCTCGTTCTCCTCTTCTTTTGTCCTTGAGTTCTTGGATGAGGGCGTCCAGTCGATCCATGCGCTCGTCCCAGATGCGGCGGTAGCGCTCGAGCCACTGGTTCAGCTCGCGCAGCGGTTGGGCGCGCAGTCCGTAGAGGCGCTGCTGCGCGCGCGGCTCCACCTGCACCAGCCGCGCCTCCTTGAGCACGCGCAGGTGCTTCGACACCTGCGGCTGGTTCAAGCGCAGCGCCGCGCCGATGGCACCCACGGGGCGGGGGCCGCCGCGCAGCAGCTCTCGCTCAGGCGCTGGCCAACCATGTGCTGCCACCCTTTGCTCGCGCCGTCGAAAGCGAACGCGTTGGCGGGCAGGAAGCCGGACTGCTCGAGCGCGAGCCGCGTGCCTGACGGCGTCGGCGTGAGCGTCCAGGTGACCACGGTGTCCAGAGGCGAGGACGCAGGTCCGCTCCGCCACGAATAACGGAGGCGCTTGTGCGGCTCGATCTCCAGCACCTCGCAGCGAACGATCCCGTCCCACCACGGTGTCGGCTCCGCCTTGAGGTGAAGCTGTGCCCGGCGAGAGGCCGCATGTCATTGTCCATGAGCCACGCCGCGAGCAGCTTGGGCTCGGTCAGCGCACGCCATACTTTCGCGGGCGGGTAGGGCAGGTCGTACTCCATGGAAATCGTCCGCGTTTCGGTTTTAGCGTTCATTCATCCATCTCCTTGAGCAATGCTTGAAGTCGGACGAGGCGATCGAGCCAGAAGGTCTGGTAATGCGCGATCCAATCGACGAGCGGCCGTAGCCCCTTCGGCTCGACCCGGTAGTAGACGAGTCGACCATCGCGCCGTTCGGACACAAGGCCAGCGCTGCGGAGCGTGGCCAGGTGCTGGGAGACGGCCGGCTGGGAAATGTCGAAGCGCGCCGTGAGGTCCTTCACAGCGGCTTCTCCACGGGTCAGGCGTTCAAAGATGGCGCGTCGGCTTGGGTCCGCCAGGGCGCGGAAGACGGTGTCCTCGCGTTGCACGGAAGAAACGTATAAGTGAGCGCTTATGTAATGTCAAACCAGGTGAGGACATCAGCCCGCTGGCCGGCGGGATACGTCGCTCAGCAGGCATGTCGTCGTGCCATGTGCGTAGAGCTTGCCCGCGCCGTCGATGACACTGCCCTCCGCCGTGGCGACCTTGCCGCCCAGGTGGATGACCTTGCCGATCGCCCGCACTCGTCCGGTGTCGCGCTTCAGCGCGCGGATGTAGTTCACCTTGAGCTCCAAAGTGGTGTAGGCGCGCCCTTCGGGCAAGAGTGAATGGATGGCGCATCCCATCGCCGAGTCGAGCAACGTCGCCGCCAGCCCGCCATGGACCATGCCGATGGGGTTGTAATGATACTCCTGCGGCTCGACCGCGAAGACCACGCGGCCTTCGCCGACCTCCTCGATGTCGAAGCCCATCAGACTTGCGATCGGCGGCGGAGGCAGCCTGCGCTCGGCGACTGCGCGGAGAAAGGCGGCGCCCGCCATCGAGAACGCCGCCTTGCCGAGGGTTGCAGGATCCTGCCAGGTCACGGTGCGGGTCCGTTCGATGTTGCTCACGTCCAAGGACCTCCTGTCGAAGATTCAGTGCGCGTTGACATCCACGGCTCCTCCTCGCTGCGGCCGGCGCATGAGGACGATCACCCAGCTCGCGGCGAGAAACGCGAAGGCCAGCCAGAGAAAGCTGTTGTTGAAGGCCTTGAGGAGCGCCTGTGCGCCGATGCGCTGGTTCAGCACGGCGAGCGCCGCGCCTTGCGGATCGAAGAGCCGGGCGCCTGGACCGTGCTCGAGCAGCGTCCGCTGCTCCGCGACCAGCGACCCGTACGCGTCCACGTGGCTGGTGATGAAGGTGAAATTCTGCTTCACCTGCCGGGCGAGCATGGTGCTCATCCATGCCGTTCCAATCGACGCGCCGAGCTCGCGCGTGAGGTTGAACAGGGCGGTGCCGCCGGGCCGCTGCGCCGCAGGGAGCGAGGCAACGCCGAGCACCGTGAGCGGTATGAAGCCAAACCCGGTGCCGATGGCGCGGATGAAGAGCGGGAAGGCGACCTGACCGGTGGTCACTTGCGCGGTCAGGTGCCCGTTGAGCCACAGGCTGGTGAAGATGCCCGCGCTGGCCACCGCCAGCAAAAGGCGCGGGTCGACCCTGGTCACGAGCTTTCCGACCACCGGGAAGATCAAGAGCTGAATCCAGGTCGCCATCAGGAATACGCGTCCGATGTCGATCGCGCGGTAGTGCAGAATCGTGCCGCAATACAGTGAGAGCAGCACCGAACCCGCGAAGATGGCCGTCCCCACGAGGAAGTTGAGGGTGGTGGCCGCCGCATAAGCGCGATTCCGGAAGACGCGCAGATCGACGACGGGATGCTCGGCCTCGAGCTCGTGAGTGACGAACCCGATCAGCGCGATGGCGGCAACGACGGCGAGGACGGCGATGGTCCTGTCCTCGAACCAGTCGTTGCGGTTTCCTTCCTCCAGGACGTACTGCAAGGAAACCATGCCGAGGGCCAGAAGCGCGATGCCGAATCGGTCGACCGGGGAGCGGTCGGAAACGAAGCCCGGCTGCTCGATCTGCGTCCACGCGATCCAGGCGGCGATGAGCCCCAACGGAACGTTGATGAAGAAGATCCAGTGCCAGCTCGACCACTCCACCAGGTATCCGCCGATGGTGGGGCCGAGCAGCGGTCCGGTGATTGCGCCCATGGCGAAGAGAGCGCCGGCCATGCCGTGCTCCTTCTCCGGGTAACGCGAGAAGAGCACGCTCTGCGAAGTGGGGATGATGGCGCCGCCGCCCAACCCCTGGAGGATGCGGAAACAGACGAGCGACGGCAGGTTCCAGGCCAGGCCGCAGAGCGCGCTCGCGGCGGTGAAGATGAGGATCGAGACCGTGTAGTAACGCCTGAAGCCCAAGCGCCTCAGCAGCCATCCCGACATCGGGATGACGGTGATATTCGCCATCGCGTACGCGGTCGAGACCCACGCGATCTGATCGAGCGGCGTCCCGAAGTTGGCGCGGATGTCGTTGAGCGCGACGTTCACGATGGAGATGTCCAGGAACGCCATCAAACCCGCGACCATCGCGCCGGCGGTGATGAGCGGCTTGCTCCCGCGAAGGACGGTCGCTTCCGTGCTCATCAGTCCCTCGTCCGGACGGTGACGTCGGCGCTCATGCCGGGGCGCAGATCCACCCCGGGAGGGCCATCGAGACGGATGAGCACCGGGATGCGCTGCACGACCTTGACGAAGTTTCCCGTGGCATTGTCGGGTGGCAGGAGAGCAAAGCGCGCGCCGGTTCCGCTTGCGATGCTCTCGACGTGGCCGCGAAATTCGCGCCGGCCATAGGTGTCGAGGCGCACCGTCGCGCTCTGGCCCGCGCGCATCTCGGCGAGCTGGTCCTCCTTGAAGTTGCCGACGACCCACACATCGTCGAGCGGCACGATGGCAAGCAAGGGACGGTCGGGGCTGACGGTCTGGCCTTCCTCGACGCTGCGCCGCGAAACAACGCCTCGGCGCGGCGCCCGCACGGTGGTGTACGAGAGATTCAGCTCCGCGAGTTTGAGCGCCGCTTCCGCTTGCAGCGTTTTCGCCTCGGCGAGGGCGAGCGCGGCGCGCGCCGAGGCGACTTGCTCCGCTGCCGTCTGGGCAGCGGTCAGCCGTCCTCTTGCGAGTACGAGGCCGCCGCCCGAGCCGGCGCGCCCGGCCTGCGCGGCGGCGAGCCGGGCCTGTTCACTCTGGTACCGCGCCGCCGCGGCGTCGAACTCCGTCTGCCTCAGATCCAGATCCGCCTCGGGCAATACCTTCGCTTCGACGAGCGTACGGGCGCGATTGAGATTGAGCTCCGCGAGCGATTTGCGCGACAGGGCGGCGGCGAGGTCCGCCAGCGTCTGCTCGATCGCGGCCTGAGCAGAGTGGATGGAAGATGCCGCGGCTGTCAGACCGCCCCGGGCCTGGACGAGGTTTGCGGGTGCGGTCTTCTCCGTGAGCTCGAGCGTCGAGCGGGCGCCGGCGGCGGCTGCGCGCGCTGCCGCCACGTCGGCGCGCGCAGCATCGGCCTTCGCCGCGTAGTCGGCGCGATCGAGCTCGACCAGAACGTCGCCCGCGTCGACGCGCTGGTTGTC
>WNFF01003775.1_pt1 | contig 12377 bp, 10 predicted proteins | sample 5400441 | NCBI WGS metagenome assembly WNFF01 (sample SAMN13153345, study PRJNA577476) | soil metagenome | isolation source: 120 cm saprolite under Douglas fir tree site 2 hole 3 replicate 1 | place: USA:California | collected 2015-04-18
TCTTCGCGCGCATCGGCAAGGTCAGGTTCATGTAATCCCTGAGCGAGCGCACCAGATAGGGATTGCCGCAGGCCGAGAACAGCGCGACGTGGAAGGCGTCATTGGCCTCATGGATGCCGCGCAGATCCCGTGCGTCGGCCTTTTCGCAATAGTGCCGCTGCAACTCCGTCAACTCTTCGATCAGGCTTGCCGGTGCGGGCAGGGCGATCATCAGCGCGGCCTGCCGTGTCAGCATTTCCCGCACCTCGTAGATCTGGCGCACCTCGTCGGTGGAATAGAACCGCACGGTGGCGCCGATGTTCTTTTCGCGCAGCACGATGCCCTGGCGCTCGAGCTGGAACAGGCCCTGGCGGACAAAATGCCGGCTCGCGCCATAGCGGCTCATCAAGGTGTCTTCGACCAGCCGCGAGCCGGGCGCGAAGCGGCCGAAGATAATATCCTCCTCCAGCCGTCGGATGATCTCGGCCTGCTCTTCCTCGCGCGAGGGCGGCGAGGTTTGCGGTGACGCGGCCTCAGCTTTCATGGGCGTTCGCCTCGGATCATCCCGCGAAATCAGCACGGTACGCCCTTCATTGTCAATAATAATGCTCAATCAGAGGCGCAGTAGGGCCGGTACAGGCATCAATTATCAAACATTGACAATAATTGCGCGGGCTCCTTTAGTGAGCGCCAAAATATCAGGAAATAAAAATCATGGCCGACGGACTTCGCAAGGGACTGGCAAGTTATGGCGACGCCGGGTTTTCGCTGTTCCTGCGCAAGGCCTTCATCAAGGCGATGGGTTATTCCGACGACGCGCTGAACCGCCCGATCGTCGGCATCACCAACACCTACAGCGACTACAATCCCTGCCACGGCAACGTGCCTCAGATCATCGAAGCGGTGAAGCGCGGCGTGATGCTATCAGGCGCGATGCCGATGGTGTTTCCAACCATCTCGATTGCCGAGAGTTTCTCGCACCCGACCTCGATGTATCTGCGCAATCTGATGGCGATGGATACTGAAGAGATGATCCGCGCCCAGCCGATGGACGCCATTGTCGTGATCGGCGGTTGCGACAAGACCTTGCCGGCGCAGATCATGGCCGCGGTCAGCGCCGATCTGCCGACTGTCGTTATTCCGGTGGGGCCGATGGTGGTCGGGCATCACAAGGGTGAGGTGTTAGGGGCCTGCACCGATTGCCGCCGCTTGTGGGCAAAATTCCGCGCCGGCGAAATCGACGAGGCGGAGATCGATGCCGTCAACGGCCGGCTCGCGCCGTCGGTCGGAACCTGCATGGTGATGGGCACTGCCTCTACCATGGCCTGCGTCACCGAAGCGCTCGGCCTGTCGCTGCCGATGAGTGCTACGATTCCGGCGCCGCATGCCGAGCGCTTTCGTTCCGCGGAAGCCAGCGGCAGGGTCGCCGCCGCGATGGCCATGGCGAAGGGACCGCGCCCAAGCGAGCTGCTGACGCCGGGGGCGTTCCGCAACGCGCAGGTGGTGCTGCAGGCGATCGGGGGATCGACCAACGGCCTTATTCACCTGACCGCGATCGCCAACCGCACCGAACATCGCATCGATCTCGAAGCTTTTGACAAGCTCGGCCGCGAGGTACCGGTGCTGATCGATTTGAAGCCGTCGGGCGCGCATTACATGGAGCATTTCCATCATGCCGGGGGGGTGCCGAAATTGATGGCGCAGCTTGGCGATCTCCTGGACCTCGATGCCAAGACCATCACCGGCGCGACGCTGCGTGACGTCGTCGCCGCCGCCGAGGAAGTGCCGGGACAGGATGTCATCCGCGCGCGAAAAAGTCCGATCAAGCCGGAAGGCGCGATGGCGGTGCTGCACGGCAATCTCGCGCCGCGCGGCGCCGTGATCAAGCATTCGGCGGCGCCCCCGAAATTGCTGCAGCACACCGGCCGCGCCGTGGTGTTCGATTCCGTGGAAGACATGACGCTGCGGGTCGATAGCCCCGATCTCGACGTCACCGCCGACGATGTGCTGGTGCTGCGCAACGCCGGTCCCAAGGGCGCGCCGGGGATGCCGGAAGCCGGCTACCTGCCGATCCCGATGAAGCTCGCGCGTGCCGGCGTCAAGGACATGGTGCGGATTTCGGATGCGCGGATGAGTGGCACCGCGTTCGGTACCATCGTGCTGCACATCACGCCGGAATCCGCCGTCGGCGGTCCGCTGGCGCTGGTGAAGAATGGCGACATGATCCGGCTCGACGTCGCCAAGCGAAGCATCGATCTCCTGGTCGATACCGCCGAACTCGAAAAACGCCGCGTCGCGCTGGCGCCGGTCGCGACGCCGGAATGGGCCAGACGCGGTTACGCGCATCTGTTCAACGAGACCATCCTGCAGGCCGACGAAGGCTGCGATTTCGATTTCATGCGGGCCAAGGGGAAGGGGTAGTTTGAGCTAGCGGTAGCCCCGCTGCTTCCCGTCATTGCGAGCCACCGGGTCGGCGCCAAGCGCCGCCCGATGACAGGCTCCGCGAAGCAATCCATGAAGCGGCGAAGACTGGATTGCTTCGTCGCTTCGCTCCTCGCAATGACGGCGGTATTTCATCATGCCGCCTTCCATCTCGCAGATGCGTTATCCCTTTACGCCCCATGTTTGATTGACATTCAAGCAACCCCGATGGGATGATGAAAGAAAACATCCAAAGGGGGAGACGATGGATAGCCTGAGGAGAATTCTCGGTGCGGTCGTGGCCGTATCCGCGATCGTGATGGCCGCGACTGCAGGCGCGCAAGACGTCAAGCATTATCGCTTCGCCTACGATCAGCCGAAGCCGACCGGCTACGGAATCCTCGGCGATATCTTCAGCGACAAGCTGAAGGAGCTGAGTAAAGGCACTATGCTGATCGACCAGTATCCCGGCGCGCAGCTCGGGCAGGAGCCTCAAGTCCTGCAACTGGTGAAATCAGGCGACGTGGAGTTCTGCATTTCCTCATCGGCGAACGCCGCGACCTTGTCGCCGCAGGCCGGCGTGATGTCGATGCATTTCCTGTTCCGCTCCGAAGCGCACCTCGTCAAGGCGATGGCGGACCCCGAGGTGTCGAAGGCCGTCAAGGCCATGATCGCGGAGACCGTGCAGGGCGCGCGCGTCATTGCGCTTGCCACGCTGGGCCTCCGCAACATGTACTCCAAGCGCGAGATCAAAAGCATCGGCGACATGAAGGGTCTCAAGGTGCGGGTACAGGCGACGCCCACCGAGGACACCATGTTTCCGGCCTATGGCGCGCAGATCGTGCATATGCCGTTCGGCAGTGTCTATACATCGCTGCAGACCGGCGTCGTCGATGTCGCGGAAAATGGCGTCAACGTCTATCTCGCCAACAAGCACTACGAAGTAGCACCGGTGCTGTCGATGACCGAACACGAGGCCAATAACAGTCTCGTCTGGGTCAGCGACAAGCTGTGGAACAGCCTGACGCCGGAGCAGCAGGGATGGGTGCAGGCGGCAGCCGACGAGGTCAACAAGAACCAGCCCGCCAAGGCAATCGAGCTCGAACATCAATCGCAGGACAAGCTGAAGTCGATCGGCGTGAAGGTCGTCACCGATGTCGACAAGTCCGGCTTCACAAAAATTGCTGATCCTTATCTCGACAAGCTCGCCAAGGAGCTCGGCCCGCACGCCGAAAAGATCAAGAATCTGATCCGGGCGGTCAACTAGGTCGCGCGTGACGAGAGTTCCGAGGCGTCGTCCCGGCGAACGCCGGGACCCATACGCCCTGGCTTCTCAGTGGGGCGGTCAGGTAGCCACCTTTTGCAAACAATAAACGCCGGTGGTTATGGGTCCCGGCGTTCGCCGGGACGACGAGAGTTTGATCCAGGACGACGGAAAGAGTGACGAATGACCATCTCGGACAAACTGGTGCTGCAGCGGCAGCATCACCTGAAATGGCGATCGTTCGACAGGCTCGAAATGATCCTGATGATGCTTTGCGGGGTGTTGTGCTTCGGCTTCTCACTGTCCGTGATGTTCGACATCGTCACGCGTACCATCGGCCATCCCTGGCTGTGGCTGCAGGAAGTCACTTCCACGCTGTTTATCTATGCGATTTTCATTGGCGCTGCGGTCGCCACCCGCCGTAACGATCATCTCTATTTGACCGCGATCTCCGAGGCCTTGCACGGCACGCCGCGGCAGATTGTGGAGATCATCATCCGCCTTGTGGTTCTCGGCGTTGCGTTTTGCCTGATCTGGTTCGGCTACATCAACTATCTCAGGGGTTTTGGCAGCTTCCGGTTGCCGTCGGGTACGCCGATCGCATCGCTCTATGCGGCGATACCTCTGGCCGGGGTGCTGATCGGCCTGTTTACGATCGAGCAGCTGGTCAACGGCATCACAAGGGGATTCGATCATCCCGAGCCACCGGAGGCGGATCGGGATATTCCAGCGATCGATACCAGCATCCAGCCGAGGGTGGGCCTGTGAGCGCGCCGGTCATCCTGGCGCTGATGTCGTTCTGCTTCCTGTTTTTCGGCTATCTCGGCGTGCCCGTGCCATTCTCGCTGATGGCGGGGGTTTTCGTCGGGGCGCTGCTCACGGACGTCTCGCTTGCGGCGATCATCCAGAAGATTTTCGACGGCATGGATTCCGAAGCGCTGCTGGCGATTCCGTTTTTTCTGCTGGTCGGCGAACTCATGAGTTCGGCGAATGTCGTGGTGCGGATCGCCAATCTGTCGCTGTCGCTGGTCGGGCATATCCGGGGCGGGCTGTCGCAGGTGGTCGTCGTCTTCAGCATGTTCTTCTCGGAAATGTCGGGATCGACCACCGCCGATGTCGCGGTCATGAGTCGCGCGCTGGGTGGCCCGATGAAGCGCGAGGGCTACAGTCCCGCCTTCATCGCCGCGATCATCGCGTCGGCTTCCACCATCGCGGCGCTGGTGCCGCCGAGCATCACCGCCGTGGTCTATGGCGCAGTCGGCAACGTCTCAATCGCGGGATTATTCATGGCCGGCGTGGTGCCGGGAATGATGATCGGCTTCGGCCTGATGATCTATTGCTATTTTTTCGGCCCCTCCGGCATGCGCAAGTCGCGGGCGCCGTTGCGCCAGGTCGTGTTTGCCGCCGGAGATGCCGCGCTGCCGCTGATGATCCCCGTGATCCTGCTCGGCGGCATTCTGACCGGGTGGTTCACGCCGACGGAAGCCGGCGTCGTCGCGGTGATCTGGATCATCGCGGTGGTGATCCCCGCGCTCAATCGCGGGCACTTGCGGAAAATTCCCTATGACTTCTGCCTGGCCGGGCTGATTTTCTCGCTGCCGCTGATCACCATCGGCGCCGCCAATGCCTTCGGCTGGATGCTGGCCTATCTGCGCGGCGCCATCGTCATCGCCGACTGGATCACCTCGATCGCCGGCAGCGACCCGCATATCATGATGCTGCTCTTGGTGCTGTTGTTCACCGTGGTCGGCGATTTCATCGAGCCGGTGCCGACCATCATCATCTTCATGCCGCTGGTGAATGCGCTGACGCAGGCCGGTGACATCAACGGCGTGCACATGGGCGTGGTGTTGATCGCCACATTGGCGTTCGGGTTGATCACGCCGCCCTACGGACTGGTGCTGCTGATGGCGTCGAAATTCGTCGGCGTCAGTTTTGCCAAAGCGCTGCGCGCGGCGCTGCCGATCTATGTGGTGTTTTTGGTGACGATCTGCTTCACGATCTATTTTCCGAAGGTGGTGCTGTGGCTGCCGAAGCAGGTGATCCCCGAATCGGTCGGCTGCTTCAAGTCGCCGGCAGGGACGGGGTACATTTGTCCGAATTGACCCGTTATCTTGGCTGCCTAACCCACCTCATCGTGACGAACACACAAGAAAGAACAAGACGGCGCCGCCAACTGCTTCACGTGGCCTTCCTGCTCGTGAACTTCTTCACCGCGACGCGGAACTCCTCCGTGTGCATGCAGTCGATGATGGCATCTCGCTCGGCGTCGAGCTGCTGTTCGACCGGGGTCACATGGGCGCGATGGATCAGCGCCTTGGTGACAGCCAGTGCTGCCGGCGCGTTCTGCGCCAGGCGATGCGCCAGTTCGCGGGTCGCGGCTTTCAGTTCTGCCGCCGGCACGATCTTGGCGACCAGACCCCAGTCATAGGCTTGCGTTGCCGAAAAGCTGTCTTCGGCGAGGAATATCTGCAGCGCGCGGCGCGTGCCGACGCTCGCGACCACGCCGACGGTGCCGCCGCCGTCAGGCGATACGCCGAGCTTGGCATAGGCCGGCGTGAAGCGGGTGTCCTCGGTGGCGATGCAAAGATCCGCGACAAAGGCGAGCGACAGGCCGGCACCGGCGGCCGAGCCGTGCACGCTGGCCAGCACAATCTTGGGCATCCGCCGCAGCGTCGCGATGAAGGCGTGGTAATGATGCAGCAGCTCGCCAATCACGGGTGCGACGGTGTCGGCAGCGGCAGCAGCGCTAATGGTTTGCAGATCGCCGCCGGCGCAGAACGCGCGGCCTTGGCCTTCAATCACCAGCACCTGGATATCGTCCGAGGCCTCGACTTCCGCGCTGAGCTGTTCGAGCTTCTTCGCGATCGAAAGATCGATGGCGTTGAAGGCCGCCGGCCGGTTGAGTGTGATGGTGGCGATCGGGCCGTCGATCCGGAGCAGTGCCGGATCGGTGGCAGGGGTGGCGGTATGGTCGGGTGTCGGCATTTGAAGCCTCGGAATAGGACAAGGTCGGACAGTATTTAAATAGCAGAAGGGAAGAGGTGACAATCCCAGCCAAGTCTGCAAAATGCGGCCTTACCTTCCTCTTGGGCAGGGACGCTCTTGCGCCGCCTCGAACCCTGAGGTCAAATAGTGTCGCCATCGTTCGGGACGCGGCCACGAGCGCCGCTGCTTAAACGACGAGGCGAGCAAGCCAAAATCGGCGGAGACAGGAGACAACATGGGTAATTCCCGTGCGCTTGCAGTTGAGTTGCCCCGATGACGCAGGGACCGGTTCTCATCGCCGGCGCCGGCCACGCGGGTTTCCAGCTCGCGGCATCGTTGCGCCAGCATGGCTATAGCGAGCCGATCCGCCTGATCAACGACGAGGCGCATCTGCCGTATCAGCGCCCGCCGTTGTCCAAGGCCTATCTGAAAGGCGCGGGCGGCGCGGATAGCCTGATGTTCCGGCCGGACAAATTTTACCGCGACCAGAACATCGAGTTGATCGCCGATCGCGCCGCCTCGATCGATCGCGGCGCGCGCCGGCTGTTGCTTGCATCCGGCTCGTCGCTCGACTATGGGCACCTGGTGCTGGCCACCGGCGCGCGTAATCGCCTGCTCGACATCCCCAACGCCAATCTTGAAGACGTGCTCTATCTGCGAACGCTCGATGAAAGCGAAGCGTTGCGGCTGCGGATCGCGTCGGCACGACATGTCGTCGTGATCGGTGCCGGGTTCATCGGCCTGGAATTCGCCGCTACCGCGCGCGCCAAGGGCCTTGAGGTGGATGTGGTCGAACTCGGAGCGCGCGTCATGGCGCGCGCGGTGACCGCGGAAATCTCGGATTTTTTTCAAAGTCGGCACACCGCGGCGGGTATTCGCATTCATCTCGGCGTGCAGGCCACCAGCATCGAAAGCGACGGCACCCATGTCGCCGGTGTCAGCCTCAGCGACGGCCGGCATGTGCCGGCGGACCTTGTGGTGGTCGGCGTCGGCGTGCTGCCCAATGTCGAACTGGCTGACGAAGCCGGCCTGCCGGTCGCGGCGGGGATTATCGTCAACGAGCAATTGCTGACGTCGGATCCGAACGTCTCGGCGATCGGCGACTGCGCGTTGTTCGCAAGCCACCGCTTCGGCGGGTCGCTGCGGCTTGAATCCGTGCAGAACGCCACCGATCACGCGCGCTGCGTGGCGGCGCGACTGACTGGCGATGCCAAGACCTATGATGGCCAGCCGTGGTTCTGGAGCGATCAGCGCGACGACAAACTCCAGATCGCGGGCCTGACCACCGGATATGACCGCGTCGTGGTGCGCGGCGATCCGGGGCAGGGATCGTTCTCGGCATTCTGCTACAAGTCGGGGCAGCTCGTCGGCGTCGAGTCAGTCAATCGTGGGTCGGATCACGTGTTCGGGCGGAAAATTCTGGGCATGAACCGGTCGATCGAACCGGAACAGGCCGCAGACCCCGGCTTCGATTTGAAGGCCGCTCTGACTTAAGTCGGTCTGGCCGGTCACTTGCATCCGCCATCCATATCAGCGACGTTATCGGCCGAAGACCCGTCAACGAGGTCTCTGACAATCATTGGGAGGATACCATGTCCGTCTGGACCCGCCGCCTTGCGCTATCGACGGTATTTTTCATCGCAGCAACACTGGCGGGACCGGCTTCGGCCCAGACCAAATTGAAATGGGCGCACGTCTACGAGACCAGCGAGCCCTATCACACCGAGGCGCTGTGGGCGGCCGGAGAAATCAAGAAACGCACCAACGGCAAATATGAGATCGAGGTGTTCCCGGCTTCGCAGCTCGGCAACGAGAACCAGATCAACGAGGGGCTCGGCCTCGGCACCGTCGATATGATTTACACCGGCGTCAATTTCGCCGCCGCGACCTACAAACCGCTTGGTATCACCGGCGCGCCGTTCATCCTGCGCGACTTCAATCACTGGAAAGCCTATCGCGACAGCAAGCTGTTTACCGACCTCGCCAAGGGTTACGACGACAAGACCAGGCACAAGATCGTCGCGATCACCTATTACGGGCAGCGTCATGTTACCGCCAACAAGTCAATCACCAAGCCGGAGGACATGAAGGGCATGAAGCTGCGGGTGCCGCCGGCCCCGCTGTTTCTGATGTTCACCAAATCCGTCGGCGCCAACGCGACGCCGATCGCTTTCGCCGAAGTGTATCTGGCGCTGCAGCAGGGCACCGTCGACGGGCAGGAGAACCCGCTGCCGACCATCATGGCCAAGAAATTCTACGAAGTGCAGAGCCATATCATCCTCACCGGCCACATCACGGAATCGCTGGTGACGGTCGTGGGCAGCCATGTCTGGTCGAAGCTCACGCCCGACGAGCAGAAGATTTTCGGGGAGGTGCTGAAGGAAGCCGCTTCGCATGCCACCGATGCGATCGCAGCCTCCGAGAAGACCCTGGCCGCCGAATTCAAGAAGCTCGGCAAGACCGTGGTCGAGCCCGATCGCGAAGCCTTCCGCAAGGCGGCGATCCCCCTGCACAACGATGCTTCCGCGGGCGCCGGCTGGACCCAGGCCCAGTACGACGAGCTGCAGGCGCTGAAGTAGACTCTTTTAAGACGTCGTCCCCGCGAAAGCGGAGACCCGTACGCGGTGTCGTTTCTGTTCAGTAACGTGGCAGGCGCCTTCTGCAAGCAATTAACGCTGGTGGTTATGAGTCCCCGCGTTCGCGCGGACGACGTCCAATTGGGATCCCCTAGTTATGAGCACCAATCCCAAATCCCCCAACGCCGCGCCTTCGGACGACGTTCACCTCATCGTCGCCGAGGACGAGGAGGTGATCATTGAGCACCATCCCGAGGACTGGATCGCGTTCGTGCTGTTCTGGGCGCTGGCGTTCATCGTCTTCCTGCAGTTCTTCACCCGCTACATCCTCAACGACAGCTTGGCCTGGACAGAGGAGATCGCGCGCTACGGGTTGATGTGGCTGGCCTTCATCGGCGGCGCGGTGGTAACGCGCAGGAAAACCCATATCGCCGTCGAATTGCTGGGCAATCTGATGAAGCCCGGCCGGCTGCGAACCTCGCTGTTCGCGCTGGTCGATTTCGTGACGCTCGGTTTCATGGGATTGCTGGCTTATTTCTCGATCTCGATCACCGAGCGCATGCAGGCCCAGACCATGACGGTGTTCGATTTGCCGATGAGCCTTGTTTACGGCGGCGTCGCCTTCGGCTGCTTCCTGATGCTGATCCGACAGGCCGTGACGGTCTGGACCCACGCGCGCCAGCGCTGGCAGAAGGCTGACGATTTCATCCACCAGCTTCCGATCGACTGAAAGCAGGCCGATGCCCGTTCTTATTTTCGTCTTCCTGATGGCCTTGCTGGTCGGCGTCCCCGTCTTTATCGCGCTCGCGGGCTCGTCGCTGATTTACACGCACTTCATCGCGGGAATTCCGGATTTTGTGATCCTGCACCGGATGGCGGGCGGGCTCGACAGTTTTCCGCTGTTGGCGGTGCCGTTCTTCATTCTCGCCGGCAACCTGATGAATTCGGCCGGGATTACCAACCGCATCTATGATTTCGCGGTGGCTTCCTGCGGCTGGATGCGTGGCGGTCTCGCCCATGTCAACATCTTCGGCTCGGTGATCTTCGCCGGCATGTCAGGTACCGCGATTGCTGACGCCGCGGGCCTCGGTACCATCGAAATCAAGGCGATGCAGGACCATGGCTACGACACCGAGTTTGCCGTTGGCGTCACGGCGGCGTCGGCGACGCTGGGTCCGATCATTCCGCCGTCGCTGCCGTTCGTGATCTACGGCATGATGGGCAATGTTTCGATCGGCGCATTGTTTCTCGCAGGGTTCGTTCCCGGCGCCGTCATGACGCTCTTCATGATGCTCTATGCGACCTATTGCGCCCGCCGTTACAACATGGGCCCCGATCAGAAATTTCGCTGGGTGACGCTGGGAAGCACGTTCATTGCAGCACTGCCGGCGTTGCTGACCCCCGCCATCATTGTCGGGGGCATGACGTTCGGATGGTTTACGCCGACCGAAGCCGCGATCGCGGCCTGCAGCTGGGCGTTGATCCTCGGCGTGTTCCTGTACCGATCACTGTCGCTGAAGCAGTTCTACAAGGTCACGATGGATACCATCGAAACGACAGCGGGTGTTCTGCTGGTGGTCGCCGCGGCCTCGCTGTTCGGCTGGGTGTTGACGACGACGCGGCTGACCGAGGCGGGTGCCGCGGCGTTGCTGAATTTGACCGACAACAAATATATTATTCTGCTTCTGATCAACGTGCTGCTGCTGGTGGTGGGTTGCTTCCTCGAGACCATCGCTTCCATCAGCATTCTGGTTCCGGTGCTGATGCCGATCATTCTCAAAGTCGGCATCGATCCCGTGCATTTCGGCGTGGTGATGACGCTCAATCTGATGATCGGGTTGCTGCATCCGCCGCTCGGCATGGTGCTGTTCGTGCTGTCGCGGATCTCGAAGCTGTCGATCGAGCGGACCACGATGGCGATTCTGCCGTGGCTGATTCCGCTTTTGATGTCGCTGCTCGCGATTACCCTTATTCCGGAGCTGACGTTGTGGCTGCCGCGGCAGATGGGGATGCTGAAATAGTTTTGCGTCAGTCGTTTTTCGCCGCGGACTTTCATTTTGGCACTGTGGCAAATGCCTTTTTCACCATCAACGTCAGGGGTTATGGGTCCCGGCGTTCGCCGGGACGACTCGTGGAGAGAGTCATTTCCACTTCCGCAGCTGTCGGCATCGACGGCGCGGCGCCCATCCGCTGCACACAAATCGAGGCCGCCATGTTGGCGTAGTGCAGCGCGTCGTGGATTGGTTTTCCGCCGGCGAGTTGTGCTGCGACAGCACCGACAAAACAATCGCCGGCGCCCGTGGTATCGACGGCCTTGATGGCGCGGCCATCGATAAGCAGCGGTTGGCCGTCAATGAGAGCCACGAGCCCACGCTTGCCCAGTGTCACGCAGATGATCTTGTCCTTGTTGATCTGTAACGATCGCGCCGCCTCGATGAAGCGCGGATAGTCGTCGGTGTCGCGGAGCTCGGTCTTGGTCAGGAAGCCGAGCTCGGTTTCATTGAGAATCAGGATATCGACGAGATCGAGCAGTTCGCGGCTGAATTCGATCGCAGGCGCCGGATTGAGGATCGTCGTCGCACCGGCCGCACGGGCGCGTTTGAAGAAGGCGCTGATGGCGGGCAGGGGAATTTCGAACTGGCCGACGGCGATATCGCCCTTCGCGAGAACGGGCGCCTCGACATCGGCGGCACTGACCAGCGCATTGGCGCCGGGAATGACGACAATGGTGTTGTCGGCATTGGCGACGGTGATGATGGCCGTTCCGGTGTGGGCTTGCGATGTCTGCTGCACAAAGCTGAGGTCGATCCCCTCGGCGGCGAGGAACGCCTTCAACTCATCGCCGAACGCATCCTTGCCGAGTCGGCCGATCAGCGTCGTCGCGGCACCCAGTTTCGCCGCGGCGACCGCCTGGTTCGCGCCCTTGCCACCGGGAAAGTAAAGCACCGCGGTTCCAGCGACCGTCTCGCCGATGCGGGGATGCCGGTCGGCCGTCGCCACCACATCCATATTGATGCTTCCGGCAACGAAAACGCGGCCCATTGCCTAATCCCAAAATTCCTTCTTACGCCCGATCTGAAACTCTTGCTTGACGTTTTCGATGTCGGCAAGCGTCGGCAATCCGGCCTCGTTGCCGAGGCGTTGGATCT
>WNFF01003777.1_pt1 | contig 12374 bp, 12 predicted proteins | sample 5400441 | NCBI WGS metagenome assembly WNFF01 (sample SAMN13153345, study PRJNA577476) | soil metagenome | isolation source: 120 cm saprolite under Douglas fir tree site 2 hole 3 replicate 1 | place: USA:California | collected 2015-04-18
GCTCCTTTTCAAACTACATCCAACTCGATTTCTTGTAAGCACATGGCATATTTGCTCCCCGGAGGATCAGCGGGGAAATTCGTACCCAAATAGGAATTAGTAAAGTTTGCCGAGTAGCACAGCCACATGCTTGTCCCGCTGGAGCTGATGAATTTCGATGGAATATTCACGAAATAGCCCTGCGCCCCGAATTTTTCCATGAACGTGACGAGTTTCCACGGACCGGTGATGGTACCGGATTCCAGAATATACGTGTTCATGGTGCTGATAGTTGGCCAGCCATCGGTCACACATAGGAGGTATTTCTTCAAAGCGGGATGATAGGTCATAGTTGCATGGCCAACGCGCCCGTTCCATTCTATCAATGGCTTGATACGGCTGAAATCGCTGGTCCAGATGGGCTCCCCCTGAGTGGTGTGGCCGCCGAAGAACTCGTACTTTGAAGCATCGTTCATACTTTGGAGCGAAGGCGTTACCCGGATGAGATAGGCCTGGTCTCCAGCGATCCAGCCCAGGTTCGCATCCGGGCGGCTCGCTCCATGTCCGACAAGATATGCCTTGCCATCTGGCGAATATTGCAGCTCTTTGCCAAAATCCACGAAGTGAGGCGCGCCGATCTTCACTTTCCGGCCATCCTTGCCGGATTCTCCGAAGATCGGCTCGGCCGGAGTATGCGGAGTATCCATCCAGGTTTTTCCATAATCCGTTGAAATACGGAAGCCTACGAAAGGACCTAAGATATCCCAGTTGAGCCCCCGGTCGGATTCGTCTAAACAATACGTGCCATAGTACCACACGCCAGCATGAACCAGGCTCCCGCAGGGATAGCAACCGCCATAGGGAGCAGTGGGAGCATAGTGGATGCCCAGCGGCTCAATCTTCAAGTTGAGAGGATCATCCCCGATGATCCTGGCCTGCCCGGTTCCTGATTTGCCACCTCGTCCTGCATTGACAGGATTTCTAGAATCCGATGAGCACTCAATTTCACTGAGCGGCGCCCCCTCTCCACGCAGTTGACTGACATTCCCGTCGGTCCAGGGAGAGTACATCGTATCGTCAGCTGTCCACGAGGGGTACCATGTATCTGCTTCTGTATAGGCCATATGTCTACCCGTAAAGATCAGTCCGACAATCTCCTTTGATGGTTCAAAGGGACAATCGATTGGCGGTTGTGATGGCCATTTTCTCTTATCCATTGGCATGAGCTCCTTCTACCATACAAAAAGACAACGTCATCAGGCAGAGGGAGTTCTCGTGAGATTGATCCACTTGAACTCCCTCTACCAGCCGCCGATTCATTTTTTATGATGAGGACTGTACAACCTATGGGTAACCAATGAGAGTACAATCACGATACCGTAGATAAACTGCGTCCAGTAACCAGTGAGACCAGCAGCCACGATGCCAGACTCAATGAAACCAACCGTGAAGGCCCCAATGATACCTCCTGCAACGGTGCCGATGCCCCCAATCCCAGGGGTGCCCCCCACAAAGATCGCTGCCAGCACGGTCAACAGATAGCCGTCTCCGACTGTGGGGTAAAAGTTGTTATTGATCAGAATCGCCAGAACACCCACCAGGCCCGAGGCGAGCCCGACATACACGAAACTGACCACTTTGACCAGGCGGACGTTGATACCCATCTCCTGAGCCGATTGCGAGTTGTCGCCGACAAAGCGGACGTATGCGCCGAATTTGTGGTAGGTGAAGAGCACTATCCCGATGATGGCAAAGCCGGCTGCCCAGAGCATCTGCACCGGGATGATGCCGACCTGTCCCACGAACACATTATGGAATGAGGTATTCTCCAGGAACGCCAGGGGAGCGCCACTACCATTGGTGATAATCTGGATGAAGCCGCGCCAGAAAAAGTTCATACCCAGGGTGACGATCAGCGCCGAGAGCCCAAAATAGGCCACCAGAATGCCGTTGATGAGCCCGGCAATGCCGCCGGCTAGAATCGCCAGCACCAGGCACAGGTAGGGGTTCCAGCCGGCCAGGACAAACTCGCTGAACACCAGGGCTGCCACGCCTACGACCGAGGCGAATGAGAGATCGATTTCGCCCGCCACGACCACGAACACCAACGGAACAACGAGGATGATATAGATCGGTAGGGAGACAAAGACCGCAGTATAGGACAGGCTGTTAAGCCACACTGAGGGGCTGGCGATGGTGAACACCAGCATCATGAGCACGAAGAAAGCCAGGGCACTGGCCAGCTCTCGGTGCTGACTGAGGAATGACACCACTCCCCCTGGGCGACGAGTCAGCTGTTCCTGCGGCGGAGCCTTCTGGTCAGTAATCACGCAAGTGACCTCCTGTCTGTTTGCGATGAGGTTATCTCGCTTGTCTCCTCCAGTGAGATGGCGTCGCCCTTACGTGCGAGAACCTCTCTTCCCTTGGCCAGGTCCTGCATCAGCTCCGTTAGTTCGATGGCGGATATATCCTTCTTACCCATTTGGGCCGCAATCCGCCCGCGATCCACAATTACAATGCGATCAGCGACCCGGTGCGAATGGAAGATGTTGTGTGAGATGAACAGGACTGTGGAGCCTTCCTGGCGGGCTCTCTCCACGAAATTAAGCACTTCCTGTGATTGAGTGAGAGACAGCGCCGTAGTGGGCTCATCAAGAATGATGAGGTCGGCTTTGAAGAACATGGATCGTGCGATAGCCACCCCTTCGCGCTCGCCACCGGACAGGCTCGATACGACCGAATTGGGCGACATGACCTTGGAGGTGAAGCCGATGCGGCGCATGAGCGCTTCGGCCTCCTGGCGTTGTCTCCTGCCGTTGATGAATCCTAGCCAGGTGGCGATCTCCCTGCCCATAAAGATATTACTGATCACATTCTGATGTTCTGCCAGGGCCTTGTCCTGGTAGACCGTCTCGATGCCCATGAGACGAGCCCTGGCAGCATTCCAATGCACGACCTTCTTCCCTTTGATATACAGCTCACCTTCGTCGGGGGAGTGCACGCCCGAGATAATCTTGGTGAGGGTCGACTTACCGGCACCATTGTCGCCCAGCAGGGAGACAATCTCTTTTTCATGAAGAGCGAGGGTGACATCCCGCAGAGCGTAGACGCTTCCAAAGGACTTGGAGACGTGGCGGAGTTCTACTAGGGGTACAGCCATGACTAGATAGCCTCCAGTAACTGTATCATTTGACATGATTATCGGCGCGTCTGACAGATAATATGCCGACCAATTTCCTGGCTTTAGGCAAGCAGCCAGTGCCACTGATCAAGTCAAACCACAAATAGAGTACGTTTCATCGTATGCCTTCCTTCACGAATTCGGTAAAGGGTTGATAATTATTGTTGGTCACGAACGAGGCGGACGTATCGTAGCTCAGGGGAGCAAACAGCCACTTTTTCGTGAGGCAGAGGCTCAGGATCGGCAGATAGCCTTGCAAGAATGGCTGCTGATCAGATGTAAGCTGAACGTACCCGCTCTTGATAGCGTCAAGAACGGAGGGGTTGAGGTCAAAACCGATGTTGTAGACCTGGCCAGGCCCCTTGCCAATCGCCTGCATATATTGCTGAGTAGCTGCCAACGTCTGTCCGCCTGCCTGTACGATCAATTTGGTGTCAGGGCTGCGCCTGAAGGCACTGGAGAGGATTGGCGTGAGTGTGTTGGGGTCGGAGCCAGCAGCCGGTGGCGACACGATCCGCGTGACAATCAGCCCTGCCGCCTCCAGCGCTTTGGCTGTCCCCTCCTCACGAATGTAGCGACCGGGCTGTCCCCATGCTCCGAACACGATGGCCTTGTCACCGGCCTTAAGTCCAAGCATACTGATGGCTTGCTGACCTAAAGCTGCCCCCTGAGCGGCAAGATTAGCGCCAATGTACCCTCCACCGAATTGGCTGCGTACCTGCGGGACATCGACATTTTGATACTCCATTATGACCCCCAGGCTGTGCGCTTGCTGGGCCAAGGGCAAAATCGCTGTGTCGCCTGGGTGGCCCATCATAGCAATAGCATCGGGACGGGCTGCGACGGCCTCGCGCAGCTGGTTGGTCATCGTCTCGACGTCCCAACCTGAGAAGATATAGTCGACCGTCGGGCCCAGGTCAGCCTGGGCCCGTTTGGCCCCGTTGAGCACAATCGAGGCAAAGGCATCCCCTGGGTTTCCCCCAACGAAGAAGCGAATGTGAATGCCCTTCGCCCATCCAGAGCTATTCGATTGATTGGAAGTGGAAGTTTGGCCTACTGTCCCGCAACTAGCGAGTGCTGCCGTCACACCAGCCAGTCCGGCGATCTCAAAAAAACGGCGACGATGAACTACGGGGAAGACCTGGTCAGCGGCCGGCTGGGGGGACCGCTCTTCCCTTTGACCCTCTTGTGTCATGAGCATTTCCTCCAAGACTCTGAACTGCCGATACACTATCTGGCACTAGCCAGTGAACAAGCACGCCTAGCAAGGGATTCACTCTTCACATCTGGACGTAGAGAGCTTCCTCTTAGGGCAATGCGTTAAACACAACTTCTAACTGAGATCATTCCCTGGTTCAATTGATCCTGTTGATCCGGTGATGACCCTGTGGGGGTAACTGCTCTATGGGTTCTCGTGGTCCTATCGGACTGTTCCAGCTCTCACCAGTTTAGCCGGGCTGCTCAGGTGCTAATGGAAATCGTCCCCGTATAGGGCCAGAGGAATGTCAGGCACATGAACACAACAATAAGTTTGGGGATGTAATTCATCCTTTCCTTGTGGCAAACGGTACTTAACAAATATCTTTCCTTAGTATACATTAAGTCATCTGATAAGTCAAGTGGTCATCTGATGATTTAATACCTAAATTCTGTTTGCAGGCTTCTCTCTCCTTGCTCCGCTACCTCTTTATCTTCTGAGGTAGGAGGAGTATACAGGCGCCTGAATACTGCTACATTATCGTCCATATGTTCTTGCATCAGCACCCGTGCTAACATCGGTTTGTGCTCATCTATAGCTGAAGCAATAAGGAGATGGAAGCGACAGGCGCGTTCACTAACCTGGTGATCACGCATAGTCTGGCGTCGACTATCAACTAAAAGATCGTTGACCCGCTGCAGCATGCCCTCAAGGACCGAGTTGTTCGCCGCCTCGTAGATAGCTGCGTGAAAGCCAAGGTCAGCCTCCATCCAATCGCGCCCTGCACGGAAGTTCCGATTCATGCGCTCGGCATAGTCTTCAATGCGCTTGACTTGGTCCAGAGAAGCTCGTTCCGCAGCAAGAGCAGCAAGTTCAGGTTCGATTATACGGCGAGCCTCCATAAGTTGTCCGAGCGAAGCTACTTCCGTCGTTGTAAAACGCTTACGCAGTTCATCTGGCTGTGGAGGCTGTTGACTCACGAACACACCACTGCCCTGCGCGATCCGTACCACGCCGGCAGAGGCTAGCACGCGGAGCGCTTCGCGAACCGAAGATATTCCAACATGTAATTCTTTTGAGAGCTGCTGATTACTAGGCAATCGTTGCCCTGGGCGCAACTCAGCATCAGCGATGCGGCGTTTAATCTCATCAAGCACCACTTCATAGATCAACATCTGCTTTGGCATACTGCAACTTTCTAACTAGTTTTGTAACAAGGAGGAACAAAGAGCTTCTTCCATTGTAGCTGTCCTCGTTCGAGGCGTGCAGAAACATGAAAGCCGCTATCGTATTTCCTCTCGCTCCCAGTGGTCACCCATAGCCCGCCGCCCAACGGCGAGCCCTGGCCCCTCGGAGACCTGGCGGCTCAAGTCAGCTCGAGAGAGCACTTCTTCCCGTAAGCACACACCGAGCCCTGGGCCACTTGGCACCGCGAAGTGACCATCTTCTAGCTGCGGTGTATAATCGGAGAGCACCGAAAAGTAGGTCTGATAGAATGCTCGCACAGACTCAACAAATGCGAGGTTGGGCAGGTGTGCTCCAAGGTGCAGGGCTGCTGCATGGCAGAAGGGACCAGCGACGTTATGCAGAATAATCGGCGTACCGAATGCCTCCGCCATATTTGCCATCTTGCGTGTCTCACCTATGCCTCCGCTCCATACAGGATCAGTCATCAAGAACTGTGAGACATGCTTTTCAAGCCATTCACGTACCTGCCAGCGGGTCATCAAGAGTTCAGAACCAACGAGAGGAATGCGAATACGCTGAGATAAGGCCTTGATCTCATCAAGATTGACCGCCGCCAGCGGGTCCTCCAGAAAGAGAATATTGTAGGGCTCCAATGCATGCGCAATACGTTCTGCACTGCTACGATTCCAGCGGAAGTGACACTCTATTGCGATCTCCATCTTTTCACCCACAGCGTCACGAATTTGCTTGACAGGGCGCAGACCAGTCTCCAGGTCGGCAGGCGCAATGTATTGACCAAGTGAACGCTCTGAGTAGGGGTCAAAGGGCCATATTTTCATCGCGCTAATACCATCAGCAAGGAGACTCTTTGCAAGTGCTCCTGCATCACGGTCGTGATCGTGCCATGCCCGATAATCATCGACACCAGGAGTGCCTATGCAGGTGTTATAGGTAGGAATCCACTCGCGGGTGCGCCCTCCTAGCAGGTGAAAGAGTGGTGCCCCATAATGCTGCCCTAGCACATCCCAGAGCGCTATCTCGATAGCCGAAAGGGCACGCAATTCAGCACCACTATATCCATGATACATGAGGTTATCGAACACAAAGCGCCAATTTCCCTCGATATCGAGAGGATCTTGGCCCAGCAACAGTGGTGCAATGGTGCCATGAAGGGCTCCGAGCGTCCCCGGAATTTTGTCCACCGTCTCGCCAACGCCAATCAGCCCTGTATCTGTATGGACGCGCACAAGAAGCAAGCGTTGATAGGCCTCCAGACGCAAACTTTCAATGGCAGTGATATGCATGTATAGCCCTCATCCAAGAACGAGTGCACTTGCTAGACAACCCTCCGCAGCTCGACTCCATTACCTAAGAGGACTTGGCCAGCCCTCCAGAGGTATCGCTTGGGAAACAGGACCATGTAAAATCGGACATGGCAGCCGCAAGGCTGCTAGTGTCCCATGGTCTTGCTGACACCGGCAACCCTTGCAGTGGCCTTGTCCGATGCGAAGAGAGCTCGGCTAGCTTGAGAAAAGATGCTCCTTGAATACAAGGACGTTATCATGTATGATAAAGGTGATAAGATGATACACTGAACACACTACGTTGTCATCAGATGACTTTGTTAGTGTAAGTATACCCTGGTGAAGAAGTGAAGTCAAGAGGCTGTAGAACGTATGCTCTTGGAATAAAGAGCCACGAAGCGTATTCTGCTCGTTACCATGAATAGATGAGGAAGAGGAGGACAGCATGGAAATTGTCCCTGGTATCCATCGCTTGGAACCATATATTGGGAAAAAGCTGGTTGCCCATCACCTGATCATAGGAGAGCGCTCATTACTCATTGATGCTGGAACGCCAGAATTGGCACGAGAGGCATTACTCCCCTGGCTTACTGAAGTGCTTGGTGATCCAGCGAACCTCGACATGACTCTGATTACCCATGCCGATGTCGACCATTACGGTGGCCTGGACGTTCTGCGCACAGCGTGTCCTCATGCAACTATTCTGGCTCCAGCGCAGGATCGACGCTGGATAGAGAATCCAGACGTTATCTTCGCCGAACGCTACGATGCCTATCATGCTGAACATGGTCTTACCTATGAGCCATCCTTGACACAGATGCTCCATGCCTGGCATGGTCCTCCTGTTTCGGTTGATCTTGGTTTAGTTGGAGGAGAGGACGTGCATTGTGGCCAGGAACTTATCTTGCATGTCCTTCATGTGCCTGGTCACACTCCTGGGCATCTGATGCTGTGGGAACCACGAATGCGAGTAGCGATCATTGGTGACGCTCTCAACGGCATGGCGCAAGTTGACCGCGATGGCCGCTGGACTGCTCCTCCACCATACACAGATCGCGATCTCTACTTAATGTCTATTCAAGCGCTACAGACACTTGATCCCGCTCTACTCCTGACCGGACATTATCCGATCATGCGAGGTAGAGAGATTTCATCATTCATACAAGCAAGCCGAGATTTCGTTCTCCGTACTGATGCGGTCCTCACTCGCGCTCTACAAGGGTCCACCGCACCATTGACACTGGCTCAACTCATTGAACTAGCAAATCCACTGCTTGGTCCTTTCGATTTCCCTCCCGATCTCCAGTTTGCTCTAGAAGCTCACCTTGCTTGGTTGGAACGCCAGTATAAGATACGTCGCCTGCATCGAAATGGCATTGCTGCATGGGAGCTGGTATGACTTCTCTTAAAAAACGACCGTAGTGGACAGTACACCCCGCCTACCCTCCACCGATCAACGTCACAATCTCAAGCTTGCAGCCTTCCTGCAAGGCTGCTCTGTCGAATTCGCTCCGTGACACAATGACTCCGGTACTTTCCGGTTCCAAGGATCAACCGCGAGCGGAACTCGCGTGTGCCAATCTTGACTGTGTCCATGTTTGACTCACCTTTCTAGAAAAGAGCCAGGTCTATCACAGGAACGACTGTCCTCCCAGCCACCAAAGCGATCTGGGTCAAAAGGATGTACGTCGAGACCGAGGGGACCAGGATGCCCTTGAATAAGTTCTGCCAGGAGATGACCGGTAAGCCTACTGCTGCGTTCCTCATTGGTGCTATCATAAAAGTGAGGCCAAAAGTAAAACAGTGTGGTTCCACAAGCCAATCCCTTTTCTCATCGTCTTTGAGGAACGCAGCAGTAGGTGAATGAATGAGATCAGGACGCCCGGCCTGCTGAGCAGCCAAAGCGACGACAATGGTAGCAGTGCAGTACATTGTACCCAGCGCGAGGATTACCCGGTGAGAAACAGGTAGATAGCCAGCATAACGCCGATCAGACTTGCCAAAATCACTAAAATGATGGGAAAACTGGCAGAAGGATGGAAACGTTCTGCGTCGATGCTACGACGATGATGCAGGAATTCCAGGAGAGCTACAATCATCATGATAACGCCCAGGACTGCCAGGCAGACGCCAAAGAAAGAGGAAAGGTCGTAAGGGATTACGGTCGTGTTGCCTTTGAAGCCTAATTCACGTACGAGCAGTCCAAAGCGCTCCACTACAAAACCAAAGGTGATAGTTGCCAGACCGGTACGTATCCAGGCGAGAAAGGTACGCTCATTTGCTAAATGATCAGTGACCTTCTTGCTTGTATCAACCTGTTTGGAGGTAGGAAACATGGATCTTCACCCTGTGCCAGGCGTTGTTCATGTAGCCTTTGAAGTTCCAGAGTGATCTCACGTCCTCTGGCTGTGTCTGCTTCGATGCATCCCACGCTCGTACGATCATCTGGCAGTCGCCAGGGGAAAGGACTACTGTCACCTCCCAAAAGCACCAGGCATAAGGATCAGCGCGCTCGACGATGTTCGCTGTCGTCCAGGTCTTTCCTCCATCAACAGAGAGTTCGACCCGCTCAACAGGAGTTCCTTCGCCGGTTATTGCATAGCCCTGGATACGAGTTGGTCCTGCCGCTACGATCTCGCCTTCTTGCGGCGTAGTGATGACAGCATTGAGTATCAGATCTTCTATGGTCTTTCCGCGACTCCAATCGGCTGTTTTCGCTGTAATCTCTGGAGGGAAGAGCTTATAATCGCGAGCCTGGTAAGGGTTGGTCGATGTGTGCTCCTGAAGCGTGATCTCGCGCAGCCACTTGACGCTCCTGGCGCCGATATAGCCCGGCACGATGACGCGCAGAGGAAACCCATGTTCTGGAGCAAGCGGCTCATCATTCATCTCATAGGCCAGAAGCACATCTGGAGAGAAGGCCTTCTCCAGCGCGATGGAGCTTCCAAAATGCACCTGTTCCCCCTCAAATTGCGCCTCATCGAGGCTGGTAAAAGCGACGTACCGGGCACCTGCTTCCATGCCGACAGCCTGCAGTACCTCCCGTAAGGGAACGCCTCGCCATTTTGCCGTACCGATGACGTCCGCTCTCCAGGGAACTTCTCCGGGAATAGGCTTCGCTGCCATGAGTTCACCCCTTCGATTCCCCGCACACTCAAGTGTTGCCGTCACGGTGTGGGCAGGAGACATCGATCGTAGTTCGTCCAACGATAGTTCTCGTTTTCGCTGGACCATACCTGTGATAAGCAGGCGGTAGCTTGTCGGGTCCACAGCTGGAATGGACCCATGCGTACGTATAAAGAAACGCTCCCGTGGTGTGAGAAACGATTGACGCAAGAGGTCCCCAGGTGGTTCAGCGTTTAATGGTTGTTCTTGATGTACAATCAACTGCGATTGTACAGGATGTATTGTCATGATATTCTCCCTATCAGATCGTCTGAACGCAAAGGCCCAGCCGGAAGGGTTTCGGGCCACGACCCAGCTGACGCGTCTCGCCCTCTCTGGTCCTAGTATAAGGAGGAAGTGTCATGAAAGCGTTATGAGCCTCGTCATAGTACTACAAGCGTAGTTATAAGGGAGCACGAGAGCTTGATCGCGATGCCCTGCTCGGGCCTGGTTTCAAAAAGCATCCGATTGGCAAGCCCCTGATCGGCTCCTTTTCCTCCTGCTGTCATCACTGCGCGTAGGGGGCCAGGGGCTCCTGGCTTTCGCGCACCCCATCGACTTCGATCAGCAGATGTGCTGGGCCGCGCAGGAGAGGACTCGGACGGTAGGGTGGGGGGTCCACGACCAGGCGCGGCTGCGAGAGCCGCCGCACGAGTTCTGTCAACGCGATCTGGGCCTCCATCCGCGCCAGCGGCGCTCCAAAGCAAATGTGGATGCCACTGCCAAACCCCAGGTGTTGATTATCGCGCCGCTCGGGATCAAAGCGATCCGGGTCCGGGAACCGTGCCGGGTCACGGTTGCCCGCGGCCAGGGCCCACGTGACCACCACGCCCTTGGGAATCGTCGTTCCCGCTAGCGTAATCTCGCCCAGGGTGGTCCGACTCGCAAAGAACTGGATCGGCGGCTCATAGCGCAGGAGTTCCTCCACGGTGGCCGGGATCAGGTCCGGGGCGTTGCGCAGGCGGTCGAGGAGCGCCGGATGCCGTAGCAGCGTGAGCATCCCATTGCCCAGCAGATTCACGGTGGTCTCATGGCCGGCGAACAGCAGCAGGGAGGCAGTTGTGACGAGGTAGGGGTCTGCCATCCGTCCCTCGGGGCCGGTATCGGTTGCCATCCTGGAGAGCATATCGTCACCCGGCTGCTTGCGGTGGCGCTCGACCAGCCCGGCCATGTACTGGTTCAGGTTGTTGAAGGCCTGTTCACGTTGGCGGCGTTGCGCGTCGGTCTGCGCAGCCACTCCTTCCGCGATCGCCTGGGACCACACGTGAAACTGGGGTTCATCTTCACGTGGAACGCCCAGGATCCTGCAAATCACCGTCACTGGGAGGGGATAGGCGAAGCTTTCGACGAAATCGATCTGGCGCTGGCCCTGCAATTGGTCCAGGAGCGCGGTAACCATGCGCACGATCTCAGGGCGCAGCTGCTCCAGGTACGCCGGGCGTTCTGGCGGACCAAAGTGGCGCATCGCCAGCCGGCGCAGGCGGTCGTGCTCAGGGGGGTCCAGATTGATAAACTCATACGGATCGTGGGGGGCCCGTGGGCGTCCCCCGGTTTGCGCCGAGTTTCTCAAATCGGAACTGACGCGCGGATGATGGAGCAAGGCGACAATCTCGCGATAGGTGCTCACCACGTACGTCCCCGCTTCCTCGGGGCCATCTTCCTGCCAGCACACCGGGGTCTGGCGCAGCTTCGCCCAGAGCGGGTAGGGGTTCGCGCGATTGGCGTAGTCAAAGATCTGTCGGAGGATGGTGGTGTCTTGGGCCATGGTGGCTCTCCTTCCTATGCACAGTGGTGCGTCTGGTCTTCATGTGGCGTGGTGCCGGTAAATCCACTGCACCCGCCGTTCACACGGGTCGTGCCCGGTCAAGACCACCGTCGCATCATGGGTGGGGACCCGCGGATCGGGAAAGGCGGCGGGGACCGGGGAAATGGGGGTGGGCTGATCCGCGACGGATATGGGGGGGAACGGCGCGGCTTGCTCAATCAGATCCTGATAACACTCGACCCACTTGGCCTGATTGAACGCCACGGCAGCCACCAGTCGCCCCGCTTTGCCATAGGCGGCGACAAAGCGGGTCTCGTCTAGCGAGCCTTGGGTGATGGCGACCTCATCGGCCGCCGAGGGCACCCCCACGGACTTGATATTCACCCCGAACTGGCTGGACCAGAAGGCCGGCACGGCCACGTGCGGGCGGCGAGCAGCGCAGGCACAGACCATATTACAGGCGGCGACGGTAGCCTGCTCCACCGCATTGCCCCAATGTTCCAGCGCCAGAAACTGGTAAGAGTAAAGGGGATGCGGAAACCGCGCGACGTCTCCGGCGACAAAGATATCATCGGTGACAATCCCGTTGATATC
>WNFF01016676.1_pt1 | contig 12372 bp, 15 predicted proteins | sample 5400441 | NCBI WGS metagenome assembly WNFF01 (sample SAMN13153345, study PRJNA577476) | soil metagenome | isolation source: 120 cm saprolite under Douglas fir tree site 2 hole 3 replicate 1 | place: USA:California | collected 2015-04-18
GGATCACGTTGGCCGTCTTGCGACCGATACCCGGAACCTGGAGCAAGCCCTCCATGCTGGCCGGCACCTCCCCGCCGAACAGCTCCACCAACTTCCGGCTCGCCGCGATGATTCGCCGCGCCTTGACCCGATAGAAGCCGGTGGGCTTGACGATCGTCTCGACCTCCGCCGGGTCTGCGGCGCCGAGGTCGAAGGCGGTCGGGTACCGGGCGAAGAGCTTCGGCGTCACGAGGTTCACCATCTTGTCGGTCGTCTGCGCCGACAGGATCGTCGCGGTCAGCAGCTGGAACGGATTCTCGTGCGCCAGCTCGGTCACGGCCGGATACAGCTCGCGGAGACGCTCCACCGTCAACAGGGCACGAGTCCGCGCCCCGCGAGGCAGGCGGGGCAGCGGCGGCGCTTTCTTTTTCTTCGCCTTAGGAGGCAAGGAGCTTGCGCGCCGCGGTTGCGACCTGGGCCCCTTCGGCGCGTCCAGCAAGTCGCGCGGTCGCGGCTTTCATGACAGCGCCGAATGCATTCGGACCTTCCGGCTTCAGCTCGTCGATCACAGCCCGGACCTCCGCTTCAACCTGCTCAGCCGTCATCCCCACCGGCAGATACGTGCGCAGGAGGGCCATCTCGGCCTCCTCACGCCGGGCGGCCTCTTCGCGCCCGCCCTTGCGATATGCGTCGATCGCGTCCTGGCGGCGCTTGACCTCCTTGCGGACGAGGCGCTCGACGAGACCATCGTCGATGGACCCGCTCGCGCCTGCCTCCTTGGTCGCCCGCACGACCTCGCTTTTGAGAAGCGCAAGTGTGTTCAACGCAAGTTCGTCGCGGCGCCTCCGTGCCTCGACGAGCTCGGTTTGAAGCCGGTCATAAAGAGCCACGGCGGCGATTGTCACACATGCACCGATCGTCGACCGATCACGGATAATCGGCCCCTATGCTGGGTCTGGTCGAGATAGCGGCAGGACCGCTCGTCGCTTTGATCGGGATCGTCGCGGTGGTCTTCGTGATGCGCCACAGGTCGGTGCAGACGAAGTCGATGTACTCGGCGCGACGCGGGCAGATCGAGCGCAAGGTGCGCGCGGCCCGCCAGCGCACGCTTGCGCCCACCGGCAAACACGCCGGAAAAGAAGCCGAGGCTCAAGTCGAGCAGACGTATGCCGCTCCAGGAATGGAGGCCAAAACCGCCGCGCCGACAGCCACGTGGGGGCCTTCTGCGGCCGGACCCGGACTTGCAGCGCCGCCGCAGGGCCCAGCCGAAATGACATGGGACGTCGGACCAGCCGTGGCGCCGCCGCCCTCACCGGCACCGCCCCCGTTTGCGCCCTCAGAACCGGCATACACACCGCCGCCTCCCGCGCCAGAGGAAGAGTGGGCTCCCGCCGCGGTCCAGCCTGTTGAGAGACCCGCGCCAATCGAGCCGCCGGTGTCGACTCCCGCAGGGGCGGGCGCAGCTTGGTCGATTGTCGGAGACAGCAAGGCAGGCTCGGCCGAGACCGAGTCAGGCAAGAAGAAATCCAAGAAAGACAAGGAAAGGGAGAAGCAGGCCGAAGGAGCTCCCTGGCAGCTGTCCACCGGTCTCATGCCGGGAGACGAAGCGGGCGAAGAGATCAAGAGGCCCAGCGCGGCGATCGCGATCGCTCAGTACGCGGTGCTGGTCGTTGGGCTCGTCATGGTGCTGATCGGGGTCGTGGTCATGGTGGCCAACTCCCACGTCACCTGAGGAGCGCTAAAAAGCCGCCGAGATCGCCTTCGCGAGCGCCGCGCCGCCATCAGCCATGACCGTGTCGCACAAGATCGCCCGATAACCCATCGCCTCGATTTCGCGGGCCACGCCCTTGTCGCGATTGTCGAGGACAAACATCCCCGCCACGTGTGCGTAGCGGCGAGCAACCTCGAGAGGCGACGCATCGAATCCGAGCGCCCGAAGCATCTCCACCGTCGGGCCTTTGAGCGCGGCGCCGCCAACGATCGGGGTTACCGCCACTGTGCGCTCGCGATGCAGCTGCCCTCCGATCACCTTGAGAATCGGTTCGATGGAGATGAGCGGGTTCGACGGACCGATGACCACGAGGTCAGCGTCAACGAGCGCGGCGGTCGCCTCCGGAGTCGATTCCGCCGCGTCGGCGCCGGCGATGTCGATCGAGTGCAGGGCGGGCGCGAGGCGTTCACGCACGAAGTACTCCTGGAAAGAAAGCGTCCCGCGGTCTGTAACGAAGCGCGTGCGCACCTTGTCGTCGGTCATCGGAAGAACGTGCGACGCCAATCCGAACCGCCGGCACAGTTCGAGCGAGGTCTCGGTCAGACGGCAGCCGCTGTTGAGCATCTGCGAGCGAAGCACATGCGTGGCCAGGTCCCGATCGCCGATTCGAAACCACGTTGGCTCGCCCAGGCGTCCGAGCGCTTCGAGCGTCAGAAAGGTGTCCCCCTTCTGGCCGTACCCGACCGACTCGTCAAACACTCCCGCAAGGCGGTAGATCGTCGCATCGACATCGGGGCTGACCAGAAGTCCCCAGAACTCGTCGTCGTCGGCGGTGTTGGCGATCACCGCGAGATCGCCCGGCGGCAGCATTGACTGGAAGCCCGCAGCCAGCTTGGCGCCTCCGGTGCCGCCGGCCAGCACGACAGTCCTCACCGGAACACGTCTTCGGCCGCCGGCCGAATGAGGTCCCGACCATGGCCGTCACCCTCGAGCACCAGGCCGCGAATTACGACGACCGGCGCCCGCGCGGTCTTGCGCATGACCAGGCCCGCCGCCGAAGCCAGGTCGTCCGCGATCGCGAGCACGGTGGCATGCATGTCCCTGCCAGCGTCGTCCGGTGTGCCGCGCAGGTCGATCAGCGCCGGAAGGCCTGCGACCCCGAGGGCCACATTGACGATGCCCAGCCGCCACGGCCGGCCGAACGTGTCTGACACGATGACGCCGACGTCGACGCCGGCCCGCTCCTTGATGCGTTCCCGGATGCGCCGCGCGCTCGCGTCCGGATCATCCGGCAGCAGAGTCACGACGTCGGGCTCACCCACATTCGACTGGTCGACCCCCGAGTTGGCGCAAACAAATCCATGGCGCGTCTCGGTGATCAGCACCCGTTGAGATCGAAGCACGCGCACGCTCTCGTCCAGGACGACCTGGACCAGGCGCGGGTCTGGCAAGTTGATGAGCTGCGCAGCGATGCGCTTGGCCTCGGCGCCGGCTTCGACCGTGACGAGGCTGCGCAGCTTGCCCTCCGACTTCGACACGACCTTCTGGGCGACCACGAGCACGTCTGCCGCTTTGAGCTTGGCCTTCGAGCTGATCAGGTCGCCGAGGTCGTCGCCGGGACGGACCTCGGGGAGGCCTTCCACGGCCAAGAGCTCGAGGGTGTTCACACCGCGCGATGCAGCCGCACGAGGTCGGCCGGCTCATCCAGGTCGAGCGCCATTGCGGGCGAGCGATGAATCACGAACTGCACACCCCTGCTGTGCGCCTCGCGCTCGAACGCGGACAGCGAATCGGCCCCGAAATGCAGCCCGATGGCGCGTGGCGGGTGCAGGTACAGCGCGTTCGTGCCTCCGCGGCCGGCGGCGGGCACGGCTACGACCGCAGGCGGGGCGAGACGGCCCGCGACGTCCAGCAGCTCGCGCACCGACCTCTTGGTCACGAGCGGTAGATCGCTCGACAGCAAGAGCACGCTGGCGGCGCCGCCGTCGAGCGCGTGCCCGATGCCACGCTGCGCCGCGACATTCTGGCCTTCCTGCCGCGGCTCGACCAGGACCTCGGCGCCCAGATCGACAGCCAGTGCGGCAGCCTCGTCGCTGCCCGCCACCACCAGGCGCCGCTCACCTGCCGCCGCGGCGCGAATCGCGCGGGTGGCATTACGACGCGCCAGGGCTCTGCGCTTGGCTGGGTCTAACGCAGGCCCCAATCGCTGTTTGGCGGAGTCGAAGTCCTTGACGAGGACCACGACCCACGTGTTCATCGGTTTCCCCACCGCTCACGGATCCTGGGGAGGACCTGCGAGGCGTAAAGCTTCAGGAATCGAGCCTGATCGTTACCGGGCGCGTGGAAGACCAGGTGGTTGAATCCAAGCTCGACGTAGGGCCTCAGCTGTTCCAGGTGCTCATCAGGGTCGTTCGACACCAGCCAGCGCCGGTGGGCAACGCCCTCGACCTCGCGTGCGAGCCTCTCCATCTCACGCGGATCGTCGACCCCGGCCTTGGCCTCCGCGGGCAACGCCAGCGCAGCCCAGATCTTGGTGTCTTCCAGCGCGCGCTCGCGATCGGTGTCGTAGGAGACTTTGACCTCGATCATCTTGTCGAGCGCTGAACTGTCGCGCCCGTCCGCCGCGGCGCCTTCGGCGAACGCCGGCAGCAGCTGCTCGGAGTAGAGCTCCATGCCCTTGCCTGACGTGCAGATGAGCCCATCGCCCGCGCGTCCCGCGTATTTCGCGACCAGCGGGCCCCCCGCTCCGACGTAGATCGGAATCGGCTCCGCCGGCCGGTCGTAAATCGTCGCATTGTGCGTGTGGTAGTACTCGCCGTCGAACGTCACGCTCTGCTCGGTCCACAGCATCTTGATGAGCTTGACGGCTTCGCGCAGGCGCGCGAACCGCTCCTTGTTGTCGGGCCACGCAATGCCGAGGGCGCCCTCGTTGAGGTGCTCGCCGGTGCCGACACCAAGGATCACGCGGCCTGGGTTGAAGGAGCCCAACGTCCCAAATGCCTGCGCGACGATGGCCGGGTGATAGCGGAAGGTGGGCGTGACCACCGACGTGCCGAGCAGCACGCGCTTTGTGCGCTCACCGGTGGCCGCGAGCCACGCGAATGCGAACGGCGCGTGGCCGTCGGAATCGCGCCACGGTTGGAAGTGGTCGCTCACGAAAACGCTGTCGAAGCCGATTCGTTCGGCTTCAACCGCGAAATCGAGGAGCGTGCGTGGGGCGAACTGCTCGGCCGAGGCCTTGTATCCAAGCCGGAGCATGTCTATCTGAACTCAGCGCCGGTAATAACGCTTCCAGCTGAAGCCGATGCCCCCCGCCGCCGCTGCGACGAGGACCACGCACAACGCCACGAGGCTGCGGCCGTCAAAGGTGGCGACCGCGCTGAACAACATCAGGGCGAGCACCAACACCGTCAGCAGCATCACGATCAGAAGAGTGGCGGCGCGGATCCTCATGACGCTAGCTTAAGGGCCCATTGGAGCAGCCCATGATCGTCCGACTCGGCACGGTGACCTCGACCCAGGACGTGGCTCGGGAGATGCCGATCGGCTCGGTGGTGGTGGCGGACCATCAGACCGCGGGCCGCGGCAGGTCATCGCACAGTTGGGAGGCCCCGAGTGGCGCTGCTTTGCTGGTCTCGTTCGTGCTGCCGCCGAATCCCCTGCTCAGCCTCGCAGCCGGAGTGGCCGCCGCCGAGGCCTGCGGTCGAGGCGTGCGCTTGAAGTGGCCCAACGATCTGCTCCTGGATGGTCGCAAGATCGGCGGGATCCTCGTCGAAGCCTCGCCTGCGAGGGCCATCTGCGGAATCGGGATCAACCTGACATGGGCGCCCGAGGGCGCGGCGCAGCTCGATGAGTCTCGCGATCAGCTGCTGGAGCGGCTGCGTCCCGCGATGGAGCGCTGGAGCACAACGCCGGCCGAACAGGTTCTGGCCCGCTGGCGCAACCTGTCCGACACCATCGGCAAGAGGGTTCGCGTCGAGCTGCCTGATCGAATCGTGGAGGGAATCGCCCAGGACATCGATGCGAGCGGAAGCCTCGTCGTCGACGGCGCGCCCTTCAGCGCCGGCAGCGTGACCGTCTTAGACGGCTGACAACAGCGCCGCGATTGTGAGGGGTCCCCGCGAACTCGCGGCGCAGCCTCAGAGTTCGTGGGGCAAAAGCTCGGGCAGGATTTCGCCCGAGCGTCCGTGGATCACGACCTGGGCGAAGCGGTCGATCGGCGTCGGCTCCGCGTTGACCACTACGAGAGCAGCGCCCGCCTCCACAGCGGCCAGGGGTACCTGTGCGGCCGGGTAGACGACGAGTGAGGAGCCCACCACCAGCATCACGTCGGCCGCCCTCGCCAGTGCGAATGCCTCTTCGACGGCAGGGATCGGCATCGCCTCTCCGAACAGCACGACCGTGGGTTTGAGAAAGGTGCCGCCGCACATCCTGCATCTCGCACTGCACCGTGCGGCCCGAGCCGTGGAGCTCGATCACGCGGCGGCTCCCCGCATCCTGGTGCAGCCCATCCGTGTTCTGGGTCACGACCGCCACCAGGTGACCGGCTCGCTCCAGGGCCGCCAGGGCAAGATGGCCGCGATTGGGCCGGGCCGCGAGCACGGCCGGACCGCGCTGTTTCGACACCTCCCAGTAAGCGCCTGGATTGCGCATGAAGCTGTCGATCGAGGCCACTTTGACGGGGTCGTATTGCGACCAGAGGCCGCCCTCGCCGCGAAATGTGGGGATGCCGCTCTCGGCGGAAACACCGGCTCCGGTCAGCGCGACCGCGCTTCGCGAGCGTGACAGGAGCTCCACCGCCCGTTCGATCGTCATGGCTCTGGCGGGCCGGCGGCCGCGAATACCGACTGCCATGCGTAGAGCCTCTTCTGGGCGGCGTACGCGGCCAGGGCACCGTCGGTCGGAAACTTGACCCAAGGCGACTGCGTGTGCTCGCGAATCGCGCCGAGCTTGAAGATCCGGAAGGTTTCTGCTGACTTGCCCTTGAGCTGGATCCCGGGCACCTGGTCGACGGCGATGTACTCCGCGCAGGCGTCGAACGTCGGCTGGCCGAGGATGACGGTGAAAGGGTCCGCCACGCTGCAGAAGCGCGCCGCGGTGTTCACTGTGTCCCCAAGGGCGGTGTACTGCAATCGATCCTTGCTGCCCATGTTGCCGACCACGGCCGGTCCTGTGTTGATGCCGATGCCCCAACCGATCGGAGGCAGACCTTTGGCGGCAAGCTTGGCCAGCAGCGACGGCGCTTCGTGGACCAGGTCATATGCGCATCGCACCGCCAGCAGCGCGTGATTCGGCTGCGCAACGGGAGTGTTCCAGATGGCGACCACCTCGTCGCCGACGAACTTGTCGATGGTGCCGTCCCACTTGAAGATGAGCGCGCTCATCTCGTCCAGGTAGTCCTGGATCACCGCCAGCACGTCCTCCGCGCGCATCGCCTCTGACATTGCGGTAAAGCCACGGATGTCGACGAACAACATCGTCAGGTCGCGTCTCTCGCCGCGGGAGATGATGTCGTCGGCGGATTTGGTGGACGCCAGCTGGCGTGCGATCCTCGGGTCGATGTAGTGACCGAAGATGAGCTCCACCTTGCGCCGTTCGCGCTCCTCGAGCACATAGCGCGCGCCCAGCGAGAACGACGCGGCCAGCGCGATGGCGATCGGAGCGTACAGGGGGTCGGTGAGGTAGCCGTTCTGCCCGAGGACCCAGGTCAGGCCCAGGTAGCCGAGCATGAGCCCCGCCGTGATGATCACGCCATTGCGGAACGAAGGCAGGTACACGAATGACTGCCAGATACACGGAGATGGCCGGCTGGACGCGCACGTAGCGATCCGACAGGACCGTGCTCATCGCGTCGCCCATGATCCGGTAGCCGTAGTTCTGGTTGTCGAGCATGCATTTCGTCCGGCTGGCGGGGCAGAACGTGCCGTCGTGCGGAAAGCTGACCGCCTGCGAGTACACGTCGCCCGCGTCGATCAGCTTCGTTCCGACCACGACGATGTGGTCGGTGATGGTTTCAGGGTGTGCGCAGCTGCCGTTGAGCGCGTCGACATAGGCGCATGTGGGGCTGCCTCCCTTGGTGAAGTTGATGAGCATCTGGCCCCCGACGAGCGGGATGTGATGCGGCCCGAACGTAGCCTCCGTGCCTGCACCATTGACCGTCAGCGAAGAGCTCATCCCTTGCGAGATCCTCAACGCCTGGAGGAAGGCGGGCTCCTTCGCCTCGTTCTCCGGACAGGTGTTCTTCGGACGCAGCTCAACGCCGCGTACAGAGTCGGCCGCGTCGGGAGTCGCAAAGCCGCGCTCGCCCACGGCCGCCGCGACCGTCGAGAATTCGGGCCTCGGCGCATCGTCGGCCGTGCAGACCAGGACGACGTTGCGGGCCGAGGCGATGGCAGAAGCGAGCTCAGCGTCCGGGTTGGCGGATGGATTCTCTGGATCGACCGGCGTGTCGTGATCCAGGACCACGTCGAACAGGATCACCCTGGGGTGGAGGCCCGCCAGATAGTTGATCACCTTGGCGTGATATGAGTTGAGCCAAGGGTACGCACCGAGATCGTCCTTCGATCTCTGGTCGATGGCCACCAGCGTTATCCGTGGATCGGCGGACGGACCGGGAAACAGCTGATCCTGCGCGGCGTCAAACGACCTGCCGATCACGCCCAGGTAGCCAAAAGCGGTCACGAGCATGCCGGCGATGAGGCCCGCCAGCGCGAACCGCCAGGCCAAGCGCCAGTCGCCGACCCGCTCGCGGACCATGCGCCGCTATCTTAGGAGCGGTGCGGCTGGGCGTCCTCGAATCGCGCCGAACGCTCGCCATCTACATCGCGGCGGGCGCTTCGTTTGCGGCCCTGGCGGCGCGCGGCCTCACGGTCCCTCTCTACGCGCACGACCTGGGCGCTGATCGATTCCAGGTCGGGGCGCTGTTCTCAGTGGCCACACTGGCGGCGGCGGCTCTCTCACTGCCGTCGGGCTTGCTGATCGACCGCTTCGGCGCACGCGCGCTCCTCGCCTTCTCGCTGGTGGTCTCGGCCGGTTCGCAGATCGCCACCGCAGCGACGACGACCGTATTTCCGCTGTTCGTCTGGCAGATCGTGGGTGGGCTTGGCGCGGGCGCCCAGCAGGCGGCGCTGTTTTCGGCAGTGACGGAATCGGTAAAGTCCGGCCGGCTGGGTCGAGCGATGGGCTGGCTGACGGCTTCCATGCAGGTCGGTTTCTTCGTCGGCCCCTCTATCGCGGGACTCCTTCTGACCTGGCTGGATATCCGCACCGACGTCGCCGTCACGACAGCGATGCTGGTCTTTGCAGTGCCCGGGGCCCTCCTTGCGAGCGGCACACGGCAGTCAGCGCAACGTGGGCTGTCGCTGCGCGAGCCGCTCCACGCGCTCGTCGCCCAAACGGCCTTCGTGCCGATGACGGTCGGCCTCATCGCGGCCACCCTGGTCTGGGGCACGGTCGGCGCCTTTCTGCCCATCTTCGGCAAGGAGGCCCTGCACCTGCCCGGCTCGCAGGTTGGATTGCTGCTGGCGCTGCAAGCAGTCGCCAATGGATTGTCCCGCATTCCCGGCGGGCGGCTGGTAGACCGGGCCCGAAATCGCTGGCCGATCGTGTTCGTGGGCGTGGTGGTGTGGTCGTCGGCCGCCGTCGTCCTGGGTCACCTGATGGGATTTTGGGGACCCGCCATCCTCCTTATCGCGGCGACGCCCTTCATGGCCACCGTCTACGTCGCAATCGGCGTTGTGTTCGGCGACCTGTCGGCGGCATCCACCCGCGGGGTCACGATGGGGATGTACGGCACGATCCTCTTCCTGGGCCTAGCCGCCGGGCCGCTGGTTTTCGGCTCGGTGGTAAAGAACTACGGCTACGCGGCCGGCTTCACCGCCTGCGCGGTCGTCGCGATTGCCCTTGCGCTGGTGATGGCGGCTTTCCACGCTGAACCGCTGCGGCGTCGCGTGGGGGTGAGGCTGCCTCCGCCGACGCCCGGGACTTGAGAAATTCGTCGAGGACATGGCGTTGGCTCGGAAATGCCAGCGCCGGCAGCGACTCCATGGGAAAGACGCTCACCTCCAGCATCTCGGAGCCCGCACTGAGCTGAGCGCCGTCGACCAGCCGCGCCCGATAGGCGATCCCGACGATGCTGTGCGCGTCCCGCTTGGGGACGTGATACACGCCGATCAGCGACGTCAGCTCGACGGCGGCGCCGATCTCCTCCATGCATTCGCGCATCGCCGCGTCGGCGGGATGCTCGTCATCGTTGACAAAGCCACCGGGTAGGCACCACAGCCCGTAACCGGGCTCGATGGCGCGGCGACCGAGGACCACGCCTCCGTCGACCTCGACGACGACAGCCGACGCCACCTTCGGGTCGCGCCACAGGACGAAGTCGTCGTTCGCGCATGCCTCCAGCTCGCGGCCTTCGATGACGCGCGTCTCCAATTCGGATCCGCACTTGATGCAGTAGTGGGCCATCAGCCCACGACGTTACGCGTGCTGCTGCTGTCGGGCGGGAGCCGCTTTCATGTCCGCCACACGCACCTGGTTGCGTCCACCCATCTTGGCGGCATAGAGGGCTTGATCGGCACGTTCGATGAGGGAGGTGAAAATCGCGGGCTCTGCGGTGGCCGCGACCCCGATGCTGATGGTCAGCTTCAGGCCGCCCGGGAAGGTGTGCGCGGCCACCTTCGCGCGAATGCGTTCGGCGAGGATGCGCGCACCCGCGTCGTTGGTCTCGTGCAGGATCAGCGCGAATTCCTCGCCGCCGTAGCGCGCGCAGACATCCGATTCTCGTGCCCCCGTGCTGATGATCGACGCCAGCTCGGCGAGCACCGCATCTCCCTGCAGGTGGCCGTACGAGTCGTTGACTCCTTTGAAGTGGTCGAGGTCGACCATCAAGAAAGCAATGGGTTTGTGGCCGCGGCGCGCGCGCTGCATCTCCTTCAGGAACTGCTGTGCCAGGGCGCGGCGGTTGGGCAGCTTCGTGAGCTCGTCCGTGAGTGCGTTCTCCTCCTGCGCCTGGAAGAGCTGCGCGTGGCGGATGGCGATCGCCGCCTGCGACGCGACCCCGATCAGGAGGTCGCTCTGATCCTCGGTCAGCTCACGCCACGCGTTCAGGTAGAGCTCCAGCGCCCCCATCAGCTGGCTCGAGCGCTGCACGGGCACCACCAGGACGTGTTGGGGGTGGCCACCGGCCTCGAGCCCCGGTGCCATGTCTTCAGCCAGCCGGACGACGACCGGGCGCATGGCCGCCAGCGCCGACCGCAAAGGCTCCTCGGTGAGGGGGCGGACGCTTCCGCGCGGGCGATGGGTGAGGCCGTACGCGGCCTGGCGGCGCATCTCGGCCTTGCCCGGCACGACCAGGTACATCGAGCCTGCAACTGCGCCCATGATGCGTCCCGCGTGCCCTATCGCGACGTCGAGGACCTCCTCGAGACCCAACGACGAGTTGACGGCGGACGCCATCGCGAGCAAGAGCGCCGCGCGGTCTCGGGCGCCGCTTTCGTCCTCCAGGGCCCCCTGCAGCCGGCGCGTCATGCCGCGCATGCGCATCAGGGCGATCGTGAGCAGCACCAACGCGATGATGAACAGCACCGAGGTGACCAGCAGGACGGACGCGATATCCAAATACACCCTCCCTGGGAGTGGAATTCGTCATAGGTTAACGCCGGGGGAGGCGAGGTTGGTCCCGGGTTGCCGGCCTGGAGGCCAGCTATACTCGGTTCCGACCTGGAGCCGATCTCTTTCGACGACCTGCCCCTCGGCGGCGAGTGGACGACCCGGCGGCGAACCATCTCGGAAGCTGAGATCGCGCTGTTTGGCGCACTGGCGGGCGACTTCTCCCCCCTCACGATCGATGTCTCCCACGCGGGCGCCCGCTTCGCCCCACCGGCGCTCCTGGTGGCCGTGGCGATCGGGCTCGGAACGATGGACATGCCCGTCCCATCCGTAGCCGAATGGGAGTGGCTCAACTGGAAGTTCCCGCGGCCGGTCAAGGCCGGCGAAACGATCTATGCGCGCTGGACGCTCACTCAGAAGCGGCCACCGGTGGGCGGCGCGCCCACAGCCATCGTGGTCTGGCGGGTGGATGTGCACACCAGCGACGGGGCGCTGTGTGCCGAGGGAGAGGTGGGGGCCAGCGTGCGGCGCAAGACGCAAGCCGCGCGGCCTCGTAACGCCGAAGCCACGCCGGCCGGGCCGGCGCCAACACAGACCTCACCATCGCGCCGGCGCCGCGGTCGCCGCCCGGCTGCCTCCACCGCGGCGGCCGGCCGCGCCGGCTCCACCGGCCGAAGCCGCGCCCCCGCAGCCGGCGCCCGTGGCCGCGAGCGCTTCGGGATCCCATCCCTCGGCCGGCCGGCTGAGCCGGGTCATCAACCGTCTCCGCCGCCCCTAACCCCCTCCCACCTTCAGGTGGGAGGGAAGCTACGCGGGTGGTTCCAGGGCCTCGATGTATTCGATCACGCGACGGGTGAGCTGCGACGGGGTCGAGGCTCCGCTGGTGACGCCCACCTTCTTGGCCCCCTTCAGCCAGGCGACGTCGAGGTCCTCTAGCCGGTCGACCAGGTAGGCCGGCTTCTGCCCGAGCTTCTTCACGACCTCGACGAGGCGCAGCGAGTTCGACGACCGCGAGCTCCCGACGACGATCACCACGTCGACGTCCTTAGCCGCCTCCACCGCCGCCTCCTGAC
>WNFF01003778.1_pt1 | contig 12371 bp, 10 predicted proteins | sample 5400441 | NCBI WGS metagenome assembly WNFF01 (sample SAMN13153345, study PRJNA577476) | soil metagenome | isolation source: 120 cm saprolite under Douglas fir tree site 2 hole 3 replicate 1 | place: USA:California | collected 2015-04-18
GCAATAATTCGGAGTTCAGCGCGAAAGCGGTGTACAACCTGGCTATTCAGGGAGACGAGGCAGCGCGCCGAATTTTCCGCCGTGTCGGACGGGCTCTGGGAATCGTTCTTGCTGCTCTCGTGAACTCGCTTAACCTGCCCATTTATGTGATCGGCGGCGGCGTCTCCAGCGCCTGGGAGGCGTTCTCACCTAGCATCTTTGAAGAGCTGCGGCAGCGATCAATGGTGTACGCAGCCACTGCGCCGTCGGATCCATTAGGCGAGGCAACAGGCGCGTCGGCCAGAGTCGATGCGGGCGGGGGAAGAAAGACGATTATTACTCGGGCCCTGTTGGGAAGCGATGCAGGATTATATGGCGCGGCGCGATTGCCGATGGTTGCTAGATAATATCCAGTTCAAGCATGTTCCGTAACCGATCGTAAGCGGCTCATGTTCGATGCCTATCATGACAGGCCGCGATGGCTGCGTGCCAAGGGAGAACCCGTCTGTGACAAGGATTTGAGCTTCGCGATTTCTTGCAGTGTGAGTGGACGAAATTTTCCGGGCTCGACATCCAGTTCCAAGGGACCGTAACGCACACGCCTAATCTTCTCTACGTGATGCCCAATCTGCTCGAACATTCGCCGGATTTGCCGGTTGCGGCCCTCGATCAATGCAATTTCATACCACGGATTCGGCGCGTCCCGTATCAGACGGATCTTCGCGGGCGCGGTTTTGACGCGTTTCTGCTCATCAGTACTGATCGAAAGTCCAGCCCGCAGGCGCGCAAGTTTCTCCTCTAGCGGTTTGCCACTCACTTTGACGACGTAGGTCTTGGTGACGTGCGATGCTGCCTTCATCAGGCGATGGGCCAGGTCTCCGTCATTGGTTAGCAATAGCAAACCTTCGCTGGCGTAATCCAGGCGTCCGACCGGGTACACCCTGCTGCCCACTCCTTGCACCAAATCCATGACCGTGGGGCGTCGCTCGGGGTCGCTCATAGTGGTCACGAAGCCCTTGGGCTTGTTCAACAAAAGATAGACATGGCGCTGGGAACCATGCAGGAGTTTCCCGTCTACTCGGATGTGATCATTCTCCGGGTCGGCCTTTGAACCGATTACGGTCACAACCTTCCCGTTCACTACTACACGTCCCGCGCTGATTAGTTCTTCTGCCTTACGCCGCGAAGCGACTCCGGCAGCAGCAATTATTTTTTGGAGACGTTCTGCAGGCATCAGGGGCTACTCCTGCGAGCGGCTGGTCGAAGTTTCAGCCTGCTGCGCCGATTCGTCGTCGCGGTCGCCGTGGCTGGCATCGTCTTCTCGGCCGCCTTGCTGTGGTTCCCCGGAGCCGTCATCCGGTACATCGGTGGCATCGGAGACGCCCTCGGGGGAGGCGGGCAGGTCTGCTTCAAAAGACTGCGCTACCAGTTTCTCAAATTCTTCCATGCTGGGTAGTTCGGTAACATCCTTCAGACCGAAACGAAGCAAAAATTCTTTACTGGTCTTATAGAGGATTGGACGCCCAATGACTGCTTTTCGTCCGGCGGTCGTAATCAGCTTGCGATCCAGCAGAGTCGCAATTACGCCACTGGAATCCACTCCGCGAATTTCGCTGATCTCAGGGACCGTCACTGGCTGCTTGTAAGCAATTACCGCCAAAGTTTCAAGCGCCGGAAGCGAAAGCCGGATTGGCGGCTTCAAACTTTTGGCGAATGCGCGTACTACGTCATGCTGCTCGGGCTTGGTGGACATGCGGTATCCGCCGGCGATCTGGCGGATTTCTACACCGTGATCGGCAGAGCTGTAGTCGGCTATCAACCCTTCGATGACATCGCGAACCTGGGCCCTGATCCCGCTGTCATTGGCGGAGGCATTCTCGTTGGCAGCAGAATCCTTCACCAGTTGGACCATGTGGTCCAAAGTAATCGGCGTTTCCGCTGCATAGATGATGGCTTCGAGTTTGGCTTTAAGACTCATTTTTGGATTGTCATTTCACTGAATTGCATCTCCCGGCCCGTGGCAGGGCGGCGGGAGCCGACCACTGGCTACATTCGTTACCGCCAATCGTCCCGCACGGCGGCCTGCTCTGCCATCATAGCCTCGAACCCTGTGTGCTTGCGCAGCAGGACTTCGCCGAACAAGCGGTCTTGCCGCAGTTGAATCGCTTGCAGTCTCACCATTTCGAGTAGCGCGAGGAACATGCACACTAGTGTTTGACGCGAGTTTACGTTGCGCAGCAATTGCTTCAGTCGGATGGGACGGTCTTCCAACATAAGCCGCCGCCGCAAATAGTCGATCATCTGACCAACCGTGACTCCTTCCTCATCTACCTGGAGAATCGGACGCGACCGCGCTCGATCTAGAATCTGCTGGAATGTCTTGACCAGATCAATCACATCGGCCGCCATCTCAGGATCGGTGCCTTCCGCATCCATGAAGTCCTTGATGGCGGGATTAGACCAAACCGCGTTCTCAAGCTGTTGCTTCTGAAAAAGCATCTGCGCGGCGGATTTGAACTTCTCATGTTCCAGCAGGCGGTTCACGAGTTCGTTCCGCGGATCTTCTTCGCTCTCCGGTGAAGCAAATGGATCGCGTGGCAAAAGCATTTTCGATTTGATATGGATGAGCACAGCCGCCATGTAGATGAAATCCGCGGCGACGTTCACATCCAGCTCCCGCAGTCTTTCTACGTAGGCGAGGTACTGCGCGGTGATCTGGGCAATAGGGATGTCATAAATATCAATATCCTGCTTGCGGATCAGATCGAGCAGGAGATCGAGGGGACCTTCATAAACGGCGCCGACGCTAACCGCGAAAGGTGAATCACTTTGATCATGCCCGGTTTTCTCGGTGCCCGGCGGATTTAAGGGTGTAGAAACTGGTCCCGCTGTTGCGGGAACCGGCTTTCTCGAAACAATCTTCAAAGGTTCAGGCATTTTTCCTGCTGCGTTCGAACTGTTTACTTAGCGGAAACCGCGGGGCGCTCGTATTGCAATGAGATGCCCATTGCTTCGCGGACTTCATCCATCGTGTTGCCAGCCACCTTCCGCGCCCTGGATGAACCTGCTTCCAGAATATCCCATGCCAGCCGCGGATTCTCCTCGTATTTTTTCCGGCGCTCCTGCATGGGGGTTAGGATATTCACCAAGGCGTCTGCCGCCCAGCCCTTGCACTCAATGCAGCCGATTCCCGCTGAGCGGCAACCCACATCAACTTTGGCGATGGTTGAGCGGTCGCTAAAAATCTTGTGCAGATCACCTACCGGGCACACATCCGGATTACCTGGATCGCTGCGGCGTACCCGCGCTGGATCGGTGACCATGGTCTTGAGTTTCTGCCGTACAACCGACTCCGGATCGGTCAGTAGAATCGTGTTTCCATAGGACTTCGACATCTTGCGGCCATCGGTGCCCGGCAGTTTTGCGGCAGGTGTCAGCAGAGGCTGTGGCTCAGGAAAAACATGGTAAAGACGGTTGGCCTCCTCGGCGTTGATGCCAAAAGCTTCGTGACCGCGATTCCGGCGCGGATAAAACATGTTAAAACGGCGGGCTATTTCGCGTGTCAACTCCACATGTGGGACCTGGTCTTCGCCGACCGGAACGAAGTCACCTTTGTAGATCAGAATGTCCGCTGCTTGCAGAACTGGGTACCCGAGGAATCCGTAAGTCCCGAGATCTTTCTCGGCAATATTCTCTCGTTGCTCCTTGTATGTGGGCACGCGCTCGAGCCAACCCAACGGCGTGATCATCGAGAACAATAGGTGGAGTTCAGCGTGTGCTGGAACGTGTGACTGGATGAACATGGTACAACGTTCTGGATCGAGTCCAGCAGCCAACCAGTCGAGCAGTACCTCCAACGAATTCTCCTTTATGCGCGATGTATCAGCATAATCGGTGGTAAGAGCGTGCCAATCTGCGACAAAGAAGAAGCACTCGTACTGGTCCTGCATGCGCACCCAGTTGTCGAGGGCGCCGACAAAGTTGCCCAAGTGCAACTTGCCGGTGGACCGCATGCCGCTGAGCACACGTTTACGATTGGAACGTGGAGGCATCAGAACCTCAAGATTGAATTGAAAAAAGCCAAAAAGGGACTGATCACCCTGATCAGCAGGTTACCACCCAGGTATACCAACGCCATAAGACCGAGCCAGCCTACTGTGTCGTAGGCACGCAGGACGCTGCCGGATAGAAAATGACGCAATACATGGCTGCCATCCAGCGGTGGCACGGGAATCAGGTTAAATACTCCGAGCACCACATTGATCACCATCAATTGATAGAGAAACAGGCAAAGTGGCACCAGTAGCGAATCGCTGCCTGAGGCGATCCATCCTTGGGAAATGCCAAGAATGATCTGCCGGGCTGTTGGGAATACAAGGGAAATCAGAAGTAATACTGCAACTGTGGCGCTTGCCACCAGAAAATTGCTGATTGGCCCCGCAACCGCCGTCAGTATATCGTTCCTCACCGGGTTCTTGAAATTAAGCGGGTTCACGGGTGTTGGTTTGGCCCAGCCAAGCACGGGAATTCCCGCGAGCAAGGCGATTGCCGGCAGCAAAATGGTTCCCACCGGATCGATATGCTTGATGGGATTAAGCGTGATACGGCCTAGCATGCGTGCGGTAGGGTCTCCACAACGGTTCGCCGTCCAGGCGTGCGCCGATTCGTGAAAGCTGATCGCAAACAGGAACACGATCAACTGAAACAGGATGTCAACATGCTGCAGGGTCATCCGAGGTTGGCCTCGATTCTAGCAGGTTGTAACGTGACGGTTAATTCTCAACTCATCTGGATGTTGGCTCAGTTAGGGATTATTGCTTGGAGGTTGACGGGAAATTCGACAGGGAACCAACGGTATTATCTGGCGACGTAACTTATGATGGTATAGAGAGTGCTGGCGACCAGAGCGACCAGGACCAACCCGGAGAGGACCTCCCCAATAACCGAAACTTTCGAGTGTGTGGGAATAGGCGGCACGTGTACTAACCGATTGCGAAAATAATAGGTGACCGACGGAGACGTATATAGTCTAACAGTTCAGTTATAACAAGAGTGACGAGATTCTATGAGGCGCCCTACCATAATGGGAAACGCTGGGAGAGAGTGTGCCTGGCCGAAAGAGACACGTCGCCCGATCCGCCGCAACGCTACTTCTGTTTGAATTTGTCGCGCAGCTCTTCCGGGGCGATCGACTTTATCTTCACCGGCTTGGCTGGGATGCCGGCGACAATATGGAAGGGCTCCACATTCTTAGACGCCACCCCCATCGCCCCTACCATTCCATGTTCTCCTACCGTCACTCCGCTTAACACCGTGGCGTGGTAAGTAATGCGTGCCTTGGGGCCAATTTCGGTACGCTGATCGTCGACGATCATGCCGTCATTGAGATCATGCGCGTGCGAGTAGACGTTTGCGTAGTCGGAGACCGAACTACCCTCGTGGATGATGATCTCGCCGCGATCATCGAGCAGAACGTATTTGTGAATAGTGCAATTGTCTTCGACGGTAAGGTTGTATCCGAACGAAACCTCCACGCCGTGGAAGATTTTGACGTTCTTGCCACAGTGCTTGAAAACATGGCGCGCAAGCATAGCGCGGACGCGATATCCCAGCCAGTGATTCAAGCCGACGGGCGACCGGTCATACATCATCCAGAACCAGATCAGCGGCTTGCGCTCTCGATATTTCGTGGCGTCCACATCTCCGTAGTACTCAGGCTCAAGCGTGGCATTGCGCGGATCAAACGAGTGCACGAGCGCCTGCTGAGCCAGCGGCGCATCTGACTTAGGCGCCTTGTAAGGACGGTCGAGATAAAGCTGATGCAGGGTATCGCGCACTATATCGCTGCGATGATCGGCGTCTCGGTTGATGAATTCCCGATCGAGTTGGTCAATCCATTCAAGGAAGGCCTTCTCGGCAGGCGCAGTTGGCTTGAGCGGGCGATATTCGTATCGAGGCATGTTGCTGAGTTCTTGAAAAGCTAAACCATAGCATACCCAGCGTTGGTGTGGGCGTAGCCACTAAAACCGGGATTCACGTCCACGATGCTTTATAATCGCGCGGCTTTGTGAAAACCCAGACCTGTGAAACCTATCCTTGTGAAGCCGAAGAAACTGAGGAGCCCACATCCCAAGCCGGTGGACGCTTTGGTCTACCCGCGATTCTCTGGTGTGCCGACCTTTATGCGCCTGCCTCACATCACGAAAGCGGAAGAGCTCGACATAGCGCTGATCGGTGTGCCCTTTGATGGCGGCACGACATACCGTCCGGGGCCGCGTTTCGGACCGCGCAACATTCGGGTGCAGTCAGCCATGATTCGTCCATGGAATCCAGTGCTGAAGGTCAATCCATTTGAAAAGTGGCGGATCGCCGATTTTGGCGACCTCTCCATAAACCCGCTGTCGATCGAAGATACGTATCGCCGGATCACTGAGCAGCTCGGGGAAGTGCTCAGTGCCGGAGCGCACCCAGTTTGCGTTGGCGGAGACCATTCCATCCTGTTGCCGATTCTGCGGGCAATCCACAAACAGTTCGGCCCCGTAGGATTTGTACAGTTGGACGCCCACGGTGATACCTGGGGAGGCTACTTCGGCAGCCCCCACTCCCACGGTACGCCTGTGAAATATGCTGTCGAAGAAGGCCTGATTCCCGATGGTTATGGGCTGCAAGTCGGTCTTCGCGGACAAGTCTACTCAGAGAGCGATTTCGATTTTGCGCGCGAGCACCGCATTCAAATCGTGACCTCGGAGGAGTTTCATCGCCGCGGAGTCGAATTGGTGAGGCGTCATCTGAAAAAGCTCGGCAAGCGCCCCATTTACGTCACCCTGGATATTGACGTTGTGGACCCTGCCTTCGCTCCCGGGACGGGCACGCCCCAGGTGGGTGGTCTTTCCAGTGCGCAGATTCTTGACCTGGTACGTTCCTTGAAGGGTCTGAACCTGGTGGCATGTGATCTCGTGGAAGTTTCGCCGCCCTATGACAACGGTGAGATTACGTCGCTTCTCGCCGCGAATTTGCTTTATGAGCTGATTTGCTTGTTCTGAGCACCACTCATGCGCACGCCCACACTTGCTCGAAAACTTCGCGTGATTGACTACTTCACGCTCGGCTGGGGCACCATGGTCGGCGTCGGCTGGCTAGTCGTCATGGATGACTGGCTGGTGCGCGGAGGATCACTGGGCGGAATACTTGGATTCGCCATCGGCGGCGCGTTGCTCTTGCCCATCGGCTACGTGTATGGACAGTTGGTCATGGCCATGCCGGACGCAGCTGGCGAGGTCGCTTATACTGCCAAGGTTTTCCCGCAATCCGTAAGCTTCGCCACCGGCTGGATAATGATGCTGGCCTACTTCATCGTTTGTCCGTGGGAAGCCGTCGCAGTGGGGAAGATTGCTGGTTATATCTTCCCATCACTCGATTCGCTTGAGCTCTATCGCATCGCTGGAAAGCCCGTATACCTTCCGCATGTCATTATCGGTTTGGCACTGACCGGTTTGCTGACTTTGCTTAACTACCGCGGGATCCGGCTGAGCGCTACGTTTCAAAACTGGACCACATTCGGAACTCTGGCATTGTTCGTCGTTTTCGTGGCATGTGGCGCCACCAAAGGCACGGCGCGCAATTTTCCTCCACTGTTTACTCACACGCCGTTCGTCTCAGTACTGCTGGTGATGCAGATTGTGCCCTATTACATGACGGGATACGAGTCCGTTGCAAAGGCCGCTGAAGAGGCGAATCCGGAATTTCGTGCCCGCGGGTTCTTTAAAGCAATCTGGATGGCAATCGTCGTGGGCATTTTGTTTTATACGATTGTAATTGCTGCGGTCAGCTTTGTGGCTCCATGGAAGGAACTCACAGGCAAGCCGTTCATGACCGCCGTGGCTTTCGAACGTGCAATCGGCGCCCGCTGGATTGTGAGCATTATCCTGATATCCGCCCTGTTTTCACTTTTCAAAGTGTTTAATGGAAATTTGGTGGCCTCGAGCCGATTGCTTTTCGCCATGGCACGCCGCGGGCTGCTGGAAAGCCGCCTTGCCCAGGTTCATCCGGTCAACCAGACGCCTTCAGTGGCCGTGGTCTGCATTGGACTGGCCACCGCCGCATGTATGTTTTTGGGAGATGCGATTCTCGTGCCTATCTCGGAAGTAGGTTCAGTCGCATCTGCGATCGGATGGCTGGCGGCTTGCGCAGCGTATTACCGAATGGGGCCGATTGCGCGCGAACGATACATCGCGGCGATCGGAGCCACGGTGGGACTGATGATGATTTTGATGAAGATAGTGCCTTATGTCCCTGGCCACTTTAGTGTCTACGAATGGCTGGCGCTGGGGATATGGTGCGTGATCGGTGCGGCACTAAGCTGGCGCCAGAAGGCGCTGATGGCAGGAGCGCGAGCTTGATATATCTGTCGAAAGTAGGCGAAATGAAAGTCCTCATGAAATTGAGCGCACTTGTGATTTTTTGTTTTCTTGTTTGTTCCTACCCACTTTTGTCGGCAACATCAGAATCACCCAAGGGATTCGATATCGTCATCACCAACGGTCACATTATCGACGGCACTGGCTCGCCATGGTATTCCGGCGATCTCGGCATCCGTGATGGAAAAATTGCTGCGATTGGAAATCTAGCGGGTGCTCGCCGCAAAAGCACCATCAATGCCCGCGGGATGGTAGTCGCGCCCGGGTTCATTGACATGCTTGGCCAGTCCGAGCTGACGATTTTGGTTGATCCGCGACTACCATCGAAAATCTTTCAGGGAATCACAGCCGAGATTACCGGTGAGGGCGGATCAGCAGCTCCGTTGAACGATGCCATCATCCAGGCTGACCGGCCCAGTTACGAGCACTTGAAGATCACGGCCGACTGGCGAACTTTGCGCCAGTATTTCGCGCGTCTCGAAAGACAGGGCATGGGAATCAATCTCGCGACCTACGTCGGCGCCACCCAAGTACGTCGTATGGTGCTTGGTGATGCAGATGTCCAACCGACTCCGGAGCAACTGGAGAAAATGAAAACTCTAGTGCGTGACGCCATGAAAGATGGTGCCGTCGGCGTCTCTACTTCGCTTGAATACGCACCTGCTCCCTATGCAAAGACCGAAGAGTTGATCGCGCTTGCTGGCGAAGCTTCAAAGTTTGGCGGCATTTATGCGACCCACATGCGCAACGAAGGCGATGCAGTGCTCACGGCCATTGATGAAGCCCTCCGTATCGGCCAGGAAGCTCATATCCCCGTCGAGATTTGGCACATTAAAGTGGCAGGCAAAAACAACTGGGGACGTATGCCTGAGGTCGTCGCCAGGATCAATAGTGCGCGCAATCAGGGCATGGATATTACCGCGGATACTTATGCCTACACCGCATGGTTCAACAGCATGTCAGCCTTCATTCCGCCCTGGACCCATGATGGCGGTGACGCCAAGCTGATAGAGCGTTTGAAAGATCCCGCCACGCGTGCCCGCATTCGCAAAGATATGCTCACGCCTTCGAAGGAATGGGACAACGAGTGGCAGGAAATTCCCGGACCGGAAGCGGTGATGATCGGGGTTGTGCAGAACCCCAAACTACTGCCGATGCAGGGCAAGAGACTTACTGAAGTTGCCAAAATCTGGAATAAAGATCCGATGGATGCGTTGTTCGACCTGCTCATCGAGGACAATGCGTTTACCAACGTCGCGGTATTCGGAATGTCCGAACCAGATGTCGCGCTTGCATTGCAGCAGCCCTGGGTTGCGATCGACAATGACTCCTCCGGCACTTCTCCCGAAGGTATTCTCGGCCAGGAACACCCACACCCGCGAGCCTATGGCACCTTCCCACGCATTCTCCATAAATATGTGCGGGAAGAGAAGAAGCTCACGCTGGAAGATGCCATCCGTAAGTTTTCGGCATTGCCGGCGCAGCGCATGCATCTTGCTGACCGCGGCGTACTGAAAGCAGGTATGTGGGCCGACGTCGTAATCTTCGATCCCGCTACCGTTCACGATATGGCTGATTTCGAAAATCCCAATCAGTTGTCTCAAGGAATGGAATTTGTGCTGGTAAACGGGGTGCCAGTGATTGAACAAGGAAAGATGACGGGTGCGCTGCCGGGAAAAGTACTGCGAGGACCCGGGTACACACCGTAGACGCGATGTGCTGGCGTTATCTTTGCGTGACGGTCAGCGCATGTTGTCCCCCAGTTGCGGTGTCAATCTTAGCGGGCAACGCGAACTGCGAATCGATACCAATCCCCGGATATCGCGGCTGAATGTACTTCTCCACGAACAGTTCGAGCGCGAAATGCGGAATTTCCATGCCGTCCAATGACACCGAGTCCGCGTGTACGAATCCTTGATGGCCTGCGCCGTGGGCATGCGTGACCACCACCACGTCATGTACGCCGCTAAAAATAGCCAACAGAGGATTCGAGTTGTGTTGTCCGGCTTTAAACTGGTCAAAATCCACGCGACAGTTGGCGGTGATCACACCGGGCTCCCCCTGAAGTCTGACAGACTGAACCCCCGCAGGTAAATGCGCCCGTCCGGAAGCGAGATAAGCATTCGCCTCGGTTTCTGTAATTTGAGTTGGAGTTGGATCAGGCTTGGGCAGAGCGCCATTCTGCTGAATGTGGTTTAGCTTGCGCTCAAGACTTTGAACTGCCTGGCTCGAAGCCATTGATCCGGTTTGCGAGCTGTAGGGACTTGCGCTGGCTGCGAGATTCCCGATACAGAGCAAGCCCGTGAGACCCAACAAGACACCCAAAAATAATCTCATGGTTTGAGCGCGGCGCGGGTCTCCGGACGACTAATGAGAGACACCCTCGGCTCTGCGACGGTGCCTGTAATGCTGAATCCGTGTGAAGGATCGTGAAGCAACCTGATATCTAACTCACGACCGGGAGACGCGGTGCCACTTACCTGATAGATGCCGCTGGGAGCCTCCAGTTTGCCCTGCTGGATGTCGAATTCCCCATCTTGCAAGACAACGTGGCCCCTAAATCGCGATACATGAAGTGGCGTACTGCCATTCGTAAATAGAACGTGTGCGAACGTCCCGTCCTGGATGTCAAGGTAGAGAGCCCCACTTGCCGATTCGAATAGGTCACCGCTCGAATAACCGCTAAGGTTTACGTGATAAGACACCGTCGCCGCACCCGTAATCCATCCGTCGCGCATTAGTGTCGCAACTTGCGCGAGTGAGACGCGGTCCAGCGTGCCGGTACCGGAATACGCGGGCGGCTGCACCGTGAAATCTACGCGCCATTCGCCAGTATGTCTTCCACCCAGAACCTCGCCCTGCAGATTGGAGACCGTTATCTGCCCCTCGTTCAATTCCACATTCGCAGAGACGCGCTCCCCAACTAGTTGCTGTATCACCAGTCGAGCTGCCGCGAGCTTCCCGCTGGCGTGCGCCGCCGCCAGGACAGAAGGACCCGGCTGCACATTGCTGGACAGAAGGCGATACCAGGGACGCTTTCGCGGATGGGAACTCAGCAATTCGCTCCATTCGTCCGCATCGATCTTGTCGGCGTGTAAATCAAATTCGACAAGACAGCTCTGAGGAGAAACACAATGGCGCGGTAAGCGCAGTGATCCGGTCCACTGGCTTTCGGCCAGGGAAGCGTCCAGGTTCTGCAGTCGCAAGACGTCTTTGTCCAACAGTACATCAGCCACGGATATTTCAAGAGGCGCACTCAGACCACGCAATTCCGCGCGCACAGTATTTAACCGCGCCGTTCCCGTAATGTCTGGTGCAGCGAACCCAGACCATCCGCCGGCGATTTGCAAATCCAATTTCGCGATACCGTCGACCGTAGCCTGCGAAGCCGGCAAGCCCAGGGTCCGTGCCAATTGCAGGAGCCGCTTCACCTGAGCATCCCCTCGCACAGACACGCTGTATCCCGATCTTGCAATCCAGCCTCGTGCCATTGCTGGAATCGGGCGCCCCAACGGCACCGTAAAAGGCCCGAATTCCAGATGGGCTTCGTCTGGGATCTCCAAGACCTCGTGACTTAGATCCCGCGCGATCTTCTTGCGATCGCTCTTGGAACTGTCCTGGCCTGGAATGGAAAAAGGTACGCTCCCAAGTTCTAATTGGGAGTTCGTCTTGGTCGACTGTAGACGAACGTTACTGGCTTCACCGCGGCCTGATACATCCACATTCCGTTCGAGCGCGCTGGAAGCGTGCATCATAAACTTCGCATCCAACTTGCCGCGTGCCAGAAGGTCCTCTGGGAGGTCTCTTTTCGAGTGACGGAGAAGCGTCACGATGGCTTGAAGCGGAACTTGCTCCACTGACAAAACAAGATCGTAGTCATGTGGAGCGAACAATCCGGCCACTTGGCCCCGCAGCAAAATCGCGCCATCTCCGACAGGAGCATCACACAGGATGCGTCGAAAAGTGCGGTCCGCG
>WNFF01003779.1_pt1 | contig 12370 bp, 8 predicted proteins | sample 5400441 | NCBI WGS metagenome assembly WNFF01 (sample SAMN13153345, study PRJNA577476) | soil metagenome | isolation source: 120 cm saprolite under Douglas fir tree site 2 hole 3 replicate 1 | place: USA:California | collected 2015-04-18
GTCAATTCCACGTCGACAACGAAAGTGCCTTCACGCGCCGCCGGATCTATGCGTGAGACCTGGCCTTGAATGATTCCGTTGCGGGTGTCGACGGCGACGGGCTGGCCGAGTCTGACGTCTTTGATTTGCGTCTCGGCAATCTTCAGTTCGGCCTTGAGTGAGGCGGGATCGGCAACTCGCGCAATGTTAACTCCCGGAGCGACCTGTTGGCCTTCCTGCACAGCCACAACTTGCAGCACCCCATTTGTGCCGGCGCGCACCTTCAGAGCATCGACCTGATCTTTTTTGAGTTTGGCGAGTGCGCGCAGTTGCTGGATTCTGGAATCCTGAGCATTGATTTGCGCCTTGGTGGCTCTGCCGCTGATCGCCAATCGTTGTTGCTCAACCTTGAGCCTGTTGGCAAGATCCTGCACCTTCACCCGAGAAATCTTCAGCAACAACTCAGCTACCAGTCCCTGTTTCGCGAGCACCTCGTCGGTGTCGAGTTGTATTTTCGCCTGGCTGTATTCGGCATTGATGGTGGCGATGGCGGACTGCTGCGTCATGTTCTCGCTCTCCAGGCGCACGCGCAGACTCTCCTGATCGGCCTGTGCCGCTTTGACCTGAAACTCTGCATCCAGGGCCTGCTGTTCCATCTGCGGATTCGAAAGCTCCACAATCACAGTGCCGGCGCCAACTTCAACTCCAGCCTGCACCATTATCTTTTCGACTCGTCCGTCCGCTGGCGCGGGCACCCAGCGAGTCACCTGCGGAACTAAGGTTCCGTTGCCATGCACCTCAAGCAGCATCTGGCCGCGCTTAACTGTTTCAATCACGGCAGTGGAACGATCGAGAGTGGGAGCTGCGGGCTTGAGCTTCGCAAGCACAAACGTAATTCCCCCAACGGCGCCGAGACCGATAACTACGAGGATTCCGATACGAATTCGCTTCTGGAGTTTCGATTTTCGCGGCCGTTTGATATCCATAAACTTGTAGCCGGTACAGTCTTACGCGGATCATGATGTCAAAGCCCGTGCCACCAGGAGTCTCTGAGAACACGTTTGCCGATGAGTTCTCTCAAATCGAGGCATAGTAGTACTTGCGGCTGCTCATAATTCAAATCAGGGACGCCGAGAGATTGCTCGCGATAATTGATTTGAGCGGCGGCGTTTCACTTTTGGGACGAAGGAATCCCACTTTCGAAAACCGGTTGGCACCAGCGATCCAATAACAAGGGACTTTACGCCCAGAGCAAAAAGCCTTGTGCCGATACCCTGTCTCTGAAAATCACGCAACAACTCCTGTTCAGACGTTTGGGCACTGTTAGCTGTTAATTGTCCACCCAGCGTAAAGTGGCTGTCGCCTCATCCGCTTCCATTAACGAACGCCGCGCCTTAACGCGGGGGGTTCGCGGGTGCAGGGGCGACGGCTCTAACCGAAGGGGTTAGAGGATTGGTGCCGAACGTGGAACTCGACTCCCTTCCCCTCGGTGTCTCTATTCGCTCCCTCGTTTACGATCAGCGCATAGACATAACTGCGGCACAACAGATGAGGGTTGATGAACCTAAACCCTTTTAAATTCGCTAATATCCGCGTCCGATGTGTTCGTGTACATGAAGGAGACTTGAACGCCTTGCGCACGCAACGAAGGTTTGCAGAGCGCCAGCCGATGGAGATTGGCGGCTTCCTTGGTGTCTATTTTGAAGGCTCGATAGACACCAAGCCAAGCCTATCGCTGTAACTGTCTGTATCTATTGAGCTTAGAGTTGATCTGCCGAAGGGGGGACTCGAACCCCCACGAGTTACCTCACACGCCCCTCAAACGTGCGCGTCTACCAATTCCGCCACTTCGGCTCGTCCGGGAAGGTTGTTTGATGTCCGACGAGCCTTAGCTTGTCGGGTCAGGGTGACAAACTGAAGTTTGTCGGACATTTGCTTTAAAAACGTGGGCTATTTCTTCTTTGACGGCTGCGGCGACGCCGGCGTCAGAACCGTCGATGTCGGTCGGGCCACGGGTGTCGCAGGCGATGGCGATGCTTGCGGCGTCGCCGCGGGCGACGGTTGCGGCGCTTGTACGGGCAACCCGGATTGCAGGACCGAACTCGTGCCTGTGATTGCCGGCAGCGAGAGACACAACGCCAATAGGAAGAAACCAGCGGCAGCGCCAATCGTAATCTTGGCTAACAACGTCGCCGTCCCGCGCGGCCCGAAGGCCGTGCTCGAAACCGAGCTGGAAAATAACGCGCCCGCGTCGGACTTTCCCGGCTGGAGCAGGATCGTGACGACCAGGATGATGCACGCCAGGATAAAGAGTCCGTAAAAAAGTGTAGAAAGCATTTCAGTTGTCAGTCGTTAGTCGTTAGTTGTCAGTTGTAATGGTGCGTCTTCAGGTTCCCAAATACAACTGATTATTGGCCACTGAGGATCGACTCATTTATAGTTAACAATCTGCGCAAAGCTCTCGGCATTCAAGCTCGCCCCGCCAACCAGCGCGCCGTCAATGTCCGCTTGTTTCATCAAACCGGCGATGTTGTCCGGCTTTACTGAACCCCCGTAAAGAATTCGCAAAGCGTTTGCCGCCGCCGGCGTATGCCCTTCCGCGAAAACGCGCCGGATAAACGCGTGCATTTCCTGCGCTTGCTCCGGCGTCGCGGTGCGTCCGGTCCCAATGGCCCAGACAGGTTCGTAAGCAACGATGATACGGTCGAGGTCAGAGGCTGTCAACCCGGTAAGTCCCCCAACCAGTTGCTCGCGAACGACGCGCTCGGCGTTTCCCAGATCGCGTTGCTCCAACGTCTCTCCAACGCACACGATGACCGTCAATCCCGCTGCCAGCCCGGCGCGAGTCTTGCGACTCACCACCTCGTCGCACTCGGAATAGTATTGTCGCCGCTCAGAGTGGCCTACGATCACGTGCGAGCATCCGGCATCGCGCAGCATGAAAGCAGCCACTTCGCCGGTAAACGCGCCTTCCTTCTGTTCAGCGGCACAGTTCTGCGCCGCGACCTTGACGTTCGAGCCTTCCAGACGATCCGCAACGCTCTTCAAAGCCGTAAAGACGGGCGCAAGCACAATCTCGCAACGGTTCGCGTTCGCGACGAGCGGCTTCAAAGCGACCGCCGTAGCGACCGAATCGGTTACGGTCTTGTACATTTTCCAGTTTCCGGCGATGACAGGTTTGCGCATGGCTACGACGGGTACACGCCTTTCCACCTGTTTCTCCTATTCGATTCTAGAATCGCGGAGATACTTTATCATGTTAGCGTGTTTTAGCTATTTGATAATGATCCTCCTGTGTCTGACGCAAATTGCGCACGCGCAGCATTTCTCAATTCGCCGCTACGGAGTCTCTGAAGGGCTGGGTAATAATCATGTGAACTGCATTTTTCAGGACTCAAAAGGTTACTTGTGGTTCGGCACCTGGGAAGGCTATGTGAACATGATGAAGGACCCGAGCCTGGCCCGCTCCGTCCCGCGTTTCATGGTAAACGATCCACGAAGTCACACTAAGCCACATCAAGCTTTCTCGTGTACTTCGTGGATCGTTTTACCAACTGGACGAGCGAAAAACCTCAAGACGGGACGACCTTATCGGTCAGTGCCTCGACTCCAGGCAACTTTTTGCCAGCCAGAAACTCGAGCGTTGCGCCGCCGCCGGTGGAAATGTGAGTGATGCGATCAGCGACGCCGGCTTTAGTTACCGCTGCGATTGAATCACCGCCGCCCACGATAACAATGGCCCCGCAATCCGCGGCTTCGGCGACCGCATGCGCGATGCCGATCGTTCCCTGATCGAACGGCGGTTCTTCAAAGACGCCCATGGGACCGTTCCAGATGATCGTTTTCGCATCATGAAGGGCGTTCGCGAAATGCGCCACGGTTTCGACCCCGATATCCATTCCCGCGTGGCCGGCATTGGTGAATTCAATCGGAATGGTCTTCGTCAGAACCTGCTCGTCTTTGATTGGTTCGTAACTGTCCACGATCTGATGATCGGTCGGCAGCAGTAATTCAACGCCCGCCGCCTCGCAACGCTCTTTGATTTGCAAAGCCATTTCCAGCTTGTCATTCTCGACCAAAGATTTCCCGACCGTAAATCCTTCCGCCTTCAGAAAAGTGTAGGCCATCGCGCCGCCGATCAGCAGCTTGTCAACTTTCCGATCGATGAGCGCCTCGATTACCGGAATCTTGTCTGACACTTTCGCGCCGCCGAGAATAGCAACGAACGGATGCGCGGGATTATTGATGACGCCGCCGAGATACTCGAGTTCCTTTTCCATCAGCAGGCCCGCCGCCGAATGTTTTACGAACCTCGTGATGCCCACGGTCGAAGCATGCGCGCGATGCGCGGCGCCGAAGGCGTCGTTGCAATAGATGTCGCACAGTGCCGCCAGCTGTCGCGCGAAATCGTCGTCGTTCTTCTCTTCTTCGGGATGAAAGCGGAGGTTTTCCAGCAGCAGCACGTCACCGTCTTTCAGGGCCGCGACGCTTACGGTTGTGCCTTCACCGACACAATCGTTAGCGAACTCGACCGGCTGGTTCAGCAACTTTGACAGATGTTCGGCGACCGGACGAAGGCTGTACTTTTCCACGCGCTGACCTTTCGGCCGCCCCAGATGCGAAGCGAGAATCACGCGCGCGCCGTGTTCTGTTGCATACTTGATTGTCGGAATCGTGGCGCGGATGCGCGTGTCGTCTTCGACGTGGCCGTCTTTGATGGGAACGTTGAAATCGACGCGGATGAAAACGCGCTGGCTTTTGAGATCAAGATCCTTGATGGAAAGCTTTGGCACTGTAGCGTTTTGTCTCGGGCTTTTTGCGGCGAATTGAATGCGGACTATCCGACGCTCTACTTCGTGGCGTTTCGTGTGATTTCGAAGATCGTCCGACCGCTACGGAAAAGAGATCCACGAATTCACACGAAAGCGAACTAAGAATTAGAGAGAAACACTACAGTCCCTTTTGGGCAATATACTTCACCAAGTCACGCACGCGACAGGAATAGCCCCATTCGTTGTCGTACCAGGAAAGAATCTTCACCAGGTGGCCGCCGATCACCTTCGTATACTCAGCATCGACGATCGAGGAGTTGGAGTTCTGTTTGAAGTCGGAAGACACCAGCGGCTCTTCCGAAAAACTCAGGATACCAGCGAGTTCTTCATTCGCGGCGTCCTTCAGCGCCTTGTTCACCTCTTCGGTGGTCGTTTCCTTCTCGACATCGATGACGACGTCAACCAACGACACGTTCGGAGTCGGCACGCGCACGCTGATGCCAGCGAACTTTCCTTTCAATTCGGGCAGCACCAGCGCGCACGCACTGGCGGCGCCCGTGGAAGTGGGAATCATATTCAAAGCCGCCGCCCGAGCGCGCCGCAGATCACCGTGTGGCAGGTCGAGCAGTTGCTGGTCGTTGGTATACGAGTGGATTGTCGTCATCTGCGCGGTGCGAATGCCAAACTCTTCGTGAATTACCTTGGCGATCGGCGCCAAGCAATTCGTCGTGCACGAGGCATTGGAAATCACGTTATGAGCGGCGGGATCGTACTTATCTTGATTGACTCCGAGCACGATCGTGATGTCTTCGTTCTTGGCGGGCGCTGAAATAATTACTTTCTTGACGGAGCCGCGCAGATGTTTCCTGGCATCCTCAGCTTTCGTGAACCGGCCCGTCGATTCGATCACGATCTCCGCGCCCACCGACTCCCAGGGAATCGCCGCTGGATCTCGCTCAGAGAACACGCGGATTTCTTTGCCCTCGACCTTGATGCCGTTTTCCGACGCCGAGATATCATGATGAAGATTGCCCAGCACCGAATCGTATTTCAACAGGTGTGCCAGCGTCCTGGTATCAGTGATGTCGTTGACCGCGACGAAATCGATCTCCCGGTCGCCGAGTGCCGTGCGAAAAATATTGCGCCCAATGCGACCGAACCCGTTGATCCCCACCTTAACCGCCATGCGCTGCTGTCCTCCTCTTTCCCTCTCTCAGATAATTACACGTCAACCGCGGCAGTTAACCCGAAGACAACTGAACAAGGTTGATCCTTGGAAGAACTGGCAAGATAATGCTCGCTTGGCAACACTGTCAAGCGCGCAATTTACGAAGCTTTTTGAAACCGCTTGGGGACGAATGACGTAGTACGGAGTGACCTGACGCTCTCTGTCTGCCCGCAAAGCGACATGCACCAGGTCGCAAATCAAAGTTCACTTTTTCTGAGGAGCACGGTTCGATGTCGAATTATTCGGTTCGTCTAATGATGAGAGCGCACCTGCTGGCGCTTTTGCTTTTCACCGGCGGTGCGGGCGCAATTGCGCAAACACCCAGCCCAACTCCTGTGAATCCGGCCACGCTGCCGCCCGGAACCGAGGTGCAGTCACCGACCGCACCGCCCGGAGCGCAGCCCGTTCCGACCGCGCAGCCTACACCGGTCCAACCGGAACCGCGGCAGCCGATTTACCCGGATGTGCAACCGCAGCCCGTGCCGCCATTGCCTGACCTGACGCGCGTGGGTGTGTTGAGCAGCAACGTGGTCGCGTTGTCGATGAACGACGCCATTCGCCGCGCCCTCCAGAACAACAACGACATCGAAGTCGCGCGCGACGACGTGCGCTATAACGAGCAGGTACTGCGCTCACTGCAGGGCGTGTATCAGCCGACCTTCAGCGTCACGCCAACGCTGACCAAGAACATCGCGCCGCAACAGAGTTCGCTCGGTGGCTCCGGTTCGTCGGGAACAACGAACACCACGGTTCTCACCGTCAGCCCGTCAATCACGAAGACTTTCGAGAAGGGCGGCGGCACCTACACCGTCTCGTTTGCCAACAGCCGCACGAACACGAGTTCAAGCTTCAGCCTGATCAATCCCTATTATTCATCGAACCTATCGCTCCAGGTTACGCAACCTTTGTTGCGCAATCGAACAATTGACGCCAATCGCCATTCGATACGCGTTCAAAAGAAACGCCTCGAACAGACCGACTCTGATTTTCGAGCCCGCACAATTCAGGTGATTGCGCAGGTGCAGGCCGCATACTGGAACCTGGTCTTCGCGCTGCGTAATCAACAGAACCAGCTCGACAGCTTAAACCTGGCGCGCCAGAACATGCGCAACATCGAAGCTCAAATCGGCGCCGGCGCCAAAGCTCCGCTGGATCGCGCACAAGTCCAGACCGACATCGCGACTCGCGAGTCGAACCTGTTCATCGCCACGCAAAACGTTTCAGTCGCTGAAAATAGTTTGAAGCAGCTCATGCTGCGCGATCCGCAGGCGCCGGAATGGTCGGCTCAGCTCACGCCGACCGACACGCCGGCGTTTGACCTGTCGCCCGTGGATCTCAACGGCTCGCTTGAGGAAGCTCGCAAGAGCCGGCCCGAGCTGCGGCGCCTCAATCTACAGAAAGAAATCAACGCGGTCGACGTTCAGTACTACCAGAATCAGAACCTGCCGCAAGTAGATCTTACGTCCACGGTGGCGGCGACCGGATTAGCCGGTTCGGCCACAGGCCTGCCCACGGGCACCTTGGTGCCGCTGATTTCGGGCAGCTCGACAACCAGTTCCACCGGCTTCCTGCTGGCGCAGATTCAGGACATCCAAAGACGCGCAGCGTTCCCCGTCGCGGTCGTTCCGAATGTCGCCGCTTCAGGAGCGCCGTCGAACCTGATCGGCGGTTACGGTAAGGACCTGAGCAATCTTTTCGGTTTGAGCACGCGCAACATCACGGTCGGCGTCGCGATCTCGTTCCCGATTCACAATAAGACCGCCCAGGCCAATCTGGCCGGCGCGCGCATTCAAGGCGAACAGCTTGACGCGTCCGTGCGCTCGCAGGAGCAGGCGATCGAAATGGACGTGCGCAATGCCGCCCAGGCAGTTGACACGGCGCAAAGACGAATGGTGACGTCGCGTCAGGCTCGAGAAAGCGCGGAACAGCAACTTGCCGGCGAGCAGAAACTCTATGAAGTTGGCCGCTCAACGACTTTCCTGTTGCTGCAGCGCCAGAACGAGCTGACTATCGCGCGGACTAACGAACTCCAGGCGCAGACCGACTACAATAAAGCGCTGGCCGACTTGCAACGCGCGACCTCGGCCACACTGCGCATCAACAACGTCGTGGTCGAGAATCCCACGAAGCCGTAGCCATTTTTGATTTAAGATTTCTGATTTGCGATTGCGGGCCAAAATCAACACAATGTCTGCAATCGCAAATCTAAAATCAAAAATCTCAAATGCGCATCACCGCCGCCATCATCACCTTCAACGAAGCCGAGAACATCCAGGCCGCGTGCGAATCAGTAGCCTGGGCCGACGAGATCCTGGTCGTTGATTCAGAATCCACCGACAACACTCGCGAGATCGCGGCCCGTTGCGGCGCCCGGGTGATTCGGAATGCCTGGCCGGGATTCTCGGCTCAAAAACAATTTGCCACAGACGCGGCCGCGCACGATTGGATCTTCAGTCTGGACGCCGACGAGCGCGTTTCGCCTGAGTTGCAAGCTGCGATTGGCTCGCTGCGCAGCGCAAAGGAATCAAACCTCGCTGACGGTTATCGCGTCGCGCGTCGCGCTTTCTACATGGGACGTTGGATTCGCGGCGGCGGCTGGTATCCCGATCGCCAGCTCCGCCTTTTCAAACGCGCGCGCGGGCATTGGCGCGACCGGCTGATCCATGAATCCGTCGCGATGGATGAAGGCGCGCGCGTGGAAACGCTCAAAGGAGATCTGCTGCACTACACAATTCGTGATTCGGCGCACCACCAGCACATGATCGAAACACGTTACGCTCCGCTCGGCGCACAGCAGATGTTAAGGGACGGCAGACGCACTTCAGGTCTACAGCTCAAGGTTGCGGGACCTGCGGCGTTCGTTCGCAGTTTTGTCTTAAAAGGCGGCTGGCGCGACGGCCGCGCCGGACTTACGATTGCTCGTTTTGCCGCCCGCCACGCTGCTCTCAAGCACGCCATCCTCTATCAACTTCAGAATCGAAAATCAGAGGAAGCTTCCCAAACTCCCTCTCCCTTTGGGAGAGGGTCGGGGTGAGGGCCTAACCGGGACGAGGCAAAAGAAAAACTCTCTTGTGTTGTATCCAGGCCCTGCGTGAGTAGAAGAGGAAGAAACTCGTGAGTTCACATCCGTCCCTAATCCCTCACCCTAACCCTCTCCCAGAGGGAGAGGGAGAAATCAGTAGGCAGCCCATTTCAGCCGCGCTACAATGCCACTCGAAATGATCTTGCAAGCAACAGAAATCGTCTTCGGACTGCCGCGATGGATCGTGATTGCGTTCATGGCGGTGCTCGGCGCAATGATCGGCAGCTTTCTCAACGTCGTCATTCATCGCGTGCCGCGCGAGCAATCGATCGTCTTGCCAAAGTCCGCCTGCCCTGCTTGCGGCGCGGCCATACATTTCTACGACAACATTCCCATCCTCAGCTTTTTGATCCTGCGCGGACGTTGCCGTTCGTGTCGCGCACCGATTTCGCCCCGCTATCCGGCGGTCGAAGCGGTGTGCGCCCTGCTCTTCGCCCTGGTCACCTGGCGGGACGGCCTTTCGTTCGCGCTGCCGTTCGACATCGCCTTCGCCGCGGCGATGCTCGCGCTGGTCTTCATTGACTCTGAGCACATGATTCTGCCGAACGCCATCACTTATCCCGGAATTCTCTTCGCTTTGATCGCTCGCGTCGCCGTTCCGTATCTGGGCGGCGCTTCGGATTTCGACGATCTGCCTTACCTGCTTTTAGTTTTTCCGGGAGTTCCAGTATGGGGCGTTTCGCTGATTGGCGCGGCCATCGGCGCGCTGGCCGGCGGAGGCTCGCTCTGGTTGATGGGCTTTGTCTGGAAGAAACTTCGCGGCGTTGAGGCGATGGGTCTGGGCGACGTCAAGATGATGTTGATGGTGGGAGCGTTTCTCGGTTGGCGGCTAGCCGCGCTGACAATTTTTATCGGCGTCTTCTCTGGATCGCTGGCGGGAATTGCCTTGATGCTCCGGCGCGGCCAGCGCAACTTGCAGATGATGTTGCCGTTCGGAATCTTTCTCGGGATTGGGGCCGTCGTGTCTTTGATAGCCGGCACCCGCATTATTGAGTGGTACGTTTCGCAGTTCAAATGATCAATGCCCATTAGCCGCCTCCAAGTCTGGCTGACCCTGCTCGTCGGCATTTTTCTCGCCGGCGCGGTCGTGATGTTCGCGGTGTTTGCGCTGGCGCCAAACACTGCCGCGATCAATCGTCCGATCCTGCTTACCGGATTTATTGTCGCGCTGTTTCTGAGCCTCGTCTGCATTGCCTGGCTGCTGCGCGGACTCTTGCGGCCGTACAGCCAACTGGTAGGTGAGGCCAGGCGCGCGCCCGTCGAGCATTCCGGCGCGATTCAGAACGAAGCTGAGTTTGTCCTCGAAACTTTTCAAAACGTCATCGCGCAGCTTCAGTCTCAGCAGCAAGAGCTTCAGCGCCTGACCGAACAGGCCAGCGAGCGCGCCGATTCCGCTGAGCGCTTCAGCGACCGCATCGTCGCGAGCATGCCGACCGGCTTGATCGCGTTTGACTCGTCCGGGCACGCCACCGTAATCAATGGGCCCGCGCGCAGCCTCTTTCAAACCGAAGCGAACACGCCCGGCGAGCACTACCGCGCAATCTTTGCCCCAGTGCCGGCGCTGGCGGAAATGGTTGAGACCTGTCTGGCCACGGGCCGGCTGTTTCGTCGCGAAGAGATTGAAAGCGCGAACGGAACCGCGCCGGCCAAGTGCCTGGGCGCGACGGTGGCGCCTATCGATCCGGCCGAATCGGGAGCCCGCGGTGCGCTCTGTCTCTTGACCGACATCACCGAAGTCACGCGTTTGCGTGAGCAGGTGGCGCTGAAGCGAAATCTGGAAAGCCTCGGCGAAATGTCCGCCGGTCTGGCGCACGAATTCAAGAACGCGATGGCTGCCCTGCACGGCTATGCGCAGTTTCTGCAAAGCATCGATCACGATGAACGCGGCCAGGCCGCCGCCGCCGGCCTGTTGCAGGAAGTGCGCAGCCTATCTGAGATGAGCACAGCATTTCTCAACTTTGCCCGGCCACAGCCTTTGCAGCTCGAAGACGTTTCTCTCGACGAGTTGATCAACGAATGTGCGCGAGAGTTGAAGCCGCTGTTTGACGAGCGGCGAGTTGAATTGATGATCGAAGGCACTTCCTCGGCGCAAACTGGCGAGCGGGGCAGTAGCCCAACCGTGAGGGAGGGCTTGCCAGAGAGGGCCCAGAGTATTGAGATCCAGGGCGACGCGCGGATGTTGCGCCAGGCGCTGCTGAATCTCGTACGCAATGCCGCTGAAGCGATCGAGGAAGACAAGATCGTCCGCCGGGTCACGGTTAGTCTTTCAACTCAAACCGAACCCGGCCAGGCGTGGGCGACTGTTTCCATCAGCGACACAGGTCATGGCATTCCGGAAGCTGACTTGCAAAGAATCTTCATTCCCTTCTTCACGACTAAGTCACAGGGCCACGGTGTCGGCCTGGCGCTGGCGCATCGAGTGATCACCGAACACGGCGGCACCCTCACCGTGGCGAATGCTGTCGATGGCGGCGCGTTGTTTACGATTCGTCTCCCGCGATGACAGGTCGAGTGCAGCCTTCAGTGCCAGAAGCCCGCGCGTAAGCAAGGGCTCCGGTGATGATCGAGCCCTCCCTGACCGCCACCACCCCACCCGGGCTGCCCGGCCTGGGGGCCCCAGGTCGGGCTTCTGACACACTTCAGCCGGACTTTCTGTAAGGAGACCCATCCCATGCCCCCACAAACAATCGATGACGTTCTGATCGAGCTCGATCAGATCATTCTGCGCGCGCGCAACGAGCGCAGCCGGCTCGGCTTTTTCCCAACTCTTTACCGCAACGTTACGATCAAAGTGAAGGAAGGCATCGCCGCCGGTGCGTTCGAAGACGGCGCGCGGATGGAAAAGCTGGACGTAACGTTCGCGAATGGTTACCTCGCCGCGCTCGACGCTTTTCGTAACGGGAAACCGTTGAGGAAGTGCTGGCTGGTTGCGTTTCAGATGGCCGCGAAGTGGCCGCCGATCATCCTCCAGCATTTGCTGACCGGCATGAATGCGCACATCAATTTCGATCTGGGCATTGCGGCGCAAGCCGTTGCGCCGGGAGCGGAACTCGCTTCACTGGAACATGACTTCAATCAGATCAACGCCATTCTGGGCGCGATGGTCGCTAAGGTGCGCTCGGATGTTGAAGAAGTCTCGCCGTGGATCAATTTTCTGGATCGCATCGCGCCCTCAGCTGAGAATCAGTTCATCAATTTCAGCCTGGACAAAGCGCGGGCCAGCGCGTGGCTGGTCGCGAACATCGTCAACTCGACGCCAACAGAACAACTGCCGCGCAAGCTGAGCATTCTGGACAATGGCGTGGCGAT
>WNFF01003781.1_pt1 | contig 12369 bp, 10 predicted proteins | sample 5400441 | NCBI WGS metagenome assembly WNFF01 (sample SAMN13153345, study PRJNA577476) | soil metagenome | isolation source: 120 cm saprolite under Douglas fir tree site 2 hole 3 replicate 1 | place: USA:California | collected 2015-04-18
GGCGACCGTGATCCTCGGCGCGAGCTCGCGCCTCGATCAAAGCGGAGTAGCGCTGAAGAACCCTTCCCGCTAGTCGGCCGGGGGCAAGGATGTCATCGCCCGGCCCCGCCCTGCGGGTCGAGCCAGTCGCGGAGGCCGTCGGCCATCATGTTGAAGCCGAGCACGGCGACCATGATGGCGAGGCCGGGAAACACGACCATCCAGGGCGCCTGCAGCATGAACCCGCGGCCGTCGGCAAGCATCAGGCCGAGCGACGGCGTCGGCGGGCGCACTCCGACACCCACGAACGACAGCGAGGCTTCCACCAGGATGGCGATGGCCATGAGCACGGAGGCCTGGACCAGGACGGGGGTCGCGGCGTTCGGCAGGATGTGGCCCAGGATGAGGCGGGGCGCGGTGGCGCCGAGCGCGCGGGCGCCGTCCACGTAAATCTCCACCTTCGCGGCCAGGACCGCCGCCCGCACCACGCGCGCAATGATGGGCAGATAGACGACGGCGAGGGCCAAGGACACGAGGGCCACTCCAGTGCCGAACACGCTCATGAGCGCGATGGCCAGGAGAATCGCGGGAAACGCCATGAGCACGTCGAGGGGCCGCATGATGAGCTGATCCGGCAGGCCTTCGACGTACCCGGCCACCAGGCCGAGCGGCCCGCCGATCACGAGGGCGAGCGCCACCGACCCGAGGGCGACGCCGAGCGAGACGCGGTAGGCGTGGACGACGCGGCTCAGCACGCTGCGGCCGAGATCGTCCATGCCGAAGGGCTCCGCCAGGGTCGGCGCGCGCATCGCGAGGTCCTTGGCGATTTCTGTCGGACTCCCCGGGAGCACCACGGGAGCGAGGAGGGCGAGGAGGGCCAGTCCCCCAACCACCAGCAACCCCGAGAGCGCGACGCCGGCGGGCCCGGCCGGGAGCCAGCGCCGGACGCTTCGAGACCTCATCGCCGCCTCACGCGAGGATCGATGATGCCGTACAGGATGTCGGTCACGAGGTTCATCAGCATGAACATCGCCCCGATGACCAGCACCGTGCTCTGCACGACCGGGTAATTGCGCTCGAGGACCGCGTCGAGCGTCATCCGCCCCACGCCGGGCAGCGTGAAGATCGTCTCGACGATGATGGCGCCGCCCAGCATGTAGCCGACCTGGAGCCCGAGCACGGTGACGATGGGGATGGCGGCGTTCGGCAGCACGTGGCGGAACAGGACGGCGGGCTCGGCGAGCCCCTTGGCGCGGGCATACTGCACGAAGCCTCGGTGCACGGTGTCGAGCACGGCCGCGCGGGTGAGCCGTCCCAGCACGGCCGCGCGGCTCAAGGCCAGGGTGAGCGCGGGCAGCGCCAGATGAAGCAGATTGTCAGCCGGACTCTCCATGAACGCCACGAACCCGCTCGAGGGCAAGAGCCCGAGCCCGAGCGACACGAGCAGGATCAGCATGATGCCCAGCCAGAAGTCCGGGATGGAGATGCCCACCAGGCCGATGGCGAGTGACGCGCGGTCGGCAACTCCGCCCCGGTGGCCGCCGCCCAGCAGGCCCAGGGGGACGCCGATCAGCGCGGCGCAGACGGTGGCGAGGAGCGTGAGCTCGACGGTGACGGGAAGCCGGTCGAGGAGCATCCGGCCAATCGGCTCGTTCTGTCGGAAGTCCAGGCCAAAATCGCCCCGCGCGACCCCGGCGAGCCAGGTGAGGTACTGGCGCAGGACGGGCTCGTCCAGATGGAATTCCTCGCGGAGGGCGCGGATCGCCTCCGGGGTGGCCTTGTAGCCGAGGACCGTGACGGCGGGATCGCCGGGGATGAGCCGCATGAGCCCGAACACGAGCACGCTCATCCCGAGGAGCAGCGGCACGGCCAGGGCGAGCCGGCGAGCCGCGTAGATCCAGGGCGACGACATCAGCGTGGCTTCTGATCAGCGCTCGTCAGGCGAGCCAGGTGTCCTCGAAGCGCAGCTCGAGCGACGAGAGCGGCACCGAGCCCTGCACGTTTGGCTTCATCCAGTACCGCTGGATCTCGTTGCTGAAGACGATCAGCGAACCCTCCTCCTGGAACCAGCGGACCATCTCCGGATACATCTTCTTGCGGGCGGCCAGGCTGGGGGCGGCGCGGAAGGCATCGATGCGGCGGTCCCCCTCCTCCGACTTGAAGCCGCAGAAATTCCATGGTGACGCGGAGTGCTGGAGCGGGTAGTAGAAGAGATCGGGATCGACGGTGACGCTCCACCAGGCTCCGGCCACCTCGAACTTCTTGCCGACCAGCTCTTCGAAGTACTGCCCGGACTCGAGCGGGCGTACCTCGAGGTTGATCCCCACCTTCTTGAGCTGCTCGCGGAGGATCTCGCCGGTCTTGACCAGCACGGGCACCTGCGACTTGACGAGATACGTCAAGGTCAGGCCACTGCCGACGCCGGCATCACTCAGGAGCTGCTTGGCGCGGGCGAGATCGGGCCCACCCTTGTGGGCGTTCACGCCGGTCCCCCACGGGCTCGGCTCGGGCGTGGGCTCGGCGGTGACGACGTGGCTCCCGAAGTAGACGAGCTTCACGATCTCCGAGCGGTCCAGCGCCCAGGCGATCGCCTGCCGGATGCGCCGGTCGCTGAGGGGCGGCCGGCTCGCGTTCAGCATGAAGAAGAACGGAAAGTACGGCCGGCCCGGCGAGGACTTGAGGTCGCGGGCGCGCTCCAGCTCCGGGATTCGCTGCGGCGGCACCGTCTGGATCCAGTTGAAGCGCCCCGTCTGCAGGCCCGTGAGCCGCACGGTGTCGTCGGCGGGTGCGTGGAAGATGATGCGGTCGAGGTAGGGGCGGCCCGGGCGGAAATACTTGGACCAGCGCTCGAGGGTGATGTGGTCGTCCTTCACCCACTCGACGAAGCGATAGGGCCCGGTGCCGATCGGGACGAGCTTCGGGTCCTTGGCCTGGAGCGCCTTCTCGTTGACGATCTCGGTCGACTGCGCGAGGGTGGCGAGCAGCGGCCCGAACGGGCGGTTCAGGTGGAAGCGCACCTGGTAGGGGCCGGTCGCCTCCACGGCCTCGACGGGCGTGAAGAAGACCCGCATGGGGAGCTTGTTCTTCGGATCCAGGACGCGCGTGAAGGTGAAGACGACGTCCTTCGAGGTCATCGGCTCGTCATTGTGGAAGACGGCATTGTCGACGAGGTCGAAGAGCCAGCTCTTGTCGTTCTCCTGCTTCCACGACTTCGCGAGCCCGGGGATGAACTGGCCGGCCTCGTCCACGTACACGAGCTTGTTGTACACGTTCTGGTAGACCTGCAGTGACGAGTAGAGCTGGGCATAGCCCGGGTCCATGTTGACCGGCTTGTCGACGGTCGCCACCTTCAGGACGCCGCCCCGCTTGGGCGTGCCCTGGCCGAACGCGACGCGCGGACCGGGAGCGCCGAGCGCGCCGAGACCGGCGCCGGCGGCGATGCCCGCCGCGTGGGCGAGCCACTGGCGCCGCGAGAGCCCGCGTCGCGCCTCGATCGGATCGGGACCGCTGGTGCTCTCGTTCGTTTCATGCCGGTGGCTCATCGCTCGTCCCCCCTCGAGACTCCGTGGTATACGACCCCGTCCTTCATCACGAGGCTCACGCGCCCCAGTGCCGCCATGTCCTGCAGCGGGTCGCCATCCACCGCGATCAGGTCCGCGCGCTTGCCGGGCTCGATCGTTCCGAGCTCACGGTCGATTCGACACGCCTCGGCGCCCCAGCGGGTGCCGGCGAGGAGGGCATCGCGCGGAGAGACGCCGAGCCGCACGAGCGTCTGGAGCTCGAACGGCATGAGCCCATGCATGCTGTCGGTCCCGCACGCGAAGCGGACGCCCGAGGCGAGATGGCGCGGGAAATTCTCGTCCACGACCCGGCGCGACCAGCGGACCTTCTCCATGATGGCGGCGCGCTGGCCGTCGCCCTGCTCGATGCCCGTCGGATGCATGAAGATCGAGAACGTGCAGATCAGCCACACCCGACGTTCGATCATCAGCGCGATGTCCTCGTCGGCGGCGAGCGCCCCGTGCTCGATGGTTCCCACGCCCTCCTGCACCGCGAGCCGGAGCCCCGGGCCGCCGTGCGCATGGGCCGCCGCATAGGTGCCGACGCGGTCCGCTTCCTCGACGGCGGCGCGGATTTCCTCCCGCGTGTAGGCGCTCGAGGTCGGCGTGGTGCCCGGCGAGCTGACGCCGCCGGTGACGAAGATCTTCACGTGGTTCGCCCCTCGGCGGAGATTCTCACGGGCGCCGCGGCGGACCTCGTCCACTCCGTCGTAGCTCGTCAGCGCCCGCCCGTGGCCGTTGTTGGCGGCGAGCCCGCGGCCGGCCACCAGGAGCCGGGGCCCCGTGACGATCCCGGCCTCGATGGCGTCTCGGAGGTCGACGTCGACAAAGTGCTCCTCGCCCATGATCCGCATCGTGGTCGTGCCGGCGGCGAGGTCCTTCCTGAGATTCGCGGTCGCGGCGAGCGCCTGGGGCACCGGGCCGCGGCAGAGCTGTCCGAGCTGGTCGCCCAGGCCGGGCACGATGGAGGCGTGGGTATGGCAGTCGATCAGACCGGGCATGACGAAGCGATCGCTCAGGTCGAGCGTCTCGGCGCCGGGCGGGGCGGTCGTCTTGTCGGCGCGCCCGACGGTGGTGATGCGTCCGTCGGCGACGACGATCATCGCGTCGCGAACAGGCCCAGCGCCCGTGCCATCGAACAGCGTGCCGCAGCGGATCGCGTGCGTGCTCATGGGCGACGCCGAGGCGACGGCCGGCCGGGGATGTCGTCCCCAGTGCCGGGGTGGCCGTCAGGGCCCGCGAGATAGACGTCGATGTTCCGATCTCCTACTCGAGGTCGTAGTCGCGCTGGGCGGCCGCCGCCGAGACATATCCCTCCCGGATGTCGCGCCGGATCGCCTCGCGGTCGCGCGCCGACGGCGGGCCCCAGCCCCCGCCACCCCCGGTCATGATGTGGACGATCTCGCCCTTGGCGATCGGGTGCTGGGTAGCCTTGCGGACGTGGCGTACCGAGGCGTCAGGGGACGTGATCTCCACGCCGTTCACGGCGCCCTCCAGGCCGCCGCGGAGTCCCCAGGGCGGCGTGGCCTTGCGCTCGAGGCTGAAGGTGATGAAGGCCGGCGACAGGAACTCGTACACGCGCTCGATGCCGAGCCCGCCGCGATACTGCCCGGGGCCGCCGGAGTCCCGACGCAGCCCGTAGCGGAGGATCCGGATGGAGCCGAGGCGAGACTCGACGACTTCGACAGGATTATTGCGCGCGGTGGACCCTCCGAAGATGATCATGCCCGACTCGCCGTCGAAGGTGGGCCGCCCACCGGTGCCGCCCGCGTTGAGATCGCCCTGGATGAAGAGCCGGCCCGTCTCCGGGTGGGGGCCGAAGGCGATGGTGGGCATCTGGTCCCCGTACGAGGCGGCGGGGATCCGGTCCGGCATCGCGGGCGACAGCGCGCGCAGCCCGAGATCGATCAGCAAGTTGATGGGCACGTAGTAGCGGGCGGTCGGCGCCGGCTCCTCGGCGGCCAGGACCGACCGCGGGGGAATGATCACGCTGAGGGGACGGAAGCAGCCCTCGTCCACCGGGTCGAGGGGCGTGGTCAGGCACTTGATGAGGAGCCGGCAGGCGCTGATCGTGATGGCGTCACCGCAGTTGAATGGCCCCGTGACCTGCGCGCTCGAGCCGGCAAAGTCCACCGTCATGGCGCCGTCCCCCACCGTGATCGCCATCTCCACGCGCACCGGTCGGTCCAGCGTGATGCCGTCGTTATCGAAGTGCCCGACGGCCTGGTACACGCCGGGCGGGATGCGCGCCAGCGCCGCGCGTGTCCGGCGCTCGGACTGCTCCATGTACACGCGCGTGGCATCCAGGACGATGTCGCGCCCGTACTTGGCGAGGATCTCGCGGAAGTAGGCCTCGCCGGCCCGGCACACCGCGATCATCGCCTGGATGTCCTTGAGGGTGCCGCTCTCCGTGCGGATGTTCCCGGCGATGACGCGCATGACCTCGTCGTTCAGGTGGCCCCGATCGAAGAGCCGCACCGACCGGAAGCGCAGCCCCTCCTGGCGGAAGTCCGTTGATCCCACCTGCATGGAGCTGGGCACGGGACCGCCGACGTCCGTCCAGTGCGCCTTGACCGAGACGAAGCCCGTGAGCCTCCCCTCCCAGAAAACCGGCGCGGACATGGCGACGTCGTTCAGGTGATTGCCGTTCCCCGTGTAGGGATCGTTGTGGATGAAGACGTCGCCCTCGCGGAAGGCCTCGAGGCCGCGGTCGGCGATGGTCGCCTGGATCGGGAACCCCAGGTGACCCTGGAAGACGGGGAGCCCGATGCCTTGCGCGATCATTTGCACGTCGGGGTCGAAGATCGCGCAGCCGAAGTCGAGACTCTCGCTGATGATGTGGTTGTAGGCGGTCTTGATCATGGTGATGCGCATGCGCTCGGCGGCGGCATTGAGGGCGGCCCGGATCACCTCGACGGTGATGGCATCGACGGGAACGTTGCCCATTACCCCTCCTTCGCCACCTCGATGATGAGGCACCCGTGGTCTTCGACCCGCAGGAGGTCCCCGGCATCGATCACCGTGGTCGTCCCCGCTTCCTCGACCGCGGCGGGGCCCTCGATCGCATCACCCGCCCGCAGGCGCTCGCGCTGGACCACACGGTATTCCTGCACATCCTGCGCACGCATCGAGTAGATCTTTCGGGTCTCGCACGGCACCGCCCCGCCCGTGCTGCGCTCGAGGGTGGACAGGCGAGGGCGCTCGAGGGGAAACGCGACCGCCAGACGCAGATTCAGGAGCTGGACCTCGACGTCGGGCGCCGCATAGCCGTAGGCGCGTCGGTGGGCTTCGTCAAACTGGCCGCGGAGGTTGGCCCAGTCCCCCAGGCTCTCGACGGCGATCGTCACCGTGTGCTCCTGCCCGAGGTACCGGAGGTCGGCGGCCCGGTGCGTGACGGCCACGCCCACGGGGGGCAGGATCGACTCGATCTCGCGCTGCATCTCCAGATACCGGGCCTCCGCCCAGGTGGCGTCAGTGCGGTCGAACGGCTCGAGAACGGTGCGAACGAGGTCGTGCCGCAGATCGGTCGCGAGCATTCCCCACGCGGAGAACGTCGACGGCGACGGCGGGACCACGACGCGGGAGATGCCGAGCTCGCGGGCAATGGCGACGGCGTGGAGCGGCCCGCCACCGCCGTAGGCCACCAGCGCGTAGTCACGCGGATCGAGCCCGCGCTCGGTCGTGATGCTGCGCACGGCGAGCGCCATCTTCACATCGGCGAGCCGGACGACGCCAGCGGCGGCGGTGGCGCGCGCGAGCCCGAGCAGCACGCCGAGCGTGTCGTCGATGGCGCGGGCAGCCGCCGCATGGTCGAGCGGCATCGTTCCGCCGAGGAAGCGGGCGGCGTCGATCCGTCCGAGCACGAGGTTGGCATCGGTGACCGTGGGCTCGGCGCCGCCGCGCGCGTAGCACACCGGCCCGGGGTCGGCGCCGGCGCTCTGCGGGCCGAGGGCGAGGGCGCCCCCCGCGTCGATCCAGGCGATGGTCCCCCCGCCTGCGCTCACCTCCTTGATGTCGATGACCGGGATCCGGAGCGGACGGCCGTCCACGTGGTACTCGTCGGTCGTCTGGACTCGCCCGCGCTCGACGATGGCGCATTTGGCGGTCGTTCCACCCATGTCGAACGAGATCAGCCGGTCCGCGCCGAGGATCGTGGCGAGGCTCGCGCAGCCCGTGGCGCCCGCCGCCGGCCCCGACTCCATCGTGTGCACCGGCTTCGACCGCGCGGCCGAGAGCGAGAGCGCGCCCCCGTTGGACTGGGTGACCAGGAGCTGACCGCGAAAGCCGCGGCCATCGAGCGCCTGCCCGAAGGCGCCGAGGTAGCGGTCCATGATCGGCTGGATGTACGCGTTGACCACGGTCGTGCTCGTCCGCTCGTACTCCCGCCACTCCTGGGTGATGCGGTGCGAGACGGAGACCAACGCGCCCGGCAGCTCGGCCGCCACGATCTCCGCGGCGCGCTGCTCGTGGGTCGGGTCCCGATACGAGAAGAGGAAGACCACGGCCACCGACTCGACGCCTTCGGCCGCGAGCTGCCTGGCCGCCGCGCGGACGGCGCTCTCGTCGAGGGCCACGAGCACCTCGCCCTGCGCGGTCAAGCGCTCCGCCACCTCCAGGCGTCGCCCCCTCGGGACGAGGGGCGTCGGCCGACGGTAGAGGACGTCGTACATCTTCAGGAAGTTGCCGCGGCCGATCTCGAGGACGTCGCGGAAGCCCTCGGTCGTGATGAGGCCGGTGCGCGCCCCCTTGCCCTCGAGGAGCGCGTTGATCCCGATGGTGGTGCCGTGGATGACGAGCCGGCAGTCCGGGAGGCGCACGCCCGCCTGGTCCACGCAGCGGAGGACGCCCTCGAGCAGATCGCCGGGCGTGCTGAGCGCCTTGGCGTTGGTCACGGCGCCGGTCGCCTCGTCCAGCGCCACCAGGTCCGTGAAGGTGCCGCCGATGTCGACGCCGATCCTGAGGGCCACGTGAACGCTCCTCGCCAGGTGCGGGGCTGGCGATCAGCAGCGAGCGCCCCGCGAATCTGGGCGGGAGTATAAGGCGTTCCACCGGGGGCCGCAACTCGCCCCCGCCATCATGGGCCGCGTCCCTTGAGGGGCACCGCCGAGAGCAACTCGAAGACGAGGTTCGACGTCCGAGCAACTCGAGCGTTGGCGAGGTCCCGAATCGCCTTCAGCTACGGCGCGTATACGAGACCTTGCCGAGCTTGCCGCCGGTCTTCTGCAGGAGTGCTGGCTGATTCATTCGTCGGGAGTCGGCGCGATCCCGGAGGTGAAGAGCGTTCAGTTGGTGATGTCGCCCTGGTTCCCGATGACCGAGTTGACCCACGCGCCGTTGTTGCCGCCGTGGTAGATCCAGCCCCACCACTGCAGATCGTTCGGTCCGATGTTCATGAAGAAGAAGGTGCGCCAGTCGAACAGGCCGCCCGGACCGGTGAACGTCCCGATGTGACCGCGAGTACTCTCGGACGGGGTTGGCAGTTCGTCGGCGTTGAACACCAGCCGGTAACCGCCTTCGAACGACCCGTCGATGCCCGAGCCGACCGATCCGGTCCCCTGCGGGCTCTTTCCGGCCAGGGTAGTGAAGGAGCCCTGGTAGCGGACGAGCGCGCAGAACTTCTCGGCGCCGCCGGGCACCGGCACGCTGCCGACCTTCCACACCTGGATGTGCTGGATGTAGTCCAGCGTCGCCCACTTGTTGTTACCGGCCGGATCGAGCGTCGGATCGTTCTCGACCTTGCGCGTGACGTTGATCTCGAGATAGCGATATCCCTGGTCCGTCGGGCAGCGCGAGGGGTTGACCTCGCTGCCCCAGTTGAGCGAAGGCGCCTGGGCGAAGACGTGTGAGGGAACCCCGAGGAGGAGAAGGGACAGGAGAAGGCCGCCGGCCGCGAGTCTGATCATAAAGGGTATTGCGCCTCCGGTAGAGTGAGTTGCGGCAACCAAGTGCCCCATAGCATGCAGCCTCGGTGCCACTCTTGGTGCGGCGACACGCGGACTGAGAAGAGTCCCAAAAGGGCGCTTCACGCGGGAGTTGCGATGCGCCCCCCAACGCGTCTGGAGGGATGCCTCCTGACGTTGGTAGGCGACTCGCGTGGGCCCACGGGAAGGCGCACAAGTTCAGGAAGCAAGTTGACAGAACGCGTCAGGGAACTGACGGAACCGGTTCAGCGTCGCTCAGGAACTCCGGCCTAAGAGCGCACAGGGGGTCTTTCTGTTTCGCGAGGCCCAAGGTTCGCGAAACGGTTTTGTTTCGCAGGACGCTCTTGAGGCTGAAGCCGCCGCCAGGTCCAGGTGATAGACACAATTGCGAACCACGAAGAGTAGGTCCACCAGCCGATCCGTGATGCTTCGAAGCGGTCCACCCAGAGCCGGCAGGGCCTCGGCCGTCCGACTACGCATGTATCCGATTCACGGCATTGGCCGGCCATCACTCAAGTGCTACAGGGGGCTATGACGTCGAGGATTCGGTGCTTGACGCACAAGACAGGTCTGCCGGCCGTCAAGCCTTCAGGCAGAATTGGCTTACCATAAATGGTATACTGCCTGTGACTGAACCGACACCATCCCAGATCGAGTTCTACGAACGCGAAGAGGGCGGATGCCCAGTCCAGGACTTTCTGAATGCGCTCGACAAGCCTCCTCGGGCCAAGGTGCTGGCGCTGGTCCGGCTGTTGGCCGAGCAGGGGCCGACTCTACCGTTCCCCTACTCGAGTCAGGTGCGGGGAAAGATTCGGGAGCTGAGAACCCAACATAGGAGAGAGAATCTCCGCGTGCTGTATTTCGGATCGTCAACTCGAGAGTGGGTGCTCTTGCACGCCTTCACGAAGCGAACGACGCAGACATCCGAGCGGGACATCAGGACGGCGGAGGCCAGAATGACGGAGTATCTCGAGCGCCAGAAGAGGATCGGACCATGAAGAAGCCGACGAGCTGGGATCTCTATTTCCAAAAGCAGCTGGGCGATCCCGAAATGCGGGGGCTGATCGACGAGGAGCTCGAGTCTCTCCGCGTCGGGACACAAATTGCACGGTGGCGCCAGAAGAAGGGTTTGAGCCAGGCACAGCTGGCCGCCCGAGCCGGGATGAGCGCTCCGAACATTTCACGCATCGAGAACAGCCCGGCTCAGAACATGACGCTCGAGACGCTGGTGAAGATCGCGCGCGCGCTCGGCCGCGGAGTCGAGGTCACCTTCCCGGCGCGGCGCTCCAGCTAGCCCGTGGCTTGTCCCGCTTCCCCTCGACCATCGCAAGTCCCTCCCGTGAGCTGCGGTGTAGCTTGATGCGGTTCGAGTGGGCCCAACGCGCTGAGAGCGCTTCGGCGTCGGCGCAGGAGGAAGCAGTGAGGCAACCAAGGTATCCCGCTGGTTGGGACGAGAAGCGAGTGCGCCGCGTTCTGAAACACTACGAAGCGCAGTCAGATGAGGAAGCCGTCGCCGAAGATGAGGCCGCCTATGAAGCGACCACTCATACCACGATGGAGGTCCCAGTCGAACTGGTCCCCACCGTACGTGAGCTGATCGCAAAGCGGCGCGCCTCCCCTCGAAGGAACTCTAGGGATTCCTAGTTTCCACCGCCTTTTCTCTCCCCCGTGCGGCTTAGACGTCGCAGCTCCCCCTTGGCGCTCGAGTGCTCGAAGAGGCTCGTCGTTGCGGTGGCCACGGCCGACTGAAACATCTGGACGGCCGCAGTCCGCTGGCTATGGATCAGATAAAACTCGCCAGCATAGAAATAAGCCTCGCAATAGCGCTCGCGCTGCGCGTTTGGATCGGGATCCTGGGCAGCGCTGATCAGGGCCTGCGGAGTGATCTGCCCGAGAAAGAGCGCGACCACGGGGCCCGGCCATTGCGTGAGGTCGAGCCGCGCGGCATTGCTCGCCAGCCCCTTGCGATCGACGTAGCCGGCTCGGGCTCTGGCCAGGTACAGGCCAAGCACGCGATACGTTCTCGAGGGGTCGAGCTCGACGGCCCGGGCGAAGTCGGACACGGAGGCGCTGAAGAGCCCCTGGTCGAAGCGGGCGAAGGCCCGGTTGTAAAAAGCAAGCTGAAAGGCTGGATCGAGCGCGATCGCCTTGTCATAGTCCACGATGGCCTGCGCGTAATTTTCTTGGAGATGGTTCACGCGTCCGCGGTTGTTGAAGGCCAGGGCCGAGGTCGGATCGAGGTGGATGGCCTGCTCGTAGTCCCGGATCGCCCGCTCGTAGTCGCCTCGCTGCTGATGGGCGCGCCCACGGTTGTTGTAGATCATCGCGGAATCGAAGCTTAGCTTGATGGCCTCGTCGTAATCCGCGATGGCCCGCGCGTAGTCGCCCTTGTTCTGATACGCATTGCCGCGATTGTTCAGGGCAGCGGCCATATTCGGCTCCGACAGCTCGCCCGACTGGATGGCGCGCGTGCAGCGGGCCAGGGCCAGGTCCGGTATGGACGTCTCTGCGCACTTCTGCGCGCCATCGTTCCACTGTGCCGGTGCGGGCGCAGCGAGCAGGAATAGCAGAGCGTTCGCGATCAGTAGCCTGCGCACACAGAAAGCCTCCGTGCCTCAAAATGAGCCGGCCTCCCGCAACGGCCGGCCCTCCGGAGTCCGGTGTACGAGGATATTGCCAAGGCAGGCGAAGCGCGGCATTTTTTCTGCCGCCGGGCGCCCCGCGACGCGCCAGGATGGTAGGATCGACACATGGCGAAGTCCTGCGAGATGAGGAGGCCGACGATGATCTTGCGAATGCTTTCGATTGCCCTCGCCGTGTGGATCTTTGGCTCGGTGCTGCCCGTCGGCGCCCAGGGGACGCGAGCGGAGCCCAAGATCGCCCTCCTCATCGGCAACAGCGCCTACCGC
>WNFF01028506.1_pt1 | contig 12369 bp, 16 predicted proteins | sample 5400441 | NCBI WGS metagenome assembly WNFF01 (sample SAMN13153345, study PRJNA577476) | soil metagenome | isolation source: 120 cm saprolite under Douglas fir tree site 2 hole 3 replicate 1 | place: USA:California | collected 2015-04-18
AAATGGCTATTTCACTGACTATCCAACGCCGTTCTTCAACAACCTGCTAGCGATAAAACCGCGCGGGTGTGGGACGCCGCCAGCGGGCGGGGCCTGATGACCCTGCAAGGCCATACAGGTGAGGTCCTTTCGGCAGCGTTCAGCCCGGACGGCAAGCGCATCGTAACCGCCTCTTGGGATAAAACCGCGCGGGTGTGGGACGCCGCCAGCGGGCGGGGCCTGATGACCCTGCAAGGCCATACAGGTGAGGTCTGGACGGCAGCGTTCAGCCCGGACGGCAAGCGCGTCGTGACCGCCTCTAGGGATAAAGCCGCGCGGGTGTGGGACGCCGCTAGTGGGCAGAGCCTGATGACCCTGCAAGGCCATACGGATATCGTCTTTTCGGCAGCGTTCAGCCCGGACGGCAAGCGCATCGTGACCGCCTCTAAGGATAACACCGCGCGGGTGTGGGACGCCGCTAGCGGGCAGCGCCTGATGACCCTGCAAGGCCATACGGATGCGGTCATTTCGGCAGCGTTCAGCCCGGACGGCGAGCGCATCCTGACGGCCGCTACAGATCGTACTGCGCGGATGTGGGACGCCGCTAGCGGACGGAGCCTGATGACCCTGCAAGGCCATACGGATACTGTCTATTCGGCAGCGTTCAGCCCGGACGCCAAGCGCATCGTGACCGCCTCTAAGGATAAAACCGCGCTGGTGTGGCGCAGTTTCTCGAATACTCAGTCGCTAATTGACCTTGCCAACAAGATCGTCCCGCGACCGCTAACGGCGGAAGAGCGTCAGCAATTTGTCGTCACTCCGGCTGTCTTGGAAACGGGGGAAAGCAACAACTGGATGGAAAGCTGGCTCGCGACGTGGCTCTGGTAAGGAACATTCTTGGATAACTCCTATCTCCCATTTGTCGCAGTAATAGGCGGGTTGTGGCAACTAGACGATGCCACGGCAGCCGCCGCTAGCGACGCTGCAAAGGCTATTGGAGCCGAATTGGCAAAGGCAGGGTTTGGCCTGGTTGTGTATCTTTCAGATCGCCGCTCGGTCGAACCCCATGTAGTCTCCGGATACATCGCGGCTCTGACCGCCGGCGGCGGTGCGATCCGTGTTCGCTATGCACAGTCGCAGCGCGGGCAGGTCAAGTTCGACGAGGAAACGGAACGGCGGGAAGTTTTCGAGCATCGGCTATTTCCCGGTGACGATTGGGAGGCGCCATTTTACCGATCGCTTGCCGAGGAAGAAGGTGTTGACGCGGTGCTGCTGCTTGGGGGAGGCAAGTCAACGCTCATCGCAGGGCAGATCGCGGTGGCTCGTCGACTTCCAATCTTGGCGGTTGATGCATTCGGCGGTTCGGCTGAGAAGATATGGAACCAACTTGCCCAAGCATCGCCTGATAAAAATCATTATTCTTGGGGAAAGCGCCCGGTCGCAGATTTCGTCGCCCAATTAAGGAACGAGTTTGAGGCAGTATCCGCGAGACGCAAGGAATCGTATCGCCGTGAACAGATCCTGGCCGCACTCACAGCGCAGGGGCTACCAACGGCATACACTGGTGGTGCCTTTGTCTTCCTACTGACCGCGATCTTCTTCGGAATGGTCCATACTCCTCCCGCCTCAACCTATCCCGTCGTCATGTTCGTCGGGCTCATATCGGCAGGAGCCACCGGTGCCCTGGTTAGAGGGATGCTTGGGGAACCAGGAAAGACAGACCCTCGCGCCTCGCTTCTCCTTGGCAGTATAGCAGGATTTGTTGTGGGTCTCGCTTACCTTATCCCGCAATGGGTCGGTGCGCCGGGTGTGCTTGCGCCCAAAGCGGAGACCGTGATGGCAACCGACAAAATTCAATTCGCATCAGCTGTCCTGGTGGCGATTTCGGCCGGGATTGGGTTCGATACGGTGTTCAGGCGGCTGCAGAAGGAAGCTCAAAACGCCCCGGTGGGTCCGCCAAGATAGCCAGAGAGGCGTGCGCATCAGACGCGACATCGGCGCGACCAGATAGGGTCCAGCCGTTGCCTCGGAGCAGGCGAGGCCCTGGTTCTTTTTGCATTCGGCGGCCCGCTGATGCATAGGTAGCAAAACGTCTGCGCCGCCTTGCGCCTCAACTCGGCGCCGACGAGCGTCTCAACTGAATACACATCGGGAGGATCGCCGCATTATGGCAACTCAATCGAACCGCTTCAGCGCCGAATCGACCGTTGGCGCCGCCAAGGGATGGACCGCCAGCCGCCTCACCGCGCCAAGTACTTTGTTCGGCGCCAACGGGATGCGCGTCGGACCCGACGGCCGCCTCTACGTTGCGCAGGCCTTCGGCAGCCAAGTCAGTTCCATCGACATCACGAGCGGAGAAGTCACGACGGTAAGCCGAATCGGCGGACCGATCGTTGGCCCCGATGATCTCGCCTTCGACTCCCGCGGTACCTTGTATCTGACCGAAGTGATGAGCGAACGCGTATGCGCGCGCTCGCCCAATGGCGAGGTTCGCATCATCGCCGACAATGTTCCCGGCGCCAACGGCATCACGGCCTGGCATGATCGCTTGTTCATGGACGAATGCCGTCATGACGGACGCCTGTTCGAACTGTTCCCCGATGGACGCGCGCCCCGTCAACTCGCGGATAAGCTGCCGCTGCCGAACGCGCTCTCGGTCGGCCCCGACGGCAAGTTGTATTTCCCCGCGATCGGCGCGAATGAAATCTGGCGGGTCTCCCCCGAGGGTGGAACACCGGAGAAATTCGCCGGCGACCTCGCCGTGCCCACGGCGGTCAAATTCGACAGCAAGGGCTTCCTACTCTCCACGCAGGGACAGAGCGGCGAAATCCTGCGCTTCGACGTGCAAAGCGGCGAGAAACGGGTTCGCGCGAAGGTGCGTCCCGGTATCGACAACCTCGCGCTGACCGCCGACGACCGCCTCTTCCTCTCGCACTTCACCGACGGCGGCGTCGCCGAAATCATGCCCGACGGCAGCGAGCGCCGCCTCGTCGGACCGGGATTCCTTGGCCCGATGGGTCTCGCGATCGGGGACGACGGAACGATTTATGCCGCTGACGGGATCAGTATGGCGGCCGTCGCGGCGGACGGCGCAACCCGTCGCGTGGGCATGCTCTTCGACGGCCAATTCCCCGGCTTCGTGCGCGGTGTCGCGCGGGGCGCGAACGGATCGCTCGTCGTAACTACCTCCGCCGGAGACGTCACCAGCTATCATCCGGTGACGCATGCGATGGACGTGCTCGCGACCGGCCTGCACGAAATCTACGGCGTCGCGGCCGGTACGGACGGCTCCGTCTTCGTCGCCGAGGGCGGCGAGGGCCGCGTGCTCGAAATCGCGTCCGGCGAGGTTAAGGTGAAGGCGCGCGGTCTCGCTCGCCCAACCGGAATCGCAGTCGCGGCCAACGGCGCGTGTTACGTGGCGGAAAGCGACAAGGGCCGCGTCGTTCAACTGGACGCGAGCGGCGCGGCGACAGAGGTAGTTGGCGGCCTCAAAGAACCGCAGGGATTGGCTATCAGCGGCGACACCCTGTACGTGGTCGACGCCGGTGCGCACGAACTGATCGCACTCTCGCTCAGGACGAAGCAGCGCGAGACCGTCGCATCCAATCTCGGGGTTGGTGCGCCTCCGGGCGTCGTGCCAAAAGTGTTGGCGGGGATACCGGGGCTGCTGCCGGGACCGCTGCGGCCGTTCGCGGGAATTGCCGTTGCTGCTAACGGCAGGGTCTATCTCGCCGCCGACGGAGAAGGCAGCGTGATTGCGTTCAACCGCGCCTAAGGCACCCGGCGGCATTTACGCCGCACCCTGTCAGTCCGGGGCGCCGCCGTACGCATCATCGATGCGTACGGTTGACTGTGCCGGTTTGCTTCCTGCCGTGACAAAGGCCACACGATGTCGGCGTAAACTTCCTGTAAGCGCCCCCTTGATCTTCAAGGCGTTCGTTCGGCTTCCTTGCCCCGCTTGCCAGTTTCGTAGTTAAGTGGTGCTCGCCCGATAATTGTTATTCGCATCAAGTTGCAGCGGCAGCTCAAGGTGGCCTCGTCCTGTTGACGAAGCTCTCCAAGGAGCAGATGTCTTCTCTGAAGGAAGCCTTGAAGCGAGCTAGTCCAAGGCTCGTTCTTCCAAAACTGATCGAGCAAATAGCGTCTTCGGTTCCATTCTCTGGGGAGGATGCGTCCAAAGTCATATCGGTTCTCGCTTCGTTCTACTCTCTCAAGGTGGAGAAGCGCCTTACCTTCGGCAAATTTTTTGACGAACTGTTGGAGCTTTGAAGCAGACAGGAAACAAGGATCTTCAGCTTTCAGGAGAACACGCCTCCGAGTTTCGGAAGCACCTTGAAGAACTTCTCTCGCTAGATGAATCGCTTGGTGTAACGACCAGGGCGCTAGGGGTGATGGTCGAGCACGAGCATGTTTGGCAATCCGGTCGAGTGCTAACTGATTTACGACCGGTGTTCGGGCTAGACGCCACCGAGGCGCCCAAAGCCGCGGTCCCAATCCACAATCTCAGAATCGCGTATCGGGATGCAGGCCAGAGTGTCAAAGAATTCTTTGTAGCCCTCGACACCGAAGACCTTGACCAACTGCGAGGAATCCTTGAGCGCGCGGTCAACAAAGAGGCGAGCCTTCGCCAACTTGCGGATAAGATGGGATTGCCCTGCCTGCGCACTAAAGCGGAGTAAACGAGTTAATGGAAAACTCTCAAGTCAAGACGAATGGCGATGCGGGATCGGTAGAGGCGTGGCAGAAGAGTGTTCTGAAGCCAGTTGAATGGTTAGTGCCGAGCGAACTCGACGAGATACTGAAGCTACAGTTGCGGCCACGTGTTGAGCCTTCTTCTTTGGTGGGTTCGAGGTTTCTTTCAGTATCGGAATTTCTCGAGGAGCTAACAGAGAAAACTGACCCGGTACAACCGTTGGTTGATTTGATACAAGCAGCCTGCCTGAAACTACTTAAACTTCCCGAAGATTGGGACGAAGAAGGTAGTCCAGGCTACTCTAAAGATACATGCGAACGCGCCGCCCGGTTTCTGTTGAACCACGCTCGATGGTTTTGGAAGAGGCACGGAATCATTGTTGACGCTCCCCAGCTAGTCCAAGGACCGTACGGCAGCATTGATATCTATTGGAAGGATGACAACGCTGAACTTCTTCTAAATGTTCCGGCTGATCCGCGCAAATCAATTACCTGTTACGGTGATTCAAAGTCTGGGTTTAAAGTGGGCGGCCCCTTAAAAGATTCCGACTATAGACGTGCACTTTGGTCTTGGCTGATGGGGGACAATAAACAGCTTGACGAATCAAGCAGATAATTTTCCTCAAGAGCAGATTCCAGATGATGCAAATTTGTTCATGCGAATCCACAGGGACTGGCTACTCGATAACGGTGACGTCAAGCGCGGATTTTTCAGAAATATACCTGCGGACGACGGTAATGTCATGCGACTGGGACAAGTACTCTACCGCTGCACAAACGAAGGAACGAGCGAAGAATCCTGAGATAAACGGCGTGCTGCAATTCGGAGCGCGCGACGCTCGTGGTCTTCCCGATCAACGTCTCGCGCACGACCCACAAGAAGATAATCGAGCCCACTCGCAGCTATTCGGCGAGAAGACAACCGAGATTCGGTTGAAACTAAAGCGTTTGTGCAAATGGGCGATTCCCATTAGTCAACCCGTTTAGTGCGCGCGGGTCATCTCGTCTTCCCCACATAAAGCGTTCGCACCGCGGGAGCCCGTCCGCGTCACTTTTTGGTGAAGACGAAGTGCTGGGACATCCGCGCCTGCACGTCGGTCAGGTGATTGCAGTACTGGAAGAACCCGCCGTTGTAGTTGCCGTCCTGCCGGCGCTGCGACTCACCCTCGAAGTTGTAGTAGCCGGGCGTGCATTCCTGATTGCGGCCGGTCTTGCCGCGGTGCCTGATGACTTCCTGCACCCACCACTCCTCCGCGCCGGGAGCAGCGCCGATCGACTGATAGCCATTGCGGCGCGCGTAGTAACTGGAACGACGCCTGGTAGCCGCCCATGATGAAAAGGTTGGGGTAACCGTGCGTGTGGATTCCCAGGAGCGTGCGGATGCCCGTGCTGTATTTGTCGTTGAGGTCGAGGCCGCGCTCGCCCTTGATCTGGTTGTAGATGCCGGTCTTCTGCACCTCGAAGCCGGTGGCGTAGATGAGGACATCGAGTTCGTATTGTTTGCCCTCGAACACCGGCCCCTTCTCATTGATTTCCGTGATCCCCTTGCCGTGCGTGTCGACCAGGTGGACGTTCGGGCGGTTGAAGGTGGGCAGGTAGTCGTTGTGAAAGCAGGGCCGCTTGCACATCAGCATGTACCAGGGCTTGAGCGCTTCTGCCGTCTCTTTGTTTTTGACGATCTGATCGATACGCTGATGGATTCGCGTCATCGCCTCGATATTCGCGTTCTCCTGCAGACGGATCTTCTCCTCGCGCGACATCGCGGCGGACCGTGCCTTTTGCGCCTCGGTCATCTGCGGCTGCATCCGGGCGCGCGCGCGGCGCTCAGCCTGCCATCCGGGGCGCAGCTTCCGAGCCCAGTTGGGATCGGTCGCCCAATCGTCGCGGATATCGATCGACGAGGGCGTGCGCTGGAAAACGAACAATTCCCTGGCCGCCGCGCCAAGCCCCGGAACGGCCTGAACCGCCGTCGCGCCGGTACCGATGATGCCCACGACTTTGTCTTCGAGCGCCGACAAGTCCGGCCCGGTGTACGCGTAATCCCATCGCGAGGTATGGAACGAGTGACCCTTGAAGGTCTCCATCCCCTTGATTTTCGAAAGCTTCGGCTTGGATAGCGTGCCGTTGGCGCAGATCACGAACCGCGCCTTCATATGGTCGCCACGGTCGGTGGTGATATGCCACATCTGCGCGGCATCGTCCCAGACGGTTGAGGTAACGGTCGTCTGGAAGATGGCAAGCTCGTACAAGTTGTATTTGCGGGCGATCGCCTGGCAGTGAGCGAAGATCTCGGGACCCCTGGCGTAATGATCCCTGGGCACGTAGTCGAGCTCGTCGAGCAGCGGCAGGTAGTCATAAGCCACAACGTCGCAAGCAACACCCGGGTAGCGATTCCAGTACCAGGTGCCGCCCACGTCCGCTCCGCGCTCGACTATGCGGATGCTTTCGACGCCGCGCTCGCGCAGGCGCGCCGAGGTTAGAAGGGCGGAAAAGCCGCCGCCGATAAACAGGCATTCGACCGTATCGTTAATTGCCTCACGCGGCGCCGGCTCGCTTGCGTAGGTATCGATCTCATACCTTGCGAAAGTGCCGTCGAGGTCAGTCAGATACTGCGCGGTGCCTTCCGGCCGATACTTGAGGCGCAGGTCGCGCTCCTCGGCAAATTTTTCCTTGATGCGATCGTAGAACTCCTGCGAGCGCGTGGGTCTCGCGGCGAGCCCGATCGGGGCCTCGGGTTTGGGCAGTACGTGTGTCTTTTCCATGCCTGTTCCTTTGGATTAGTGCGGTAAATTAGCGTTCTTGTTTCAGCGGTAGTCATGTCCGGCGCGCAAATGGCTGCCGGCGCAGCCCATGACCCGGCGAATCGCGATTATACACAGATTGTCTTCGCCGAAAACATAATCGCCGTCATTCGTAGCTCGTCGTTCTATGCGGCTTCGCGCAGACCTGTCCCGAGCGAAGGAGAGAGAATCCCGATCCTTCCTCTATTCCATGCGCGATTTGCTTGCCGGCATCGAGGAGGAAACTTGGTGGACGCACCTGGACTCGAACCAGGGACCTCTTGCATGTGAGGCACGTCGGGCATACCTGCTGGTTAAAGAGCAGCAGCGAGGCTTTGAGCAGGCGCCCGGGCGGTTTCGCCCGCGATCCCGTGGTAAGACGCGAAATTGCAATGTTACCAATTCGCGTAGGCGACGAGGCGACCCTCAAGGCCTCCGGCCTGCGCTCTAGGATTGTGACGGTCGGCGAGTTCCACCAGCGCGTGGAGATTCAACTTCTTAGGAACGGGGAGCGCGCCTGGATGCCATACGCCGAGTTGCCTTTGGTCGTGAATAGGGAGGGCTTTACCCAGGTCAACCGGACCACCTGATTCGGTAGGGTGGTTGTCCACGTTGTCCCTTTCAGCCTGAACTCGCGCGGACAGTTCGGGCATCTCGACGGCAAGCCGCCGAAAAAGGTCATCTACGTCCCGGACAAGCTAGTTAGTATCGTCGCGTAAGACCACGCCGCGAAGGGCGGCATGTCAGCGACCTATTTGACTTCGGTCCAGTCGTCGCCAGCCGCGTCGTCCTCGTCGTCTTCCCTCGTCGGGCTATGGGCGTAGTGTGAATTGTCATCGCCGCCGATGATTACCGTGCGTGGCGGGCCCTGTCCGTTGACCTCGTCAGAATGCAGCCCGCCCGAGGCTACGCCCATGCTCAGACCGCCACCGCCCGTATCACCGCCTATAGAGCTGCCAACGCTATTTTCGGGACCAATAGAGCTACCCAAGGTGCCGGACGACGAGCCGTTGCTGCCCACGGTGCCGTATTCTCCGATAGTCTGAGCGAGCGCTGTCGGGGCGAACATCATTGCCGCAGGTATAAACGCGAACGCTGTGAATCCAGCCGCGAGAACCAGGGTTCCTCCCACTTTGAACATTGGCTTCCCCCCTGCGCTATAAGGCGCATTGGGACCTAGTTTATCGCTCACGCGGCCCCGGGAAGAGTCCGGGTTTCAACTAACTCGCCTTATCCTCCGCAAAAATTCGGATGGGATCGGGGGACCAGATGAAAAAGCTCAACACAACATCTACCTGATGGCGCAGGGCTGTGAGGACGATCGCGGGGACAGCAACGCTGTTGACCCCGTCACGAATCGAGAATGACCTCGACGCGGAACTTGTCGATCATCGATTGCACGAACTGCTGAGCCTGCGCGCGGTGTTCTTGCCCGTCCGCCAAGTTGTCGACCATCTTGTCCTGGAGCCGCGCCGTCATCATGAGCCGCTTGTCGGAGAGGTCCTCCCGCAGCCGCAGCCCGCCGTCCAGCGCGTCCTCGTCCTCGACGTAGTCGAGCAGCGACCCCGCTAGCTTGTCTAGCAGTACCGTCTCGCCTTCTTGTTCACTCATTTCATCTTCCTTTTCGAAAGGTAAGCATGGCGTGCCCCGTTGTAAAGGCCACGGTCGCGGGCTCGGCCAGGATCGGCGTGCGACCTCGACGCGAATATTCCCGCCAGTGCGCGGTTTCGCCCAGTTTTAGGATCGCAAACATCAAGGACTCCCTGCTGGAGAGGGGCGGATTTGAACCGTCGAGCCCCTTCATTTGGCACATGCTTCCGCGCTTTCACGTGAATTGTCTGTCTCCGGAGAGAAACTCTCAAGGGACCTGACCGTCGTCAGTCAGCGTCGGCCGGACCCTCAGGGGTTGTTTCTAGGGACTGGCTGTAGCCGCCGAAACAAGCAATGTGTGTGTCCACCCGGAGAAGGAGCGGGAACACATTTTCCATTGCTACTACCTGTGGGAGTTGAGCCGCAGTCCCCGGTTTCTAGAGCGGCGCTGGAGCAATTCAAGGCCGCCGTGCCAGAGCGTTAGCGGTTCTCTTGGACTGGCGCGGCGGGGTTGGGTGGATCGCTATCACGGACAGCAGCGCGTGGCTGAAAAAGCACCGGACGAAATTAGTTGATAAGGCGAGGAGCGTTGCTTCTGAGTGGGGGTCGCGCGTCTGCCGCGCCTGGTCTACCGCTCGCTGGCCACATACAAGGATCGCCTGGGGGCCGGCTTCTGCGCCGCCCAGTCCACCGGAATATCAAAATGTCGGGTCCGTAAAGCTTGCGTCGTGAGCTCGCGGTTGCCGGCCTGCCACAATCCGCTCCACCATCTCGGGCGCGAGAAACGCCACCCGCATGAGGTCGGAGACATCAACGAGCGATGTGCCGTACATATGCCCGATGTGAGCCTGAGACCATCGACCCACACCTGTCCGCCGTCAGCGCAGTCGAGATGGCCGACCCGCCTAGTATTCAGCATCCCGACCACGGAGTGTCCTCCCGACGAGATTGCGGGTGATGAGGTCCGCGGCCTACGCGGGAACGTGCTTTCCCGGGCAGGCCGCCGCGGTCGCGCGGCCTAGCGTTCCGGCGGCGCAAAGACGGTCAGAGCGAACAGCTTCTCCGCCCCAGTGCGCAACGTATGAGGCGCACCGGCTGGAATCGTAACGAAGTCGCCCGCCTTGATCTCGCATTCCTTGCCGGAGACGCGGCAGGTCGCTTTTCCTTCGATCACGTAGATGAGCTGGTCGCCGCGATGGGAGTTCTCGTGGTCATTGCTGAAGCCGGCGGGAATCGTAAATACCATGGATTCGGTCTGCGGCGTTTTGCCGAGGATCTGCTGGGCCATCTTCGCGCCGTCCCCGCGATGTGCAAAGACATTTGGAACGGCATCGTGTCCGTCCCCGCCCGCTCCGAGTTCATCCATTTGCCGCGCAAAGAGTTCTTCTGAAATCACCCCTTTGCGGTAGGCATTGAGCAGTTGCTGCACCTCAAAATCTTTGGTCGCCATGATGGCCTCCGCATTCTAACATTGGTGATTGGGCCGTTGCGTGAACCTGTGCCTATTCCCGCCTTTAGCAAGAAAGACAGGAAACCATAAGTCCCCGAAGATCGCACCCACCTCGCCCGTCGCATCGTATCGTAGCTACAAGAAGCAAAGATTTGGCAGATATTCGATTCGAACAAGCCGACGAGCCCGAGCATGCAAGGCGGGGTCGGGCCGTCGCTCGCGGCCTCTGAGGCCGACCGCGGAACATGACATGCCAACTGGCGCGCGGTGCCTTGAAGGAGAAATCATAAGGCTGCTCGCCACGATATATCGCTCGCGGATTTGAGACGGCGGGAGCATAATGCGCGAGAGTCTACCGGGTTTTACGAGGTGCGAGGCAGATCATGAAATACGGCGTGGTAATCTTCGCGACGGACTACTCGATTCGTGCCGATGAGCTGGCCAAAGCAACCGAACAGCGCGGCTTCGAATCGATCTTCTTTCCCGAGCACACGCACATACCGACTTCCCGTCGGACTCCCTATCCGCTGGGTGGCGAGCTACCACGAGAATACTCGCACACGATCGACCCAATCGTCGCAATGACGATGGCGGCGTCCGCCACTCAGAATCTCAAGGTCGCCACGGGTGTCTGCCTGGTGATCGAACGAGATCCGATCGTCCTGGCCAAGGAAGTGGCGAGCGTCGACCAGGCCTCCAACGGTAGGGTGATCTTCGGGATTGGCGGTGGCTGGAACGCCGAAGAGATGGAGAATCATGGGACCACCGTCAAGTCGCGCTGGAAGCTGCTGCGCGAGCGGGTCGAGGCGATGAAGGCGCTATGGACCCAGGACGAAGCCAGCTACCATGGTGAGCTCGTGAACTTCGATCCGGTATGGTGCTGGCCCAAGCCGGTGCAGCGGCCCCATCCGCCGATTCTGCTAGGCAGCCATGGTCCGCGCGGGATGCAGCGAGTGATTCGCTACTGCGACGGCTGGATGCCCAATGCCGGACCCGGCTCCAACTTTCCAGGGCAGATCGCGAAGCTGCGACAACTCGCCGAAGAGGCCGGCCGCGACCCGAGGACGATCGCTATAACGGCTTTCGCCGCGCCGCCGGATCGAAAGACGCTGGATCAATACGAAGCGTCTGGAGCGGAGCGAGCGGTCCTCTTCCTGCCGCCGGCCGAGGCTGACACGGTGATGCCGCTGCTGGACCAGTATGCGAAGTTGATCTAGCACCCCCTCGAGGCTGCCCCCGTAAGAGGCGATGTCGAGGGACATAGCGGCGAAGGTTACATCGCCGCAGGGGCCATAGGTCGCTGTCGGCTAACCAGGATATTCACTCATACCGCGGTTGATCGCGCCGCCAAGAATCCGGTCAGGTGGTCGCTGAAGTAGGAGCTAGGCGAGACTCCTTACAAACAAGAGTAGGGCGGCCACCATCAATTTGGGAGCATTAGTTTAGATCTTGGTCCTTCCCACTTCATAGAGCGAAAGCTTCTCGCGAGTGTGTCATTTTCAGTTTAATTAAAATGGAGATGCTGGCCAAAACGCTCTTCACGAACGCCAACCTTGTTCTGGACGGATGCGCAGAACTGCAGAAATCATTCGATGTTCTGGTCCAAGGCAACCGCATACTTTCGCTGTCTCAAACGCCCCTGGAGCATGAAGATACGAACGTGATCGATATTCGCGGCAGAACGCTGATGCCGGGGCTTATCGATGCGCATGCGCATATAACGGGATTGTCGCTGAGCCCGAAAAACATCTCTTATCCGGCCTCCGAAATTGCCATTGCCGCCGCCAATTATCTGCGATGTAGCCTGATGGACGGTTTCACCTCGATCAGAGAAGCGGGCGGCGCCGACCACAGCGTTGCACGCCTTTTGGCGGAAGG
>WNFF01003783.1_pt1 | contig 12367 bp, 12 predicted proteins | sample 5400441 | NCBI WGS metagenome assembly WNFF01 (sample SAMN13153345, study PRJNA577476) | soil metagenome | isolation source: 120 cm saprolite under Douglas fir tree site 2 hole 3 replicate 1 | place: USA:California | collected 2015-04-18
TGCCGCGCGAATTCCGTTTGCTTGAATACATGATGCAACGGAGCGATCAGCTGCTGACGCGAGCCATGCTTCTGGAGGAAGTCTGGAAATATAAATTCGTTCCAGCGACGAACTTGGTTGACGTGCATATGGGCCGGCTGCGCCACAAGGTGGACGGGCCGGACGAATCTCCCATGATCCACAATGTCCGCGGGGCTGGCTTCATTCTCCGAACCGAACCATAAAGATCAGATGGAAGCTAGCGAGGCGCCGCCGCTGACGTTGAGCGGGTCCGCGGGGCGAGATCCGATGGGTCAGGCTCACATCATACGTTCGAACACCTTTCGGTGGGCGCTGGCGGTGGCTGGCATGTTCGCGGTTTTCGTCATCGTGCTGTTCGGCTTCATCTATTGGCAGGCCGATCAGTACTTGATCGCGCGATCCGACAAAATGATTGGCAGTCAATTGAACTTCATCGCCGGGTTGCCCAGCGAACGCCGGCTGGGTGCGATCAATGACCATCTGAAGCAGGATTCCCGCGGCGTTCAATATGCCGGCCTGTTCGGCGCAGACGGCCGCAAGATAGCGGGCAACCTGGAACGGTTTCCGCCCGATCTCCAGGTGAATGATTCCGTCCAGAGCATTTCGGTCGAGCGGACGCTTCCGGCCGGAAGGGAGACGCATGTGGTTCGCGCAATCGCCCGGCACATGCCGAATGGCGACGCGCTGGTCATCGGACGGGAGGTCGACGAGACACGGGAGATCTCCCATGTTGTCGCTCAGGCGCTGGCGCTTGGTCTGCTGCCTGCGCTTTGCTTATGCCTGCTGGCCGGCGCATGGCTGAGCATGCGCGCCCAAAAGCGGGTCGAGGAGGTAAATCAGCGGGTCCAGCGCATCATCGCCGGCGATTTGCGCGAGCGACTCCCGCACCGTGACGTCAACGAGCCGTTTTCGAGGCTCGCGGTCATCGTCAATGGCATGCTCGATGAAATGGAAACGATGATCCACGCGCTCGCCGGAGTCGGCAACGACATCGCCCACGATTTGCGAACGCCGCTGACGCGGGCGCGGCTGGCGTTGGAGCGGGGCCGCACCAACGCAACCACGCTGGAACAGCTCCAGACGGTTGTAGACAAGGCGATCGCAAATATTGATCAGTCGCTGGCGATCATCACGGCGCTGTTGCGTTTGGCCGAAATCGAAAATAGCCGGCGGTCGGCGGCTGTTGGCACCGTCTCGCTGCACGAAATGCTGCGGGAGGTGTGCGATATCTACGAACCGATCGCTGAAAACAAGAGTATCGACTTGCGGGTCGGGTTGCAGCAGCGATTGAGCGTGCGCGGCGATCGGGATCTCCTCTTCGAGGCAGTCGCAAACCTCGTCGACAATGCCATCAAGTTTACGCCTGAAGGCGGCCGGGTCGACATTGAACTGATACGCGGCGACAACGAAACCGCGGTACGCGTCACTGATACCGGTCCCGGCATTAACGATCAGGAGCGCGAGGCCGTACTGCGGCGTTTCTACCGCTCCGACAAGATCCGGAGTGCGCCAGGCGTGGGCCTTGGCCTCAATCTCGTGGCTGCGATCGTAAAGCTTCACGGCTTCAGGCTGGCCATTCATCCCGGGCCGGGTGGCCGGTTGGAGGTCATTTGTCCGGACCATCAATCCGGCTGAGAGAGGGCATTGGTTGCGAAGGGTTGGGTGACGCGAAGTTCGTGGCGTTCCTTGCCTTTAGAAGCGCATGCGAAGCTGCTATAGGCCGACGCGCGGAAGCTGCCATCGCAAATGCTCATTATCGGGAACAGCACTGCCATAGCATTCTGCGGCTAACCCCGAAGCCGTCGCCTCACACTGCGCATAGCTCGTGAAGCTGCAATCCGTGCCGCCTTCGGCATATTCGAGGCAGTCATGTCCCCGGGGAACGATGGGGCCCGCCTTCGCTGCTCCCGTCGCGTCGAAAGCAATAGCTGATAGAGCGACAACTAGAGCAATCGCTGTCATTGAAATTGTCTTCATATTGGATCTCCATTGATTGGGATGTTCAATCCTCAACATGGAGATTCGAGACGGCGGAATCGATTATCGAGAGATTCATCTTTTTCACTTCACAGGGAGCAACGCCGACGTGCCTGCCATTACAATCCGAATCCTTCAAGCGCGCGTGTTCGGCGAACCGAATGGCCGATGGGCAGGCAGCTTCTATCGCGCGTCTAAAGGAGAATTTAGTGGGACGGTCGAGATTGTCTCCTATTTACATGTTTAGAGGGATACACCCATCCTCACGAAGGGAAACAGTCATGAAACTTACGGCAATCGCATTAGCCGCTGCGTTCGCACTCTCAGGTACCGCCGCCCTTGCAAACACGGTTCATCACAAGTCGGCCGTCAGAGTTCAGCGCGATGCTATCGGCATGGTCAAACTGCATCCGAATTACGGCAATCCGAACGGCAATCCAGACGGTCCGACCACGTTGAGCGGCACCGGTGACTCCTCGTTCGGCGGCTCGTCGCCTGGCACCAGCGGCTACAACTGAGAAAGCGCACCGCATTTGCGTGGAGTTTGGTGCCCACGCGGTCATGTCGGGACCGTGCCGGATTTGAAAGCCGAAGCTGCTTCGGCGGCTTCGCCTTTTGCAGATTTGCCCCTACGCTATCTCTCCGAAGGGGGATAGGTCACCCGAGGAGCGACAAGCGCTGGAACAAGTACTGCCAATTTGAGAGAATCGTAAGTCGGTGGTGAGGGGGGACCGATGCCGGCCTGAAGATCGCCGGCAAGCCTGCAATTGTTCCGAAAGTTGATCCGATAGAATTTCTTAAGCCCACCCACCACGCTCACTCTGATCGTGATTAGCGCGTAAACTCGAACAGATTGTGCGACTCCATAGTAGGAGGCGTCTTGGTATCGAGGGCATAAGCCGAGACGATTAGAGCCGCAGCTACGATTCCCATCGTGATGTGCGCGCTGTCAACCTTTTTGAGAACAGCAGCGCATCCTATCTCGACCAGGAAGCGGACGCGGCGAAGCATCGAGGTCAACATCTTGGTCTCCACAAAAAGATTCAGAGTCAATTTGACGAGATAGCTTGCGCGCGAGCTGCCGCCAGCCAAGAGAGCGCCGAGGCGTCCGGAGTTGCAGCATCTGATCTGGGTGCCTCGAGCCTGTTGGATTCGCACGGCGTCAATGCCTGATGCGGGCGCGATAACCGCGCGACGACCGGAGCTCGGCGCTCGCGATGTTCCGCGATCGAACCCGTCTGGGCTGACAATATGGTTGCAGAAGAACTCACGGCTTCCGGCTCACGTTTTGAAATCGATAGCCGCAAGGTAAAGGCGCGCGGAATGGAGAGCTAGCAAATTGGGATTTATGGAGTTCACACCGTATTGATGCGGGATGATATACAGCAACGGAGCACATGCATCGGTCGCGGCTCCGTGGAACGAAACGGCGCTGACCGCCGGGCATTGCTTTTCAAATCCGGCCACTCAACTCGCGGCGCACCATGGCCTCGATCACGCGCATTCCGCCATCGCTGTCATTGAGGCAATCGATCCCGGCAAAGGATTCGTCGCTCCAGGTAAAAGAAGTGTTTCGCGTTCTTGCTATTGAAATTGCAACGGGTCAAGCAACTGCGCGGCGGGGCTAACCGCCGGCCGCGACCGTTTGTGCACGCTGCTCGGCGGGCTGAAGGTCTGTTCCGTGCGGAAGATCGAGCTCCTGCCACACCGCAACCAGGGCGTCAGCCAAGTGTCGGATCAACTGAACGTCATGCGCCGGGGTGGGCGTAATCCGCAATCGCTCGGTCCCGCGCGGAACCGTCGGATAATTGATCGGCTGGATATAGATCCCGTGCCGGTCAAGCAGCAGGTCGCTCGCCTGCTTGCACAAGTCGGGATCCCCAACCATCACCGGCACGATATGCGTCTCTGTTGCCAGCACCGGCAGGCCGGCTTCCCGCAGCGCCGCCTTGGTTGCTGCCACCGCGGCGCGGTGGGCCGCACGCTCCGCACCCGATGTCTTGAGATGGGCGATCGAAGCTGTCGCAGCCGCGGCTATTGCGGGCGGCAAGGCCGTGGTGAAGATAAATCCGGGAGCATGGGATCGGACGGCGTCCACGACGGCGCTGCTGCCGGCGATGTAGCCGCCAAGCGTGCCGAAGGCCTTGGCGAGCGTACCCTCGATGACGTCGATGCGGGCCATCACTCCGTCTCGCTCGGCGATCCCGGCGCCGCGTCGCCCGTACATGCCAACGGCGTGCACTTCGTCGAGATAGGTCATCGCGCCATAACGTTCCGCCAGGTCGCAGATCGCCTCGAGTGGAGCGACATCGCCGTCCATCGAATACACGCTCTCGAACACGATCAGCTTCGGACGGCGAGGCGCTGCGCGCGAGAGCAACTCCTCGAGATGCCCAACATCATTGTGGCGCCAGATCTGCCTGGGACAGCCAGCCGCACGCACGCCTTCGATCATCGAATTGTGATTGAGCGCATCGGACAGGATCAGGCAATCCGGAAGGAGCCTGGCGATCGTCGCGATGCCCGTATGGTTGGACACGTAGCCCGACGTGAAAACGAGCGCCGCTTCCTTGCCATGGAGATCCGCAAGCTCGGCCTCCAGCTCCACCAGCGCCCGATTCGTACCCGAGATATTGCGCGTTCCCCCGGCGCCGGCCCCCATCCTGCGCGCGGCGGCGCACATCGCTTCAATCACCTTCGGGTGCTGGCCCATGCCAAGGTAGTCGTTCGAGCACCAGACCACGACATCCCGCTTGCCGCTCGGGCTGTTCCAGTGCGCATGAGGGAACTGTCCTACCTTACGCTCTAGGTCAGCGAAGACGCGGTAGCGACGCTCTCGTTTCAGAGCAGCAACGGCAGATTGAAAACTCCCGTTATAGTCGAACATTCGTGGGACTCCGTATCGGCGGACGAACTGGACGGCAGCGATGGACTGCCAGGTTGTTCATTGTTGGGTGGGTCTCGACGAACTCTGCGGGAATGGAGTCGCACTGAGAACGAAACCGACCCCTCGGACATTGCGAATCATGGCGGGCTCATTTGACCCGTCGACCTTGCGACGCAATCGGCCCATATGAACATCGACAAGGTTCGTTTCAGGGACGAATTTATACTGCCACACATCCTTCAGGAGGGTCGCCCGCGTCAGCAACTTGTCGCTCCGTTGCATCATGTATTTGAGCAGCCGAAACTCCCGCGGCCGCAGATCGATCCGACGATCACCACGCTTCGCAGTTCGATCGATGAGATCAAGCTCCAGCGGCCCCACGCGCAGCACCGTTTCAGTCACCGGGGCCGGCGGCCGGGCCGAAGGTGCTCCGCTCGAGATCAATTCAACGATGGCGAGCGGCTGCCTTGAGGAGTCGTCACGTCGCAGGGGCGATCCGCGCATCCGCTCGACCACCTTTTCAAGTGTGCTTGACAGCAGCGAATGAATGTCGGCATCCGTGGCAAGATCGGACCGCATTTCCGCAGGTACATCCTGGACCAGCAAACGCACCAGAACGGGCAAGCCTTCGATGTCGGCCAGAAGCTCCGCCATTCCATTCCGCAACATCGGCGATTCTCGCGTGCGCCGAACAAGGCTCCGATGCTGGCCAGGTCTGGTTGATGAATTTAGCAAGTGTATCGACCTCGGCTCCGCATCCCTTGAATCCGTGCCGACGAATGCCGATGCCATCCGATCGGAGGTATCGCGGTTGGTGTTATAAGCTCTCATCGCAATGTCCCTTTCCACTGGCCGCGAAGACTCGTCTCCGACGGCCGGATTGGTTGATCATTCAGCAGATCTCGTCGAGATTCCTTCTTGCTCGTGGGCGCGGCGGACCGAGGGGAGGGGCCGGCTCATGATGCTCTTGCCTGACTTTCGAGAACCAGGAACGCGCTCTTGCAGTGATCTTCGTAGCAATCGTGATTGCAGTAGGTGAGGTGTGTCCCGATTTCCCGCAGGTAGCCTGCTCCGATCGGCTCATCGCACGACACACAGAACGCTTGTCGGCGGGGCGACCGCTCATTCACCAGTACAAATCTCATGTGGCGCCTCCCAATGCGAAGCAGAACACGGTGTCGGCGGCGTGGAACACGTTGGGCGGGGGAGCGCAGAGGTGATTTCTGCCATCCGGATTGTCTCTGTTCCGCTCGACCTTTTCCTGTGGAATGGCAATGAATTTTCCGTCCTCTCGGCGTTTTGCGTAGATGTTGCCGTCGACGTACTTGACTTCAGTCGGATAGCAGTCCGCATCATTGCAACAGCTCACGGCTGGATTGTCGGGCATGTGCCATGTTGAATAGAACTTCTCGTGCAGGAGCTGGTCCTGCGGCGGGTGGCGGTGAAGCCCAGCCTGGCTTTGTCCATCCTGCGCCTGAACAGGCATCATCAACACGCAGCAAAGACAGATGCCCAGTAAGGATTTGCAGAATGAGTTCACTGCGCAACCTCCTTGATGCTCGGGAATTCTGAACCTCGGGAATTCGTCGCGTGATGCTCGCCGCAATCGCTGTCAAGCAGCTTGAAGCCGACGTAACCATCTGCGATCACCCTCCTGACGGGCCCTGAAGCGGTCAACGCACTTCTTCGAACAGAGGGCGGTCCGCCAGGAATAGCGCCTGACAAGGCCGAACTTTCCGTCGCAGATCGGGCAACGCTTGGCTGCGTCGTCACGGGGGTATTGGGGATTGTTGCGCATCTTTGCCTCCTCTCCGCTTTGCGTGGGTACTCGTTGGTGCTCGCCTTTTGTCCGCCGTCGCAATTGGCGCAAAGGTGAAGTATCGATTCAGGATCGTAATGGCCTGCCAGATCCCGCGGCGTATAGGGACACCGTGCGCAGAGCTTCACTCTCATGTGCAGCCTCCGCAGGTGAAGCAGCGGACTTCTGTGCCGGCACGAATCTCGGTAGATGGGACAGGGATGTGTTTTAGACCGCCGGTCTCGCGGCGGTTGCGCTTAAGCTCTTTGACTGGGATCGCGGACATGCTGTCACCTGCAATCGGCTCTTTCGATCTGCAGCGAGACTAGGAGGATTGGGAGCGTTGGCTCAATCGTACGTAGGTAAGCGTGCGGTATCGAAAGGGATCGCGGGAGCATACGGAGGTTTATGGGTTGCCTTCAGGGCCCCACTCATCGCGTCGGAGAGTGTCCAGGCGACTCGGATATGGGCCGCCGCTGCCGGGTGGCAGCGAATGATGCGTAATACGGGCCGCCGAATCCAGCCGCGCAGCTTTCCCTCGGCAGGATCACACGATCCGCGTTGCAAACGACTCGCCAATTGAAGGGGAAGGGGAAGGGAAACGGGAAGATCCACGATGGAAAGAGACGGACGGCTTCCGCCTGCCTGGATCGGGAGGGGGTGAGGCACGCGCGAAGCCGTCCGGTTAGCAGCTATGCGCGTGAGAGAGGAACGCGACCGATCTGCTTGGCGCTAAACTAGATCCACCCCGAGGTGCGACACAACTAAACGAAGGTTTGGCTCAACTAAATTGAAGGTTAGGGCGATTGCCCTTCGGTATAAGCGCCCAGCCGGAATTCACTGATCGCTCGCACCGGCCGGATTAACAACGGGGTGATCTTGCGCCGATTTTCTCAGAGTTTTGAGTACTTTCGGCCCCGGGAACCGCGCGCCGGCCTGCCGTGGAGGCAATCGAATTGCTGAACTTCTTCAAAATGCTCTAATCTCGTTCGGAGACCCTGGACGCTCTGTGAACGATGCGTAGCCAGATCATGAATGTCTGGAAGCCGCGTCGCGATAGGGCTTAGTGGCGGCGCCAGTTCATCACCTTAACGGGACGCGCGAGGAGAATGAATAAACTCAATCTCCCACAACAACGGCCAAAGCCGCCCACGATTTCTCACTATGCAGTGGCGGCGCTGTCGGTGGCCGTTGGGATCATTGCTGCAGAACTTATCACGCGGTTATTCCATGCTGAGGCGATCGCATCGTCGATGCTTTGCGCTGTTATCTTCGCTGCGTGGTTTGGCGGTTTCGGCCCGGCGCTGTTGGCGATCGCACTCGCCCTTTCGGCTTTTCATTATTACCTGGTGCCTCCAATCAATTCGTTTACCTGGAAGGATGGCTTGTTCGCAGTAGGTATGTCGGAGGTGCCCCGTCTACTCCTGTTTTCCATTACGTCGCTCGTCGTTGCATCTCTGATCTCGGCGCAGAGAAGAGCGACAGAAACCCTCCGGCTTTCCCGCGATGATCTGCGGGTGGCGATGGAGGATCAAAGGCGGATTGAAGCCGCACTTCTGCGCAGCGAAATGTATTTGACCGAAGCGCAGAGATTGAGCGGCACCGGCAGCTTTGGATGGAATATCGCCAACGGAGAGATCATCTGGTCAGACCAAAATTTTCGAATCTTTGGAGGTGACCGGACGACGAAGCCGACTGTGGAATTTATTGTCCAACGCACCCATCCTGAAGATCGCGCGGCCGTGCAACAGACCATCGGCCGGGCTTCCGTCGATGGAAAGGATTTCGAGCATGAATATCGATTGCTGATGCCGGATGGCTCAGTGAAATATGTTCATGCCTTGGCTCGTGCGGTGAGAGATGCTTCGGGTAGCATCGAGTTTGTAGGCGCAGTGACGGATGTTACGGTTGCAAAGGAGACGGAACGGAAGCTGCGACGCAGCGATGCCTATTTGGCCGAATCGGAACGTTTGCGCCGTACAAGCAGTTGGGCCTGGGATGTGCGGCGTCGAGAGTGGGCTTATCGGTCGCCCGGAATATACGGCTTGTTTGGATTCGATCCGGAACAGGGCGATGTGCCGCTGCAGGCGTTCAGGGATCGTATTCACCCCGAAGACAGGCGCCCGAATGTCGAAGCGGCGGCCCGGGCTATCCGAGAGAAAATCGATTTCGAAATTGATTTTAGAATAGCTCTCCCGGACGGATCGATAAAGCACATACGTTCCGTGGGGCACCCTGTCGTCGGCAGCGACGGCGATGTGATTGAATTAATTGGCACGCATGTAGATGTCACCGAACAATACGCCGCAAGGGAGGCGCTGCAAAAGGCGTTTGACGAAATCAAGAAATCCGAGGATCGCCTTCGACTGGTCATCGACACGATCCCGACATTGGTCTGGCGCTCTGGACCCGACGGTCGCCCCGAGTTCTTTAATCAGCCAACGCTCGACTACACGGGTCTCTCATTGGAGGGCGCTGTGGAGGGATGGGCTCGCGCAGTTCATCCAGACGATCTGGCGAGCCTGTCGAACATGTGGCACGAGATACGGAATTCCGGCGCGCGGGGCGAGACAGAAGGACGGCTCCAGCGCTTCGACGGCAAATATCGTTGGTTTTTACTCCGCGTCGAGCCACTGCGCGATGAGGTGGGCAACATCGTAAAATGGTACGGGTCGGCGACCGACATCGAGGATCGCAAGCAGACCGAAAATGCTCTCCGTCAGAGTGAAACGTATTTGGCCCAGGCACAGCGATTGAGCCTTAGCGGTACCTTCGGTTGGCGCGTTGCCACCGGCGAGAATACCTGGTCAGCGGAAACTTTTAGAATTTTTGGATACGATGAGGGGTGCCCTGTCAACATCGATATGGTTCTTGCGCGCACGCATCCGGAAGATCGGGCTGCCGTGCAAAGGGCCATTGACCGTGCCTCCGTCGACGGAAATGAGTATGATCAAGAGTATCGATTGCTGATGGCGGATGGCTCGGTGAAGTATGTCCATGCCGTCGCTCGGGCGGAACGCGATGCATCGGGTAACCTCGAATATGTTGGGGCAGTGACGGATGTTACGATCGCAAAGGAGACGGAACGGAAACTGCGGCGCAGCGATGCCTATTTGGCGGAATCGCAGCGCTTGAGCCACACGAGTAGTTGGGCTTGGGATGTGCGGCGTCGAGAGTTCGTGTATCAGTCGCCTGAAGTGTACCACCTGTTTGGGCTCGATCAGAAAAAGGAGGCACCTCTGTCGGTTCAGACCTTCCAGGATCGCATCATCCAAGAGGACAGGGATCGGGTTGGCGAAAGGACGGAGCTGGCTGTACTAGAGAAAGCGGACTACGAGATCGATTTTCGAATAGCGCATCCGGACGGTTCGACAAGATACGTGCATTCCGTGGGCCGTCCCGTTATCGATGACGATGGTGAAGTGACCGAGCTGGTTGGTACGCACATCGATGTCACCGAGCAGCACCTGGCAAAGGAGGCGCTGCAAAAAGCTTTTGACGAAATCAAGAAATCCGAAGACCGCCTTCGACTGGTCATCGATACAATCCCGACGCTGGTCTGGCGCGCTGGAGCCGACGGGGTCCCCGATTTCCTCAATCAACCGGCGCTCGACTACACCGGCCTCTCATTCGATCAAATCGAAACCGGCTGGCCTCGCGCTTTTCATCCGGACGACAAGAAGGGAATGTTGGTGAAGTGGAGCGCAATACGGGCGTCCGGTATGCCAGGCGAGCTTGTAGCTCGGCTCCGGCGCTTCGATGGTGAATATCGCTGGTTCTTGTTTCGAGCCGTGCCGCTTCGCGATGAGCAGGGCAACATTGTCAAATGGTATGGGTCATCTACCGACATTGAGGACCGCAAGCGGGCCGAGGAGGCGCTTCGCGAGAGCGAGCAGCGCTTTCGCGACTATGCCGAAACGGCCTCCGATTGGTTCTGGGAGGCTGGACCGGACCACCGGGTCACCCGCATATCGGAACACGTCAGTGATATCGGCTTCGTGCCCTCAGGCCTCGCCGGCATATCTCGCTGGGACATTGCAACTGATATCGAATCGGAACCCGAAAAATGGCGAGTGCTTCGGGCGATGATCGACGCCCATCAGCCATTTCGCGATTTCGTGTATACCGTTAATGGGGCTGGATCTCCAGCATACGTCCGAACGAGCGGCAAGCCAATTCACGATGCAAACGGCAATTTTCTCGGCTATCGAGGCACCGGCACCAATATTACCGCGGCGATCCGCGCAGATCACGCCGAAAAGGCGCTGCGCGAGGCGCAGGCGGAACTCGCGCGTGTAACACGCGTCACGACGCTGGGTGAGCTGACAGCCTCGATCGCCCATGAAGTCAACCAGCCGCTCGCCGCTGTTATCGCCAACGCCGAGGCCTGTCTGCGCTGGATCGATCGCGAAACTCCCGACCTGGCCGCAGCTCGTCGCTCGGTGGAATGGGCGATCAGCGACGCGAGCCGGGCGAGCGAAGTCGTCCGGGGCGTCCGGGCGCTCGCTAACAAGACCGATATCGAGAGAGTGCCGCTTGACGTTAACGACATCGTCAGAGAAGTCATCGCGCTGGTGCAGCGTGAGTTAATCAGCCATCGCATATCATTGCGAACGGAATTAGCACCGGCTCCGCCCATGGTTCTCGGTGATCGGGTCCAACTGCAGCAGGTGATTATCAACCTGGTGATGAATGGTATTGAGGCAATGGAGCCGGTCATGGATCGACCGCGCGAGCTAGTGATCCGATCACGCTGTGACGACGCACAGCGAATGCTAGTAAGTGTGACGGATTGCGGCGTCGGTATTTCCCGCGATGATGCCGACCGGCTGTTCAAGGCCTTCTTCACCACCAAGTCCGGCGGCATGGGCATGGGGCTCTCAATCTGCCGATCGATCGTGGAGGCCCACGGAGGACGTTTGTCAGCTTCCCGCAACGAGGGGCCCGGTGCTACATTTCAATTCGTCCTGCCCTTCCATCAGGAGGACGCGTCATGACCGAGCGCCCAAAATCATCGCATGAACCCTCGAGCGCCAGGGAGCCGATCGTCTTCGTGGTCGAAGACGACGCCTCGATATGCCGAGCGCTCAGCAATCTCTTTCAATCGGTGGGATTGCAGGTTGAGGTGTTCGGTTCGGCGTCCGAAATGCTGCAAGGCAAGCTTCCGGATGTCGCCAGCTGCCTGGTGCTTGACGTCAGGTTGCCCGGGTTGAGCGGCCTGGATTTTCAAACCGAACTGGCCAAGGCGAACATTCACATTCCAATTATCTTCATGACCGGCCATGGCGATATTCCGATGACCGTCAGGGCCATGAAGGGAGGAGCGGTCGATTTCCTGTCCAAGCCGTTTCGCGATCAAGACATGCTTGACGCCGTCGTGAAGGCGATCGAACGCGATCGGGAGCGGCGTGAGGCCGACAGGATCGTCACGGATTTGCGGACCCTTTTTGAGACCCTGAGCACTCGCGAGCGGGAGGTTCTGGCGTTGGTGTCGTCCGGCCTGATGAACAAGCAGGTAGCCGCCGAGCTTGGACTTGCCGAGATTACCGTGAAGATCCATCGGGGGCACATTATGAAGAAAATGGGCGCGAGGTCGTTGGCCGATCTGGTGAGAAAGACCGAAGCCCTCGGAATTCGTCGCAACAAGCCCTAGCGGTAAGTATAATTTTACACCCCCAATTCGG
>WNFF01003790.1_pt1 | contig 12356 bp, 8 predicted proteins | sample 5400441 | NCBI WGS metagenome assembly WNFF01 (sample SAMN13153345, study PRJNA577476) | soil metagenome | isolation source: 120 cm saprolite under Douglas fir tree site 2 hole 3 replicate 1 | place: USA:California | collected 2015-04-18
AGGAAGGGGGCCGCATCACGCGCGCGATGTTCGAGCGCAATCTTGCGGCCAAGCTTCGCATGCCGGAATTCGCCGCCGACATTGGCCCTCTGCTGGCTCCAGGCTACGACTGGAACATGGAGGAGGCGGCGCGCCATGTGTCCGAGCGACTTATTATTCTGCTGCCGGGAGAACCATGGAAGGGGGAAAGCTGAGAGACAAAATCGCATACCTATAACCGCGCTAGCCATGCAATAGTGCCCGCTAACATCCGAGAGCAAAAGCGAGGACAGCGAAGAACATGAGTCGCCTCGAAGACCTCCAGCCCAACGCTGCCGCGCGCGGCATCCTGTCGCATGCGCTCATCACTGTCGTGGGCGTGCAACGGTTCGGGTCGGAGGCGTTGGAGCTAACGGTGTGCAAGGTGCATAGGCTCATCGGTATCGGAAGCGGAGGTCTACGGTGAGCGACGGTATCGCCCTCGCAGCGGTGCAACTCACCGAATACCATGCGAAGTACTATGCACATGAGCTGACGCGCCGGCACAGCAGCGGCATGGACCGACTGTCCATGTCGCTCTTCGACGCGACGGTCGACCTCAACCCGCACCAGATTGAAGCGGCGCTGTTCGCTCTCGCATCGCCGCTCTCCAAGGGCGTGATCCTAGCCGACGAAGTCGGCTTGGGGAAAACGATCGAAGCGGGAATCGTGCTCTGTCAATTCTGGGCGGAGCGCAAGCGCCGGCTGCTGGTCCTCTGTCCCGCATCGTTGCGAAAGCAATGGGCGCTGGAGCTGGAGGAGAAGTTTAGCCTTCCCGTCCTTTGTCCTGGACGCGAAGGCCTATCACGATGCGCAACGGGCTGGCAGGGGGTCGCCGCTCGACACCAGGGCCGTCATCATCATCATGTCGTTCAACTACGCGAACCGCTTGCGCGAGGAGCTGAAGGCGTTTACGTGGGATCTCGCTGTCATCGACGAGGCGCACAAACTCCGCAACGCCTACCGGCCAACCAACAAAGTGGGCCAGGGCCTGCGATGGGCCACAGAGGATTGCCGCAAACTGCTGCTGACGGCGACGCCGCTTCAGAACTCGCTCGTAGAGCTGTACGGTCTCTCGACACTGATCGACGAGCACCTCTTCGGAGACATCAATTCCTTCCGGTCTCAGTACGCGAGTGCCGGCAGCAACATCACTGAGCTGCGCCAGCGGCTTTCGACGTTCTGTAAGCGCACGTTGCGCAACGAGGTCACGGAATACATCCGCTACACCGAGCGGCGGACGATCACGCGGCCGTTCGAGCCAACCGACGACGAACACGCGCTCTACGAAGCTGTGTCTGCATTTCTGCAGCGACCCGACAGCTATGCGCTCCCGCAGCGGCAACGCCACTTGACGGCCCTCATTCTGCGCAAGCTGCTCGCCTCGTCCTCGCTCGCCATCGCCGCCACGCTCGACACGCTTAAGGTACGACTGGAAGCCCTGCGCGATGACCAGGCGCGAAGCGACCCAGAATTCACCGAGCGGTTGATCGAAGGCGAGGAGATCGAAGACGACCTGCTCGACGAGATCCTCGCCGAGGACGAGGAAGTTGAGGAGACCACCCCCGTCACAATCGACCGGCAGAGGTTGCGCGAAGAGATCGAGATGCTGCAGCGGCTCGCCGACTGGGCACGCAGCATTGGCATCGACACAAAGACGCGGACGCTACTCAAGGCTCTCGACATCGGCTTTGAGCAGATGTCCGCCACCGGCGCCCAGCGCAGGCATTGATCTTTACCGAGTCGCGCCGTACGCAGGAGTACCTGAAGACCTTCCTGGAATCGAACGGTTACCGCGGCCAGCTGGTGCTGTTCAACGGTTCCAACGGGGGGCCGGAAGCGACAGCGATCTACGAACGTTGGCTACAGAAGAACGCGGGGACGGGTCGTGCGTCGGGATCGCGGGCGGTCGATGTCCGAACCGCCTTGATCGAGCACTTCCGCGACGACGCCGCAATCCTGCTCGCAACCGAGGCCGCTGCTGAGGGCATTAACCTGCAGTTCTGCTCGCTTGTGATCAACTACGACCTGCCCTGGAACCCGCAGCGTATCGAGCAGCGGATCGGTCGCTGCCATCGCTACGGGCAGAAGCACGACGTGGTGGTCATCAACTTCCTGAACGAGCGCAATGAGGCCGACCGCCGCGTGCTTGAACTCCTGACCGAAAAGTTCAGCCTCTTCAACGGCGTCTTCGGCGCCTCCGACGAGGTGCTGGGAACGATCGAATCTGGCGTAGATTTTGAGAAGCGCATCCTCGCCATCTATCAGGAGTGCCGCACACCAGAAGAGATCGACGCCGCATTCCGTGCACTGCAGCAGGAGATGGACGAACGCATCCGCACGCGAATGGACGACACGCGCAGGCTCCTATTCGAGCACTTCGACGAAGACGTGCATGAGCGGCTTCGTCTGGAGCTCGAAGACGCTAAAGCCCAGCTCGACCGCTTCGGCCAGCGCTTCTGGTCGGTGACGCAACTCATGCTCGATAACCACGCGCGCTTCGATGACAACACTCTGGCCTTCGACCTGGACCGCCCGCCCCGCGACGACATCCCGGTTGGTCGCTACCACTTGATCTCGAAATCGCGCCCGAGGGCCGACGAGGATGGCGGCGAGCAGCGCAGCCTCTTCCTCTACCGATTGTCCCATCCCCTCGGTGAGTACGTTGTGGATGGCGCCAAGCGGCTGCAGACGCCGTTCGCGCGGATCGTCTTCGACGTCACACACCATTCGACCCACGTGCATGTCATCGAAGCGCTACGCGGGAAGAATGGCTACCTGACGCTGGCGCGCCTCATGATCGATTCCTACGAGCGCGAGGAGTATCTGCTCTTCTCCGGCTTCGACGAAAGCGGTGCCTCGCTCGACCAGGAGACGATGGAGAAACTCTTCGGCTGTGCGGGCCGGGTGGACGGCGGCGAGCCGATCCCCGACACGGTCCGCCAACGTCTCACCGCGGGAACCGAGCGGCACGCCAAGGCGACGGTCAGCCGGTCTCTTGAACAGAACAGCGCGCACTTCAACCAAGCGCGGGAAAAGCTCGAAAAGTGGGCCGACGACATGGTGCTGTCGGCGGAGAAGGCGCTCGCCGATACCAAAGAGCAGATCAAGGCGCTGCGGCGGCAGGCGCGGCAGGCGGTCACACTCGAAGAGCAGCACGAGATTCAAGAGAAGATTCAGAAGCTGGAAAAGCAGCAGCGCCGCCAGCGTCAGGACATCTTCAAGGCCGAAGACGAGATCATGGAGAAGCGTGACTCCCTGATCGAATCGCTCGAAAAGCGTCTGGCCCAACGCACCGAGACCGAGGCCCTCTTCACCATCCGTTGGGGCGTCGAGTAGCCGGCCGCGCACCGAACCATGACGAACGAAGGACAACAGACGCGATGAGTCAGAAATATGAGAAGCTAAAGACCCTGCTGAAGGAACTGTTCCAGCTCGACCAACCCGACCTCGACTTCGGTCTGTACCGGATCATGCACGCTAAGGCCGCGGAGGTGACGCAATTCCTCGACACGGATCTGCTGCCGCAGGTGAAAGAAGCATTCGGCCTTTACAAAACCGCCGACAAGGCCGAGCTGGAGAAGGAACTGGCCAAGGCCATCGAGCAGGCAAATTCGCTGGGCGCGGATCCCGAGACGCTGCCCAAAGTTAAGGATCTGCGCAACAGGCTCTCCAACGATGCCGTGGACGTGGGCGCGCTGGAGAGCGAGGTCTATGACCACCTGTTCAGTTTCTTTCGTCGCTACTACTCCGAGGGCGACTTCCTCGCCAAACGCGTCTACAAACCGGGCATCTACGCCATCCCCTATGAGGGCGAGGAGGTCAAGCTCCACTGGGCCAACCGCGACCAGCACTACATCAAGACCAGCGAGTATTTGCGCGACTACGCCTTCCGGTTGCGGCCGGAGAACGAACAGAAGCCGATGCGGGTGCACTTTCGGCTGGTGGACGCCGCCGAGGGCGAGCATGGCAACGTCAAGCCCGCCAACGGCAACGACCGCGTCTTCATCCTAGCTGCGGAGGCGTCCGTCGCCGAAGAAAAGGGCGAACTCGTAATCCGTTTTGAGTACCGTCCCGCGACTCTTACCGATTGGCCCGAGGATGCCCGCGAGGGTAAGACCAAGCCGCCCGCGCAGAAGGACCTGATCGCGCTGGCGGTCAAGCGCGTGTTGGCGGTGGCCGCCGCCGCACTTGGCTCCTGGATTACCGAGTTCGGCAAGCTGCACATCACCGCGAACGGCGAGAGGGCCGACTACAGTCGGCTGGAGGCCCACCTGCGCCGCTACACCGCCCGCAACACCTTCGACTACTTCATCCACAAGGACCTGGGAGGTTTCCTGCGTCGGGAGATGGACTTCTACATCAAGAACGAGGTCATGCACCTCGACGACGTGGAGAACGAAACGGCGCCACGCGTCGAGCAGTACCTCTCCAAGATCAAAGTCATCCGCCGGATCGCTGGGAAGATCATTGACTTCCTTGCCCAGCTCGAGGATTTCCAAAAGAAGCTCTGGCTCAAGAAGAAGTTCGTAGTGGAAACGAACTATTGCATCACGCTCGACCGCATACCGGAGGAGTACTATTCGCACATTGCTGCCAATGAAGCGCAGCGCGAGGAGTGGGTAAAGTTGTTTTCTATCGATCAGATTACAGGCGATCTCATCAACCCAAGTTATGAGGTACCCCTAACTAGCAAGTTTCTCAAAGCCCACGACGCGCTAGTTCTTGATACATGTTTTTTTGAGGCCGCCTTCGTTGGGGAACTGCTTGCTAGATTGCCCATTGGCGACAAAGACATCAATGGCATTCTTGTCCACAGCGATAACCTTCAAGCCCTCATTCTTATGGAGAAGCATTTCCGAGAACAAGTGAAATGCGTCTATATAGATCCACCGTACAATACTGCGAGCAGTGCGATTCTGTATAAGAACGACTACAAACATTCTTCATTCGCCACTATGATGAATGATCGCCTATCGGCCTTGTATGAAGTGATGCGCAAGGACGGCGCAATATTTGTCAGTATCGACAAGACGGAACGCGCCATCGTTCAGCATGTCTTAGATTCTGTGTTCGGTCAGGACAATCATATCGAGGAACTGATTTGGACACAGAGCACTGCCAATAGCCAACTCCCGAACTATTCCACGAATCATGAGTACGAGGAGGTGTATGCGCGGGAACGAGTGTCAGTGGAAGCAGATCCCGACATGTTCAGGGAGCCAAAACCCGGCTACGCGGAGATCATCGCGTTAGTTCAGGAGCTCAACACCACGTATCCAAGCGTGACCAGTATTGAATCGAGCGTTAAGACTCTCTTCAAAGAGCATATAGCGGCATTCAAAGACGAGATTGAGGCGTCAGGGCGCGAATGGGACCCGGAGAATCAAAAACTGGACCCCTGGAAAGGAATCTATAACTATTGTCGAGCAGAATATCGAGATAGCGAGGGTCGCTTCGTTCCAGAAGATGAAGCTAAGACACTCCAAGCCGCGATTTGGATATGGCGTGAAATCAGTCCCTCGGCGCCCGCTTCCAAGCAATCGGCTACCACAAGAGATCCCAATCATTACAACTTCCGATACTACAAGCCGCCGCATCCGACGACTGGCAAAGCTTGCCCTCATCCGAAAGGGGGTGGAAGTTTCCGCTCAATCCAGATCCGACCAGCCCCGCTCGCAGAAGCTTCGTAGACCTGGATCGCGACAAGCGAATCGCCTGGGGAGAAGATGAAACCAAGGTTCCTCAGACTAAAGGATTTCTTCAGGAGGTGGAGACAAACATCGGCACGAGTGTGTTTTACGAATACAACGACGGCGAGGCCGAAGTCGCGGGGATGTTTGGACGATCCGGAGTGTTCCTTTCGCCCAAAAGCTCCAGGTTCGTGCAGCGCTTCATTTCGCAAGCCACGAGAAAAGATGATTTCGTCTTAGATGCTTTCGGAGGATCGGGCAGCACTGGTCATGCGGTTGTTGCACAGAATAGGAGTGATGGCGGCAACCGGAAGTATGTTCTTATGGAAGTCGGCCGGCATTTTGATGAAGTTCTGAAACCACGAATGCTCAAGGCCATCTTTTCTTCACGATGGAAAGATGGGAACCCGAGTGAAGCTGACGGTCAGAGTCACTGCTTCAAATATCTGCGCCTTGAATCCTATGAGGATGCATTAAACAACCTCGCGCCGCGACGTGCTAGCAGGCAGCAATTGCTCCTTGACACTGCCGCTGCCCAGGGGACGGCCGGTCTTAGGGAGCAGTACCTGCTCCGCTACATGCTGGATGTTGAGACCCGTGGAAGCCAGTCGTTGCTCAACGTTAAGGCCTTTGCCGATCCGACCGCTTACAGGCTTTGGGTTAAGAAGCCTGGCTCAGATGAGAGCCGAGAGCTCAACGTCGATTTGTTGGAGACTTTCAACTGGCTCATTGGCCTTGCAGTCCAGCACATCGCTGCGCCGCAGAGCTTCGGGGCCGAGTTCGAGCGCGACAGCGAGAAGCGGCTGCGTCTGAGAGGACGGCTCAGGCAGGACGCCGCCGGGCCGTGGTGGTTCCGCACCGTCACCGGCATTACGCCCGAAGGTCGCAAGACGCTCATCATATGGCGCAAGCTTACGAGCGACCCGGAGCAGGACAACCTGGTGCTCGACGAATGGTTCACAAAGCAGGGCTACTCGACCAAGGATTACGAGTTCCAGCTCATCTATGCGAACGGGGATAGCAACCTAGAAACCCTGAAAGCACCCGACGACACCTGGAAGGTAAGGCTCATTGAGGAGGACTTCCACCGGCTGATGTTCGACACGGAGGGTATCTGATGCCGAGAGGACTCCCTCGGAGCACCACGGTCTCCCCGGCGGCGCGTCGCCGCTCCAACAACCGGCCGCAGGTGCCGTTCGCCTACAAGCTGGTGCTGGACCAGTGGCTACTGTCGCTTTTCAACGTCCAGCGTTTTGAGGATCTGGCTGAGCATCTGCGGAGCGAATCGCTCGAAGGGCTAGATGAGAACAACATACATCACTTTCACCACGCGCTCACGGCGCAACTGTTCAACCTCACCCAATTGCCCACGGAGCTGTTGCTCGAGTACGACCAGAACATCGTCAAGCACACCCAGCGACTAAACGACCGACGTATCGCGCACGGCGAGGAGCCGACCGTCTGGAAGTACTTTCAGTACCTGACACTGCTCTTCACCGAGATTTACCTTGACTGCTACTTCCACGACGCTGATGGGTTGCTCAAGTCGCTGAACAGCCAGATCGTGGCCTACAACTCCGACAAGCCGGAGGCCGATCGGATCGCGCCCTTCAACCAGCAGGCCGAAGCCTGGCTGCAGCTCAACAAACTTGCTTACTGGAGCGCGACGGGTTCGGGTAAGACGTTGCTCATGCACGCCAACATCCTACAGTACCAGCACTACCTAGATGAGCACGGTCGCCGGCGCGAGCTGAACCGCATCATCCTGCTCACGCCCAATGAGGGCCTCAGTGGGCAGCATCTCAAGGAGTTTCGAAAGGCGGGCATCTCGGCGGAGCTGTTCAACAAGGATGGGCGCGGGCTGTTCTCAAGCCAGGCGGTCGAGATCCTCGACATCCACAAGCTCAAGGACGAGATGGGCGACAAGACCGTCGCCGTGGACGCATTCGAAGGGAACAACCTTGTATTGATCGACGAGGGGCACCGGGGTGTAGCCGCCGGCGAGGAAGGGGCCTGGATGCGCTTTCGCAACGCGCTGTGCGAGAAGGGATTCTCCTTCGAGTACTCGGCCACCTTCGGTCAGGCGGTCAAGGGCAACAAAGCGCTTACTGACCTCTACGCCAAGAGCATCCTCTTCGACTACTCGTACCGCTACTTCTACGGCGACGGTTTCGGCAAGGACTACCAGATCCTCAACCTCGACGAAGGAACGCAGCAGAACAACTTGGAGCTGTACCTAGTCGCCTGCCTGCTGGCGTTCTTCCAGCAGCAGCGGCTCTACCGCGAGCAGGCGGCGGCCTTCCGGCCGTTCAACATCGACAAGCCGCTGTGGATCTTCGTCGGTGGTAAGGTGACCGCGACACTCGCGAGCAGAGACGCCTCGGACATCATCGAGATCTTGCGCTTCGTGGCCAGGTATGTTGCAGACCGGGCGGGCAGTATCGAGCGGATTGAGCGCGTGTTGAACCAAGGCCTCGTGACGGCGGATAACCGCAACATCTTCGCCAACCGGTTCACTTACCTCAACACAGCGGGACTGTCGCCCGCCCAAGTGTTCGACGACACGCTGGCAACACTCTTTAACGCGTCCGGGGGCGGTTCGCTGTACGTCGAGAACCTGAAGGGCGCCACCGGAGAAGTGGCGCTACGCGTGGGCGACAACGAGCCTTTCGGCGTCATTAACGTCGGCGACGATGCCAAGCTCTGCAAGTTGTGTGAGGAGTGGGGTGAGCTGACCGTGACCGAGCGAGAGTTCTCCCGATCTCTCTTCGACGAGATCAACGAGCCGCACTCGACCATCAACCTCCTCATAGGCTCGAAGAAATTCACCGAGGGCTGGAACAGCTGGCGCGTAAGCACCATGGGATTGATGAACGTGGGCGCGACCGAAGGTTCGCAGATCATCCAGCTTTTCGGTCGCGGTGTTAGGCTGAAGGGCTACGACCTCAGCCTCAAACGCAGCGGCAGGACGCAGCTCCCCGAGGATGTGACGCGGCCGAAGCACATCGCCGTCCTGGAGACACTCGGCATCTTCGGTATCCGCGCCGATTACATGGCGCAGTTCCGCGACTTCCTCGAAGAGGAGGGGCTGCCCACGAACGACGAGCGGATCGAGTTCATCCTACCGGTGATCAAGAACCTCGGCACGCAGAAGCTCAAGACCATCCGCCTCAAGAAGACCATCAACGGCGTGAGCACGGATTTTGGCGACGCTTTCCGCAAGCTGGGGCCGATCCCGACGCTAGCCAAGCCCGACCCCGACGGCGACCCCGCGACGCAGTACCTGCAGCGCAACCAGGTGATCCTCAACTGGTACCCGAAGATCCAGGCTATGAAGTCGGTGGGCGTCGTGGGTGGGGATGCAGAGGCCGCACCCAACCAAACGCATTTGACGGCAAAGCACCTCGCCTTCCTCGACGTGGACCGGCTGTACTTCGAGCTGGAACGGTTCAAGGCGGAACGTGGCTGGCACAACCTGAACCTGACGCGGGAGGGCCTCCCCCCGCTGCTCGCAGATCAGAGCTGGTACCGCCTGCTGATTCCCCCGGAGGAGGTAGCCTTCGATTCGTTCGGGAAGGTCCGTATGTGGGAGGAGATCGCGCTATCTCTGCTCAAGAAATACACCGAGCGCTACTACACTTTCCGCAAGCGCGAGTGGGAGCTGCCGCACCTCGAGTATCGCGACCTCGAACAAGACGATCCCAATTTCCTCGATGGCTACTACCGCATTCTCATCGAGGAGTCTCAGGAGGAGATCGTCGAGAAGCTCAAGGACCTCAAGGCCCTAATCGAGAAAGGTGACCTCAAGCCGTGGGAGTTCCGAGGCATGAAGGCGATCTGGTTTGCGCAGCACCTATACGAGCCGCTTTTGTACCTCGACCAGAAGATCGTCGAGATCAGCCCGGTGCCGCTCAACAAGGGATAGCGGCACTTCGTGGAGGACCTCAAAGCATTCCACGATAACGCCGGCAGCTTCTTCGATCACAAGGAGCTCTATCTGCTTCGCAACCTCAGCAAGGGCCGTGGTGTGGGCTTCTTCGAGGCCGGCAACTTCTATACGGATTTCATTCTGTGGCTCTTGGTCGCAGGCCGGCAGCACGTAGTCTTCGTGGATCCGAAGGGCATCCGAAATCTCGGCTCGACGGACCCGAAAATCCAGTTCTACGAAACCATCAAAGAGATTGAACAGCGTCTCCACGACCCGAACGTGCGTTTGGAGTCGTTCATCGTATCGAACACACCGTCGCACACGATGAAGATGCTCTGGGGCATGGACAAGGCCGCGATGAAAGCGCGGCATATTCTCTTCCAAGCGGAGGACAAGGACAGCTACGTACGCGCGATGCTTGAGACGGTGAGTTCCGAAGGAACAGGCCAATGAAGGACGACGTGATGGCGGGCACCGAACCATGACTCAGGCTGAAGAGACAGTTCTATCGCTCGACGCTTTCGTCAGGTCGATCGGCGTCCGGCGGCCCACTATGGGCGGCGAGGTGTTTAAGGTGGTTGAGGTGTAGCGGACCATTGAAGATTACGAGCAACAGCGTATTCGCGAGTGGGGGGCGCAGCCCATACAATGGTTCATATCGAAACGGTTGACCTATCCTCGCGCGGTGTAACACTGCCCAGTGATCGCGTCGGAATGGTCATTGCCCAGCCGTATCTTTCGCTGACTCATGCGGAGCCTTATCGGTGTACCCCGGCAACCAAGCCCCAGCAGTTGCGGATGCTCACGGATACTTTGAGCGTCGCTCTCGCTGCCCGGCACGGTGCACCCAAGACGCATTTCACCGTCTTTCCCGAATACAGCATTCCCGGCTTGGATGGCATCGCACTATTGGAAACCGCCATCCGTGCAGATAAGTGGCCCGCTGGCACGATCGTCATCGGTGGCACTGATGCGCTTTCCAAACCGAATCTCGTTACGCTCGCTGGCGAGCCGGGCACCCACATGGACACGGCACACAATGGCTTGGACCGCATCGCGCATGATGAGTGGATCAACTGCGCAATCACTTGGGTTAAGGCTGGGGACGGGACCGTCGAACGGTGGCTACAGCCCAAGTTGTTTCCCGCGTGGCTAGAACAGAACGTTACCTATCAGGGAATGTTTCGGGGTAACTCAGTGTTCACATTCAAGGGGCCTCTGGAAAACGGTACGCAATACCACTTTTGCTCGCTCATCTGCTTCGATTGGGTCGCTACTCTGGATAATCGGAGAGCTTGGCAATGGGTGTTCGATGACCTGCGGCGGCAAGTGACTCCGGGCGAGCTTTCGTTCTCGTGGGTTTTTGTCATTCAATGCAATCCGAAGCCGTCGCACGACAGTTTTCTGACCGAAGTAAGTGATTTTTTCAACCAGAACACCATCCCAAACGTGCGCCGCGACCGCGCGTGTCTAGTTTTCGCGAACAGCGCCGGTAAACGAGTGCCGGGCCGGACCGACCAATACGGCAGCACAAGTTTGGTTTTTTCGCGACAAACCTTGTTTGTCGAACCCAAATGCCATATGACGTTTTCCAATGGCGGACCGCGTTTCCGTTCGAGCACGTTGCTTTCCCCCTATCGCGATGTGTTTTTCCGGGAGAGGGGAGCCTGCATTCACTCACTTTTACAGGTTAATCCCGCTTCACTCACCGCCGGCGCGGCCGGCAGAGCGTGTGCGGTCGAAAACGCCTCTGTTTTTCCGTTGGCCGGTCCTGATCCTCGTGCTCCGTCCGCTCCAGTTCCTGCCTGCGTCAAATGGCTGAACGATGAACTCGATGGCCTACCCGGTTTGTCCGCGAGCTATCCGACTACGGCACTTGCTCCGCAGTCGGACATCGCGCACCGGAAAACCGTCGCCGAACTTCGGACGATCTCGCCTCAATCCGCGACGAACACGATGAAAATGGCGGCCACCGATTCTACGGCCGAAGATGCGGATCATTGGGACCAGGCCGAAGCCGAAGCATTGGAGCATCTCGTCCACACGCTAGACATCATCGGTATAGGATTCACAAACACGACGGTTGGTGCTGATCCCGCCCACGCGGCGGTGGTGATGAATAATCAGACCGTCGATATTCTCGCCATCCGCGGCTACTCGCACGAGGGTTGCCTTGAACACTCCAAGAGCTTTTTGCCCTTGCCGAGGCGTCAGGTTCTCCTCATTTCGCGGGACCGGGACAACAATTCTTGGCGTCAGAAGTTCGGGAGCTTCTTAGATCCGGAAAATGCGAAGCTGGGCCAAGAGCGAAACATCACCGACCCAGCTAGCGGCCTATTGCATCTCGGGTATCGGAACTTGCTAGATATTTTCCAGCAAGCAGCCACGGGGACTGCCGTTCAAGGAGCAATCGATGCCGCGCTCGCCGCATAACCCTCATCCGTCCGCCGACAGCCTGCGGACCTATCTGGCGAGCGCGCTGCCCGGTTCTCGGCTGACCAACGCGACTGTTGATGCCGCTTATGAGCCACTGCTCCTGTTACAGACCACGAATGTCGTGGCGGCGTTCGCTTTTTCCAATGGCGACATGCGTAGGACCTATGACGCCCTTTATGGCAGCTTCAAAAGATACTATGCAGAACAGCGGGGTCAGTGGGATGCCCTCGACCTCGCTTTCGTGTTTTGCGTGCAGCCGGGTTTGCCCGATCTGGAGCAAT
>WNFF01005951.1_pt1 | contig 12355 bp, 15 predicted proteins | sample 5400441 | NCBI WGS metagenome assembly WNFF01 (sample SAMN13153345, study PRJNA577476) | soil metagenome | isolation source: 120 cm saprolite under Douglas fir tree site 2 hole 3 replicate 1 | place: USA:California | collected 2015-04-18
CATCGAGATCACCCACTTCGGCTCGGGCATCTGTTCCCAAAGCTGCCGAATCACCGGAGCCATCTTATTGGAGACCCGACCGGCGATTATGATGAGGTCCGACTGCCGCGGCGAGGGACGAAACACCTCTGCGCCGAAACGCGCAATATCAAAGCGCGACGCCCCCATGGACATCATCTCGATGGCACAGCAGGCCAAGCCAAAGGTCAAGGGCCAAATGGAGTTCTTGCGCATCCAGTTGACTGCGTTGTCCAGAGTGGTGAGCACAACTCCTTCAGGCGCGGGATTGCCAAAAGTAAGTTCCTTGACCTCTCTGCGACCGTGCTCGACCACAACGTAATTGCCGAAACTACGACTCATGTTATCTATTCTAAACCACAAAAGACTCAGAGCCAGGGAGTAGGGGGCACGCGAGACGTTATTTCAGCCTATGGCTTTTTGCCTGAAACCAACACTTCACGGATTCAGCACGATTTTGCCGAACATCTGACTTTTCTCCATGTGTTCGTGGGCGGCGCGCGCCTCTTTCAGTGAGAAGACGCGGTCTATTACCGGCTTCACTTTGCCGCTAAACACGTGCTTAAGCACTTGGTGGAGTTCTCCCATAGTACCCATATAAGAGCCCAGCAGGCTCAACTGACGGGAATAGACGAAGCGCAGGTCGATGGCAACATTCGGCCCCGTGGTGGCCCCACACGTCACCAGCGTGCCGCCCGGTTTCAGTGACTTCACACTCTCGTCCCAGGTCGCCGAACCGACATGCTCGATCACGATATCCACGCCTTCCCTATTCGTGATTTTCTTCACTTCATCGGAAATTTTCTGCTGATAGTGGTTGATTACGTGGTCTGCGCCCAGGTCGCGGGCTTTTTGTATTTTGCGTTCGTCACCGGCAGTGGCAATTACCACTGAATTAAAGAGCTTTGCAATCTGGATGGCGGCGATGCCCACGCCGGAATTTGCACCCAGCACCAGGACGGTATGTCCAGGTCGTACCGCGGCACGGCCGGTCAGCATATGAAAGGCAGTGAGGAAGACCAGCGGCACGCTGGCAGCTTCGTTGAAGCCAAGAGTGTCAGGAATCGGAATCACGTTCACCGCGGGAACTGCCATCAATTCGCAATTGCCGCCATCGACACCGTTGCCCAGCACGGTGAACTCACGACACTGGTTCTGGAGACCCGCAGTGCACTGGGCGCAGCGATTACAGAAATGCATGGGCGCAAGCAGCACACGCTGACCGGGCTGGAAGCCGGCGACGTACTCGCCGACCTCGACTATTTCTCCACTGACGTCGCTGCCCAGAATGTGTGGCAGCTTTACCCCTGGTAGTCCCTTGCGCACCCAGAGGTCGAGGTGGTTCATGGCGCAGGCTCTGACTCGGATCAGCACCTGGTCTTTGCGTGGCTTTGGGTCGGGGACATCTTCGTAGCGCAGAACTTCCGGACCGCCAAATTCGTGAATGCGGACGGCTTTCATGAGTGGCAATTCTCCGATTGAATCGTGCGAACAATCCGAAACTCATTAAACTAGCACAGCTTCAACAGAAAAGGCCGAACCCAGGTTCGGCAAACCCGGCTCGGCCTTCGACGAACGCGATACTTTCGGTTCTTACTTGGGCGTGAGATCCATTGCCTCTACGATGCGCTTGAACGGTATCTTGGCGGTTTCGTTGAGTTCTTTGACGACCTCCGGATTCGATGCTTCAAAGAAGCACATGCAGTGAGCTTCTTCGGGAACAAAGGCGCTACGGATGTAACGCACTTTCTTTCCCTGAGCGGTCATTTTCTGGCTGAGCTCGATTGCGGCCTTTTGAGCCGCGGCAAGCTGCTCCATTTTGATTCCGGGCAGGTCGCGGTCAACCATGTAAACGGGCACTGCACACCTCCTTGGTCCTGTTAGGCCGTAAAAAGCCTAATCCTGCGAGGAATGGATTGCAATAGAGGCACGATAGGTTTGACTTACCCTGCGCAAACCCCAATAATCAGGCTGTGATGGACATCTACGAGGAGATCGTCAAATTGCGGCACGAGGGCCGGCGTGGCGCGGTTGCCACCATTGTCAACGTGCGCGGGTCCATCCCTTCCTTTAAGACTGCCAAGATGCTGGTGCGCGATGACGGGTCCATTGTGGGGACGATCGGAGGCGGCTGTGTCGAGGCCGAAGTGTGGCAAGCGGCGCGTGAAGTGATGGAATCCGAGAAGCCGCGCAGCCTCACCTTCAATCTCAACCAGAATCCCAAGTACGACACTGGCTTGGTCTGCGGCGGCACGCTCGATATTTTTATTGAGCCGGTGCTACCTCCAGCATTGCTTTATATATTTGGCGCGGGTCACATATCTATAAACCTTTATCGAGTCGCGAGACACGCTGGCTTTGATGTAACAGTAGTGGATGACCGCGACGCCTACGCCAACCGCGAGCGATTCCCCGACGCATGCGAGGTAATCGCGGAAGACTTCGAGGTAGCAACAGGCCGGCTAGCTCCCAACGAGTCTTCCTATATTGTGATTGTTACTCGCGGGCATCGCGACGATATGCGCGTACTGCGCTGGGCTGTACAGACACCGGCTCGTTATATCGGCATGATTGGCTCCAAGCGAAAGACGATCGCCATTTTTAAAGAATTGCAGAGCGAAGGCCTCCCGGCTCAATTGTTCGAGCGAGTGCATGCTCCGGTCGGTCTGGACATCGGGATATGCTGCTCGAAACACCGGAAGACGCTGAAGAAAAGTTTTAACCCCTGCCTGTCCCGATCCGATCTCAATCTCAATCGCAAAGCAAGAGTCTTTCTGTTATGTTCCCCACATGAGCCGCGGGGCAAATTTATGCGGGATCATTTTGTCGGCGGGGGAATCCACCCGTATGGGAACCGACAAGGCTCTGCTCCCCTGGCCTCCAGCTAATTCCGGGCAGCCGTCAGTCGGGCAAACGTTTCTTTCCGCCGCCATCCGTGCCCTGTCAATGCACACGCAGATGGTTATCGTCGTAGTGGGAAATAATGAGTCCGCAGTCGCTCCGGTGGTATATGCATCAGGCGGGTCTTTGGTGCGGAATCCGGATCCCAGTCGCGGCCAGTTCAGTTCCCTCCAAGTCGGTCTGGGCGAGGTGTTGAAGCGTGGGCGCGATGGAGCAATGGTCACTTTGGTAGACAGGCCGCCGGCGAAATCTACTACGCTCGAGCGTTTATGCGATGCCTTCGGAATCGCACTGGAGGCCGGGAAATGGGCGGTGGTGCCCGAGTACGGAGGCAAGCACGGGCACCCTATTCTGCTGGGACGCGAGATCATTGAAGAATTTTTACGCGCACCGGCGACAGCGACCGCACGCGACATTGAGCACAACAACCAGAAGCACATCGAATACGTGCCAGTGGACGACCCTCTCGTTGTGGTGAATGTGGATACACCGCAGGATTACGACGCTTTATCCGCGGGGGCGATGCCGCAAGTTAAGTGATCTTCTCAGAAATGAATTCAACAAGAATCGCAGAAACGTCCAGCGCCGAAGGGCGACAGTTCGTCGAGTCGGTGCTTTCGCTCAAACCCCAAGTCGCCGCGTTTGACTGTGACGGCACACTGTGGGCGGGTGATGCTGGCGAAGGCTTCTTCGACTGGGAATTGAGCCAGGGTTTTCTGCCAAGTGAGATCGTGCGCTGGGCTCGCCCGCGCTACGCCGACTACAAGACCGGCAAAGTCAGTGAAGAAGACATGTGCGGCGAGATGGTCACCATGCACCGTGGCTTGCACGAGGACAAAGTGCAGCGCGCCGCACAGCAGTATTTCGACACCTATATAGCTCCTCAGATCTTCCCCGAGATGCAGGAACTGGTTCGCAGACTACAGGAGCAAAGATGTGACGTGTGGGCTGTTTCTTCGACGAACGAGTGGGTAATTCGAGCAGCTATGCCACATTTCGGAATTGCCGACGAAAAGATTCTCGCCGCCGCTGTCGAAATCGAAAACGGAAAGATCACTGACCGATTGATTCGTATTCCCACCGGTGCAGGCAAGCCGCGGGCAATTCGTAGTGTCGTCAGGCGCGATCCGGACGCTGCGTTCGGCAATTCCCGCTGGGATGCCGAAATGTTGAAGATAGCACCCCACTCATTCGCTGTGAATCCGAATGCGGACCTTGAGAAAATTGCGCGGGAACAAGCCTGGACGATGTACTTTCCCGATTCGATCCGGCATCGTTGAAATTTCTCCCTCTCAACCCGCACCACATGTCAGACTTCAAGCCTTTATAGCTTTTCCAGCACAGCCTTCAGTGCATCAATCGCCAAATGGCTGGCGTGGGTGGAAGCTTCCGGCAGGCCGCCGATCCTGTCAACCAACTCTTGTCGCCGAAGTTGCTTCGCCTCTCGAATCGTTCTCCCTTGGACCAATTCGGTGATCTGTGAGCCGCAGGCCATGGCCGGGACACATCCCTTGGCGAGAAAACGAATCTCGCTGATGCGGTTAGCCGTCACTTTGAGCGTCAACTTCAGGATATCTCCGCAGGCAGGATTTTCGATCTGAACCGATGCGTCGGGATCAGCAACCTCGCCGGCGTTACGCGGATGCTGGAAGTGGTCGAGGAGCTGGGGCGAATACATGGGAAGAGATTGTAACGTGCGGCAGAGCCGTCCCGCGCCCGGAACAGAGGCTTGAGAAGCTCAACTCCTTGTACCATTAGAGCTCGATGTCTCTCGACCATACCCCTCAACGCGTGGTTTCGCTGCAACCCAGCGCAACGGTAATCCTTGCAGCTATCGGGAAGCTCGACCCCCTTGTCGCCTGCACCAAGTACTGCGTGGACGTTTGTCCTGAGGTGGCAACCGGCGCTCGTAGCATCATTGCTGATTCATGGACGGCGAAGGCAGACGAAATTCTCGCGGCCGCACCTGACCTGGTGATCGCCGCCGTGCCCTACCAGGAGAAGGCCGTCATTGAAATTCTGAAGTCGGGAACACGTTTCCTAGGACTCGCTCCAAAGACCCTGGCGGACATCTACACCGACATCGCTACTATTGCCGGCATGCTGGGCGTACCCGAGCGCGGTGAGGCGGTGATTACCGAGATGCAAAGTGAAATCGAAGCTATCCGCGGACAGATAAAAGATCAGCCCGTGACCAGGCCGCGTGTCTTCTGCGAAGAATGGGGCAAACCCCTGATTTCGTCCCAGGGGTGGGTAGCTGAGCTGGTGGAAGCTGCGGGCGGAGAGTTCATCGGCGAGCCCGGTAAGCAACGCGCTGCCCAGGCAGTGCTTTACGAGGACCCTGAAGTCTTCATTGCGGCCTGGTGCGGTGTGGGAGATCGGGTGCCGCTGGAAAAAATAATCCGTGATCGGGGCTGGGGCGAAATGCGTGCCGCTCGTAGCGGTCGCGTTTACTGTATCCGCGATGAATTGCTCAATACTCCCGCTCCGACTCTGGTGCATGGCTTGCGGGCTCTTGCTGCCGCTCTCCATCCCGAGCTTTTTCCACAACCTGGAGGTCTAAGATGTATCAGCGACATGCGCGGGCAGGTACGTGAGCATTATCCGAGGTAAGTTAAATTGGTCCCATGCCTTTGGCTTCCGAAAAACTGCAACAGACCGAACACATTAAGAAAGAACTCGACACGGTGGCTCAATCCGCGATTTCGGCCACAGAGTTGATGGAGAAGATCGTCAAACTCCTGCATGATCGGATGCCGAAATACAGTTGGGTTGGGTTCTACATGCTGGAGAAGTCCCCCGATGAGCAGTCGCCCATGCTGGTACTGGGCGCGTTCCAGGGTGCGATGACGCCGCACGTACGCATTCCGCTGAACGAGGGCATTTGCGGAGCGGCAGCGTCGACCGGGAAGACAGTGGTTGTCGACGATGTGAACAAAGATCCGCGCTATCTGGCGTGTTCCATTGAAACCAAATCGGAGATCGTTGCACCTATTTTCGCTCATGATGAAGTGGTAGGCGAACTTGATATCGATAGCCACTTCCCTGCCGCCTTCGACCACGAAGACCGCGAACTGGTCGAGCATTGCGCCGCAATGGTCGGCAAGCATCTGGAAAAGATGCCAGCATGAGAGTCGAGAAGGGCAAGGTGCGAGCGCCTGAGATCGGTCGTGTGTGGCTGAATTCCCCGCCGCTGAGCTTCCGACAGTTGCGCGGGCGCGCCGTGCTGGTGGATTTCTGGGACTACACCTGTTTGAACTGTATTCGAACTTTACCCTACGTGCAGGCGTGGCATGAGCGCTATGGCAGCAAGGGACTCGCGGTGATCGGCGTGCACACGCCCGAGTTCACCTTCGCGCAATACGAAGCGAATGTGGAGCGCGGAGTGCGAGAATTCGGGCTGACCTATCCGATTGTGATCGACAGCAACTACGAATTATGGAAAGCCTTCGCTAACCGCTGCTGGCCCACAAAGTACCTCCTGGATAAAGAAGGTTATCTGCGCTTCGCCCACTTCGGCGAGGGGGCATATGCAGAATGCGAGGACTTCATCCATGAACTTTTGCGCGAGATAAATCCAGCTGTTTCGCTGCCCCCGGTGATGGAACCAGTGAGGGAAGAGGATCGTCGGGACGCGGTGTGCTATCCCGCGAGCCCTGAGCTCTACCTCGGAAACCGGCGGGGACGGCTGGGTAATGCCGGCGGTTTCAAGGAAGACCAACTGTCCGAATATTCGTTCTCCGGGGAACTAGAACAAAACTGTTTCTATGCGCGGGGAGAATGGGCATCCACCGCCGAGTATTTTGAGGCCGTCGGCGATGGTGAGCGCAGTATTCTGCTGAAGTATTCCGCAGCCGCGGTGAACCTGGTGATGGCTTCACCACGAGGCCCGTGTTGCACTGTCGTGGTGCTTCAAGATGGCAAGCCACTCAGCAGAGAGAATTCCACCGTTGATACTCGCTTCCGAGCGGTCGACGGCGAGGAACAGAGTTACGTATTCGTCCAGCAGTCCAAGATGTACTTCCTCGTGGACAACCACGAATTCGGCGAGCACGAGCTCGAACTACGCTGCCGCGGAGGGCTGGCGGCGTTTGCCTTCACATTTACTTCTTGTGTGGATCCAAGCCGCAAGGCTGTTTCCGCCGGGGCAGTCTCTCAAGAATGAAACGCGTGGTCGCAGCACTGATCGTGAAGGACGGGGCAATCCTGGTATGCCAGCGCACTCGCCACCAGCCTATGCCGCTGAAATGGGAGTTTCCCGGCGGGAAGATTGAGGAAGGCGAGCAACCGCGAGATGCTCTACACCGCGAACTGGATGAAGAACTGGGAATCGATGCCAAAGTCGGAGATGAAGTAGCCAGGATCCAGCATGATTACAAGAACGGCGGCTCGGTCGAGTTGCGCTTTTTTCTGGTGGAGGAGTTCAAAGGGGAGCTGGAAAACCGAATCTTCCGCGATGTGCGCTGGGCTCCACGCTCGGAGCTTCCTCGATATGACTTCCTGGAAGCAGATCGAGAGTTAGTACAAAAGTTGGCAGCAGGAAAAATTGTTTAACTACTAATCTATCCCGATCGTAGCGTCCACAAGTAGGCAACGCTCAGAATTACCATAATCACCGTCGTAGCCCAAGCGACGATATTGTATGCCCGCGAGTTAACGTATTCTGCCATCAGTTCTTTCTTGTTTACCAGCAGCAGCATGAAGATGAGCACCGGCGGAATCGCGATCCCATTCAATACCTGCGAGAAAATGGCGATCTTCACCAGTGGCAGGTCTGGGATCAGAATAACGCCTGCTCCCGCCGCGATCAGAATCGTATAAAGCCAGTAGAAGACAGGGGCTTCGCGGAATTTCTTGCCTACTCCAGATTCAAAACCCAGACCTTCGCAAACCGTGTAGGCGGTTGAGAGGGGCAGGATCGATGCGGCAAATAGCGAAGCATTGAAAAGACCCACAGCAAAGAGGATGTAAGCGTAGTCGCCAGCCAGAGGATGCAACGCCTCGGCCGCATCTTTGGCGGTCGCTATGTCGTGATAGCCGTGCACATAAAGGGTAGCCGCGCACGCCACAATAATGAACCATGCCACTACGTCAGTGAAGATGCATCCGGTGATCACATCCAGCCGGGAGGCTTTATATTGTCGCCGGGTGACACCTTTTTCGACAATCGAAGATTGCAGGTAAAACTGCATCCAGGGCGCGATCGTCGTACCTACGACGCCGATCACCATATACAAATAGCTTTTTTGTAGGAACATTGCTTTACCTGGCGGTTTCACCGTAGCGATCAAGGCGTCCATCCAGGGAGGTTTGGCGAAAGTTCCAGCAAAGATGTACGTTACATAAAAGAAAGAGGCCACGAGGAAGACCTTCTCCACGGACTTGTACTGGCCCTTTACAACAATCAGCCAGACGATAACCGCACAGACCGGAACCGTGATGTATTTGGAAAGTCCGAACAGTTCGAGGCTACCGGCAATGCCGGCGAACTCCCCAACCACGTTGCCAAAATTCAGGGCCAGGATTCCCAGCATCATGAAGAAGGTAATGCGGAAACCGAATTCTTCGCGAATCAAATCGCTGAGACCCTTGCCGGTTACCGCTCCCATTCGGGCTGCGATTTCCTGAATCACGATCAGAGCGAGGGTGACAGGGATCAACGTCCAAAGCAGCTGGTTGCCGAACTGTGCTCCCGCCTGAGAGTAGGTGAGGATGCCGTTGGCGTCGTTGTCGACGTTCGCGGTAATAAATCCCGGACCGACTACGGCAAAGAACAGAAGGATCCGGATTTTCCAGCGTCTCAGAAATCTCATTGAGGTGTTTCTCAAACATAAAGCGAACGAGTGACGGAACAGAATAAACGTAGATGCGGATTATGGGTAGACGAAATATCGAGTGATTGATTTAAGTTGAACTAGAGGTTCCAGAGAGGTGTCGCGATCTTGCCGTGCCGTCCCAAAAAAACGAAACGGCTACAGCTTGGCCCGCAACAGGCTAATCACGTCATCCGAGGTGATCACGCCGGTAAGCATTCCATCGTCATCCACCACAGGCAGGGTCATCAGGTTGTACTTGTCAAACAGTTCAGCAATTTCCTTCTCGCCCGCTCGGGCATGGGTGAAGATCAAAGGCTGCTGAGTCAAAGACGACAGCGGCGTGGCCGGTTCGGCTAAGACCAGCTTGGACAACGGAACCGCACCCACCAGTTTTCCTTTCGGGTCCAGCAAATAAACCGTGCTGACAGTCTCCACTCCACCCTCAAAATTGCGCAAAGTTTCTATGGCGTCATGCACCGTCGCATCGGCGGGGACGGCGAGGTATTCGGTAGTCATGCGGCCAGCCGCGGTGTTTTCCTTGAATTCGAGCAAATCCACCACTTCCTGGCGTTCTTCCGGTTCCATTTGCACCAGAATTTCTTCGGTTCGCTCATCCGGCAGATCGGCAAGCAGGTCGGCAGCGGCGTCCGGTTGCATTTCCTCCACAATCTCGGCGGCACGCTCTGAGTCCAATGATTCCACTACCGCTTTCTGAACCTTGGGCTCCAGTTCTTCCAGTGCTCCGGCTGCCACCCCTTCGTCGAGAGTCTCGAATACCGCTTCCCGTTCGTCGGGAGCGAGGTTCTCGACAATGTCGGCAATATCGGCGGGATGCAGCTTGGCCAGGCGGGCATTCGAGATTTTCAGCTTCACCCGCCGGGCTGGATCGGTTTCGATGATGTCCACGAACTCCCATGGGATTGTCTTTGGTGGAATCTTGCGCAGTAAGATATTCAAGGCGGCGGACGGCACAATACCTTTCAGCAGACGACGCACTGCTCCGCGCGCTCCGACATCGACCGACCCAACCTTCAGCACCGGTCGATTCGCCACCGACTCTTCGTGCAGGTCAACATCGTTCACCCGAACAACTTTTCGCCCATAGACATCAATCACCTGCTGGTCAAGAAGATCCCGCTCGAGCAGCAACAAGCCCTCTGCGCCGTTGGTCGCGGGCAGCCACTCTGAAGCTGAATTGACTGACCTAATGCCTCCGTTGATCGATGCCACGGAAGCGAACGGCAGCATGCGATTGCCGCTTTTGGTCTTGACGATCAGCATGGCTACTCGCGTGTGGTCTTCAGCGGGCGCAACGGCAACTTCACGCACACGTCCACTCGGCTTGCCGGACGCGTCAAACACCGGCGCACCCAATAATTCCGTAAGCGCGACTGTGGACATCCTTGTGAGAATACTCAACTGTCGAGGCGGAATCCAGACGGCGCGCAGGTTTTTTCGAGCGCTGGTGCCTACGATCGTAACGAGATCTCCGGACATTGCGGCAAGAATCGGGCGAAGGCCGCGTTGACAATTGCTGATTGGAAGGGCAAACTACCGGATTCGCTATGAGCTGCTGTCCAGATCATGCGGTCCGGCAACCGGTACTATGCAGGGGAGCTGGATCCTAGGGCTCCAGAACTGATTCGCATTTATGAGCGTAAAACGGGTTTCCTATACGCTGGACTCAACGTTGGAGACCGTGAACAGCGCCGAGGAAACTGCCACCCGAATTGCGACCGAAGCTGGTTTCGGTGATGAAGACATCACCAGGATTGCCATGGCGGTCCGCGAAGCGGCGGTAAATGCTGTTCTCCATGGCAATGCCTATGATCCGGGCAAGAAGGTGATATTGGCCTTTGAACGCACAGCGGTGGACTTGGTGATTACTATTCGCGACCAGGGAAGAGGGCTCGACATGAGCAAGATTCCCGATCCGCTGGCGCCGGAAAACCTGCTGAAAACATCTGGCCGCGGAATTTTTATTATTCGCTCGTTCATGGATGAAGTAGAAATTCATCCCTCTCAGGCGGGCACGGAAATCAAACTGACCAAGCACGTTCACGGATCAGACGTGGACGGTAAGGAGGCTTCCCAGTGACAATGAAAACAAGCACTCGTCAGGTGAACGGCGTCACGGTTGTCGATCTCAGCGGTCGAATCACCCTGGGTGAAGGCAGCGTGGTCCTGCGCGACACCGTTCGGGACTTGCTTACGAAAGGCAATAAAAAGATCCTGCTCAACCTGGGCCAGGTGAACTATATCGACAGTTCCGGCATTGGGGAACTGGTCAGCGCGTTCACTACGGTTCGCAACCAGGGTGGCGACCTGAAACTGCTCAACTTGACCAAGAAAGTTCACGATCTTCTTCAAATTACCAAGCTCTACACAGTCTTCGACGTCAGGGATGACGAGGCGGGTGCAGTTAAGTCCTTCAATTAGCTTTTCATTTGTGCCAAGGTCCAGCGGCTAACGCGTCGCGAACTTGAGGGTCGGTGGCATCCCGACCCTCGCGGTCGTCATGAATCTCACCTGCGCAGGAACTTATCTTGCCGAACTCCAGTCCGGAAGCTACTAGCGAATCCTGACAGTGGAAAACCTGTGACCTAAGCTTTCCGTTACGGGAAGCAGTAAAGAAATTCCGTATTTGTCAGCCTGAACGCCTTCGAACCCGCCGTAAAATGAAATCTAAGAGTCTTAAAAGCAAAAATGAACGCGGCAAAACTAGCACTCGTGCTTGTCGCCACAACAAGCTTGGGTCCTAGTGTCTGCTCCGGCCAATGTATTCCTTTTACTAAAGCTAATGAACAAATCGGCGGAACCCGCTGCATCACGGGCAAGGTTCTAAAGGTTGAAGAAGGACAAGCAGGTGTAACTTATCTCAACTTCTGCGAGGATTATCGCCGTTGCCCTTTCACCGTAGTGGTGTTTCCCTCAGATCTGAAGCATGTAGGCGATGTGCGAGTTTTGAAGGACACGCTGATCGAAGTACACGGAGACGTCAAGCAGTACGACGGACACGCTGAGATCATTTTGAGCCGTCCGCAGCAGCTACGTGGTGGGGCGTCGCAAATTCCACCGCTGCCAAAAGGCTATGATGTCGAGAAAAGAGGGCATTACAGCGCGGGCCGGTTCAAGCACGCGAAGGCGCCGAGAAAGAAACACTCCAAGCGGCAGCCAGTGGCGGCGGTAGATAACATAGGCGATATCGATCCCGAGTAATCTTCTGGATACACTCGCGTCAAACCATTCCCTTCCTCAACTCATCGAGAGAATATTTCGTCCCGCGCCATTCGATGCCGTCATTCCGGAGGGTCAAATACATAGAGCGCAGCATCGTGTAAACAAACAGCACGGTGCTGACGGGATGCAGAAAGAAATAATACGCTGGAACGGCTGACCGGGACGACATACCAACGTAGATGAGGAACATCGAGACCAGCGCCACGGCATAAGGCACGCGCGCCCATCCCGGCGCGACAACCACGCCAATAAAAGGCATTAGGTTGAGAAATGCCAGACCTACGCAAGAGGCCAGCGTGCGCGGCCACTGGAACGAAAGTACCGCAAAGAAATTCTTGGTCAGGTTGTGGACAACACCCATGGCACCCTGAGCCCAGCGA
>WNFF01007107.1_pt1 | contig 12355 bp, 7 predicted proteins | sample 5400441 | NCBI WGS metagenome assembly WNFF01 (sample SAMN13153345, study PRJNA577476) | soil metagenome | isolation source: 120 cm saprolite under Douglas fir tree site 2 hole 3 replicate 1 | place: USA:California | collected 2015-04-18
GGCGATGGGCCACGATGACCGACCGTGCGCTCTCCTCGATGGGGATGCTCAGAGGAGCGTGCTGAAGCCCGTCTCCAAAGGCAACAAAACAGTGTTGTGGGTCGGTGCCGGCAAGGAACGGCAGGCCACGGAACTGCTGCCGCCCAATGGGTGCCGTCCCCTGCTCTCCCAGGATCGCCAGCCCGGCGTTATGAAACACATTAAGGTCCAGCGGAGTGTACTCGTCCATCTGTCTCCTCCTGCGGGGTTGAAACTCGTGCTCTCACTAACTCATGCACTCTATTATACTGTATTGCTCTGTTGACCTGCTGAGATAAGGTGGTGCTCAACAGCGTAGCGCGTAGCTCCACTGCGCGAGGAGACCTGGATCTTGCTGTAGATCGAAGTCAGATGGAAGTTGACGTTGCGAGAAGAAGGCCTGGCACCTGCAAGGGGTGCATTGAGTTGATCTGCAATTCTATGGTGAGTGTGCTCCTACAGCAGCAAAGAAAAGGCAGCCAAACAGTAGTACAAGAACCCCTAGCGGAATGAGTACAACTGCTGTAGACTTCCCGCCACTCAAACGGTGTACTGCCATAATAGCGAAGATCTGCAACACTATTTCATAGACGAGCAGCGCTAAGGCGATGATGACAACCGCTAAGGCAAGGAGAAGCACTATTTCAGGAGGAAACACACGAGCAGGAATCAAAATCAATGTGAGTACGGCACTGATAATGCTAAGAGGTATGAAAAACAGAAGTGAAGTATAGCCCTGCGCCCGGAATGTCCCCTTTCCGCCAAAAGCCCTGGCAAGCCCATACAGGATGCCCATCCAGATGAAGAAAAACAGCGGGACGATAATAATACTCTGGCCGAGGGATAGACCCAGCGCATATGCCGGATCCGGAGGATTCGGGCCTACAGAGTTTCTGATGAAGCTTGATACGAAATCACTAACGGCCTGAAAAATGACGAAACAAATGAGCTGTATCCAAACAATACCCCAGCTCCCCTTGCTCATCTCCTCGGCAAACGCCGTCGACGGTCTGGTCAACACCCTGATGTACTGGCCGGGCAACTGTCGAATTGCCTCGCCCAGTGGGAGGGGTGCAGCTTGTACTGGGGGTACGTCGTAGCCATAGCTGGGCTGCTGGTAGGCGGGTACGCCGTAAGGCCATTGTAGAGGAGCACCATACCCATAGGGGGCTTGCGGTTGGCCGTACGGTCCCAGCGGAGGCGGGCCATAAGAGCCCTGGGGTTGGCCATATGGTCCCAGCGGAGGCGGGCTATAAGGAGGGTTACCATACCCCGAATCGGGGTCTTGATTTGGATTGTAGGACATGCTCGTTCTCCTTTGTTTCGGTAGTTCCTCACAGTATCTAGGTGATCGGATCCCTGCAACAGGAAAGGGATGCAGAGCAGAGCATCTGCACCCATTATGGAAACGATGGGAGTCCGCATTTTTTGGCTACAGATAGTTCAACTTTGCAGACACTACAGGTCTGCGTAGGGGGTGAGTGGGAGGGCGATGAAAAAAGTCGAGCCCTGTCCTTCTGCCGACTCGAACCAGATGCGCCCCCCGTGGCGTTCGATGAGTTCGCGGCAGAGGTAGAGTCCTAAGCCAGTGCCGCCGAGACCATACGCGCGAGCGTTGTCTGCACGTGCGAAGCGACCGAAGATGAGCGTCTGCTGATGGGCCGGAATGCCGATACCAGCGTCGCGGATGCTGATGAAGGCGGTCTCAACTCCGACATCTTCGCGCATCCTGATCTCGATGGGCCCACCTTCTGGACTGTATTTGATGGCATTGCCGATGAGGTTGCTGAGCACCTGCTCGATGCGTCGCGGGTCCACCGGGGCAACGAGGTGCTCCACCATGGTAGAAACAGTGAGGGTATGGCGATCGGTCGTCATCTGGAGGCGCGTCACCACCCGCTGCACGAGGGCAACCAGGTCTGTTGGTTCAACATACAAGGTCAACCGTCCAGCTTGTAGACGTGTCACATCGAGCAGGTCCTCGGTGAGTTCAACCAGGCGAGCTGTGGCCTGGTCGATACCCTGTAGCGCTTCGACCTGCCAATCGACGAGTTCGGTGCCCTTGCCACGAGCGGTCTGCACAAGCAGCGTTTGCGCGAAGCCTTTGAGGATGGCAAGCGGGGTGCGCAGTTCGTGTGCCGCGACGCCGATGAACTCGTCCTTGAGCTGTTCGGCTTCTTTCAGCGCGGTGACATCCTGGTGAACCACCAGTGCCACTGGTTCCGCAGGGTCGGCTGGGTGGTTTCCCACTCCTGCTGGCATACCGGCCAGGAGGCGCCGGCCTAACGCCACTGCATTCACCAGCACCGGGAGGGCGGTACCATCCGCGTGACGGATGGTCTCCTGATGGTGGCGCACCGTTTCTCCCTCGTGTACGGCGCGCAAGGTGGCGAATGCGGCGGGTCGAAGCGGTTGGCCATCCGTGCCGAACAGACGAATGTGGTGGGCGGCGAGAAAGTCCAGCATCGGTTGACCGGTGTGCCATGCGGCTCCCCAGACGGCGGTCGCGGCACGATTGGCCAGCACGAGGCGGGCTTCTTCTCCTTGCACGATATAGACGCTGGCGGGCAATTCATCCAGAATCAGTTGCAAGACCGCCAGGCGTGCTTCGGCTGCCTCTCGGGCCGCACGCTCCCGCTCTTCCAGGCGACGGCGCTCGGTGATATCACGAATGGCTCCCAGCACATGCAGCGTGTCATTGAGCGTGAGCGGACTCAGGCTGATGTCCACCGGAAACTCCGTGCCATCTTTGCGTCGACCATACAGCTCCAACCCCGCTCCCATGGGACGGATGCGCGGAGAGGCGGCATAACGCTCACGATGGAGAGCATGGGCAGCATGAAAGCGTTCAGGCAGGAGGACTTCCAACTCCTTCCCGACGAGTTCGGAGCGAGTGTAGCCAAACAACCCTTCCATCTGGCTATTCACGAGCGCGATACGTCCGGCAGAATCGACCATGACCAGCGCATCGGGCGAGACGTCCAGCAGTGTGAGGAGGGATGCCCAGCTTCCCTCCCCTTGCAGAGGAAGGCGAGGCGCACCTGGAGAATGAAGTGATCGTGTGTCAGGGATTACCTCGCGCCCGTTGTCTGCTCCTCGCGCCTTCCGAACATCATCCTCGTTCATACGCCGTTCCTTTCGAGCTTGACCACATAGGTATAATAAGCGCTATGAGTGCACATCCGCCACCAAAGTCGTTTGCCAGTCTGCTCTGGGATATTATCCGCCTGGGAGTGCGCGCCCTCTGGGAGAATCGTGCCAATCCGGCGCGGACCCTGTTAGAGCGCCAGCAGGCGCTGGCCTTGCTGGGCCTCCCACCAACCGCTATCGTTCTCTGGCCAAACGCTACCATCCTGATCGTGGCGGTGATCAGCAGCAAATGCGCCGCATCATTGCTGCCTATGAGTTACTCATGAGGGATCAACCGAAAACACAAAGTGAGTAATTCCTCGCAGCCGTACAACGCTCTTTTTTCTACATGGCGCTATTGTCTAATCTAGTCGCGCGCCGCAACTATTGCAAAAACGCTTACCGGGTCGGCGGCGCGCACCGCACTGATCGCAGGACATTGCTTCCGGGTCTCCCGGTGGTGTCGAAGCCGTATTTACTGAGGACTGAACCAGCGGAGGTGGCGCAGGCGTAGGAGGTGCTTGCTGGACCGGCATAGGTGGGGGCGCTGCCGGTTGCGCTGTACCTTGAACTGGTGGCGACCCCTGGGTCGGTACCTGTCCCTGGGCCGGACCTTGGGCCGATTGAATAGTCCCCTGAATTGTTTTTGCCGCCTTGATAGCCATACCGCCAATTGCTCCAGCAATCTTGAGCCCCTTTGCGATATCTTCCATGTTCTGTTGCGTACGGTGCGTGGGAGGAAGCAGAGTTGAATCTGAGACTTTACTAAAAAAATCTGCACCCATTTGCAAGCCTTCACCATTCCAGGCAGGTTGTCCTTGCTCCTGAGTACCATCATCGAAGCGCAGTGATATAACATTTCCTTGTAATGTATAGCTACCTTCTCGTCTAGTCTCTGGCGCTGCATTGGTGACTTGCTGTCCACTCATGAGCGACTGCGCCGCGTTAGAGACACGACTGCGGTCTTGCGCAATAAGGACAAAACGTCCATCTGCTTGTAGAGTGAGACGGTCAATGCGAGAAGTGAAGTAGTCCAACCCGATACCAGAACGATGGACGCACTCATATTGACCTGTGATAGGCTTCATCATAGAGAGCTCCTCCCAGCACCCGTAGAGATTATTTACTGCTCTACCGTATTATAACACCTACAATCACTGACCTGGGTTCTACCACATAGCTGGGGTTGAAATCAGCAACAGCAACAAGCCGCTGGGACAACGCCCCCGTAGTATGGTAGGGGCAAGGGTGGTTGGGCCGGGTGGGGGACGCCATCCGGGGGATGGTGTGCAGGCCCTTGCGGTTGCCCTGGGAGCTTCAGGAGGCATTGTCACTCTCAGGGGTTATAGCACTTTCAGTTGGTACAAATTGGGACAGTCGTCGGGCGCGGTCCAACACCTTCTCGCCTTCAGTCACCTTTCCCTTCTTCAGCAGGTGACGACCCAGCAGATCAAGCGCTTTAATCTTCGCGGCCACCCGGTCGGTCTTCTCTAATTCGTTGATGGCTTGCTGAAATGCTTCTTCTGCTGCCGTCCCATCACATTCTGGGTCCTCGGCGCTTTGTGCTTCAAGGATTTTACCCAGCATCATTGACGCCTCTGCTCGCCTTAATATGTAACTCTCCTTGCCTGCTTCCTGAGCCTGCTCTACATAATCACGAGCTGCCTCATAGTTACCGGCCTCGAATTCAACGCCGGCCAGGTAGCACGCTGCCGCGGAAACCACATTAGCTCGCTCTTGCTTGCGGCGCCTACTAGCTGTAGTGGTTTCCACTCCCTCGTCAAGCTTTGGCTTCCATACAGCGAGTACTCCACGTAGAGATATGCGCGCCTCCTCCAAATTCCCTGCCGCCTGTTCAATCAGCCCCACCTCGCAGGTAAGCGCAGCAGCATTGAGCACATCACCAATCGATTGGTAGAGTGTCCGTGCGCTCTCTGCATGCGAGAGCGCAGCCTCTACCTCCGGTCCCTGCACAAAGGTGCTGCCAGTGTCATCGGCTAGCTGACGCGCCTGCTCAAATAATACAAGCGCCAGGCCCCAATGCGCTTCCGCAATATAACGCAGCGAAGTGCTGGCGTCCATCATCTCCAGAGCAATCTGATAGTATCTCGCAGCTTCGTCAAGCTGTCCCAGCTCTCTACTGGCCGCGGCCAGGTGCAGCGCGAGCAGCATCGCTTCCTGCGCCTGATCGGATGGCACAACCGGTGGCTTCTCAGCCATGGCGTAAAGAAAATTATACTGGGCCTGCCGGAACTCTCGTAAATTGAAATAGCATTGACCACGTAACGCTGCCAGGCGCCACCGCAAGTGCCCAGGAATCTGCACTAGATCAACCTCTTCCAGGGATTTCAGCGCCTCGCGCGGCCGGTTGCTCACGAGCAGTTGCTGCGCCTGGAGTCTCCGCTCATCATTCACCTTATATCTCGATGCTTCAACCTCAGACTCGCGATGCTGCTGGGCTAAAGCCGTTAAATCTTCAATCGGCAACTGGAGCCGCTCGGCCAGATAATGCAAGCTTTCCTGTGATGGATCCACGCGATTCCGTTCAATCTGGGAAATCAAGCTCGTACTATAGCGCTCCCCTGCAACTTCTGCCAGCGAAAGCCGCATCTCCTGCCGCGCTGCCCTGATCCGGCCACCTAATGTATCTGGCGAAACCCGCTTCGATGGACGTGGCATCTACCAATCCATACCTTCCTAATAAGAGTTGGTTTATGAGATTATTATTGGTTAAAGTATATCATATAGCCAATTTCATCCGCTAGATGATACAGGATAATTCACCCATTCTTAAGAGTGAAGCGCCTGAGCGCCACATTTCGCACTTTATATCTTACTTATGTTAATCGTTTGCAACAACAAAAACGGATAAAATAGTACGCTTTTCTCAGTAATTTACTTCCTAACCAACTTATCTGTAGGTCTTTTACATTGACAGAAATTGATGAGTATAATGTACTTATTTCGTTGATACACTTCACTTTAACTTTATACGTAAGCTATGAGCATGGGTTGTAGTTGAGACTGAAATCATGAACACTCTGGGTAGATTATTTTTTAATTTAGAACTTTTGGCCCAATTTTCTCTTGACATTCGGCCCTGAAGGCTTTATGATGAATTTACTAGAGCCCCGCGCCTGAAAGCCCTGACTTTCAGTTAGGGGGATGAAAGACGCGTTCCTTGTTGGGGGCAGGGGAGGGACGGTTTCCGGTTGTTCTTGCCTCAAGAAGAATGTACCCGTGATATGAACAAGACGTTTCAATACCGACTCTATCCAACAAAAAAACAACAAACCACGCTGAATAGGTGGCTTGTTCTCTGCTGCGAGACCTATAACGCCGCCCTGCAAGAACGCCGTGATGCTTATCGCCTGGCAGGTATCTCGCTTGGCTACTCGCGCCAATGTGCTGAACTGCCCGACTGCAAACAGGCTTGCCCCGAGCTCACCGAGGTGAACTCGCAAGTCCTGCAAGATGTGGTCAAACGGGTGGACCTGGCGTTTGCAGCCTTTTTCCGCAGGTGTCAAGCAGGCGAGAAACCGGGCTATCCGCGGTATCGCTCGCGTTTTCGCTACGATTCGCTGACCTTCAAGCAATACGGCAACAGCTTTTCCTTCTCCCAGGATGGCAAGTTGGTGCTCTCCAAGCTTGGGCATGTGAAGATGCTCATGCATCGGCCCCTGCAGGGCACACCGAAAACAGCCATCGTGAAACGGACGCCCACGGGCAAGTGGTTTGTCTCGCTCTTGTGCGAAGAAGTCGCGCCAGATTCGTGGCCAGCCTCTGATGCACAAGTCGGTATTGATGTCGGCCTCAAGACCTTTGCCTACCTCTCTGATGGCTCCCAGATTGAGAATCCCCGCTTTTTCCGCCAAGAAGAACAAGCCCTTGCCAAGGCGCAACGCAAACTCTCCAAAGCGAAGGGCAAAACGCCAGAAAAGAGGAAACGACGCAAGGTGGTGGCGCGCATCCATGAGCGCATCAGCAACCGCAGGCGGAACTTCATTGGGCAGCACGTGGCGCTCCTGGTCAAGCGGTTCGGGCTCATCGCTATCGAGGCGTTGGTAGTGCGCAACATGGTACAAAATCCCAAACTGGCGAAATCGATAGCGGACGCGGCATGGTCGGCGTTTTTCACCCAACTGGTCTTGAAAGCGGAAGAAGCTGCAAGACAGGTGGTGAAAGTTAATCCAGCCTACACGTCGCAGAGCTGCTCGGCGTGTGGAAACATTCAAGAGATGCCCCTATCCGTCAGAGTGTATCAATGCAGCAGGTGTTCGCTCGTGCTGGATAGAGACCACAATGCCAGCAGGAATATTTTGCAACAAGCCGTGGGACGACACGGCCGAGTCATTCCAGAAGCCCCCGGCTTGGAGCCGTGAGGAGTCGTCACAAGCAAGATTTTCGAAAGGAACCAGAATAGATGTCTCGTTTCCCCAAGGTTTCCCCTGTAATACAAGACGAGCCAGCCTCTATCAACGGCCAACTCTCCCTTTTTACACATGCTCGTGAGGGTGAAGTGCTGGAAACGATTGCGGCCAGGACAGAGGAGAAAGCAGTGCCACGAACTAAAAAGAACACTGCCTATTCAGCCGCGGATATTCAGGTGCTCGAAGGCATCGCGGCTATCCGGCACCGGCCGGGCATGTATATTGGCTCAACCTCCACCTCCGGTCTACTTCACCTGCTGTGGGAGGCGCTCGATAATGCCGTCGATGAGGCGGTAGCGGGCTTTGGCAAGCAAATCTGGATCAGCATTGACCGCGCTGGCTGGGTCACTGTACGCGACGAAGCCCGCGGCATGCCCTTTGATCCTATGCTTTACCAGGGAGATTACTTGCCTGCCGCCACTGTTATTTTCACCGTGCCGCATTCTGGTGGAAAATTTTCCGAGGGCGTCTATAAGACTGCTGGTGGGCTGCACGGCGTTGGTGCGACCGTTATCAATGCCCTCTCTGAGAAACTGGAAGTAACCATCTGGAAGTCCGGGCAGTGCTTTACACAGAACTTCAACCGGGGCACTGCCATGCCCCGGCGGATCACATCCTGCGACCCGAAACTGCATGGCACGCAGCTGCGCTGGTTATATGATCGCTCGATCTTCGATCCCGACGCTTACTATTCGTTGGAGTCTGTCCAGAGTCGTCTGAAAGCCGCCGCATACCTCAACTGTGGCGTCTCCCTGCACCTGGATGCATGGGACGATAACATTGGCGAACAGGTCAATCGCACCTTCTACTCGCGTGATGGCCTACCTGATTATGTGCGTGAACTGGCAGTGAGCACTGGCGCTCCTCTTTTTAAACAGGTCATCAGTATGACAAAGGAAAAAGACGGTGTACAGGTAGAGGTAGCCCTCCAGCCAACCACAGGCTACAAAATCACGATGTATAGCTTTGCCAATGCCGTGCGTACCCGTGATGGCGGAGTGCATGAAACAGGCTTCAAAGCGGCCCTTACCAAAGTCGTCAATGACTATGCTCTCAAGTGGGGCATCATTAAAAGCCGCGAGAAGGAGGGCTTCAAGCCGGAAGTCATACAGCAGGGGCTGAATGTTGTTATCTCGGTCAAGTTGACCAATCCGCAGTTTCAAGGGCAGACCAAGGACCGGCTCAATAATGCTCCTGTTGAAGGTATTGTGCGCTCCATCGTAGACGAGAGCTTGAAAGAATGGTTCGATGGCTCCGGCGGTGCAGGCAAGGAATGGCTCAAAAAAATCCTCCAGATGCAGAAAGCCCGCAACGAAGCCCAGCTCGTGGAGGAACTGGCGCGCGCAGGCACCAAAAAGAATGGTGAGTTGATCGACACTTCGCTCTCTAGAAAGTTTCTTCGCTGCAACACCAATGACCCCGCTCGCTCGGAAATCTTCATCGTCGAAGGCGACTCTGCCGGCGGCAGTGCTGGTCCTGGGCGCTTCTCGGAGTTTCAAGCCGTGCTCAAGCTCAAGGGTAAGCCGCTCAATGTAGCCAAGGCTGACTTAAATCGCCTCGTCGAGAACGAAGAGATCAGGACAATCATAAATGTGCTTGGCACCGGTACACGCGATTTCTTTGATATCAGCCGCCTCAAGTTCAATCGCGTAATCATCGCCACCGATGCCGATGTGGATGGACTGCACATCCAGTGCCTATTGCTTACCCTTTTCCACCAGGAGTTTTGTGAACTGATCGAGAAGGGCCATGTCTACATTGCCTGCCCGCCGCTCTACTCGGTCAAGTACAAGGGTAAAGTTACCTGGCTGCTGGACGATGAGGCACGGCAGCAGTTCATCAAGGCGCATTCAGACGCTGAAGGGCTGGAGTTCAAGCGTTTCAAAGGCCTGGGTGAGATGAATCCGAAGGAACTGCGTGAAACTGTCTTTGATCCTGCCCGCCGCACGCTCAAGCGCGTGACCATAGAGGATGGAGTGCTGGCAGCGCGACTGGTTGCGGAACTGATGGAAGATAAGAATGCAGAGGCTCGTCGCTCCTTCCTGGCTGAACATGCCCGTAAAATTAAAGAACTGGACATCTAATTTATGGCTCGCACGCTAGACAACGCCAGCGGGGTAGGCATTATCCGCGAAGAGGATTTCTCCCTCGTCATGGCGCAGGCTTTTGCCACCTATGGTCTCTCTGTCGTCACCGACCGGGCGCTTCCGGATGCTCGTGATGGCCTCAAACCCGTGCAGCGTCGTATTCTCGCGGGCATGCGCCAGGCCCGCTACTTCTCTAACCGGCCAACTGTCAAAAGCGCCGAAGTGGTTGGTCTGATTCTTGGCAACTACCACCCGCATGGCGACGCCTCGGTGTACGATGCTGCCGTGCGTATGGCGCAGCCATTTAGCATGCGCTATCCGTTGATCGAAGGACAGGGAAACATGGGCAGCGAGGATGGCGATGCTCCCGCCGCCTACCGCTACACGGAAATGCGCCTTTCACCGTTGGCTGAAGCGCTGATGGCCGACATGGAATGCGATACCGTGCCACTGCACCCAACCTACAAGCAGGACCCGAAAGTGGTCGAGCCCGATTACATGCCAGGCCGTATTCCTCCAGTTGTCAATCCTTCCAGCGGTATCGCTGTCGGCCTGTCCACCAATATCCCACCGCATAACCTGACCGAAGTGCTGCGCGCCTGTATAGCTCTGCTTGACCGCCCCAACATGACCATAGAACAACTGATGACCTACATCCAGGGACCGGATTTCTCCCAGGGCGGGCGCATCATGGGTATCGATGGTATAAAGGACTACCTGGAAACTGGCAAGGGGCGTATTATTGTACGTGCAGAGGTACGCCTGGAAGAAACTCCGCGCAGTCGCTCCCTGGTGGTAACGCAAATCCCGCCCATTGGCCGGGACAAGATCAAGGCCTCTATCGTCAAGGCCATCAACTCGCGTAAGCTCGAAGGCCTGCTGCCCGATCTGCGCGATGAAAGCGATACAGAGAAGGGCCTGCGCATAGTGCTAGAACTGCGCAAAGATGCCAGCGCGGCACAGGCGCTCTCGCAGCTTTTCAATGAAACTGATTTGCAGGTAGCTCTGTCGTTTCAGATGGTCTTCCTCTTTGGTGAACCCATGCAGGCAGCACGCCAGCCCAAACAGGCAGGCATGCTGGAACTGCTCAACTACTGGAATGCTCACCAGGTCGATGTCCTGACCCGCCGCGCCCAGTTCGATCTGCGCAAGGCGCGTGAACGCCTGCACATCGTTGAGGGTCTGATCGTTGGCGCTGCCAATGCCGACCGCGTCGTCAAGATCTTCCAACAGGCGGAAGACCGTGCCGAGGCCCGCAAGAAAATCGAAACAATCTACAAGCTGACACCTATCCAGTCCGATGTCATCGCCTCCATGACCCTGGCACAGGTAACGCGCCTGGACGCGGGCAAATATGCCAGGGAGAAAGAAGAACTGCAAGCTCGCATCGATGAGCTAGAAGCATTGCTCGCTGACCGCAAGGCGCTCGTCACACTTTTGAAGAAGGAGATGCAGCAGCTCATCAAGCAATTTGGCGACGGGCGCCGCACCATCATTGAGGTCGAAGGCCAGGCCCACACTCCTGTTGAGGAAGTTGCTTCCCTGCATGAGGCTGAGCCATTGGTAATCGCCTATACTCGCGCTGGAACCCTCAAATCTTTACCGGCAGACACCTATACCCCTAAAGGCAAAAATGGCGATGCCCTATACACGCCGGTGCGTGGCGATGAAAACCTGCGCCAGATCGTAGCCGCCACCTCGCAAGATTTTATATTGTGTGTATGCTCGACAGGTCGCGTCTTCCAGGTTGCCGCGCACCGTATTCCCGTGGGTACCCGTTCCTCAAAGGGTGAGCCAGTACGCAAACTGTTGGAACTGGCTCCGGGAGAAGAGATAGTCACGCTGCTCCCGGTCGGATCATACGACGAAGATCGCTACCTTGTTACCTTCACCAGGCTGGGCAAGGTCAAGAAATCACCCCTCAGCGAATATAAGGCGGCGGACATCGATGGCGTGCAGGATATGAAACTGGCCGAAGGTGATAGTGTCATAACCGCTCTGTTATCTCGTGGACTAGGTGAATATCTTGTAACCACCGGCAGCGCGCAAACCCTACGTTTCAGTGACGAAGGATTGCGAGCGCAGGGCCGCGTCGGACAGGGTGTAGCGGCAATAACTCTCGCTCCTGGAGCCCAGGTAGTCAGCACCTCTTACCTGGATGGTGCTCTACTGGCCAACTCTACAGGTCCCCTGAGTCTCTTCGTTATCACCGGAAATGGTCTCGTTAAGAAAGTGCCGCTTGATCAGTACCCCCAGAAGGGCCGCGCCACCTCCGGCGTCATAACCACCGAATTAATCGGCGATGACCGCGTGCTCCTCTCACTCATTGTCAGCGAGCAAGATCATCTCATCCTTACCTGGCGTGACGCGGGCGGCGAGCAAACAAAGGCGGTAAAAGTGGTCGAATTGAAATCACTGCCACGCGCCAGGCGTGGCATGCCACTACTCGATGGACATGTCCTGGAAGTGATGAAGCTATAGATGTGGCATTTTCTGTGCTATTACGACTTCAATGAATATTGTCTCGCCTTGTTAAACGCAGGCAGTGTTTCTGAACCGTTTCTAACAGAAGGCCCAAATTGACTCCAGATGCAAAGTTGACAACATTGAACCTGCGGCAAGTCACTGTGCCTTCAGGCCGAGCGGATAGGCGGGTTTTCCTCGGCTTGAGCCCTTGTCTTTCTGGTTACA
>WNFF01004161.1_pt1 | contig 12354 bp, 13 predicted proteins | sample 5400441 | NCBI WGS metagenome assembly WNFF01 (sample SAMN13153345, study PRJNA577476) | soil metagenome | isolation source: 120 cm saprolite under Douglas fir tree site 2 hole 3 replicate 1 | place: USA:California | collected 2015-04-18
TCGGGTCCGAGGCGGCGGCCGCCGAGATCCTGAAGATCCGGGCGCAGTGCCCGGCGCTGGAGAGCGTCATCGTGGTGGGCGGCCGGCGGCGAGGCGCGCTCGAGTACGAGCGGCTGCTGGAGAAGGCCTCGCCCGAGCTGGCCGCGGCCGACACGAGCCGCGACGACGTGGCGCTCTGGCTCTACACCTCGGGCTCCACCGGCCGGCCGAAGGCCGCTGTGCACCTGCACCACGACCTGGTCTACGCGGCGGAGCTGGTGGGGCGGGGGACCTTCGGCATCGCGGCCGACGACGTGATCTTCTCGGCCTCCAAGCTCCACTTCGCGTTCGGCCTCGGCAACTCGCTCTACTTCCCGGCGCTGGTGGGCGCCGCATCGCTGCTGGTGCTGGAGCGCCTCGAGGCCGAGCGGATCTTCGAGCTGATCCAGGCCGAGCGCCCCACCATGCTGTTCGCGGTGGCCACCATCTATCGCCGGCTCCTGCAGGTCGAGGGGGCGGAGCGCCGGTTCGATCTCTCCTCGCTGCGGCTCTGCGCGTCTTCGGGCGAGTCGCTGCCCGCCGCGATCTTCCACGCGTGGAAGTCGCGCTTCGGCCACGAGCTGCTGGACGTGGTGGGCTCCACCGAGGCGCTGCACGACTACCTCGCCAACCGGCCGGGCGAGGCGCGGCCGGGCTCGAGCGGGCGGGTGATCCCGGGCTACGAGGCGCGGCTGGTGGACGACGAGGGCCGGCCGGTGGTGCCGGGGAACCGCCACGAGCGCACTAAGGCCACCATGCAGGGCGAGTGGCTGCGCACCGGCGACATGTTCTACCAGGACACCGACGGGTACTTCTACTTCTGCGGCCGGGGCGACGACATGCTGAAGGTCGGCGGCATGTGGGTGTCCCCGGTCGAGATCGAGGCGTGCCTGGGCGAGCACCCGGCGGTGCTGGAGGTGGCGGTGGTCGGGCGCGGGGACGCCGACGGGCTCACCAAGGCCCACGCCTTCTGCGTGCTGCGCGACGGCCAGAGCGGCACCGACGCGCTCGCCGCCGAGCTGCAGGCGCTGGTGCGCAAGCGCCTGGCCGGCTACAAGTCGCCGCGCTGGGTGGACTTCGTGGCCGAGCTGCCCAAGACCACGACCGGCAAGATCCAGCGGTTCGCCTTGCGGCGGGGCTAGGATGCGCGTCGTCGCCGAGCGCGTGTCCAAGACCTTCACCGATCGTCGGGGCCGCGACGTGGTCGCGCTGAGCCAGGTGGACTTCGCGGTCGAGCCGGAGGAGTTCGTGGCCCTGCTGGGACCGTCGGGCTGCGGCAAGTCGACGCTGCTCAACATCATCGGGGGGCTCTTGCCCGCCACCTCGGGGCGCGTCTACTTCGAGGGCGAGCGCCGCGAGGGCCGGCCGATGGCGGCCACCGTGTTCCAGGAGTTCGCGCTCTTTCCCTGGCGCACGGTGCGGGCCAACGTGGAGTTCGGCCTGGAGGAGCTGGGCGTCTCCGGCTTCGAGCGGGCCGAGCGCACGCGGCACTACCTCGACATGACCGGCCTGGGCGGCTTCGAGACCAAGTACCCGCACCAGCTCTCGGGCGGCATGCGCCAGCGCGTGGGCATCGCGCGGGCGCTGGCGGTGGAGCCGGCGGTGCTGCTCCTGGACGAGCCGTTCTCGGCGCTGGATGCCCAGACCCGCACGCTCATGATGGAGGAGCTACTCGCCATCTGGGCCCGCACGCGCCAGTCCATCCTCTACGTCACGCACAATATCCAGGAGGCCGTGTTCATGGCCGACCGCGTGATCGTGCTCTCGCGGCGGCCGGGCGAGGTGCTCGACACCGTCCCGATCCGGCTCCCGCGCCCGCGTGGCGAGCACCAGCAGGGCGATCCCGCCTTCATCCAGGCCAGCGATCGCATCTGGGGGCTGATCAAGTCGCAGGCGCAGGCTGCGCTGCTCGAGGGCGACGAGGTGGCGGAGCGCGGCTGATGGCGGTCGAGCGCTTCGTGGTGGCCGATCGCACCGCCTTCCTGCGGCGGCCCGACTACCGCACGGTGCGCGTCCTCGCGCTGGTGGGCCTCGCCGTGCTCTGGGAGCTCATCACCCGCACGGGCTTCGTGTCCGCGCTCTTCCTGCCGTCGCCGCTCGGTGTTCTGGCGGAGGGCTGGGACATGGCCGTCTCGGGCCAGATCTTCGTGCACCTGGCGCGGAGCCTCGAGCGCCTGGCCTGGGGCTTCGCGATCGGCGCGCTGGCCGGCATCAGCGTGGGCGTGGCCGTCGGGTTCTTCTCCCTGGCCGACGCGGTGGTGCAGCCGCTCATCGCGGCCACGTTCCCGATTCCCAAGATCGCGCTGCTGCCGCTGCTGATCCTCTGGCTCGGCATCGGCGAGGCCTCCAAGGTGGCGGTGGTGGCGCTCGGCGTCTTCTTCCCGATGGCCATCAACACCTACTCGGGCGTCCGCCAGGCCGACCCGCTGCTGATCCGGGCCGCGGTCTCCTTCGGAGCCGGGCGGTGGAGCGTGATTCGCAAGGTCATCCTGCCCTCGGCTCTACCGATGGTCTTCGCCGGCCTCCGGCTGGGAGCGGGCATCGCGCTGCTCCTGCTGGTGGCCGCCGAGCAGATCGCGGCCGACGCGGGCATCGGCTTCCTCATTCTCCAGTCCGGCAACCTGATGGAAACCACCAAGCTCATGGTCGGCATCGTCGTGCTCTCGCTGCTCGGGGTCCTCTCACACTGGGGGCTCTCCGGGCTCGAGCGAGCGGTGATCCGCTGGCGCCACACCTGATCGGAGGACCCTCGCATGCGCCGACTCCCACTCCTGCTGCTCCTGGCCCTCGCGGCGATCGCGGGCGGCATCTCCCTGTCGCCTGGGGCCGAGGCGCAGACGCCCGCGCCGCTCAAGGTCGGCGTGCTCAAGCTCACCTCGTCGGCGCCTGTCTTCGTGGGCGTCGAGAAGGGCTACTTCAAGGAATTCGGCGTCGAGCCCGAGCTGGTCTACTTCCAGGCGGCGGCGCCCATCGCCACCGCGCTGGCCGCGGGCCAGCTCGACGTGGGGGCCACCGGCCTCACCGCCGCGCTCTACAATATCGTGCTGGGGGGCGAGCAGCTCTGGATCGTGGCCGACAAGGGCCGGGAGTGGCCCGGCTACCCGCTGGTCGCCATCGTGGTGCAGAAGGAGCTGTGGGACAGCGGCGGCCTGCGGTCCATCAAGGATCTCAAGGGCAAGCGGATCGGCGTCACCCAGATCGGCTCCACGTTCCACTACCACATCGGCAATATCCTGGAGAAGGACGGGCTCACCCTCGCCGACGTGAAGATCGTGCCGCTCCAGGCCATGCCCGCCACCATGGAGGCGCTGAAGGGCAAGCAGGTGGACGCCATCCTGGTGCCCCAGCCCTTCCCGGGCGCCGCCGAGGCCCAGGGCTTCGGCAAGATCATGGCGTGGGCGGGGGATCTCTACCCCTGGCAGATCGCGACCATCTTCTACTCCGGCAAGTTCGCCACCGACCGCGCCCGCGCGGTGGCCTTCATGAAGGGCTACGTGAAGGCCTCGCGCCACTACCACGACGCCGCGCTGGTGCAGAAGGACGGCCGTCTCGTGCCCGGGGCCGGCTACGACGACGTCGTGCAGATCACCGCAAAGTACACGGGGGCCCGGCCCGAGAACATCAAGCTCGGCTTCCCCTTCCAGGACCGCAACGGCCGCCTGCTCGTGACCGACATCGAGCGGCAGATGGCCTGGTGGACGGCCAACGGGTTCATGAAGAAGACGCTGCCGCTCCGGTCCATCGTGGACACCTCCTTCGTGGAGGAGGCCGTGAAGGCGCTCGACCGGTAGACCCCTCACCCTGCCCTCTCCCCAGAGGGGAGAGGGTTCGTTCCGACCCCCTCGCCACTCTGAGGGTGCGGTCCGAGCCCCTCGCCACTCTGAGGGGGCGTTCCGGCCCCTCTCCCCTCTGGGGAGAGGGTAGGGGTGAGGGGTCCGTTCCTGCTATCATGCTCGGAACGTGAGCGCCCCGTTCGGGAAGGTCCTCATCGCGAATCGCGGCGAGATCGCCGTCCGGGTCATCCGGGCCTGCCGCGAGCTCAGCATCAAGACCGTCGCCGTCTTCTCCGAAGCCGACCGCGAGTCCCTCCACGTCCTGCTCGCGGACGAAGCGGTGCCGATCGGGCCGCCGCCCGCCGCCGAAAGCTACCTCGTCATCGACAAGCTGATCGCGGCCGCCCGCGCCACCGGGGCCGAGGCGGTGCACCCGGGCTATGGCTTCCTGGCCGAGAACGCGAAGTTCGCCCAGGCCTGCCTGGACGCGGGGCTCACCTTCATCGGGCCGCCGCCCGCCGCCATCCGGGCGATGGGCGACAAGATGGCCGCCCGCCGCGTCGCCATCAAGATGGGCGTGCCGGTGGTGCCCGGCACCGAGCAGCCGGTCGCGGACGATGCGGAGGCCGCGCGCGTGGCCGAGCGCGTGGGCTATCCCGTCATGGTGAAGGCGGCCATGGGCGGCGGTGGCAAGGGCATGCGCCTGGTGCGCGCGCCCGGCGACCTGGCGGGGGCCCTGCGGGCCGCGCGCTCGGAGGCGGGCGCCGCGTTCGGCGACGCCGCGGTCTACATCGAGCGCTACGTCGAGGAGCCGCGGCACATCGAGATCCAGGTGCTGGCCGACGCCCACGGCGGCGTCGTGTACCTGGGCGAGCGCGAGTGCTCGATCCAGCGCCGGCACCAGAAGCTGGTGGAGGAGAGCCCGTCGTCCTTCGTCACGCCCGAGATGCGGCGCCGGATGGGCGAGGCCGCCTGCCGGGTGGCCGCCGCGGTCGGCTACGTCAACGCGGGCACCGTCGAGTTCCTGGTGGACCGCGAGCGCACCTTCTACTTCCTCGAGATGAACACGCGCCTGCAGGTGGAGCATCCGGTGACCGAGCTGGTGACTGGGCGCGATCTCGTGAAGGATCAGCTCCGGATCGCGGCCGGAGAGAAGCTCGGCTTCGGCCAGGACGACGTCGCGCTCCACGGCTGGGCCATCGAATGCCGCATCAACGCGGAAGACCCGTTCGCCTCGTTCATCCCGTCGCCGGGGACGGTGGTGGGGCTGCGGGCGCCGGGCGGCCCGTGGGTGCGTGACGACACCGGCGTCTACGCCGGCTGCACGATCCCGCGCTTCTACGACACGCTGATGGCCAAGCTGATCGTCTGGGGCCCCGACCGGGAGGCGGCGATCGCGCGGATGACCCGCGCGCTCGGCGAGTACAAGGTGGCCGGCGTGCAGACCACGATCCCGATCCTCGAGCGCATCATCCGGCACCCGGATTTCGTGGCGGGCCGCCTCTCCACCGGCTTCATGGAGCGCCTGCTGGCCGCGGACAAGCCGGAGGGGGCCGGCCGGCACCGCAAGATCGCGCTGATCGCGGCGGCGCTGACCGCTTACGAGCGCGCGGGCCGCCCGGCGTCCGCGGTGGGCTCATCCAGTGGGCCCCCCACGGCGCCCAGCGCCTGGCGCCAGGCGCTGCGGCCGGGCTGGAGGAGCCGGTGAAGTTCGCGGCGCAGACGGGCGGGGAGACGATCCCGGTCGAGATCGCGGGCGCCGAGGGCCGCTTCACCGTCGCCATCGGCGACGAGCGCCTCGCGGTGGATGCCCGCGAGACCGGGGAGGGCATCTGGTCCATCCTGCTGGACGGCGCCTCCCACATCGCCGACGTCACCGAGCAGGACGGCGTCTACGTGGTGGACGTGGGGGGCGAGCGCTACGCGATCCGGGTCGAGGAGGAAACGCGGTATATCATCCGCACCCGGGGTGCCCAGGGCGGCGTCCTGGGCCAGGTGCTGAAGGCCCCGATGCCCGGCAAGGTGACGCTGATCGAGGTCGCGGTGGGCCAGGTCGTCGCGCCCGGTGACGGCCTCATCGTGCTGGAGGCCATGAAGATGGAGAACGAGTTCAAGGCGCAGGTGGCGGGGACGGTGAAGGAGATCCGGGTGGCGGCCGGCCAGGTGGTGAACCCCGGGGACGTCCTGCTGGTTATCGAGTAGCCATGGCGCTCGCGACCCTTGACCGCGGCCCCGCGGTGACGCAGGATCACCCGGGGTGCCGCTTGCGCAAAGAACTAGGAACTCCGTTGAATCGTGTGGCTTCGTCCATCTATCAGGGTCACCGACTCGAACGCTCACAAGGAGACTGACATGACCCGACTGATCACCCTGGCGGTTGCCGTCCTGGCGCTCACCTTCGTTCACCCCGCAGCGGCGCAGGAAGGCACGCTGAAGAAGATCAAGGACTCGGGCTCGATCACCATCGGGCACCGCGACGCCTCGATCCCGTTCTCCTACTACGACGACAAGCAGCAGCCGGTCGGCTACGCGGTGGACCTGTGCTTGCGCATCGTCGACGCGGTCAAGACCGAGCTCAAGATGGACAAGCTCGAGGTCAAGTACCAGCTCGTCACGTCGGCCAACCGGATCCCCCTGATGGCGAACGGCACCATCGATCTCGAATGCGGCTCGACCACCAACAACCTCGAGCGCCAGAAGCAGGTGTGGTTCACCATCACCCACTTCGTGACCGCCAACCGCTGGGTGGCGAAAAAGGCGGCGAACCTCAAGACGCTGCAGGACCTGAAAGGCAAGACCGTCGTTTCCACTGCCGGCACCACCAATATCAAGGGGATCACCGAGATCAACACCGCGCGGAACCTCGGTCTGAATATCATCTCGGCAAACGGCCACCCCGAGGCGTTCCAGATGGTCGAGACCGGCCGCGCGGCCGCCTTCGTCATGGACGACGTCCTGCTCTACAGCCTGGCCGCGCAGGCGCGCAATCCCGGCGACTACGCGATTTCAACCGAAGCGACCTCGGTGGAGCCCTACGGCATCATGCTGCGCAAGGATGATGCGGGGTTCAAGAAGACGGTCGATGCGGCCATGGTCAACATCTACAAGTCGCGGCAGATCAACGGGATCTACGAGAAGTGGTTCCAGAAGCCCATCCCGCCCAGAGGACTGAACCTGAACATCCCGATGACCGATCAGTTCAAGAAGGTCGTCGCGAATCCAACCGACTCGGGAGATCCGGCTTCCTACAAATAGGGGTCACCGAGGAGACGCGAGTACCACGCACGGGGGGCCCGAGGGCTCCCCGTTGGGCGGGAGGGAAATGAACTACAACTGGCACTGGAAGGTGCTGTTCGAAATGGAGCCCGGCGGCACGGGCACGTATCTCCATTACCTTCTGGTCGGCCTCGCCTGGACACTGGCGACTGCGCTCGCCGCCTGGGTGATCGCGCTCTCCGTGGGTGCGATCATCGGCACGCTGCGCACCACGCCGGTGAAGTGGGTGGTGCGTCTCGGCAATCTCTATGTCGAGATTTTCCGCAACATCCCGCTCATCGTGCAGATGTTCCTGTGGTTCTTCGTGATGCCGGAGCTGTTGCCCAAACCGCTCGGCGACTGGATCAAGCAGATGCCGCCGCCGTGGGGGTCGTACATCCCGGCGGTGCTGTGCCTCGGCATCTTCACCTCGGTGCGCGTCGCCGAGCAGGTCAAGGCGGGCATCATGTCGCTCCCGCGCGGTCAGGGCATGGCGGGCACCGCGATGGGATTGACGCAGCCGCAGACCTACCGTTACGTGCTCCTGCCGCAGGGCTTCCGCATTATCCTGCCGCCGCTGACTTCAGAATTCATGAACATCATCAAGAATTCCTCCGTTGCGTTGACCATCGGTCTGCTGGAGTTGACCGGACGGGCGCGGGCCATGCAGGAATTCAGCTTCCATGTGTTCGAGGCCTTTGCGACGGCCACGGTGATGTATCTGCTCACGAACCTGATCGTCGTGGTGCTCATGAGGGCTCTCGAGAAGAAAGTGCGCGTACCCGGCCTGATCGCGGCGAGCGGTGCGCCGCAGGCGGGGCACTGAGCCATGGATTCCGGCTTCGATTTTGGCGTCATCCAGCGCTCGCTGCCGTACCTCTTCAAGGAGGGCATGACGTTCACGGTCACGCTGACCCTGCTCGCGATGACCGGCGGTATCGTCTTCGGCACGCTCCTCGCGATGATGCGGCTCGCGAGCATCAAGCCGGTGTCAATATTGGCGGGCGGTTACGTGAACCTGATGCGCTCGATTCCTCTGGTGCTGGTGATCTTCTGGTTCTTCTTCCTCGTGCCTTACATCGGCGCCTGGATCCTGAGGCAACCCAACCCGATCAGGGTGGGCGCGTTCTCGTCGGCGCTCATCACCTTCACGATGTTCGAGGCGGCATACTACTGCGAGATCATGCGCGCCGGCATCCAGTCGATCCCGCGCGGCCAGGTCTGGTCGGGCTACGCGCTCGGCCTCACGTACTGGCAGACCATGGCGCAGATCGTGCTCCCGCAGGCCTTCCGCAACATGCTGCCGGTGCTGCTCACCCAGACCGTCATCCTGTTCCAGGACACTTCCCTCGTGTACGTGATCTCGGCGACCGACTTCCTGGGCGCCGCCGCGAAGATTGCCAACCGCGACTACCGCTTGATTGAGATGTATACATTCGTGGCGGTGGTCTACTTCGTCATCTCCTACGGCCTGTCGACGCTGGTGAAGCGCCTGCAGGAGCGCATCGCGATCGTGAGGTGACCGACATGATCAGCATGAGACATGTGAGCAAGTGGTACGACGCCTTCCAGGTGCTCACCGACTGCACCACCGACGTCGCGAAGGGCGAGGTGGTGGTGGTCTGTGGTCCCTCGGGCAGCGGGAAATCGACCCTCATCAAGGTCGTAAACGCACTCGAGGCCTTCCAGGAAGGCGAGATCATCGTCGACGGCATCTCGGTAGGCGATCGCAAGACCGACCTGCCGAAGCTACGCGCGCGCATCGGCATGGTGTTCCAGAACTTCGAACTGTTCCCGCACATGTCGGTGACCGAGAACCTGACGCTCGCGCAGATCAAGGTGCTCGGCCGCAGCCAGGAAGCAGCGAGGGACAAGGGCCTCAAGCTCCTCGACCGCGTCGGCCTGCTCGCTCACAAGGACAAGTTCCCCGGCCAGCTCTCGGGCGGCCAGCAGCAGCGCGTGGCGATCGCGCGCGCTCTCAGCATGGACCCGATCGCGATGCTGTTCGACGAACCGACGTCCGCCCTCGACCCCGAGATGATCAACGAGGTGCTCGACGTAATGGTGCAGCTCGCCAAGGAAGGCATGACCATGATGGTGGTCACCCACGAGATGGGCTTCGCGCGCAAGGTCGCCCACCGCGTGATCTTCATGGACTCGGGCAAGATCGTGGAGGACGCGAAGAAGGAAGAGTTCTTCGGCACCCCGCGGTCGGAGCGCGCCCAGCAATTTCTGTCGAAGATCCTGCATCACTGACGCGGCTCGCGCGGCGGCGCGAACGGACCGCACGCTCATGTACGCCCGCTCGCGTGCGGGGCGCCGGTGCCCGGTCCGGACTTCCAGTTCAAGATCCTGCTCCACGAAGGAGAACGTGCATGCGGAGACGCATGGGAGCCGTGATGATGCTGGCGCTGCTGGGGGCGGCCGTGACGCCGGCGCTCGCGCAGCAGAGGATGACCCTGGACAAGATCAGCGAGACGGGGACGCTGACCATCGGCACCCGCACCGGGTCACCGCCTTTCGCCTACGTCAACGGCCGGAACGAGTGGGTCGGCTTCTCCATCGACCTGGTCGAGGAACTGATCAAGCCCGCGGTCGAGAAGAAGCTCGGCAAGCCGATCAAGGTGGAGAAGAAGGAGAGCACCCCGCCGACCCGAATCCAGCACTTGGCCTCGGGCGCGGTGGATCTCATCGCGGGCACCATGACCGACACGCGCACGCGGCGCGACAGCGTGGACTTCTCCCTTACCTTTTTCGTCACCGGGGCCCAGTTCCTCGTGAAGAAGGGGAGCCCCATCAAGGGCATCAAGAGCATCGACGGCAAGCGCATCGGGGCCCAGCAGGGCTCCACCACCGCGCGGGTCATCCGCGAGAGGGCGCCCAGGGCCGTCCTCCGCGAGTTCCCGGACCAGCCGGCCGGCTTCCAGGCGCTGGTGCAGGGGCAGGTGGACGCCTACACCAACGACGGGATCCAGCTCGCGGGGCTCAAGGCGAAGTCCCTGGACCCGGCTCAGTGGGATATCGTGGGCGACTTCTTTTCCTACGAGCCTTACGGTATGGCCATGCGGAAGGGCGACGCCGACTTTCGCAACGTGGTCAACGGTGGTCTGATGGAGGGGATCGAGTCGGGGAAGTTCTTCGAGATTTATGGCCGGTGGTTCGGAGTCAAGGGGGAGGTGCCGTACCCAATGGCGTCCCAGGTCCGCAGCTTCATGCTGCTGCAGGTCGTCCCCAAGTAGCGGAGCTTCCACGTCCCGCTACGCGCGCGACCTGGAGAAGAGGATCGGCCCTGCCTGAAGTCGTCCTGCCCACCGGCGTCCGCCTGCACTGGCGGGAGGCCGGCCTCGCTTCGGGTCCAGTCGTGGTCTGGATCCACGGGGGCTCGGTGGAGGACTCCTCGGTGATGGTGGCGGATCTCGAGCCCTTCTTCGGCCGCGTGCGCGCGCTTTTTCCTGATACCCGCGGGCACGGGCTCTCCTCGCGCTTCGAGCGGGTGGAGGACTACACGTACGCGCGCAAGGCGGAGGACTTGCTGGCCTGGCTCGACGGCCTCGGGATCCGCGAGGCGGTATGGGGCGGGGCGTCCATGGGGGGCGCGCTGTCGCTGTGGATCGCCGCACACGTCCCAGCGCGCGCGCGGGCGGTCATCTCCATCAGCGGGCCGCCCTTCGTGCCGAGCGACGAGGACAAGCGCTGGTGGGCCCGGCAACGGCCGCTGGTGGAAGAAGGCCGCTTCGAGGAGTACTTCGACGCCAACGTGCGCCTGCGCATGGGCGAGGACGCGCTGGCCCGGCTCAAGGCGCGCCCCGATCGATACGCGGACCTGACGGGCGCGCTACGCCGGCACTCGGTGGCCTCGCTGCTCGCGCTGCTCGACGAGACCTATAGCCGCGACGAGTGGCTGGACGACTGCCGGCGTATCCGCTGCCCGGTCCAGGTGATCGCGGACTCGGAAGACAGCTTCCCCACCGTCGCGATGTCCCAGCGCGTTGCCGAGGCTATCCCCGGCGCGCGCCTGCACGTGGTCGAGGGCGGTCCCCACTTCCCGAACCGCACCCACCGCGCCGAAGTCCAGGGCGTCATCGCGACCTTCCTCGACCACCTCGAAGGGGTCAGGTCTTGAATTACGACATTTCTCCGCCTCATGGCGAGATCTGGCCGAGCGGAAATGTCGTAATTCAAGACCTGACCCCAGGCGGTTGCGGGGCGGGCGGGGGCGGGATAGAGTCCTAGCCGCCATGGACGAGGAGCAGGCGCGGATCCGGGGGTATCTGGTCGCTCAGGGGGCCAAGCTGAGCCCCGCGGCCATCGTGGAAAAGGTGCAGCAGGCGATGGCGGACCTGAAGGCGGCGGCCGCGGCGGTGCCGGCGGCGCGCTTCGGCGAGCGGCCCGCGCCCGAGGAGTGGAGCGGCAACGAGGTGATGGCCCACGTGGTGGCCGCCGACGGCTACTTCGGCGGCGGCATCCAGCGCCTGCTCGCGGGCCAGCCGCCCCCGGCGCGCCCGCGCGGGCGGGGCGCCGAGGGCGCGCCGGTACTCACCGCGGAGGCCTGGTACAAGGCGCTCGCGCAGCAGCGCGAGGCCCTCTTCACGGCGGTGCTGGCCGCCGATCCCGCGGCCGCGCCAGATCAGCGCATCGAGCATCCGATGTTCGGGCCGCTCACCTGGCGAGAGACGTTGCTCTTTACCCGGCTGCACGATCTCGATCACACCGGCCAGCTCCAGAAGATCGCGACGGCCTTCGCGGCCTCGCGGCCCGCCTGATGCGCGTCTCGATCTCGCTGCGGCTCGCCCAGACCGACTGGGCGGAGGCGAGCCGTTACGTGACCGAGGCCGAGCGCCTGGGCGTGGACGACGTCTGGTCCGCGGAGGCCTGGGGCCACGACGGCGTCACCCCGCTGGCCTTCATGGCCGCGCGCACCTCGCGCATCCGCCTCGGCACCGGCATCCTCCAGGCGGGCACCCGCACCCCGGCGCTGCTGGCCATGACCGCGATGAGCCTCCAGGCCATGTCCAATGGCCGCTTCGTGCTGGGCCTGGGCGTGAGCGGGCCGCAGGTCATCGAGGGCTGGCACGGCATCCGCTTCGACCGGCCGGTCCAGCGCATGCGCGAGACCGTGGAAATTGTCCGTCGAGCGATCAAGGGCGAGCGCCTCGAGTACAAGGGCAAGGTCTACGAGCTGCCGCTGCCCGGCGGCGAGGGGAAGGCCTCCGCTCCGCCGCGCCGCCCCAGCCGGGGGTGCCGGTCTACCTGGCCACCCTCTCGCCCCGGAGCCTCGAGATGACGGGCGAGATCGCCGACGGCTGGC
>WNFF01005656.1_pt1 | contig 12353 bp, 11 predicted proteins | sample 5400441 | NCBI WGS metagenome assembly WNFF01 (sample SAMN13153345, study PRJNA577476) | soil metagenome | isolation source: 120 cm saprolite under Douglas fir tree site 2 hole 3 replicate 1 | place: USA:California | collected 2015-04-18
CCGCACGAGCTCTCCGGCGGCCAGCAGCGCCGGGTGGGGCTCGCGCGCATCCTGACCCTGCGGCCTCGCCTGGTGATCCTGGACGAGCCGACCTCCGGGCTCGACGTCTCGGTCCAGGCCAGCGTGCTCAAGCTGTTCCGGAGCCTCCAGGAGACGTTCGCGCTTACTTACGTGTTCATCTCGCACGATCTCGCGGTGGTGCGCGCGATGTGCGCGGGCATCGCGGTGATGTACCTCGGCAAGATCGTCGAGCTCGGCCCGACCGCGCGCGTGTTCGAGGCGCCGCGGCATCCCTACACGCAGTCGCTGCTGGCCGCGGTGCCCCGCATCGGCGGCCGCCGGGTCACCCAGGACTTCGCGCTGGAGGGCGAGCCGCCGAACCCGCGCGACGTGCCGAGCGGCTGCCGCTTCCGGACTCGCTGCCCGCTGGCCCAGGCCCGATGCGCGGCGGAGGAGCCGGCGCTCCGCCCGCTCGACGGGCGCACCGTGGCGTGTCACTTCGCCTGACGAGCGGCCCTCAGCGCGCCGGGATCTCGAACTCCGCGGCCCAGCCCTCGACGCCGAGCTCGCGTCCCTCCAGCAGACGCTCGGTGCCCGGCAGCCCGGGCGGCCACGGCGGGAAGTGGATCTGCCCCTGGAAGCGGGCGCTGGTGCCGGCGACATGCGTCCGCTCGCAGATTGTCCGCATGGCGGCGATGGTCGCGTCGGCGTCCGCCTGGCTCCACGCCCGGAGATCGATCTCGGCGGCGGCGTGGGCCGCGACGACGTTGGGGCGCTCGCCACCGCGCATGGTGCCCACGTTCACGGTGACGCCGGTGCCGAGGTCGGTCAGCGCGTGCAGCGCCGTCACCTTCTGCGCCAGGTCCCAGATGGCGCTCGCGCCCAGCTCGGGCTGGAGCCCAGCGTGGGAGGCCTTACCCTGGATCTCCAGGTGAAACGTGCCGGCTCCTTTGCGCGCCATCACGTACTCGCCGCCCGGGCGCGCCGGCTCGAGAATGCCCACGCTGTGCGCCCGCCTCGCCTCGGCCTCGATCACCGGCCGGGAGGTGGGCGAGAGCCGCTCCTCGTCCGAGTTGAAGACCACCGCTACGGTCGTCTCGGCCCAGGCGCGGGTGCGCGCCTCCTGGTGCGCGCGCAGCGCGTACAGCAGGGTGGCGAGCCCGCCCTTCATGTCGTACACCCCAGGTCCCCACGCGCGCCCCTGCCCGTCGATCCGGAACGGCCGCTGCTTGGCGCGAGTAGCGCCCGCGAGTCGTGACGCCCTGCACTACCCTCGCGTGCTCGCGATGGCGCCCCTGCTAGACTGCATCCACGTCGTGCAGCCTCGGGGCTGCGGAGGGCAGTATGATCCGCAAGCTCGTCATCGTTTTCGCCATCCTGGCCGTCCTGGTCACGCCAATACCCGCGCACGGCGGCGGAGGCCACGGCGGACACGGTCACCACCGTAACCATCACCATGGCCACCAGTTCATCGGCGTGATCTACGCGCCGTTCCCGTTTGGCGCCCCGTGCTGGGAGGAGGGTCACTGGGTCGATCAGCTGTACATGGAGCGATCCGGCGCCTCCACCTCCGTGCCCCTCTGGGTGCCGCCGCACTGGGGCTGCTGGTACTGAGAGGCCTTTGACAGCGGTCTCTTCGTCCACGTAGACTCCCGTCTCGCGGGAGGTGGTGCTGCGATGATGAAAGCGGTGGTCCTGCACGAGGCCGACGACATGCGCGTGGAGCAGCGGCCGGTGCCCGATCCGGGATCGGGGGAGGTCCTGCTCAAGGTCAACGTCACCTCCATCTGCGGAACCGACGTGAAGGTTCTGCACCGCAAGCTCCTTGGGCAGCCCGACGGTCCGTTCATCATGGGGCACGAGTACGCGGGGACGGTGGCTGCGCTGGGGCCCGGAGTGGACGAGTTCAAGGTGGGCGATCGCGTGGCCGTCGAGGTACACAAGGGGTGCGAGCGCTGCGAGAACTGCATCAAGGGCTGGTACACCTCGTGTCTGAACTACGGCAACCTCGCCAAGGGCCATCGCGCCAAGGGGCTGACGTGCGACGGGGGTTTTGCCGAGTACGCGGTGAATCACGTCAACACGCTCTACAAGCTTCCCGACAACCTGACGTTCGAGCAGGCCTGCATGGTGACCACCGCGGCCTCTCCGCTCTGGGCGATCGATCTCATGGGGGGCTACCTCGCGGGCGAGACCGTGCTCGTCCAGGGCCCCGGCCCGATCGGCCTGCTCGCGGTCCAGCTGTGCAAGGCGCTCGGGGCCGAGCGGGTGATTCTCTCCGGCACCCGTCCCGAGCGCCTGGAGATCGGCCGGCGACTCGGGGCCGACTTCATCGTCAACATCCGCCAGGAGAGCCTCGCTCGGCGCGTGGCCGACATCACCGGCGGCAAGGGGGCGGATTCCGTCCTCGAATGTGCGGGCGGGCCCACGTCGATGCAGGAAGCGCTCGAGAGCGTCAAGCGCGGCGGCCGGATCGGGGTCGTCGCGTGGTACGCCGGGCCCGTCGAGATGGACATGAACCTGGCCGTCCGCAGCAACGTGCGTATCTACGCGGCCCGGGGGGAAGGTGGGATGAATTCGGGCCGCTCCCTGGCCCTGATGAGCGCCGGCAAGCTCGATGCGGACGCCATCATCACCCATCACTTCGCCCTCGACGCGGTGCACGAGGCCTTCCATACCTACGTCGACCGGATCGGCAATGCGCTCAAGGTGGTCATGCGCGTATAGCATGCGCGGGCGGCTTGTTGCCGTGATCCTGGCGGTCCTGGTGGCGGGCGCGTCTGCCGCCGCTCAGGAGAGCCCACGGCGCGGCGGCGAGCTGATCTTCGTGGTGCCCGCCGAGCCGCCGTCGTACGACGCCCACCGCGAGGAGACCTTCGCGGTGGTGCACCCCGCCGCGCCGCATTACAACACGCTGCTGCGGGTGGATCCAACCGATCGGACGGGCACGAGAATCGTCGGCGACCTCGCCGAGTCGTGGACGGTCGCGGCCGACGGCCGGGCCTACACGGTGCGGATCCGCCGCGGCGTCCGTTTCCACGACGGCGGTGAATTGACCGCGCGCGACGTCAAGGCGAGCTACGACAAGATCATCTTTCCCCCACCCGGGGTGACCTCGAATCGCAAGGGCGAGTACATCGCGGTCGAGACGGTCACGGCTCCCGATCCGTACACCGTCGTCTTTCGCCTGAAGTGGCCCTCCGCCTCGTTTCTGTCCTCGCTCGCGTCCCCCTTCAACTGGATCTACAAGGCGGACCTCCTGGTCCGGGACATCCACTGGTACGAGAAGAACGTGATGGGGACCGGGCCGTTCCTCTTCGTCGAGTACGTGAAGGGCTCGCACTGGATCGGCCGGCGGAACCCCGACTACTGGGACAAGGGCCGACCGTACCTCGACGGGTATCGGGCCCTCTTCATGCGGGACTCGGCCGCGCAGGTCGCGGCGATCCGCGGCCAGCGCGCGATGATCCAGTTCCGGGGCTTCTCGCCCCCGGAGCGCGACACCCTCGTGCAGGCCCTGGGCAACGGTGTCACCGTGCAGGAGAGCCCCTGGGAGTGCAGCAATCCGCTCGCGGTCAACCACGAGCGCAAGCCGTTCGACGACCGGCGCGTGCGGCGCGCGCTCTCGCTCGCCCTGGATCGTCACCAGGGCGCGGCGTCCCTGTCGCGGCTCACCATCCTCCGCGAGGTGGCCGGCGTGCAGGGCGTGGGCACCCCCTTCGCCACGCCGCCCGCGGAGCTGGAGCGGCTCGCCGGCTACTCGCGCGACATCGCGACGGCGCGGGCGGAGGCACGTCGGCTCCTGCGCGAGGCGGGTGTCCCCGAGGGCTTCGCGTTCACCTTCAAGAACCGAGGGATCCCGAATCCCTACGATGCGCTCGGGGTGTGGCTCGTCGACCAGTGGCGGCAGATCGGCCTCAACGTGCGGATCGAGACGCTCGAGCTGGGAATGCTCTACCGCGCCATCTTCAGCGGCGACTTCGAGGTCGCGGCCGACTTCCACTGCAGCTACATCGTCGAGCCGGACCTGGCCCTGTTCAAGTTCCAGTCGATGGACGTGAGCCCCATCAACTACAGCCGCTACGTGGACCGGACGCTCGACGAGCTCTACCAGAAGCAGAGCCGGGCCGCCGACCGCGAGGAGCGCCGGCGCTATATCCGCGAATTCGAGCGGCGCCTGCTCGACGAGGAGGCGCACTACATCTACACGTTGCAGTGGCACCGGATCGTCGTCCACAGCGCGCGGGTCCGCGGCTGGACGATCACCCCGAGCCATTTCCTGAACAACCAGCTCGACACCGTGTGGCTGGCCGAGCCATGAGAGCGCCTCTAGCTTCTCTCGACGGCTTCCAAGCGCGAGAGTTTCTCCACGCGGACCCCGATGAGTCGGATCTTCTTCCCCTTCGGGTTCTCGCGAGCATCGAAAAACGGCTCCAACAGCTGACGCACCTCGGCCTGCAGCTGGTCGAGGCTCGTGAGGAGACCCCTTCCCGTCCGTGACCGACTCATCGTCACGAAGCCCGCAAAGCGGACCGTGACGGTAGCGGTTCGGAACGCGGCAAAGCCCTCGGTGACCAACCGGCGGAACACCCCGGCGGCGAGATCCTGAGCGCGCCCGAGGATGAACCCAGCATCGAGCGTATCCTCCTCGAACGTCTCCTGCTCGCCAACCGACTTGCGCTCCCACTCATTTGACACCGGATCGTCCGAGATTCCGCGAACCTTGTGATGGAGGTCCTCTCCCCCCTTCCCGAACCACTCGCGGAGCTGAACGAGCTGGATGCCTCGCAGATCAGCGACCGTCTTGATCTTCCGCTCCTGGAGGAAGGCCTCGGTCTTCGGCCCGATCCCTGGGATCACCCGGATCCGCAGCCCATCGAGAAAGACCTGCACTCCGCCAGGTTGCACAACGGTCAGCCCATCAGGCTTCTGAAAGTCAGATGCGATCTTCGCTACGAGCTTGTTGGGCCCGATGCCGATCGAGCACGTAAGTCCTTCACGCGCGAGGACCTCGCTCTTCACCGACCGCGCATGGGCCTCGGCCTGCTCCCAGGCGCCCAAGGACGACAGATCCAGGTATGCCTCGTCGATACTCGCCTCCTCGAACGCATCGGCCCCATGAGCGATGATCGTCATGATCCGGCCGGAGACCTCGCGGTAGAGCGATCGGTCGCCCCTGACAAAGACGGTCTCCGGCCCGCCCCTTCTGCGGGCGGTCTCCGCCAGGCGCCAGGCACGCGAAATGGGGAGCGCCGATCGAATGCCGTACGTGCGCGCCAGGTAGTTGGCCGCGGTAACCACGCCTCGCCCCGTTCCGCCTTTCGGATCGGCGCCGACCACAACCGGCCGTCCGCGCAGCTCGGGACGGTATCGCTCCTCGACGGAGGCGTAGAAGGCGTCCATGTCGACGTGGGCGATAATTCTCATCGGGAGCCAAGCGGATGCGGAACGGGCTGCGGTCGGCGCGCGGTGAGCCGCGCGTAGCATCGCGCCGCGTTGTCCCAGAGCAGTTTGTGCCGGCCCGTCTCGGAGATCGAGCGCCAGCCCAGCACCGCCTCGACGGACTTCGGAAACCAGCTCTCCGAGTGCGGGTAGTCCGTGGCGAACATCAGCGTATCCTCGCCGAGCGCCTCGATGGCGTGGCGCAGCGACTGCTCGCCTTCGTGGAGCTGGATGCTCTGGAAGTACTGCGGTCCGCGGATGTATTCGCTGGGCTTGCGGGCCAGCGGTGGCAGGGCGTGCCGGGACATCTCGGCGAGCTCGTCGAGCCGCGCGGCCCAGGACGCCAGCCAGCCATGGCCGCACTCCAGGGAGGTCAGGCGCAGTTGGGGATGGCGATCGAGCACGCCGGCGCCGATCAGCGCCGCCATGTTGCGCTGCGCATTCCACACGTGCCCGGCCGCGCGCTGCAGGAACACGTTGTCCCACGTGTCCCATATGCCGGGCGGGTACGGGACGGTCATCGTGAAGGAGTGGATGACCACCGTCAGGTCGTGGGCCTGCGCGGCCGACCAGATGGGCTCCCAGTCCGGATCGTCGAGCGACATCGCGGGTGGGCAGATCGGCAGGATGCCGACTGGCCAGTCCTCGTCCTCGCAGCGGCGGATCTCGGCGACCGAGGCCGCGGCATCGCGGGCCGAGACGAGTAGCACGCCGGTCAGGCGGTCGGGATAGGGCGCACAGTAGTCGGCGAGGAAGCGGTGGTAGGCGCGGTACATCGCCTGCTCCAGTGCGGCATCGTCCAGGGCACAGAACGCGGGCACGCCGCCCGACGGCAGGATCATGTTGACGTCGACGCCTTCGAGGTCCATGTCGTGGACTCGCGCGTGCGAATCGACGCTCACGCGCTCGCTCGGGAAGGGCGGGCCCTGCCAGCGCACGTCCCAGGGGGTGCCGCCGTCCTTCGCGCCGCGGGTCGCCGCGGACGGGGGCTCGACTCGCTCGCGCGAGCCGAGGCGCCGGTTCAACGCCGGCCGCTTGCCGATGCGGTAGCGCGACATGCCCGCCCTGGCCGGCGCGCGTTCGACCAGCGGGCCGAGCGCGGCCAGCTTCGCCCGGTCGGCCATCGTGAGGAATTCCTCGATCGGCTCGGCCGGCTCGATGATATGCGTGTCGGCGTCGAAGATACGGTATCCCGCGCGGGCCATGGGTGCCTCCTTCAGGGCCGCGCGATCACGTCGACCAGCACCGACCGCACGGTTGCCTGCGCGAATGCTGCCCCCGTGGCGGAGCCGCTGTCAAGACGGCCCCGCGCCACGCCGACCGATCGGGAGTAAGCTTGCCCGTGGAGTCGTATAGCCATGGATGTGCTGGTCACGGGCGCCACCGGCTTCGTGGGAGCCAATGTGACGCGGCGGCTGGTGGCCGACGGCCGCTGCGTCAGAGTGCTGGCCCGCCCGACGAGCAGCCTCCAGGCGCTCGAAGGCTGCCCGACCCAACTCGTCCGCGGCGACATCCTCGAGCCCGACTCCCTGCGCCCGGCGGTCGAGGGCTGCGGGCTCGTCTTCCACGTCGCCGCCGACTATCGGCTCTGGGCCCGGGATCCGGCCGAGATCTATCGCAACAACGTGGAGGGCACACGCAACGTGCTCGAGGCCTGCGCGCGGGCCCGCGTCGAGCGCGTGGTCTATACCTCGAGCGTCGGTACGCTCGGCATTCCCGAGGACGGCGGGCCCGGCACCGAGACGACGCCGGTCACCCTCGCCGACATGATCGGCCCCTACAAGCGCTCGAAGTTCCTCGCCGAGCGCGTGGCCGAGGAATACGCCGCCCGTGGGCTGCCCGTCGTGATCGTCAACCCGACGAATCCCATCGGCCCCTGGGAAGTGAAGCCCACCCCTACGGGCCAGATGATCGTGGACTACCTGCTCGGGCGGATGTTCGCCACGCTCGACACCGGCCTCAATCTGATCCACGTGGCCGACGTCGCGCGCGGGCATCTGCTGGCCGCGCGACTGGGGCGCGCGGGCGAGAAGTACATCCTGGGGTGCGAGAACCACCCGCTGGCCGAGATCTTCGGCCTGCTCGAGCGCATCACCGGCATCCGGGCCCCTCGCCTCCGCGTGCCGCATGCCCTGGTCACGCTCGTGGCGCTCGCCAACGAAGCGCTCGCGCGCGCGACGGGCCGCCCGCCGCGCGTCCCGCTCACGGGCGTGCGCATGGCGCGCAAGCGGATGTACTTCAGCGCCGACAAGGCGGTGCGGGAGCTCACCCTGCCCCAGACGCCGGTGGAGCAGGCGCTGCGCGATGCCGTGGACTGGTTCGTCGCTCACGGCTACGCGCCCCCGCCTCCGGCCTTCCGACGACGCGTCGCCTGAGCGCGTGGGCATGGCCTTCGCTCGACCGCGCAGCGCCCCACCCGGCCCAACGGGCTACCCGCTCATGGGCGTCTTCCCCATTGCGCGGCGCGACCCGCTGGACTTCTTCCTCGACTGCGCGCGCCGCTATGGGGACGTCGTCTCGATGCGCCTCGGCCTCCATCGCGCCTTTCTCGTGAGTCATCCCGACCATGTCAAGCGCGTGCTTCAGGACAATGCCCGCGTCTATGCCAAGGGCCCGCCCGCAACCCGCGTGCGCGCCCTCTTCGGCGACAGCCTCACCGTCGTGGACGGCGATCACTGGCGGCAGCGACGCCGGCAGGTCCAACCCGCCTTTCAGCCCGGCCAGCACGCCTTCTTCGCGGCCGTCGTCGCCCGCGCCAGCGCCGAGATGCTCGATCGCTGGCGGCCTCTGGGCGAGCGCGGCGAGCCCGTCGACGTGGCGAGCGAGATGCGGAGGTTGGCCCAGACGATCATCATCCGGGCGGTCTTCGGCGAGGTCCCGCCCGCCGAGATTCATGACATCAGCGAGGCGCTCGATCTGGCCGTGGCCCACGTGAACCGCCGTCTCTGGAGCGCGCTCGGCTGGCTCGAGGTCCCGACGCCGGCCGGCGCGAAGTATCGGCGTGCCCTCGGCGTTGTGAACGCCTTCGTCGCTCGGAGGGTGAGCGCGGCTCGCTGCGCCGGCTCATCGCCCGGTACGTTGCTCGCTGCCCTCCTCGATCCCTTGGGCGACGCCGAGCTCCACGACGAGCTGAAGGCCCTCCTCATCGCCGGGCATACGACCACGGCCAGCGCGCTCGCCTGGACCTGGTACACGCTGTCCGAGCATCCGGAGGCCCGAGGGCAGATCGAGCAGGAAAGCCGCGATGTCCTCGCCGGCCGCGCCCCCGGCGCCGACGATCTCTCGCGCCTCGGCTACACCCGGCGCGTGATCGAGGAGGTCTTGCGCCTCTACCCGCCCACCTGGCTCACCGCGCGAACGCCCATGGAGGATGACGAGCTCGGCGGCTACCGAATCCCCGTCGGGGCGCTGATCCTGCTGAGCCCCTACGTCACCCACCGCCATCCGGGCGTGTGGGAGGCACCCGAGCGCTTCGATCCCGACCGCTTCGGGCCCAAGCCGAGCGCGGCCCGCCCGCCGTTCGCCTACTTCCCCTTCGGCGGCGGCCCGCGCCGCTGTATCGGCAGCGCCTTCGCCACCGCCGAGATCCAGTACATCGTCGCCACCATGGCCCAGCGCCATCGCCTCGACCTCCTCCCGGGCGCGCGCGTCACCCCGGCGGCAGGCCTCACCCTTCACCCCCGCTCCGCCGTCCCGATGCTCCTTCGGCCGGCGGCTGGCGCTTCCTCCTAGGAACCCGACAACCAGCATCGCTCCGTGGCCAGGCTCCACCGTGTCCGTGACGGCGGCGAGGCGGGCGCCGACCAGCCGGACCACGAGGTGCCGAAGGCGCCCACCGTGCCGTCGCACCACTCCTGCTTGCGGCTCAAGTGCCTCGGCGCCTGCCCGACCAGGCACCGGGATACGGCCTGGATCATGGTCGTGCGCCCGGCGCACGATAGGAGAGAGTCGACATGAGAACCCGATCAGCGAGCGTGGGGACCATCTACACGGTCGGCCACTCCACCCGCACCACCCGAGAGCTCCTCGAGCTGCTCCGCGCCCAGGGAGTGGAGCAGGTCGTGGACGTTCGCACGATCCCCCGGTCGCGTCACAACCCGCAGTTCAACCGCCCCGCGCTGTCGCGCTCGCTCCATGCGGCCAAGCTCCGCTACCGGCATCTGAAGGCGCTGGGCGGGCTCCGCCACGCCCGGGTGGACTCGATCAATCGCGGCTGGCGCAACGCCTCGTTTCGCGGCTTCGCCGACTACATGCAGACCGAAGATTTCGCGGCGGGCCTCGCCCGTCTCGTGCAGATCTCGAAGCGGCACCCCACCGCCATCATGTGTGCGGAGGCCGTCCCGTGGCGGTGCCACCGCTCGCTGATCGCGGACGCGCTCACGGTGGCGGGGTGGCGAGTGCTCCACATCCAGAGCCGGGGGAACCCGCGACCGCACCGGCGCACGCCCTTCCTCAGGGTGCGCGGCGGGACGCTCCGCTACCCGGCCCTGCCGTCTCGAGCCTCGCGAGGGGTCACTTGACGCGGCGCCGCTTTGAGCAGATCCTCGGGCCCACCGAAGACGCCCCCGGGCCGCACGGAGAACCGCCGATGACCCCGAGCCCAGCAGAGCACGCCCAGCTGGAAACGCGAGCCCGACGAGGGTGGACGGGAGATCTACGTCCACTACCTGGCCCGCCTCTCCTGATCCTGCTCGCGCCATGATCATCGACTGCGACGGGCACATCCTCGAGCCGCCCGACCTGTGGGAGAAGTATCTCGAGCCCCGCCACCGCAGTCGCGCGTTACGAGTATCTGGAGATCGACGGCAAGCGCGCCACCCTGCCCCGCCCCGGCCAGCTCGGCACCCTGGGCGGCATGGGCAAGCGGGTGGACGAGGCGCGGCGGCTGCGCGAGCGAGCCATGAGCGGTGAGATCCGTCCGGAAGAGGGACGGGGGATTCGCCCGGGACCGGAGCAGACCTACCTGCGCGGCGCCGCGTTCGGCACCATGAACATGGCCGAGCGCGTGCAGCTGCTCGAGCGCGAGGGCATGGCCAAAGCGATCCTCTACCCGACCATCGGGTTGCTTTGGGAGGCCGAGCTGATGGACCCCGAGCTGTCCGGCGCCTACTGCCGCGCGTACAACCGCTGGATCGCCGATTTCTGCCGCGACTCCGGGGGCCGGCTGATACCCATCGCGCATCTCTCGCTGGGCGATCCCGCGGAGGCCGCGCGCGAGCTCGAGCGCGCGGTGCGCGACGGCTGCCGCGGGGCCTTCGTGTGCCCGTTCACGATCACCCGCGTCCCCCACGGCGCCCCCGAGCACGACGCGGTCTTCGCGGCCGCGCAGGACCTCGACGTGCCGCTCGCGATCCACCCCACGTTCGAGCCGCTCGCCTGGAACGTGCATCACCGCTACGACAAGTTCGGCTGGGCGGTGTGGTACTTCGACCTCTTCGCCGGCCACGGCGTGCAGCAGGCCTTCGCCACGCTCTTCCAGCTCGGCGTCTTCGACCGCTTCCCGCGGCTCCGGGTGGTGGTCCTGGAATCGCAGGCCGGCTGGATCGGCTACTTCCTGGATCGCGCCGACGCCATCTTCGGCGGGACGACGCTCGGCGCCACCGTGAGGCTCTCCGAGAAGCCCTCGTACTACTTCAAGCGCCCGATCCGGACGAGCGGACGATTCCGGCCATGATGCACTTGGTCGGCGAGGACAAGTTCTTCTGGGCGAGCGACTACCCGCATCCCGACCATCCCGGCAACTACCTCGAGGAGCTGCACGAGATGGTGGCGCCAATGCCGGACTCTGCGCGCCGAGCGATCCTGGGCGAGAACGTCGCCCGGGCGTACAACCTTTCCTGAGGAGACCTCATGACCTACAACCGGATCTCTGCGGACTGTCACCTGGATCTCATATGGCTGCCACCCGACCTGTTCGTCTCAGAGGCGCCCGCGGCATTGAAGGATCGCATGCCCTACGTGGCCGATGGGCCGGAGGGGCCCCGATGGATCGCCAACAACGGAGCGACCTTCGGCCTGGCGGGCGGGGTGGGCGCGTCGGGGACGAAGCACGTGCCCGGCAAGCAGCTCCGGGTCGACGTGATGGCGGCCACCGGTCTCTACGAGGACGGCAAGAAGGGCATTCGCCGGCCGGGGGATCCGCATCTGCGCATCAAGGAGATGGACCGCGACGGCGTCGACGCCGAGGTCATCTACGGCATCCTCGCCGCGGCGGCGAAGCTCAACGACCGCGAGGCCTCCACCGAGATGCTGCGCATCTACAACACGTGGCTGAGCGACTTCTGTCGCCACTATCCCGATCGTCACATCGGCCTCGCCTGCCTCCCCTACGGCGACATCGAGGCGGCGGTGGCCGAGGTGCATCGCGTCGCCAAGCTCGGCTTCAAGGGAATCGAGCTGTCCTGCTCGTGGGACATGGACCCGATGTGGCATCCGATCTGGGAGCCCCTGTGGCAGGCGATCGACGAGGTGGGCCTGCCGCTCCACTTCCACACCTTTCCCTCGGTCTCGCCGAAGCTCCGCGAGCAGTACACCGGGCTCACGCAGCGGGCGCTGGCCTACAGCAGCCTGTGCCTGTTCCAGATGACGCTCGCGAACATCCTGACCGCCCTGATGGGCCGGGCGGTCTTCGAGCGGTATCCGAACCTCCGTGTCGCATTCGGCGAGAGCGGCATCGGCTGGATCCCGTATGTGCTCGACCGTATGGACTTCGAGTACGAGGACCAGTACAAGGATCTCCCGCTCAAGATGAAGCCGAGCGAGTACTGGCGGAGGCAGTGCAAGGCGACGTTCCAGTACGACCGCGTGGGCACCAAGCTCATCGACGAGATGGGCGTCGAGACCCTGATGTGGGGCTCCGACTACCCGCACCCCGACGGGGTCTGGCCGGAGTCGGAGAAGTACATCAACGA
>WNFF01013169.1_pt1 | contig 12346 bp, 12 predicted proteins | sample 5400441 | NCBI WGS metagenome assembly WNFF01 (sample SAMN13153345, study PRJNA577476) | soil metagenome | isolation source: 120 cm saprolite under Douglas fir tree site 2 hole 3 replicate 1 | place: USA:California | collected 2015-04-18
CCGCGGGTGGCCTGGAGCAGCTTCTTTCCGGCGCGCTGAAGCTGGCGCCGGGTCTGGTCTCCGCGCGAGTGGAAGAAACCTGGGCGGGATTGCGGCCGGCTTCTCCCGACCATTTGCCGATTCTCGGCGCCGCGGATCTGGAGGGATTGCTGATCGCCACCGGCCACTTCCGCAGCGGCATCCTGCTCGCGCCCGTGACGGCACGACTGATGCGCGAGTGGGTCACCGAGTCGAGCGTATGCATAGATTGCGAACGCTTCAGCCCTCTGCGTTTTCTCGAAGCTCAACGAGAAACGACCACGAAGCACTTCCCCGGTGCGGCAGCCGCAAAGAAATAGATTCAAATCAGAAGGTGTGCAATTATTCGGGCCTCACCGGCGGTGGAGTAATCGGCGAGGAATCTCCGACACTCGTGTACTGGACTTGGCTGGCGTCCAGAACGAGCGCATGCTCAAAAACGATATCGAGTGCAGAGCCGCGCGGCAGTTCGGCGTCAGGTCCACGAGTGAGTAGCACGGCGCCGAGTCCGAGAAGACCTCCCACGCCCGCGCCAACCCCCGCGCCTTTCGCCCCGGCAGCGATGGCACCGATGCCCGCGCCAGTGACAGTGGTGGCTGCAACCGTTCCCACATCCTTACCTTTGCCGCCGGGACCGGTGACTTTGCCTTCGGGATCCATGGTTTCTTTGCCGCCGGTGTCCGCGCTGCGCGGAGCAGCATTCAGGTCCACGGTATAGCCATTCGGAAAAATGAGCGTGTTCAGGCGCATGCGAAACTCGCCGCGGCCCTTGATGCGCCCGGGGCGCTTGGTTTCGAGAAGTTCACCGCGCAAATAGGAACCGACGGGAATGATGATGCGATTGTTTTGCGTGATCGGGAAGGAAGTGCGGAAATAGAGAGAGTCGCCCACTTTGGCGCTTCCGGTGGAGACGCCGTTTTCGAGAACGACGGCAAGGCGTGTGCCGGCCGGGACGGTGATGTTTTGATTAGAAGCGGCGCGGCGCTCCACTGCAGGCCGCTCCGCAGGCGCTACTGGAGGCGGCGCGGAGGACTGCGGGCCAGCCGGCTCTTGCGCAAACGAGACGGTAGTCGAGGCAAGAAAAAGAAAGATGCCAACAGGAACAAGATAAGAGGTACGCGCGCGGTTCAATGACCACCTCCTTGCCCTCTTGCGATGCATGCAACCGAGGTACGGATGCCCGTAGTATACGCCTGCGGCGTTTTCGCGCCGGGGAATTGGGGATCGTTGCGACCGTTTGACGCTGGGCTAAGCGCGGTCTACGCTCGTCGCGGCTGCAGGAGGATGGTCATGGCGAAATTGGCGCTTGTTTATGGGATGCGGCTGCTGCCGGAGGAAGACCTCGGCGAGGTGAGAGACGCGAGCGTGGTGCTGAAGAATGGGCGCACCGCGCGGGTGACCATGCACCTGATCGCGGGCAGCAAAGAAGAGATCGAATCGACCTTTCGCCAGTCGATCGAAGCCTTCTTCGAAATGTACCCGGAGATTTAGAAGCTGCCCGCAGTCAGTTCTCAGTTTTCAGCCGGTCCACGCGAATGTAGTAAGCGCTTTTAGGAAATCACAGCGAAAAACTGCAACGCTGATATGATTTGAAGACGGCTTGCGGAAAGCTGACGGCTGTCAGCGAGCTCAGCGATTGCCGAAATTTTCGGGATCGACGCTGGGATCACCCAGCGCGTCGGAGATGAGCACAGTCGACTGGCCGGTCAACTCGAAACGCTTTCGGCACTTGTAGCAAGCGACGAGGTCATCGAGGCGCACCATGTAGGACGCGGCCTTGGCAAATTTCTTGCGATCTTCTTCGCCGGCGCCGCGCGGCAGCTCTCTCCGCTTCCTGCAGACTTTCCAGCGCACGGGCGCTTCAAACTCGCCGCGGCAACTGGGGCACACCAGCTTGATTTTTCGGGTCTCTTCCTTCTCGGTGTAAAAAGCTTTCTCGTCCATAATCACGATGCGGGCGCACTCACCGCGTTTTCGATTGTAACAAATTCGAGTCCGAGGTCGCGCCAGCGTGGGAGCCAATGCTCGAGCGCGGCGAGCGTAGGGGTGCGGTCGGCATTCTGCTGGCGGTGACCGCCGTCGTGCAGACAAATGATTTCGCCGGTGCCCGATGCGCGCTGCAGCGCGCGTTTGGCGCGTGAGGCGATGGGCTGCATGCGGCGGACCAACCACTCGCTCGAGGGCGCGCGCCAGTCACCGGGCAGCAAGGTCCACATCACCACGCGCATATTGAGCTCGCGAGCCTCGCTCGCCAGCCACGGATTACGGAAGCCAAAGGGAGGACGAAACCATTTCGGAGGGGCACCGAGCACGCTTTTGATCGCCGAATGGGTCAAGCGCAGCTCCACACGGATTTCCGTGGGACTCTTCCAGAAAAGATTGGGATGGGATTCCGTATGATTGCCGATCACGTGGCCGCGCGCCGAAATCTCGCTCGTCAGTTCCGGGCATTCTCGCAGATAGCGCCCGATCAGGAAAAAAGTTGCCGGCGCATTGTGCTTCGCGAGCAGATCGAGCAACTTGGGGGTGATCGAGGGATTCGGACCATCGTCGAAGGTAATCGCCAGCTTGCGCGGCGAATTCGTGCGCCAGACGGTCTTGCCAAAGAGTTGCGCCCGCGGGTGCACGCCGCCATACGCGGCGAGGCCGGCAGCAGCGGCGCCGATCGCACCGGGAGCGCCAATCAGCCAGGGATTCACGGCGCTATTCTCGCACGCCCTCGCCCCTGGCGAAAACGAAAGCGTTGCGGGCGCACGCCGCTTTCAGTGCTCGGGCGGCGTTGTGTGGCCGAGTACGGGTCAGCCCGGGAGTCTGCGCCTGGTTTTCAAGTCGGTGAGCAGCCGCTCGACTTCGATGTCGCGATCCCTGCGCGTCAGCCGCTCGTCGGCATCGTCGGCGACGAGCTCCACTTCCGACGTAGCAACCGACTCGCTGTGATGCACGCGGTCCTTCAGGCGATCGAACGTGACGCTCTTGGAATTATCGCCGATCGTGGTTTGCGCGCGGCCTTGCCCAGGGCCACGCTGCGGCGATGGCGCGCTAGCAACAAGTCGCGATTTGGCTTCGTGCAGTTTTTGCTCCAGTTTCTGCAAGGCGCCTAAATTAAGCCTGTTTTCAGTAACTTACAGACGCCTGAGGAGGACTGGGGCTTATTCGGGCTTACGGAGGGAGTGCAGATCGATTCCCAGTTGCTGGCACTTCTTATACAAATGACTGCGCTCGAGGCCAAGCGCGCGGGCTACATTGGTCATGTGAAAATTGTGCCGACGGATCTCCGCCAGCAGCACTTCCCTTTCAAACGCTTCGCTGCGCTCCGCGAGCGTGCCGGAGGAGTCTGCGCTTGAGCCTCCAGCTTTGCTGCCTAGTCCGCTCGAAACAGGAAGGACCAGCCGGACGTCCGCCGCGGTGACGGGGCCATCCGCGGCGAGGAGCACGAGCCGCTCCACGACGTTGCGCAGCTCGCGCACATTTCCCGGCCATCCGTAGCGGCGCAGCTCGACGATGGCGTCGTCGGCAAAAATCTTTTCCTTCCAGCCATTTTGCTGGGCCACTTGGCGCGCGAAATGTTCGACCAACGCCGGGAAATCCTCCGGCCGTTCGCGCAACGCGGGCAGCGCCAGCGGGAAAACATAGATGCGGTGAAACAGATCGCTCCGGAAAGCGTTTTGCTTCACCAAGTCTTCCAGGTTGCGATGCGTGGCCACCAGTACGCGCACGTTCACGCGAATGGGCTTGTCACCGCCGACGCGCTCGACTTCGCCTTCTTCGAGAACGCGCAGCAATTTCGCTTGCATGGCCAGCGGCATGTCGCCGATTTCATCGAGAAAGAGGGTGCCGCCGTCGGCTTGCTCGAATTTGCCGAGATGCTTCGCGGCGGCGCCAGTAAACGCGCCCTTTTCGTGGCCAAACAGTTCGGACTCGATCAGCTCCGTCGGCACTGCGGCGCAGTTGAGCGTGACAAAGGCATTGTCTCGGCGCGGTGATTTTTCGTGAATGGCGCGCGCCACCAACTCCTTGCCGGTGCCGGTTTCGCCCAGAATACACACGCGCGTTTCACTGGCGGCCACGCGCTCGATTTGCGCCAGCAATTTCTGCATCGCGGCACCGGAACCGATGAGCTCATGTTTGCCAAGCCGGTGGCGGAGTTCGCGGTTTTCATCTTCCAGGCGGCTGAGGCGCAGCGCGTTGTCGACGGTGACCAGCAATTTGTCTGTGGAAAGCGGTTTCTCGAGAAAATCGAGCGCACCGAGTTTGGTGGCGCGCACGGCCATTTCGATATTGGCCTGACCGGAAATCAGCACGATGGGCGTTTTCACACCTGTCTTTTTCAAATCTTCGAGCAACTCCAGCCCGCTTTTCCCCGGCATCACCACGTCAGAAAGGATTAAATCGAAACTCTCGGTGCGCAGAAGTTCCAGCGCACGCCCGGCGTTGTCGCACACAGTCGCTTCGTGGCCGGCGAGGCGGAAGGCGCGGGAAAGCGAAGCCAGGGTGTTCGGATCGTCGTCAACGAGGAGGAGATGAGCTTTTCGGGGCAAGCATCGGTCCTTTGCGCCGCATCAGTCGCTGGCTGCGGCCAAAGTTTTGGGAGAGTTCTTGGGCGCAGCGGCTTCTTCGGCGGGAGCAGGGCGCTGGCCCGCCTGCCGCTGCGGCAGCTCGATCTTGAAGCTGGTGCCGCGGCCTTCGTCGCTGGAGACGCTGATCGTTCCGTGGTGATCGCTGATCACCGATTGCACGATGGCAAGACCGAGGCCGGTGCCCAACTGCTTGGTGGTGTAGTACGGCGTGAACAGGCGCGAGCATTCTTCCGGCGTGAGCCCTTTGCCGTTGTCCGCGACCTCGATGCGGATATTTCGCTCGCGCTCGAAGGTGCGCAGCGTGAGCGTGCCGCCGGCGGGCATGGCGTCGAGCGCGTTGAGCACCAGGTTCTGGAACGCGCGATGCAGCAGATCGGGATCGGCATCAATCTCCGGCAGCGGATCGGTCAGAAAAAGCTCGGTGGTGATGGTGGGCTTGCCCACAGCATTGAATTGCGCCTCGAACAGCCGCAGAGCGCTGCGCAGGACTTCGTTCACATTGACTTTCACAAACTGCGGCGTGGGCATTTTTGAAAAATCGCTGAAGCGCGCGACAATGGTGTTGAGATTCGCCAGTTCGGTTTTGAGCGTGGCCGTCGATTCGTTAAACACTTCCAGGAATTGCTTGGCTTCGAGCTGTTTGGCGCGCTGCAGATTCTCGACCGTAATTTGCAGAGGGAATAACGGGTTGCGCAGCTCGTGCGCGAGGCGGCGCGCCAGTTCGCGCCAAGCGGCCACGCGCTCGGTCTGCACCAGCTTCTCTTTCTGGGTAGCCAGCGTGCGGGTCATGTCGTTGAAGGCCGTGGCCAATTGCCCGATCTCATCCGTTCCTCGCACATCGATGCGCGTGTCCCAGCGCCCGGTGGCCACTTCGCGCGCGCCCGCGGCAAGCTCTTCCACCGGGCGCGTGATGCGCGAGGCAACCCACAAGCTGACCAGCACCCCAACGAAAAGCGCCGCGGCCGCGACCACCGCGGCAATCGTCACGATGCGCTGCGTCAGCAGCACCAATTCCTTGCGCGAGCTGCCCACCAGCAGCACGCCGAGCAGCTCGTTGTTGCGCCCGAGCAGCGGCATGGCATGAAAGGTCTCCGCCGAAGCAGCGTCGGGCGTCCAGTTAATGGTTTGCACGACGGGCTGCGACTTCTTCTGAATCTGTTCGATCAGCGGCTGAAAGCGCTCCGGCTGATCGGCGGTGCCGTTGACGTCGGTCAGCGCCGAGGAGATGAAGGACGGCTCGAGATTTCGGTAAAGCAGCGCGCGCATGCCGGAGGGAAGAACGAGAGAGCCAAGAAAATTCTGGTCGAGCCGGTGCCCGCCGATGATGTACAGGCTCTTATCGTTTCCGCCAGACACGGTGCGCACCGCGGTAAGCGAAAGCGCCACGCCGTCGGGCAACTCTTCCTTTTTTAGAAACGCCTTGGTACCGCGCCAGTCCTTCGCGGCTGTAACCCAATCATTCTTGTAGCCGACCCGCGCGGGATACTGCGCCGAAGAAATCAAGGTGCCATCGGAATTCACAAACTCCACAAAGTCCAGTCCATGATCCTGGGCCACGCCGATGGCATCGTGGACGTACAGCGATTGGTCCGCGTTCGGACGCGCCAAATCGATGGCCACCTTCAGCGTGATCTCGCCATTGGCGACATTTTCCACTTGTTGCGCGACTTCCTCGCCGCGCTGCGTAAACTCCTTCTTGAATTGCGCGACCAGCGCTTCGGTGCGCTCCGTATCCCCCTCCTCGAAGGCTGCGCGCGTGTAATGCGTCACGCCGTAAGCGACCACCGACACGGAGGCCAGCACGGTGATCAAGAAGACCAGAAAGAGCTTGGCGCGAAAGCTCACCGGCGCGCTCCTCGAGCAGGGTGCAGTCGCGCTCCGTTGGATGTCAACATTGTTGGACGCATGGCGTGGCTTATGCCGAAAATTCTCCCCTGCGGCGTTCTTGGGTGCGTTCTTGTGATAGAGGGAAGCATATCCTGAGAGCGGCGCGAGCAAAAGATTTGATCGCTTCGTTTGCCTGCAAAGCAACACGATCGATGGCGGCAAAATCCGTTTGTCCACGTGATGTCATACAGTGAGCATAGCACCGCTTGCAAAATGCGCTGTTCCTGGGCCGGAGCTCGCCTCATGCACCACGGACAGCACCGGTGAGTGGATCGCCGTAGAAGGTGGAGAAAGGCATCGAGCCGGCAAAGACCGCCTCGAGCAAGCCGGGCTGGCGGGCCGGTGCTGGCGCCCCCCCCCCCCCCTTTTTTACAAGGGACGTTAGAAGGAAACATAATTCGTTCGCGAAACTTGCGATTTTGCTAGCTGCGTACCGTCCCGGAGCCGTGTGTGGCCGGGACGCGTTTCGCCTTGAGGATAATCTTACCTCTGAAAATAAAAAAGCGGGAGAAGGCTCCCGCGGTCGAGGCGCAGATTCTTACGAACTCATGATAGCCGAAGGGTTAGGGTAGGTCAAGGGAAATCGCAGTGAGTTTGGCCGCTGGCCGGGTGGCGCGGTGGGCGGCGCTGGCTTGGAGGAACACTGGCGAACGATGAGGTCAAGCGCGGCGGAGCTTGCCTTCGTTCTCGCCGACCGGTTCGCGGCCAGCGCTGTCAGTTTCCTTCCTTCCAGCGACGCACACCGAGCCACCCGCAGGGGTTTTGGCTGGCGGCTCAGCAGCGCCAGCAGCCTGTGGACTGGGGCTGCCGGCACTGCAAAACTTTAACGCTCGCGTGCCCGGGTTACGGCCGGCGCCCCGAGCGCTTCTGCGCGGAGACCACCGGAACGCCGTCCTCCGGGTCGACGGCGGAGGCGTTTCCGCTGGCGCTCGAGAAGGCCGAGCGCAGCACGTCGTTCGCGAAGAAATTCCTGCCGTCGATGGGCACCATCATGATTTGCAGCTTGTCGGAAAGGCGCTCGGCGATAATTTTCTGAATCAGCATGGGGTTCTGCTTCAGGACAGCGGCCTCGAACTTCATGCGCTCGGCATCAGCCGCAGCGGTCACGCGGATGCGATTGGCTTCGGCATCGGAAAGATTTCTCTGACGTTCGAGTTCGGCTTTGCTGTCGATGACCTTGGCTTGCGCGGCGGCTTCCGCGTTTTGCAGCGTGGCTTCCTTGCGGGCTTGCGCTTCGAGCTTACTCTGCTCGATTTGCTTCTGTTTCAGCGGCAATGTGTACCGCATGGAATCCGATTCGGCCTTGGCTTGCAGCACGCGCACCTGGGCTTGCGCTTCGGCTTGCTTCACGTCGCGAGACTTTTGCGCCTCGGCTTCCAGCTCCGCGATTTTCACTTGCTTCTGCTTGATCTCCGTCTCCGTGCCGAGGCGCTCGTTTTCCTGCTCCTTGAGCAGCAATCCTTCTAGTCCCTGGGCGTATTCTTCCGGCAGCTTCAAGTCGCGCAGCAGGACTTCGCGGACGAGGATGCCGTCGCTCGCGAGGCGCGTGGTGGATCGCCGTCGCCGCTCCCAAGCGCAACTCTTCCCGCTTAGTCGCGAAGATCTCGCGGGTGATGTAGTTGGGCGCCAGTTGCCGGTAAATGGTGGCAACCGTTGGCGCCACGACTTCGTCACCGATGGCGCGCGGCAGATTCGCGTGGATGTAGCTCAGACGCTGCGGGTCCAGGCGGTAGCGAACGCTCACGGCGAGGCCGATGTTCAAGCCTTCGCGGGCTTGCACGGTCAGCACTTCGCTCTGGGTCTTTGGGGTGTTGCTCGCGGCGGTGGTGTACACCTGCTCGCGCGTGTCGTATAGCTCGACGCTATCGACCAGCGGCGTGATGAGATGCACGCCCGGATATAAAGTACCGGGGCGCGCGCCCCAGAGCTGGCTGACGCGTACTCCGCCGAATCCATCGGGGACCACAGCGATGCTGAAGGCCACCAGGAGTGGCAGCACTCCTGCTAACGCCAGCCGCTGGGCGAGTCCCCAGCGGACCGGGCGTAAAGGGCGGGGAGTCTCCGGTGCTTGCGGCGCCGCTTGGCCCGATGCTTCGTCCCGGCGCCAGCCCAGGAGCCGCCGTAGTTGCGAGGAAAGGTAAACGTCATAGGCCACAAGCGCTCCGGAACTGCCGAAGAGCCCGATACCCAGGATGACCAGCAAGTATTTCAGGACCAGCATGTTTGTTCCTCTTTTCGATCCCGGGGCGCTGTGACGGAGTCGAGTCTTCCCGGTTTCCGCCGCTTACGCTGTGCCGGGCAATCCTTGGTGACGGCTCTCGTTTTTCGAGCGCGAGCATACCGAAACTCGAGCATCACTCTTCGTGGCGCCGCGGGTCGAAGGCGCGTATAAGCTGTGCGGTCCCCCGAGCCAACCCTGCTCTCACCGCCGGGACTGTCCGGACGGCGGCGGGGCGCATCAACTCCAGTGTGGCGCGCAGCATCAGCCAATACGCGGCGACAGCTGCCGCCCCGGCGAAAACCGTGGCCATAACCAACATCGCCAAATTCACCAGAACCCACATGTCGACTCCTAAGGCAGCGCTGCATGGCGCCGCGCAGTGTGTAGCGCACGGGGCGCGCCAGGACAAATTCACTGAAAATGAAGGGTTTAGAGGACGGGTTGCGGCGAAGCCTTGTGTGACGGCAAACACGGCGTGGCGGCCGAGACGCGCTGCACGGAGCGTCCGTTTGGTGCGAGCGGGAATCCGAGGTAGTGTAAGTAGTTTAGAATTGTCATAGCTGGAACCTAGGCTTGGCGCGACTCTCTTGATTGAGGCAGCCAAGCGTTCAACGAGGCGAGACGCAGAATGCCGACGAGTCCGGGACTACGCATTGGTCGGATCTTAGGAATACCGATCTACGTGCACGCGAGCTGGATGATTATTTTTGTGTTGATCACCATGTCGCTGGCGGTGCAGTTCACGCAGGAGCATCCGCGGTGGACCTCGGTGCAACACTGGTCGGTGGGGGTCGCCACCAGCTTGCTTTTCTTTGCTTCGGTCCTTTTCCACGAGTTGTCGCACAGCATGGTGGCGCGCATTTACAAGATTCGCGTCATCTCCATCACGCTGTTCGTATTTGGCGGCGTGGCACGCATTGGACGGGAACCCGCCAAAGCGATTCAGGAATTCAACATTGCCATTGCTGGCCCGCTGGCAAGTCTTTTTCTGGCATTCGGGTTTTACAGCCTTACGTTGTTTTTTCCATACGCGGAGATGACAGGCGCGCTCGCGGTCTGGCTGTGGCAAACGAATGCGGCGCTCGCGCTCTTTAACCTCTTGCCGGGATTTCCGCTGGACGGTGGCAGAATCTTCCGCGCGATCGTTTGGGGCGTGACCAAGGATTTCTCGCGCGCGACCAAAATCGCAGGCACCAGCGGCAAAATTGTGGCTTACGGAATGATTCTTTTCGGCGCCGGGTATGCCATCCGGGGGCAATGGACTTCCGGTTTGTGGCTCGCGTTTATCGGCTGGTTTTTGCTGAATGCCGCCCAGGAAAGCGTGGCGCAAGTGGCCATTCGCGAAACGCTGAGCGGATTGCGCGCCGCTGATGTGATGAGTCACGAAGTTCCCACGGTGCCGAGGGATCTTTCCCTGGAAGAATACGGGCAAGAAGTGGCGCGCACGGGGCGGCGGTGTCACTTGGTGGTCGTTGACGATCGCCTGATGGGCATGATCAACGTACACACGCTGAACTCCGTGCCGCGGGAGGAATGGGCGCACAACTCGGTGCAATCGGTGATGATCCCGCGTGAGAAGATTCTGTGGGCGCGGCCAGAAGAGCCGCTCTTAGGCCTACTGGAGCGCCTGGTGGCCGCGGATGTCAACCAAATGCCAGTGGTGAGTGGAGCGGAAAACGATGGCGCGCACATCATCGGCATGATTACGCGCGATTCCATCCTGCGCGTGATGCAGGCACGATCCGAGGTCGGCTCGCTCAACCCGACGCGTTAAGGAGCGTCACGTTTACGTCAGGCTGTCAGCGGTTGACCATGGCCATCGCGGCTTGCGGGTAGCGGCCGCCCGCGGCTGCGCCGTGCGGCGCAACCTCATCGATCCGCCGCAAATCTTCCGGCGTCAGCTTCACCTGCAGTGCTCCGGCATTTTCTTCCAGATATTTGCGACGCTTGGTGCCAGGAATGGGAATGAGGTCGCCGCGCTGAGCCAGCAGCCAGGCCAGGGCAAGCTGGCTCGGCGTGCATTTTTTCTCCCCGGCGATTTCTTCCACACGGCGCACCAACTCGAGATTTTTCTGGAAGTTTTCGCCTTGGAAGCGCGGGGAATTCCGACGGTAATCGTCGGGAGCGAAATCTTCAAAGCGCTTGATCTGCCCGGTCAGGAAGCCGCGCCCGAGGGGCGAGTACGCAACGAAGGCGATGCCCAGTTCGCGCGTCGTGCCGAGCACCTCGTCCTCGGGATCGCGGGTCCACAGGGAATACTCCGTCTGCAGCGCGGCGATGGGATGCATTTTATGTGCGCGGCGAATCGTTTGCGGCGAGGCTTCGGATAAACCCAGGTGGCGGACCTTGCCTGCGCGAACCAACTCGGCCATGGCGCCGACCGTTTCTTCAATGGGTACAGTGGGGTCGACGCGATGTTGATAGTAAAGGTCAATCACATCCACGCCCAGGCGCTTCAAACTCGCATCGCAGGCGGAACGCGCGTAGGCGGTGCTGCCATTGACGCCGCGCACCGCGGGATCCGTTTTGCTGCGCACGATTCCAAATTTCGTGGCCAGAAAAACCTTGTCGCGCATGCCGCGAATGGCCTTGCCGACCAGGAGTTCGTTGTCGCCGTACCCGTAAATATCCGCGGTATCCAAAAAAGTGGTGCCCAGTTCAATGGCCTGATGGATGGTGGCGATCGATTCGGCATCGTCGCGCGCGCCGTAGAATTCCGACATGCCCATGCAGCCCAAACCCAGGGCTGAAACTTGCGGGCCGTTTTCCCCTAACCGCCGCATTTCCATAATGCACTCCTTGCAACCTCTCAAGTTTGGATGAAGCCCGGGGGTAGGACGTTACGCTTGCGTCTCCTACGTGAACTAAACTAGCTCTCGAACACTGTGCATCTCGGGAGGTTATCTATACGCAAAACGGAACGCAGGTTTGTTAAAGCTTTGGCCGCGTTGTGCACCTTTGCCGGTCCGGCTCCGCCGCCATTGGCTCAGAGGCGCAGGCCCATGCCCGACCCGCCCGAACCCGCGGAGACTTAGAATCCGGCTCAGAGTGGCGCACAAGTCTCGCAGCAAAGTGCGGCAAGAAAGGAGCTGCTCCGGCAAAACGAAAAGGAATTTCGCGCCGGTGTCGAACGCTTATATCAGCTCACCAGCGATTTGCGGGAGGAAGTGCAAAAAACGATGACCACAAACGTGCTGTCCGTGCGCATGCACAAGAAAACCGAAGAAATCGAGAAACTCGCTAAGCAACTGAAGAGCAAAGCCCGCGGCTAGCTATCCGCTACATCTTGCGCATCTGTCGACCGGTAACATAAACTGGTGGCGTCGATTGCAAACCGCCCTGCCAGCCTGGCTTGAAGATCCCGCCTCACGCCGTCCGGTTGGCTGGGTCGCACGCGGGTAGCGCCGACTATCGAGCGGTAACTCGTGATCGGCGCGGCTTATCAAACTGTATCTGCGACGCGCAGCGACCTTCTTGCAGGGAGAGCATCGTGGCGACTCCGCTGGAAAACTGGGTTGAGGAAGCGGCCCGGCTCACCAAGCCCGACCAGGTGGTCTACTGCGATGGATCCGAGGAAGAAAACGAGCGAATTCTCGGGGAAATGCTTCGTGACCCCGATTCCAAAACACTCAACGAAGAAACG
>WNFF01003798.1_pt1 | contig 12345 bp, 9 predicted proteins | sample 5400441 | NCBI WGS metagenome assembly WNFF01 (sample SAMN13153345, study PRJNA577476) | soil metagenome | isolation source: 120 cm saprolite under Douglas fir tree site 2 hole 3 replicate 1 | place: USA:California | collected 2015-04-18
TGCGCCCTCGGACTGCAGCCCACCCAGTGTGTGGCGATCATGCTGCCGACCTGCCTGGAGTTCTTCCACACGTTCTTCGGCGCATTGCGCGCTGGGTTGGTGCCGGTGCCGCTGTGCCCGCCCGCAAACTGGATCCATCTTGAGGATCATCTGTGCCGGCAGGCCGGCATCCTCACGAATTGCCGGGCGCCGATACTCGTTACTTCCCCAGCGGCCAAGTTATTCGCGCGGCTGCTGCGTGCCCGCGCACCTACGCTCAGGCACATCGTTACGGCGGAGCAACTGCTGGCAACGCCGCCGGCGTACACGAGTGTACCCGTCAACGCGCAGAGTGTGGCGCTGTTGCAGTACACCTCCGGGAGCACGGCCAGCCCCAAGGGTGTGGTTCTGACGCACGCCAATCTGCTGGCGAACATTCGTGCATTCAGCACGGCCATCGACCTCAACGCGGCCGAGGTATGCGTGAGCTGGCTGCCGCTCTATCACGATATGGGCTTGATCGGCGCGTGGCTGGGATGCGCCTACAGCGGCGCCCGGCTGGTATTGATGTCGCCTCAGTATTTCCTGGCGCGTCCGCACCGATGGCTGTCGGCGATTCACCAATACCGCGGCACCGTCTCAGCGGCCCCCAACTTTGCCTTCGAATTCTGTGTACGCAAGATCCCGGAGCACGAGCTGCGCGGACTTGACCTGAGCTCCTGGCGCTGGGCCGGCAACGGCGCCGAGCCGGTCAGCGCGGAGACGGTACGGCGATTCACCCGGCGCTTTGCGGCTTGCGGATTTCGCGCCGCCTCGATGGTGCCGGTCTATGGGCTGGCGGAATGCGGGCTGGCGCTCACCGTTCCACCCCGCGGCCGGACGCCCCTGGTGGATCGGGTGCGGCGCGAGCCGTTGACTGAGCATGGCCGGGCCCTGCCTCTCGCGGCGGATGATCCGTCGGCCATGAGCTGCGTATCCTGCGGTGCGCCGCTCGCCGGCTATGAGCTCCGAATCGTGGACGGTCGGGATCATGAGATGCCGGAGCGAAACATTGGACATGTACAGTTTCGGGGCCCGTCCGCGACCTGCGGGTACCGGGACAATGAGCCGGCAACGCGCCAACTGCGGCACGGCGATTGGCTCGACAGCGGAGATCTGGGCTATGTGGCGCAGGGCGAGTTGTACCTGACCGGTCGCGCCAAGGATGTGATGATTTGCAATGGTCGCAAACTCTGTCCGTACGAGCTGGAGGAGTCGATCGGCAATCTCTCGGGTGTACGGCGGGGCTGCGTGACCGTTTTTGGAGCGGCGGTACGCGACCGGGCCAGCGACGGCGTGGTGGTGGTGGCCGAAACGCGCATCCGTGACGCCGCGCACCGCCAGCAGCTCACGGAGCAGGTTCGCGCGCTGTCGATGCGACTGCTCGGCATTTCGCCGTGCGCGATTCTCTGGGTTCCGCTGCATACGGTGCTCAAGAGTTCGAGCGGCAAACTGCGTCGCAGCGCCATGAAGGAGATGTACGAACGGGGCGCGCTGGCATCGACAGGCTCATCAATTCCCCGACAGTTCTTTCGCATCGCCGTCCAAACGCTCGTCGGGTCTATAAGGCGCACGCTCAATCGATACCGCAGTCATCAACGCGGGCCGCGATTCGAGTCGTGAGCGACGCGAGTGCTGTGGTCCGCAAAAATTTCGTCACGTATAGGCGGGCGCCAGGAAGTATTCGTGATGCAGCCCGCCAAGGATCGGATTGACACGGACGGCATACGATTCTCCGCGGCGATGGCGCGAATTTGGACGTGGGTGTTCAAGATTGGTGAGCGGCGGATCGGGAGCACCGGGACCCAGCGCCGTCCACTTCTGCGAAACCGCAGCGCGATTCTCCGCTTTCAAATAGTCGATCTGCGCGGCAGAGTGTCGGCCGAGCCAGTTGGCCATGCTCGCAATGAGCAGCGCTAAGAGGTGTGTCGGCTTCCAGAAGATGGTCTGATCCTACGATACCGCGTCAATGATTCGCAATTCGAGTTTTCGAACAGTACGGGCGGTGGCACGACCGAGCGCGTGCCGCAACTGAACGCTACGACGGCGGTTCCTTTGGAGGTACCCTCACCTGTGGAATGCCGATCCATAGACCGCTATGTTCATTGCGCCTTATTTCGGCGCATCCTTTATCAAGGTCTCTGTCACGATCAGGTTCAGTTCCCACGTTTTGCCCCAGTCTGCAGAGAAGGCTTGCTCAAAACGCGCTGATCTCGCAGTGATGTCTGAAATGGTAAATCGCACGATGGTGGGTTTACCGTAAATCGGTTCCTGCTCGTAGAACTCGGCGTGCCCGTCTTTGAACTCACCGACCGCGGGCGGACTCAGGACACCGCTTCCGCTACCGGTGATATTGAGCCTCCACTGGTGGGTGTCGGGATTGTAGAGGCGCAGCGTCAACAGTTCGATGTGACCCGCTGGGCCATCGGCCTCCACTTCCCCTAGATTGGCACGGCCATCCCAGACCTTGCGCACGGTGTCTGTACCGTCATATTCGACCCACGTTGTCGAACCGGTGAGCGGATGGACGAGGCGCTTCATATGCAATTTCCAAGCCCCAATATCCCAATCAAAATCGTGCTGCGCATCTCGTACGGTCGGTTGGTTCGTACCCGGCGCGTCGGTTTTTTGCTGAGCGCGTGCAAGTGACACGTGAAGGATCATCAACGCGCTGCACAGAAGAACCCACGTATGCTGTTGCCCGCTCGACCTACTGCCTTGAAATAGGTTGTCATTCACGCCCCCCTTCTTGCTACACCCCTGGATGCCCACGCCACCACCTACCCGTGCGGTGTGCGCCGCATCAGCGCACGGGTTTGCGGAATTTTAAGACAAATTGATCCGTATGACCGCGGATTGACTTGTCAAACACACCGGCCATGCGTGGGTCCGCGGGATTGGCCAGGAGCGTGCTCTCGCTATCAAGTTTGAACCCTGCGGCTTCCACTTCGCGAAGGACCACCGTCTTCTCAATGCGATGCAACGTATCGGTGACATCGGCGGGCGCGCCGGCTACCGCGGAATGATCCAGCACGACGTAAATTCCGCCGGGCTTTAGCGCAGCAAATACCGCCTTGTTGAAGGCCGTCATATCCACCGGCCCCATGAAGGGATCTTTCAAATCGTGGTAGTTCTGCGAAATCCAGAAGAGATCGAGCTTCTCTGGATACTTGATCCCCTCAAGTGCGTCCGCCACCGTGACTGACACATTCGGGTGCTTCATTGAGAATGTTTGAACCTCGGCGATCCCCTTGACGATATTGGGATACATCAACAAGGCGCCGGGTACCACGGCGTACACACGGCCCTTCGCGCCCACGACAGCGGAAAAGAGTCGCGTGAAATACCCCGATCCGGCGGCATAGTCGGCAACTTTATCACCAGGTTTGATGCCAGCGAACGCCAGCGTCTCGGCGGGTTTGCGATCGAGATCCCGCGCGGTGTCTGTCTTTGGCCGCGTGGCGTCACTAACCGCCGCGCTGATCGCCGCGGAGATAGATGAGACACCCATGTTCTCACCCAGCACCACGGACACTAAGAGTAGCGCGGCGACTGCAGCTACGGCTTTAGTATTTTTCATGACCGATCCTCCCCAGTCGAATCCGCCAACGCTCTACCGCTCATAAGCACCCCTACTAGGAATAGGCACCATGGTCTACACCCGTATTTCATGGATACGCGTCGTCTGTTGAAAGTTCTAACGCCATATGGTCTCGGACATGCCGCCATCAGTTCTCGCACCCAAACAAATTGTGATCCATTAATCCGGTTCACCGACTTCAAGGTACCAAGTCATACTGGCGTCTCAGAATTTTCCCGTGAACGCGACGAACAGCTGGCGACCGAAGATGTCGTAAATATCGTAAGTATTTGCCGCGCCGCCAGCTACGATCGGATTGAGTATGACGGGGGGGGCCTTATCGAGGACGTTATTGGCACCCGCTCGTATCTGCAATATCTTGTTGACGTTCCAGGTCGCCTGCAGGTCCAGGTAGCTGAAAGACGGGATCGTCGCGTTGAAGGCGTCGTACGTGCCCCATGTGGAGTAGTGCAGCGTCGGATCCGCGGTGTTGTTGTCTTCCGAAACCCTAGCGATATAGCGCCATGTCGCTGAGAACGAAGCCCTCCAGGGCGTCTCCCAGGTCGTACGGAAGATGTGGTGCCAGCGTGGATTTATTGTCTGGCAGGTGAAGCCGAAGAGCCCGGCGCAATCATACGTATGGGCTCCCGGGATCGGGGTCGAATCGTTGTGCTGCAAGTACGTGCCGTTCAAATTCCACACCAGGTCGCCAAAACCCGCCGGCAGGTCGAGCTTGTAGTTCAACTGCGCATCGATGCCGCTGACCAGCGCGGCGCCGGCGTTGATTTGGGTCTGCACGATATAGCCGCCGCCCGCGATCGAGATGCCGGTCAGGGAGCCGGTATTCGGGTTGCGCACGATCTGGCTGCAGTAGACGGGATTGCCGGTGGTCGCGCACGTGCTGACGATGACCGATGCCGGAATGGTGGTGACTTCACCCGTCAGCTTGATGTGATAGTAGTCAAGGCTGCCGGTCAAGTGCGGGATCTGGCTCGGCGCGAAGTTCAAGCCAATGGTGTAGGTCTCGGCTTGTTCGGGCTTCAAGAGCGGATTGCCACCCGTCAATTCCGAGAGTTGCCCGGCGGCACCCTGCGGCACACGATTGGTGGAGCCGCCGTTGCCGTACTGCGCAGCCGTCACCCCCGTGTTCTCGCATTGAGCCAGGCTATAGGTGGCCGGCGTCGTCCCTACCGGGGCGCACGGGTCGTTGCCGTACTGGAAACCGGCAACGCTCTGTGGGTTGTATAGCTCGATGACGGTCGGCGCACGGATTGCCTTGTCATAGGAGGCCCTGAACCGGTAATCCGCGATCGGCGCGTACTGCACTTCGAACTTGTAGGTGTTGGCGATGGTGGAAGGAGCACCGGCGTACGAATAGTCCGAGTGCCGGAAGCCGGTATCGAACAACAGATCCTTTGCAAATGGCTTGTCCTGCACGAGAGGCGCGCGCACCTCGGCGAACTCCTCGCCGACCGATACGCTATTGTCGATTGGCACCGCCGCCTGGCCGAATCCTGACAGCAAGCCGCTCTCTTCGGCGTAGTCCGGCTTGAAGTACTCGTGATCGTTCCGATGCTCTAAGCCGATGTTCACGCCCACCCCGTCCGTCGCCAAGGGCGAGGTGATGCCGTACTTGCCGAGGTGCCCGGTGATTTCCCCATGCAGCGTGCGCAACGTCGAGGCTCCCTGGCTGGTACCGGACAGGTATAGGTAATTGAGTGCCTTCTGCGTGACGCCGCCGTCTGCGAAGATGTTATACGGCACGCATGTACCGCCGCTGACGCACACCGGGTTGGCTGCGGTGCCCGTTACCTGCAGGGCATTGGCGATGCTCTGGAAATTCAAGTATTTGTCGTTAGAGTTGAAGAACGTCGTGTAGTAATACTGCCCATAGGCGTCATAGCTCCACGCATCCAAAAAATCACCCTTGGTACCGAACACCGCTCGGTAGTTCTCATGCTCGAAATCCGAAAAGCGTCCGCCGCCCTCGATGTTGCGCCGACCGATCTCAACGTTCGTACAGTTGGGCGACACTGCACTACCCGTGAAGGTGCATCCAGCATTGGGGGCACCGGTTGCGGCAGCAATCTGCGCCGGCGTACAAAGGATGGACTGTTCTTGGCCGCTCAATAGAGGATTGTTGCAATTGACGTTGTAATTGTTGGACACGGGGTCGAGCGGATCGAGGCTCCTGAACAAGGCCGCCGGTGCGATCTGCTGGTGGGTCTTGTCATCCATGAAAAAGAACTCGGAGTACGGTTGGAACGCGTCGCTGATCGCTTCGTGCGCCATCAACGCGGCGTTATACCGGTCGTCTTCGCGCGTCATATAGATATAGGGCTGGGAGTTGAACGCGGCCGGCGGCGTCGTCAATACCGAGCCTCTCGGCACCAAGTTCGTCCCGAAGACGCTGTACTGAGTGAGCGAGTTGGGGTTGAGTGTGCTCGTCGGACGCAAGAAATTCGAATTCGACGAACCGCCGCAAGTGATGCCGGTGACAAACCCGGTTTTCGGGTCGTTGGTCGGCTCTAACTGGCAGCCGCCGTAATCACGGTTGCTGCTCGGCACAGGATCGGCGTGCCGGTAGCTCAAGAAAGCCGTGATATTGCCTTTGCCCTCGTCAAAATTCTTGCCCATCAAGGCATCGAAGGTACGCTGGCGTCCGTCGGTCACCGAGCCGGTCGCAGGTACGGAGCCATTGAACTGTCTCACCAAGTTTTGTACGTACGTGTTGTTGTTGTCGTGCTGGTACTCGTCGTATTGCCCATCGATCTGCACGCCTTCGAAGTTCTTCTTCATGATGAAGTTGACGACGCCCGCGATGGCATCGGAGCCGTACGCTGCCGATGCGCCGCCAGTGACGACTTCGACGCGCTCGACCAGGCCCGTCGGAATTTGGTCGAGGTCGGGCGCGGGCGACGCGATTGCGGTATTGGGAGAACCCTGTCCGAGGCGGCGGCCGTCCACTAGCACCAGCGTGCGGTTCGGACCTAAGCCGCGCAAGTCCGCGGTGGCGACGCCGCCTGGCGTCGTGAGGCCCGGCGACCCATTGCCCAAGTCCTGGCCCAAGGCATTATTGAAGTTCTGCGGCAGCTGGGTGATGAGGTCGCTGATATCGGTTTTGCCGGTGACCTCTATAGACTTCGAATCCAGTGACACGATCGGACTCGTGCTCACTTCATTCGGCGCGGCGATACGGGAACCCGTGACGATGATCTCTTGCAGCGCGGGTTCGGCTTGGTCCGCCGTCTGCTTGGGCGCGGTCTGCGCCAGAGCGGTCGCCCCCCATCCGCTCGCTACGAATCCGAGGAGCAGTGCAACAACTTTTACCCAACGAGATATCGGTCTCTCACCCGCCCGCAGCACGTGATGCCTGTATGCGTCATACCCTTTGACCATGTTCGTTTCTCCCCAAAACGGTCCGCGGCTTGCCAACGCGTGATCCCTTGTCGTTCCCCGCTTCAGAATCCGTTGCGTATTTGCTACGAACAGGGCATCGTCACGAGGGACCAACTCTTTTAGATCACGATAATCACTGCGGCCTTTTTGGGAAGTGTTATGTGATGAGACGACTAAAAGCCATGACGAAACAGCCTGTAGTTGGGACAAACGCAAGCGCAATGTTGACAATCGAGCGGTGGATCGCATGCCGAGAGAGGCGCCGGAACGCACCATTCACTGCTGTTGTGTGCATCCCCATAATCGATATGCAAGGCGGGCTGAGCGAGAGGGTGACAGAGCGAATCCATTCAGGCGATGCGGATCCTTCGGTCACCGAGGCCCAACTATGGATATTGAAACGGGATCGACGCGATATACTGCGGTGATGCCTGTCTGGTCCAAAACGTTGCCTCCAATATTTCGTGCCTATGCATTCTCAATCGTGTTTTGGATGCCGTTGTCGGTGTTGGTTGCGTGGCAAACGTACTCTCTCGACCGCAGGGCTCATCTTGACGTCGAGCTCTCGAATTTCCTTTGGGTGTACGCGGCGCGATATCTCACGGTTGCGCTGCTGACCCCGGCGCTTTTCTATGTGGTCACGCGATGGCCGGTGTCCAGTCGGGATTTTCGCCGAGTGGGTGTGTATGTCCTCGGATACATCCCGTTTACTTGCGCGTTTGCATTGATCCGATGGGTGGTATTGCCTCCGTGGATGGAGGAAACCATGTCGTTTGGTCCACGAACTCTGCACACGCTCTTCGAACTCGCGTACAGCACCTTTGCGGACGTTCTGTTGCTATTTCTAGGCATCCTCGTCGCCGCACACGCCTACACCTATTTTGTGCGCGGCCAACAGCAGGAGATGGACCGACTGCGACTGCGACAAAGTCTCGCGCAAAGTGAGCTGCAAGCGCTGCGAGCGCAACTACAACCACATTTTTTGTTCAATACGCTGCAAGGTGTGTCAACGCTTATTGAAACCAATCCGCCGACTGCACAAGCAATGCTCCAAAAACTCGGGTCGCTGCTGCGAACCGTCTTGAAGCATGGCAGCAGTGATCTCATCAGCTTGAAAGAGGAACTCGCGTTTGTCCGTGCCTACCTTGACCTAGAACTTATGCGGCTCGGGACTCGGCTGGCCGTGCGATGGCGAATCGCGCCAGACGCCGAAGCCGCCCTCATTCCCCAGTTGTTGCTGCAACCCTTGGTCGAAAATGCGATTGCGCACGGCATTGCACCCGCTCGAGAGGGGGGATGGATTGCGATCGAAGCGCACATTCGCGACGATGTGCTACTGGTGGAGATTCGCAACAGTGTTGCCGCCACCTCACAGCCTGGTCTTCAAGTGGGGCTCGTGAATGTGAAGGCTCGGCTCAAGCATCTATACGCGGATGACGCTCATTTTGAGTTCCTCGTGCAAGGCGAGACCAAGGTAGCCGTTGCTCGACTAGAGGTCCCGGCCTTGGCTAGTTCGATATCCGATTCTGGCGTCGAGTCGAGTCCCCGTGATGCGTGCATTGGTAATCGATGACGAGCCGCTCGTGCGCACGGCGCTGGCGAAACTGCTGGCTCGTCGATCGGACATTGATGAGTTCGAAGTAGTTGAAGATGCTATCCAGGCACTCGCGCACCTAGGTAAGCGACCGTTCGATGTTCTCTTGGTCGACATCCACATGCCGGAGATGTCCGGATTGCAACTGATCGAACACCTGAGCAAGCAAAGCGGGCCAATGCCGTCCGTCATCTTTATCACGGCCTATCACGAGCACGCCGTGGAGGCATTTGAAAAACGGGCGGTCGACTACGTATTAAAGCCTTTCGTTCCGGCTCGTGTCCATGATGCGTTGGACGTGGCCGTTCGGCGCTCGGGCCAGGAGCGAGCGGAGCGGCTCTTGGGCATGTTGAAGGACTTGAAGTTGCGTCCGGATCGCTCGAGTCGGATCGCCATCAAGGACAAGGGGCGGGTGGTGTTTGTCGACGTGACGGAGATCACCAGTGTCGAGGCCAATGGCAATTACGTGTTACTGCAACAGAAGGCGGGATCCTATTTGCTGCGCGAGACGATTGGGGAGATCGCAAAGAAGCTGAAGCCCCATGGATTCATTCAAATTCATCGCTCGGTACTCGTGAATAGTCAATTCGTTGAGAGCATACAGCCCGGGGTTGGCAGCGAATATGTCCTGCGTACCAAGACCGGGAAGGAATATCACGTCACCCGCACATTTCGGGAAAATCTTCGGGATATTGCAGAATTCTGGATCGGCTCAGAGGCGTTTCACAGCGAGTAGGGCCTGGGACGAATCCACGCAATCGCGCGGCGACCGCTCCAGCGGTTCCATTGGCGGATCGCAATCGGTCGATGGGAATTGTCGAGCCACGCGACAACTCGCCCCAGGTATACGATCTTCCGTCACCAGCGATACGCGCTCTGTCCCAGAATGCACCCGAATCGCTCGCCTCGTCGATAGCATGGCGACGCATGAAGCTTGTCGATCGCGTGGCGCAATCGCGCGCCCCTTTTTCGGTCCAGAATTGTGGGACCGCAAGGGTCGATGTTCTCAATAACACCGCAGACTGTGCGGAAGAGGTCGCCCGTTGTCCGTTGCGATTCGTACTCTCAGATGATTTGACTCGCCTTTGCACGGCGCTGGCCTATTCGAAGGGGTCCCGCTCATTGGATGCGCTGACCTGTTGCGCGTGCCCGCGTCCCCTTTGTGGCTCGAGTGGTGCGCTCTACTGTCGGAGAGTGCGGTGCGAACTCGTACCGTCACATGGACAGTCGATCCAATCGCTCCTCTGTGGTCGGCAATTATTCGGCGTGCGTACCGACCAGGTCTGCTCGACGTGTCGATCGGCCATGGCAGCAAGCATACCTAAGCTTCTTGGCCGACGTTACGGTCGCGCCAGATCGTTAAATTCGCGTCGAGGCGCATCCCAACCGCCAGTCGCTTGAGTCTTTTCAAGTCCAGCGCACCAAGATCAAGATCCGAGGGCGGAGTCGACATACGACTTCGTGGTGAACCCGACAGGTACAGCCAATGAAGCAGTGCCGCCTCCGGTGTCGCGCGCCGATAGTCGACTCCGGCGATTAGACGGTCATTCTCCGCTCCCGTTTCGAGTACGCGCTCAGGCACGCCGCGGAATACAAAAGTGCCTGCTCCGGTCTCAACTGTTCCGAGTGACGGCGTCGTATATCGTGAGGACAGGGGAACGACAGCCGTCACCCACCCTGTGTAGTTGTTCCACACGCCTGAATCACCGAGCACCGTTTGCAGAGAGATCACTGCTCCCGGCCGCAGCCAAACAGCCGCCTCGCAAAGCTGGGCCGGTGGCGCGATCAACCGATTGAGGAACAGTCCTCGCACGACGCGCTGCAGACGGTTGGCGGCCACTGCCTCCTGGATCCAGCGCTCAACGCTAGGCTTGGAGATGTCTTGGCGCACAATCTTTGCCACCTGGATGATCGACGCAGTATCGAGCACGCGCAGTGCGCTCGGCTCCGCGAGCACCAGTTCCAGGCGGGTTGACCAGTGAAGAGCTTTCATGAGTCCGTATCGCTAGCGGTTTTTGTCAGGCACCGCTCGAGCGTCTCCAGGAGTCGTACCTTCATCGCAAGATATTCGTCCTCGTCGATGTGTGCGTGAATTTCCGCCGGCAAAGTCGGCAGCACCTCATCCCGGAAAAGCGCCCAGCTCATCAAATCCAGCTTGTCGGCGACACGCTTCATCAGCGTCACCGCGCCACCCAGATTCTCAACCGCCCCAGCGCTCGGGACTACCCCGCGCGCCAGCAGTAGCTCCAAGTCGTAGATGTCGCGTGGAGCGGTCCGCCGATCGTCGATCAGTGCTGCAAGCTTGTTGTCTGCCAGCGCCTGCTCGTCGTAGACGCTCACATAGACACGCGGCAATGTCCGGTCCGCAATCTGAACAGGAATCTTGAGCACATGGTTTGGGTCGGGCGTCTGTCGCCGTGATACCTCGACCGCGAGATGCAGATTCTCCCCAGTACTCGTTCGACCGGAGATCTTCCAACGTGCGACCGTATCAGTCTGCTTGGATTCGGAGATAGAGGTGTCGATCAGCCCGCTTCCGTGAATAGCGCGATCGATCGCCGTCCGCACGGTATTTTGAAGACTCGCCAACGAGCGATGCGGGTCGTGATCGAAATCCAGGTCCTGGGTAAAACGTGCGCTTTCGGTAAGAACCCGCATGGCCGCGCCGCCCTTCAAGACGAGGCTCGAGCTTGTAGAGCCGCGATACAGGAATGTCAACAGTCGGAGCTGAAATGCATCGCGAGCTTGGGAGAGAGTGGCCATTCGAATCTATCTAAGGTTAATACCATCATTATCTGATGTTAATAACCTTAATTCAATAGCCATTTTTTTGTGGTTCTAAAGGCAAATTCCTTGATCGCAACCATCTGTTTTTATTAGTTTTTATAAGCCACTACGCTCGGGACGTAGGGAGTCGCAGGTTCAAATCCTGTCACCCCGACCATTGATTTCATTATGTTTTTTCCGACTGATACCTTGCTGGGTGTGAGTTTCAACTGCCGCTGGGTGTGAATTGGGTGTCTGAATTGCGGTAGCACGTTGATGCTAACGACGACCTGGAGGAACCATGGACGCTGATTCCCAGTTGGTGCGGGGACAGTCGTCTGCTCGTATCTCATCTGTCCGGCCATTCACCTAAGACAGACCAGCGATCGTCGACGAACGTCAGGGCCGAGCATGGCTGCCAGAAGAAGATCAAACGCTCCGCGAAACTTACATTGCTGGAATGTCAATTTCTGACCTTGCCCGACGGCCACGACCCCCGTGGCACGTGCTTTCAGACAAAGTCTCTTCCTGATCCCTGTATGTGCCGCTACCGGATCACGAGCGCCGGGCGACTGATCGACTCTGCTGGCAATGATCTAGAGCCGGACGGGTACATCACGTTTTATACAGTCGATCGGGATGATGGCGACATCGAGGCGCCGGGAAGAATTCCGGGGCTGCGCGAGTATCGCGCTCGATTTCTGTCCGGACAGCGACGGCAGTGGCGGCGAGAGTTACCGATCAAGTACCCGGCTTCGAGCCTGACGAGTCGGGGACGCCAGTCGCGGATGGCGTCCAACCGACCCAGGCGGCGTCGCTCAGTAGTCGATGCGCTCGTCCGAACGAACGATGGCGATGCCGCTCGTCGCGACACTGCCAATTGTGGCGAGGCCCTTCAGAGTGAATTTACCGTCCTCGTCCACGTCGAAAATCGACACATGCGATAGGGTTCCGTCACCGTCAACTACGGCCGCCAAACCGGACCGGT
>WNFF01007078.1_pt1 | contig 12342 bp, 10 predicted proteins | sample 5400441 | NCBI WGS metagenome assembly WNFF01 (sample SAMN13153345, study PRJNA577476) | soil metagenome | isolation source: 120 cm saprolite under Douglas fir tree site 2 hole 3 replicate 1 | place: USA:California | collected 2015-04-18
AATGCCGAAGGCAAGGATTTGCGGGTAAGCAATGGGGCGATTGAATGGACGGCCAAAGACTGGCGCGACAGATTCACTGTCAGTGGAATACCGAGCTCGCTCGAACTGGTCACCCTAAAGAAAAGCGAAACGTTGAATTTCCCGTTCGTGCTGCAGAGGAGTGGCGGTGGTAATACGGCCGGAGCATCACATTAAGTCTTCACGTTTTTTAGTTGCGGAACATGACTGGTCTTGGCCCCATTTTCCCGGATACCCAGCGTGTAGGGCGAAAAGCGCGATATGCCGGATCAGCAAATCACTGCAGCATTTCAGCCGATTGACGGTGAAAAGAGGTGCCGCCCGGTAAACGGTGTCGGCGATAATCGGGGATTGCGCCATCATGGCAGGTGTTGGCCTTCGGCGGAAGGCGCTGGGCTTTTCCGCCCTACGCGCTCGCGCATCGTATTCATCGTGCGAAACATCACGCGCGAATCGATCGAGGCGCTGTTTGCGGCCGTGGGCGCGCTCGGCGCCGGCAGCAATAATAACCAGGTGTAAGAACAGCAAGTGGTGCTAGAATAGGTTCTTCACAAAAACGATCAGCAGGCGTAGGGTGCGTTCTACGCACCAAACATTACTGCTCTCATTCCCCATATCGCCTATGACTCTTTATCACCTCATCAGATATATCGGCACGTTGGTAGTCAGGCATTTGTCGCTGTAATCTGTCCATTCGTCGTTTATCGCTTCTCGTATTCGCTTTTATATTGAGGTGCGTGAAACGCACCAGACTGTGTGAAAACTCTAAAAATTTTTTTCATGTCTGGAAAATTTCCCACTCTATATCAAGATACCGTGGAAATATTGCGCAATTGCCCCACCAGAGTACCAATATTTAGATTTTCTTGCACAGGTACTCCCACCGAAAAATTTAAGTTCGAGTTTTCACACAGCCTGGCACCCTACGCCTGCTGACCCATTTTCACCAATTCCCCCGGGTTACGGCGCTTTGCGCCTAACCCAGGCTACGCGTACTAGCGCCGGGGTTCCAGAAAGGAGACGTATATACGGTATAACCCAATCCGTTAGATCCCCGCATACCACTCGTAGCCGTTATCCTCCCAGTATCCGCCGCGTCCGCCGCGAATGTGCGCGAAGCTGTCCACCAGCTCGATCCGCATGATGTATTTCGCCATCTTGTAGCCGAGGATCGATGCTCTCGTAATATTTATTTTCGGCGCCCTCCATCGGGTCGGCGCAAAAGAACATGACATAGCGCGCCTGCGGCAGGGGACCGACGCGGTCCAACAGCGCGGCGAGCGGCACGCCCTTCCATTTACCGATGCAACTCCATCCTTCAACGCAATCATGCCGCGTGATCTGCGTACGCGACGGCAGTGCGCGCAGTTCGGCCAGCGACAAACGCGCCGGGCGCGCGACCAGGCCGCCCACCTCCAGCCGCCAATCGACGAAGTGGTTCGCGGCCAACGCCTGGTATTTCGCGTCGTTCGGGTAATCCGTGCCGTTACTTTTGAAATTGGGCGACAGGTCGGCTTCGGTATACTCGCGCGCCATCGACTGGGCGCGGGTGACGGCGCTCTGGGCGCGTTTGTTGACCACCTCGGCGCTCCCGAGTATGCGCGGGAACCAATGGCTTTCCGACAGCCTGTCGCAGCCGCCGAGCAGCAGCGCGCCCAGGCTGCTCGCTACCCGCGCCAGGAACCCGCGGCGATTAAGATTTCCGGTTTCACTCATGCGGTTCTCCAGGTTGATCGACGGTATACCATCCAGTGATCATGGAGCGGAGATTATTCCATACGCCCGAGACCAGGACCATAAAGACGTGGATTAACACGAAGGCGAGAAAGGCGAAGGCGCAAATGAAGTGGATCGTGCGCGCCGACTGCCTGCCGCCGAAGACGTCGAGAAGCAGGGGGAAGCCCGCATCGAGCCGCGGAGACATGGTCAGCCCGGTAAGGATGATGAGCGGACCCAGCGCGAACACGACGATGAAATAGGAAATCTTTTGCAAAACATTGTAGCGCTTCGCCGCCTCGCCCTTAGGAAAGCGGAACCGCATATGATCCCACACTGAACGGCCAAAATGCCGGAGATCTTCCCGGGAAGGAATCAAATCGCGCAAAAGATGACCGCTGGCAAGCGCGGACAGAGCGTAAATCAAGCCGTTGATGACGAACAACCACGCGAAGAAGAAGTGCCAGCGGCGGCCCATCGCCAGCCCTTGCTGGCTCGGAATCGTCGCCCAGGCAGGGAAGCCGCGCGCCGCCAAGTCGCCGCTGCCGTCGCGCGACAGGCCGAGCACTCCGGTCGTGCCGAACTCGTGGCCAAAGAGGGTGGTGACGCCGATCCCCTCGCCGGTCGCGGTCTGCTTTGCGCCCAGGCTGAGAATCGGATGTTCAAAGATCGACCGCTCGCCCCAATAGAGCGCAGGATGGGCATTGAAGATCTGCAGACCGCTCATCAACAGGATCGTCATGCACACTACGTTGATCCAGTGGCTCACGCGCACCAGCCTGGTGTGGCGATAACTCCAGCGGTGCGGCTCGGCCGCCGGCACTTCCGGTATCTCGGTAGGCGTTGTCATCGACGACATTTTTTCTCCCACGCGGCTGCCGCGCATCGGCCCTTGGACCGGCAGGCCGCGCCCATCCCAAGGTCGTTTCCGCCTGGTAGGCGGAAGGGGCACAGCCGGCCGCATGGTAGCGCCAGGGGCGAAGCGGATCAAGCGGAATCCTTCCTCCCGCTGCGCGGGTGCGCCGGGCGAATCCCGGCTTTCGCGCTGCAAGACAGGGTGCTTGTGCGGGGTCGAAATCTCAGGTTATGATCCCCGCGGAATCGCCCGCACAACACGAGAAAAAAATCATGCTGCGGCTCGCGCCGGCTCATAAGAATAAAATTCGCAACCGAGCGCGCAGGGTTGCGCGCCTCGTAGGCAGCGTTACCATGGCGGTGCTCGTATTTGCGCCCATGGCGGCCCGGGCACAGCCCGCCGATCGGTATCCCAGCCGGCCGGTAAAGATCATCGTGCCCTATGCGCCGGGCGGCGCCACCGACATCATCGCCCGCATCGTCGCATCCAAGCTGAACGAATCGCTCGGACAAAGTTTCATCCACCGTTGACGCCCGCCGGCGGACAACAAACCGACCCCCGGTCGCGCATCGTATTCATTGTGCGAAACATCCCGCGCGAATCGATCGAGGCGCTGTTCGGGCCGTGGGCGCGCTCGGCGCCGGCACACCCGGCAGTTGAAAAAACGCCGCTTTGAGCGCGCCGTGCTGTGTAGCCCATAGACCTCGTAGGGTGCAATAGCGCAGCGTATTGCACCGCATGTAGAATCCTTAGCCTGCAATTAAGGCTTAGGGCATGCCGGATTACCGCCGTTACCGTATCGCTGGCAGATGTTATTTTTTTACCGTCAATCTACTGGCGCGTTGACCTAACGATCTCTTGGCCCGTCATACGATGCGTTGCGTGGAGTATTTATCCTGCGAATTGGGGGAATGGATGTCGTGGGCAGTGAACATTCGGTGCAATACGCTGCGCTATTGCACCCTACGCGGACTAAACCATGCTTCCGGGGATTGATATGCACATCGTCCCAGATGCGCGGCGAACCGCGCGTACCGCCATACGCAAAAGCGCGATATACCGGATCAGCCATTCACGGCGGCGTTCCAGCAGATTGACGGTGAAAAGAGGTGCCGCCCGGTAAACGGTGTCGGCGATAATCGGGCATCGCGCCATGACGGCATGCGTTGGTCTTCGGCGGAAGGCGCTGCGCTTTTCCGCCCTACGCGCTACTGCTGGTGGAATGACCCTACCCGCCAAAGCTTCATTCCATATCGCGAGAATAATTATGAGGAACAGATAGGGTAAAAATTCCCATCTTAAGAACCCGGCCTGTCCCTTGCGTAGATATTCGTTCAAATTAGGACACTACCAGCCCACCGACGGCACCGTCCATCCCCGGATTCCGCTCCGCTCCATCCGGGCTACAAAATTGAGTCGCCACGGAGTCTACGCTTAAGGTGGTGCCATGACTGTCTGACGTTCACGTACCGCGCCGGCGCCGATCACCCCACTTGGTAATCGGCGCCGGTGTCTTTTGTGACGCTGGAGTTACGCGATGCCCCAAGGTCCGAGACCTGCGACAAATAATATAACGACATGAATATGTACTATACTTTCTTTGGTCAGGGTTGCTATGCCCTCACGGAAAAGATGTACCGCTTCTTATTTAAGCGAGGACCGACCCATCAGTGGAAATGTCCGTGGCTCGGAAAGGCTTCAAATCATGAGCGACTATGTAGGAGGCCGAGCAACATACGAGTGCTAACAACGCGTCCAACCGGACCTGGGGGACGCTGTGCGCTCCCTCGGCCGGTTAGCGTGCTGCCTTGGAGGAAAGATGAGATTGCAGACGGTTCCCATCCTGCTATTCGCCTTTACAGCTTGTTCCTGCCATGCGCAGACCGAAGCGGAACAAGCAAGGTTGCCGTATGCGACTGTCCATAAAGTGGTAAAAGTCGTAATGGATCTCCAAGGAATCCAAGGCGCACAAGAGCCTCGCTTTGTCATGTCGAGCGATCTCCCGGGCGTAAAGCCGGAAGACATCAAGCTCTACATAGATTCGAGAACCGGCAAGATACCTCTCGCGCTCAACTCCGACGGAACCTTCTCTCTTCCATTACGAGAGGACTTACTGAAAGAGAATCCGTTTATCGTTGCCAACCAGCCCAAGGGAAGCATGTCGCTCAAAGCCGACGTGTCGTTCAGAGGTAGGCTCGACCCAGAGGATCAAGCGCTCGTTGAGCAACGTAAAGCCCGGTACGCCTCCCTTTTTTTTGCAGGAACTATCTCGAAGGCGAAAGAACTCTTCTGGTGTGAGTTCATACCTGACCTGCCAACGAATGCGCCCGCGGTAATCCACAGTAAGCAGGGAGACATCAAGGTCAGCCCGGATCAGGACGGCGTCACTCGAATCCGGTACGACGCCAAGCTCGCGGGAGAGAATCCATGGGTCACCTTTCCGTCGCGTGGCAAATGGATAACGCGAATCGAGATGGAGCTTCCCTAGATAAACACCTATCACGTCGTTTTCAGCCACGGATGGACTTTTTCAATAAGATTCTAAATCCCCGCCCGGTTCTTTTCTTTCACCGCCCGGTTTACCACGTTCACCGGCCACTCGCCGGAAAGGACGCGGCGAACTTCGTTGGGCGCCCCCGCCTGGAGGCCTACCATGGCCTGCTCGCTGTACCAGGCGACGTGGGGATTGATGATGACATTCTCGCGCCCCCGCAGAGGGTGAGGATCGGGAAGCGGCTCCGGGTCCGGCGTGTCAAGGGCGCAGCCGGCGATCTTGTTGGCGTCGAGCGCGCGGACCAGCGCATCGGTATCGATGATGGGGCCGCGGGAGCAATTGATGAGAAAGGCGGTCGGCTTCATGCGCGAGAAAACGTCGTCGTTGATCATCTTCCGCGTCTGCGGCGTGAGCGGCGGATGGAGCGAAACGAAGTCCGACGCCGGCAGCATTTCGTGGAATTCCATTTTCTTGCCGGGGACGTCGAATTGCCCTTGCTGGACATTGGGATCGGAAAACAGAACGCGCATGCCAAAGGCTGCCGCCCGCACTGCCACCTGCCGGGCGATGTTGCCGAAGCCGACCAGCCCGAGCGTGCGGCCTACCAGCCGGAAAATCGGCTTTCCGGGCGGGACCTCCCAGCGTGCGGCCCGGACGAGCCGATCGTAGAAAGCGACTTTGCGTGCGCAGGCGAGCAAAAACGCCATGGTATGCTCGGCCACCTCCTCAATGCAGTAGGTGGGGTTGTTGGTGACGATGATGCCGGCGCGGGTGGCCGCGTCGAGATCGATCGTGTCGACGCCGATGCCGTAGCGGGCGATAATCTTGCACTTGGGCATGCGCGCGATCACTTCCGCCGTGATCGGCCCGACGTAGGTATTGAGCAACGCGTCGCAATCCTCCGCCTCGGGCAGAAACTCCTCGGGCTTCTTGGTCTTGAGCGCTACCAGGTCGGCCAGACCCGCAAGTGTTTTTTTCTCGACGTCTAAAGATTCCCAGACGTAATCAGTGATAACTACTTTCGCCTTTCCGGCCATCTGACCCCCCTTATACTAGAACTTATTAGAAGTGACGCAAGTATACCTGACTATACTTATTTGGCATCCCACCCAAATCAAAACGCACTCCGGGCAAACGCGGCGGTAAAGTCCTGCCAGTGTCGTGTCCCATTAATTCGCAGATAATTCAAGCGCACCGCAATCCGACACAGGGCTCCCTCATCCCCGTCCCTTCTCCCGAAGGGCATAGGTATCTACACATCTCGAATAGATCGTCATTCCCGCGCAAGCGGGAATGACAATTGGGTGTTGCGGTGCGATTGAGCGGTTCCTACAGAATCATTGGGTTGATGAATTGTGTAGATACCTATGCCCGAAGGGAGAAGGGGGTTTGAACCCCTCTCCCTCACCCGGCCCTTCGGGCCACCCTCTCCCGGTGGGAGAGGGAAAGTCGGTGCGGCCTCCGGCCGCAAGTTCATGGGTAGGGGTTGGGGTGAGGGAAATCCTTTGTAACGTATTAACGGGACACGACACTAGCTTGACGCAGCATAGATCTCCGGGTTCACGCAGTTGGGCGGCGGTCGGCCGTCCAGCAGCGCCAGGATGTTGTCCACCACCACGTGGGCCATGGCTTCGCGGAGTTCCGTAACCGCGCTCCCCAGGTGGGGCGTGAGGACGACATTGGGCATAGTCAGGAGCGCCGGCTCGGTCCGGGGTTCGTGCTCGAACACGTCGAGCCCGGCGCCGGCGATGCGCCGATCGGCCAGCGCGCGGGCGAGCGCTTGCTCGTCTACCACCGCTCCGCGCCCGGTGTTGATGAGGAACGCCGTCGGCTTCATGAGGCTGAGCTCGCGCGCGCCGATTAAATGGCGGGTATCCGGCTTCAGCGGCGCGTGGACCGATACGAAGTCGGACTCGGCGAGGAGTTGCTCGAACGGTACGTAGGTAAGGCCCAGTTCCCGCTCGTCGCGTTCAGGCATGCGTCGCGGACCCCAGTAGAGGACCCGCATGGCAAAGCCGTGCGCGCGCCGTGCAGTCGCGCGGCCGATGCGTCCGCCGCCACCGATGAGCCCCAGAACCTTCCCCGACACGCCGGCGCCTGCGAGATAGGACGACTGCGAGCCGGGGAAAATCCCGGCGCGCACCAGGTGGTCGCCTTCCACCACGCGCCGCGCGACCGCGAGGAGCAGCGCGAACGTCATATCGGCCGTCGCCTCGGTCACCATCGGCGGGATCACCGTAACCGGGATGTGCCGTGCGGTTGCCGCGGCCACGTCGATGTCGGACGGCGTGATTTTCATGGAGGCAACGGCGCGCAGGCCGGGGTTGGCCGCAATCACGTCGGCATCCACCCGGTCATGCAATAGACAGAACAGGATGTCGTGCTCTCGCACGGCGGCGCAGAGCGCGTCTTTGTCGATAATGAAGAGCGGATCCGGGTTGAAGTTCACCTCGGCAACCGCGCGCAGCCGCTCGATAGCGCTAGCGGCCACCGGCTGCGTGATGAACACCCGCGGGCGCATCAGCGGATCCAGCGCACCACACCCGCGACACCGTCCACGGCAACCTGTACGCCATCGGGGATGTGCTGCGTGGCATCGAGCACGCCCAGCACCATGGGGATGCCACGCTCGCGCGCGAGCGCGGCGAGGTGCGAGGTGCTGCCGCCGAGCTCCGCCACCACGCCCGCCACGCGTGGCAGCACCTGGCTCAGCGCCGGACCCGCCACCCGCGTCACCAGGACGTCGCCCGGCCCCACGCGCGTAAGCTCGCACTCGCAGTTGACCACACACGCGCGCCCGGTGCCCCAGCCGACGCCTGCCGGGTGCCCGTTCAGCCGCGGATGGCGCAGCCAGATCTCGTCAGGCACCTGCGCCGGCTGCATGTGCAGCGGGCGCGCCTGGAGCAGCTTGAATCCGGTATCGTCTAACGCCCATTCGATTTCCACCGGCATGCCCATGATATCTTCCACCTTGCGCAGCAGCCGCCCAAGCTCGACCGCCTGCGTCGCGTTGAGGCACGGCGCGGTTACGAGCTCGCGCGGAACCGCTTGCGCGGTCGGCTCCTGGCGGTGGACACAGCCGACGCTGTGGTCCTTACGGCCGGCTGCGACGTGGAGCAGCGCCCCATCGCGGCTTAATTCAAAGCGGTCAGGCGTGACCTCACCTTGGGCGATGGCGGAACCCAATCCCCAGGTCGCGCTCACGCGCATGCCGCCGTCCGCCGTCTGGCTCAGCCCGCCACCCGATGCGCGCGCGGCCACCAGCGGCTGGACCAGCAGGGCCATCGCCGTTTCCGCCGGATTTACATCATGGGTCGCCATGTAACGCAACGCGCGCGTCGACCACAGCGCCGCCCAGCAGGAGCGTACGGCGGTGACGAATTCGACCTCGCTTTCCAGACCGAGGAAACTCTCGAACTGGCCCGCGAAACTGGATCCATAACGATCCTCGACCAGCGCAGAGGAGCGCACCACGCTGAGCGCAGCGGGCGCTGGTACCCGCGTCCGCCACGCAGCAACCAGAGGATCAAGAACCGCCGGCACGATGGGCTGGTCCAGGAGGCCGAGCCTCATCGCGAGCGCGCAACGGCGCGCTTGTGGGCGATCGTCCGTCGCGAATGCTTCGCGCGCGGACGCTTCCAGACCCAAGGCGGTAACCTGAATCCGGTAGGCCTGCGCATCCAGGCAGAAGCCATCGGGAATAGGCAGACCGGCGCGGCCTAAGATCGCGAGGTTCGCGGCCTTAGGTCCGAAACGACCGGCGTCGGTTGCCTCGGGGGCGGAGAGAGGGATCACGAGTTGTTCCATCGGTGTCCTTGAGGCAGCATCGGAAGCAATCACCATACGCAACCCACGGCGGCAACAAACTCATGGTCAGGATCGTCGCAGGCTATCAACGCCCGCGCCGGCGATGCTGAGTTTCCTGCAGTAACAGGGTCACCCTCATCCCACATGACTACCGTAGCCTGGCATAGGATCGACGGCGGTGATCTGCTCGACCGGGAAGCTGGAGATGATCTCGATCCGGTCCGGGTGGACGATCAGCATCTCCTCGATGCGCACACCCCATTGGAAGCGCTTACCGTGCTGGGTCTCCAGCGCAAACACCATCCCGGCTTTGATCTCGATCGGGTGGTCCAGCGACCAGATACGCGAGATCACCGGCTGGTCGTACTGCGCAAGACCAAGCCCGTGGCCCCATAGGTTGGCCGCGGCCTGATCCTCCTCTTGGTATCCCCATGCCTCCTTGGCCGACGGCCATTTCGACGCGATGTCGCGGGTGGTGGCGCCGACCTTCACCGCTTTAATGGAATCGTAAAGCCACTTGAGCGCGGTCGCGTAAATATCCTTCTGCTCCTGCGTTGGCTCCTTGCCGACACAGTAAGTGCGGTAGTAGCAGGACTTGTAGCCGTTCCACGTCAACGCCGCGAGGTCCATGAACACGATATCGCCCGGCTTGATGATGCGATCGGAGAAGTTGCGCCAGTTCGGCCAGGTATTGGGTCCCGAGGAAACGATAACGTCCTCCACGTCCTCCATGCCCGGAATCGAGTAGAGGAACTGCATGATGTGGGCGGTCACCTGGTTCTCGGTAAGACCGGGCTTTAGGAACTTCATGGTCTCCCAGTGCGCGGCGTCGCCGATGGCGCCGACCATGCGCATGCATTCCTGCTCGTCGACGTTCTTAATGGCGCGCGCCTCCATCATGGGCGTCATGCCGTCGGTCCAATCGATTTTCGCATCCTTGAACGCCTGGATCATGTTGATATCGATGAAATCGACGCCCAGTTTCGCCCCGGCAACATTCCCCTTCTTCATTTCCTGAACGATGGCATTGGTGAACTTCTTGACCTGCTGCGCCGAGGCGGCTCCCGCCGCGCCCTTGATCCACGCGTAGGACCAACGGACATTCTCCTTCGGTATCCATGGCGAATGACGCTCGATCTGAAAGCCGATGTCGCCTTGCTCGAATAGAACCGGCGGATCGTCGCCACACAGCATCGCGTAGCGGAGTCCGGGTTTCAGCCGGTTCCAGCCCGGGGTGAGAGTACTGGTCACGTAGGCGCCCGCTCCAGCCGGTACTTCCGCAGCCGGTCCCAGTTGATGCGCTGCTGCCAATCCAACCCCACCATACCAAAGTTTGCCATGTCCGTCTCCAGTTAGAGGTAAACGATTAGACTAACTAATGTGAATGATAATTTAAACTGACGTCAATCATAGCGATGCGTAACCCTATACCACAAATATCATTTCAGCATTTTAGCCATAACAAATGGGTATGGATAAAAAATGGTACGGCGACGCGTTCAACCAGCCTCCTTGTACAGCGCAATGCCATTTAGGGACAGGGGCAGTATTTTTCAGTCCAAAAATGCGCGCCTGAAGCGAGACAGGGGCCCATTTTGTATTAGAACAGGCTGGGGCTTGCGCCGGAGCGTGCATCCTGCAATCATCCGCTTCAGCGTACATCCATACTGGAAACTTATGCTTTTGAACTCCCGGCATATCGCGCAAGTGAGTAAAGTGGGGCGTGGGCGGAAAGCACCCCAGGATCGGATGCGATGGACCTGCGCAGTATAAAATATTTCGTTCAGATCGCCGACCTTGGCAGCATCACGCGCGCGGCCCACCATCTAGGCGTAGCCCAGCCGGCGCTGACCCGCCATGTGCGCGGCATCGAAGACGAGCTCGGCATGCAACTGCTGGTACGATTGCCGCGCGGCGTGCGCTTGACCGGCGCCGGGCGGCAATATCTCGGGCTTTGCCGGCGCATTTTGCGCGAGTTCGCCCGCGTTAAGGAAGAATTGCGCGGAGGTTTGGAGATGCCCAGCGGCCGCGTCATTCTCGGCATGACGCCGACGACGGGGCGGCTGTTGCTTCCGGGCAGCGTGGAGCGCGCGCGGCGGCAATGCCCGCAGGTCGCACTCAAGGTGGTCGAGCAATTCAGCACGTCGCTCTACGATGCGCTGTTGACCGGGCGTGTCGATGTGGCGGTCCTGACCAACTCGCCGCCTTCGCGCGCGCTCAAACTCACACCGCTGCTTTCGGAACCGATCGTTGTGCTCGGGGCGCCGCAACTGCGCGGCACGCGACGCTTCTTTACACTCGCCGAGCTGGCGAAGACGCCGATTATCACCACTGAAGGCATAGCCGCCCTGGTCGAAGAACAGATCGCCAGATACGGGGCGCGACTCAACGTGGAAGTTGAGATCGATTCGATCGATGCGATTCGCCGGCTGCTGCTGCGCGGCGCCTGTACGACCTTGATGCCGGTCTCGACGTTCCACGAAGATATCAGCGCCGGGAGTATCGCGGCGTTTCAGATTTCGGATGCCAGCGTGCACCGCGTGCTGTTTCTTGCGCACCCCGCCGAGAGCCGCCAGTCGGCGGCGGTTGAGGAAATCTCGCAGATCGTGATGACCGAAACCAATGCCTTGTTCGACCTGGGGATATTCGGCATCCCCGCTACGGCGCACGCGGCAAATGAAGCATCTTCCCCAAAAAGGAAGAAACGGTGAAACGCGCAGACGCTTACCGCCGCGTCGTTCTGACGCATTCCTGCCCTGCCGGCATGTGATCATCATGAGCGATCCGTTTGTGCCACTGATTACCGCGCCGGAGAACGCGACCGGACCCGCCTGGTGGTTTGCATTTCAGGGATCGCAACTGCTGGTCAGCGCCTCGCCCCAGGGCGCAGCACCGCCAATGTGCGCCGACCTGCACGAACTGGGTATTACTCCAGTGCGCCATCAGTACCTCGGCCGGTTCAAAGGGCGGCATTGCTACGCGTGCCAACTTGCCGACGATGCGGTGCCACCGGCAGGCATGGCGCTGAAGACATTACGCGCGCTGCTTACGGAATTCGACGAAACCCTGATCGGACTCGCCGGGCGGGCGTTCCAGATCGTGGAGTGGGACCGGACGCACCAGTTCTGCGGCGCGTGCGGCACGCCGACACAGCTTAAAACCGAAGAGCGGGCGCGCGTATGTCCGGGCTGCAAATTGCTGTTTTATCCGCGCGTCGCCCCGGTGGTAATGGTGCTGGTGACGCGCGGCAGGCAGCTGCTGCTCGCGCGCAAGCCGGGATACGCGCCGGGGCGCTACACGGTGGTGGCCGGTTTCGTCGAACCGGGCGAGACCCTCGAGCAAGCAATCGCCCGTGAGACGCGCGAAGAAGTTGCGGTTGAAGTGCGCAATATTCACTATTTCGGCAGCCAACCGTGGCCGTTCCCGCACTCGCTGGTCATTGCGTTCAACG
>WNFF01003805.1_pt1 | contig 12339 bp, 5 predicted proteins | sample 5400441 | NCBI WGS metagenome assembly WNFF01 (sample SAMN13153345, study PRJNA577476) | soil metagenome | isolation source: 120 cm saprolite under Douglas fir tree site 2 hole 3 replicate 1 | place: USA:California | collected 2015-04-18
CCACCTGGCGGAACTCTTCGAAGATGGCCGCCTGGTCCTCGGGGGCGATCCCGATGCCCGTGTCGCTCACGGAGATCTCGACCAACCCGTTGGTGAGCACAGCCTTGAGGCTCATCCGGCCCCCCTCGGGGGTGAACTTGACCGCGTTGGACAGGAGGTTGAGCAGGACCTGCTTGACCTTGCGCTCGTCCCCCACGAGGTCCCCCAGTCGCGGGTCCAGATCGAGCTCCAGGGTGATGCCGTGGCGGGCGGCGCGCTCTCTGACAAGGGTGACGGCATTCTCCAGGGCAATGGGCAGATGGAAGGGGGCGGGGGCCAGCTCCATGCGGCCGGCCTCGATCTTCGAGAGGTCCAGGATGTCGTTGATCAGGGACAGGAGGTGCTGCCCCGAGGCGTAGATGTCCTTGAGGTACTCGTCCTGCTTGTCGTTGAGCTCGCCGAACATCCGCTGGAGCAGCACCTCGGAGAAGCCGATGACCGCGTTGAGCGGGGTGCGGAGCTCGTGGGACATGTTGGCGAGGAACTCGGACTTGTGACGGCTGGCCGCCTCGAGCTGCCGGCTCTTGTCCTCGATCTCATGGAAGAGCCGGGCGTTCTGGATGGCCAGGGCTGATTGGGTGGCAAAGGTCTTCAGGACCTCGATGACCTCCGGCGGAAACTCGCCCGGCGCCTTCCGGTTGAAGGACAGGCTGCCGATGATCTGGTTCTCGCGGAGCAGGGGGACGGAGAGGAGGGCGTGGTACCCGAACCGGATGAGGGTGTCCCGCACGCTGCTCTGGTAGGCCCCGGGCTGGGTAATGTCGGGGATCTGAATGGGCTCGCGCATCTTGGCCGCGCGCCCCATGAGCCCTTCGCCCTTGCGGAGGGGCACCGCCCGGAGGGCCGCGACGAACGCCGTGTCGGCGTTGTGGGTGGCCCGCAGCTCGAACTGCTCGGCGCCTTCGTCGTACTCGTAGATCGAGCAGCCGGCGGCGCCGGCCAGCTGGCTGGCGCGGGAGACGATCGTGTCGAGCACCGTCTCGACGTCCAGCGTCGAGCTCACCGCCCGGCTGACCTCGCCGAGCGCCGTCAGCTTCTCGACCGACTGGGTCAGCTCGCCCGTCCGCGCCTGGAGCTCCTTGAAGAGGCGGACGTTCTCGACGGCGATGACCGCCTGGTCGGCGAAGGTCTTCAGTAGTTCGATCTCGCTATCGGAGAACGGCCCACGCTCGGCTCGCGCCACCTCGATGACACCGATGGGAGCCCCTTCCCGCAGCATCGGGACGAAGAGGCCGCTTCGCCAGCCGATCGCGCGGCGCAGAGCTCGATGCTGGTGCTCGGGATCGACCTCGCTATCGGGTATGTGGACAACGGCGCGCTCGAGGATCGCCCGCCCCGTAAAGAGGGCCCTGGTTGGGCGCGCCGGGAACACGCGATGCAGCTCCTCGAGGGCTTCGGGAGTGTAGTTGTGCTGGGCGACCTGATGGAGCAGCTCGCCGTCGAACTGAAAGAGCGCGCTGAAGAGTCCGTCGCACAATTTCACGGCGCTTCTTGCGATCGTGTCGAAGACCGGCTGGACGTCGGTCTGAGAGCGGCTGATGACCCGCAAGATCTCCGCCGTCGCGGTCTGCTGCTCCAGGGCTTCGGTAACGTGAGCATGAGCCTCTGTGAGGGCGAGATTTTTTTTCTGCAGTTCGGTGAAGAGGCGCACGTTCTCGATGGCGATGACCGCCTGGTCGGCGAACGTGTGGAGCAGCTCGACCTCGGCTGTCGAGAAGGGGCCCGGCTGCGCGCGGCTCACGACGATGACCCCGACGGGGTCACCGCCTCGAAGCATCGGCATCGAAAGGACCGAGCGGAAACCCCTCTCGCGTGCGTGGCGCCGGAACTCAGCGCTAGAGGATGGATCCGTGTCGACATCGGCGACGTGGTGCACCGTCTTCGTCAGCACGGTTTGCTCGGGAGGAAAGCCCGCGATCGGCCGGTGAGGCGCCCGGAACCGGTCGGTGGCGGCGGCGGCGCTTCCCGGCGCGCCACCCCGCGCCGCTGCCATACTGATCAGTTCTCCGTTGTACCGGACGACCGCCACCCCCAGCGCGTCGAACAAACGCATGGCGCTGTCTGCGATGGCCTCGAAGACCGGCTGCACGTCGGTCGGCGAGCGCGAGATCACTTGAAGGATCTGGCTGGTCGCCGTCAGATCGCGATTGCGGGCCTCCAGCTCCTTGAACAACCGGACGTTCTCGATCGCGATCACCGCCTGGTCGGCGAAGGTCTCCACGAGCGCGACCTGCTTGTCGGTGAACGGTTTGACCTCCAGCCGGTAGATGGTGATAGTTCCGACAAGAGTGTCGGCCTTGAGCATCGGGACCGCGAGCATCGTCCGGATTAGGTCCACATCTCGCGCCGCGTACGCGTAGTCGGGATCAGCCTGAACGTCAGGGATGTGTACCGTTCGCCGTTCGAGGGCGGCGCGTGCCGAGATGCTGTGTCGCCCTGGGGCGACCGGGTTCCGATATACGAACTCCCTGACCTCAGGGCCCACGTTGTAGGACGCCGCGGCCCGGAGAAGTTCGCCGTCAAACCGGAAGATGAACGCCCTTTCGGCTTCGCATAGCCTGACCGCATTCTCAGCCATCGTGTCGAACACGGGCTGCAGGTCGAAGGCGGAGCGGCTGATCACCTTCAGCATCTCGCTCGTGGCAGTCTGCTGCTCGAGCGACTCGCTGACCAGAGCGTGCGCCTCGGTCACCGCACGGTTCTTCTCCTGCAGCTCCGTGAACAGTCGCACGTTCTCGATGGCGATGACCGCTTGGTCGGCGAAGGTCCTGAGGAGCTCTATCTGCTCGTCCGGGAATGGTTTGGCGGCTTCCCGACCCACCGTGATCGCTCCGATGGGATGTCCTTCCCGGAGCATGGGCACGGAGAGGGCGCTTCCGTAGTCGGCTGCGCGCGCGAGGCCCTGAAGCTCGTACTCCGGGTCCTCGCGTATGTCGGGGATGTGGACGATGCTGCGGGTCAAGATGGCGCGATGGGTGGCGCCACCCCGGCCTGGAGGCGCCGGGTACGCATCACGATAAGCGGCGGCGCCTTGCGTGGACACGTCATGAAGAGCAGCGATGTGGATGAGCCTTCCGTCAAACCTGAAGACGGTAGTCAACTTGGCGCCGCAGAGGCGGTGGGCACTGGCCGCGATGGACTCGAACACCGGCTGGGCATCGGTCGGCGAGCTAGAGATCACACGCAGGATCTCGCTGGTCGCCGTCTGCTGCTCCAGCGAGTCGGCCAGAGCCTTCTCCAGTCGCTTGCGCTCGCCGGCCTCCTGCTTGCGGAGTGCCGTCTCCCGCTTGAGCGACTTCTCCAGCGCCTCGACCCTCGCAAGTAGTGCCGCCTTCGTGACCTGCGTCATGGACACTCTCCTGCGTCAAGGGGCCGGGCCTGGAGCCGTTTCATCCCGCCAGCGCCCGCATCTCCGCCTCCGCCTGCTCCACCCAGTACGTCATCCCCATCTCGCGGTACATCGTCTTCGCGGTGGTGAGATGCTCACGCGCGTCATCCCGCTTGTCTGTTCGCCGGTAGAGCTTGCCGAGGCCGACGTGGCAGTGGGCAAGGAGCGGGCGCATCCCGAGCTCGCCGGCAAGCGCCAGGGCTGCACGGTAGTGGCCCTCCGAGTCTCCGCTGTTGAGGGCACCGGGATGAGCGGCGATCTCGCCGAGCAGGTGGAGGGCCCAGGCTTCGTAGCCGCGCTGCCCGCGCTCTCGAGCAAGGCGGAGGGCCCGGCCGGCAAAGGTGACCGCGTCGTCGAATCGGTCCGCGAGCAGGCACGCCTCGCCCATCTGCGCGACGATAGGTGCCTGGAAGGACTCAAAGGCTTCCTGGCCTTCCTCCAGCAAGACAAGACCCTCGGTCAGACGACCCGACAACGCGTAGACGGACCCCAGGAACCCTGCGGTGATCGGTGAAAGCACGGGCAGATTCCAGTCATGGCAAAGGGCCAGCGCGGGTTCGAGGAGGCGGGCCGCCTGATCGAGTTGGCCTCGGGTGCGGTGGAGATACGCGGGACCCCAGGAGGCGACAATTCGACTGTACGGGTGATCGAATGCCTCGGCGATGCGGACCCCTTCCTCTCCAAGGGCGATTCCGTCGTCGAACGCTCCCAGCTCGGTCAAGGCCCATGTCGAGTAGCCACGGGCCATGGCCGCGGGAAATGCGGCGAGCCCGCAACGGTCGCTCTGTCGCTCGCCGTCGACCAGCTGGACGACCTGTCGGAGCACCTTTTCCGCCTGTCGATAGTCACCGGACGTAAGGCAGACGGTGCCGAGATAGAAATTCGAGCCGACCCGGAGAGAAAAATCTGAGAGCGGCTCAGCGAGGGCCTGGGCGCTCTCGGCGAATGTCCGTGCTTCGGGCGAGCGGCCTGCCATCCAGAGATAGTGGCTCATGTAGACCGACACCCACCCGAGCCGCCGTTGATCCCCGAGCGTCTCGGCAAAGGTTTGAGCTTCGTTGAGGCATGCGACCAGGCGATCGAGTTCCCCGAGTGGGAACAGTGACGTGCGCAGGTCGAACCGGAGATCGATGGCCTGTTCCAGCGTCTCGCGGGTCTCGGGCAGATGCTGGAGGGCCACGAGTGCCTGCTCGAAACAGGCGACCGCCTCGCGGTTGGCCGATCGCGCGAAGGCCTTGGCGCCGGCCTGACGGAGGTAGCTCACCGCCTTCTCCCAGACCTCGCTTCTGAATGCGTGGTGTGCGAGCGCCTCGAGGTGCTCGACCAGGCGGTCGGGATAGAGCTTCTCGATCGCGTCGACGATCTTGGCGTGCAGGGACCGGCGTCGATCGAGGAGCAGACTCCCGTACGCCACGTCGTTGATCAGCGCGTGTTTGAAGGTGTACTCGAGATCCGGGAACAGACGAGCCTCGTAGAGGAACTCCCCCGTCAGCAGGTGGGTGAGGCCGGTCTGCAGCGCTTCCTCTGGCCCCTCGGCGATGGCCTGGAGCAGGCTGAAAGGCACGTCCTTGCCGATGACCGCGGCCGCCTGCAGGAGCCGCTTATCCTCGAGCGAGAGCCGGTCGATCCGCGAGGCCAGGATCGCCTGCGCCGTCGCCGGTATCTGAAAGGTCTGCGACGTCTTGGTCAGACGATAGGCCCCGCGCTCGCCCACCAGGGCCTTCGTCTCGACGAGGGTGCGGACGCTCTCCTCGAGAAAGAAGGGGTTCCCTCCAGTTCGCTCGATCAGCAGGCGCTTGAGGGGCGGCAGTCCGGGATCGTTGCCCAGCAAGCCCTCGAGCAGCTCGTCGGCGCTCTCGGGCGGCAAGGCATCGATGCGGAGCTGCCGGTAATAGGTCTTGCCACTCCAGCCGTGCTGATACTCCGGGCGATAGTTGACGAGGAGAAGCAATCGCGCGGCGGGCAAGCTATCCACCAAGCTGTCGAGGAGCGCTTGGGTTTCGGCATCGATCCAGTGCAGATCCTCGAACAGGACCAGGACCGGTTGCACCTGGCTCTCACGGAGCAGCAGGCGCTTGACGCCGTCGAGTGTCCGCTGACGGCGCTGGGGCGGCTCCAGCTTCTCCCACTGGGCATCCTCGACGGGAACATCCAGAAGCCACAGGAACGCCGGGAGGGAGGGCTCGAGTGCCCGATCGAGGGAAAGGAGCTTGCCCGTGATCTTCTCCCGGATCTTGCGCGCCTCATCGCGCGGCTCGACCTGGAAATAGGTCCGGAGCAGGTCGATGACGGGGAGAAACGCCGTCGCCTTACCGTAGGAGACGGAGCTGCTCTCCACGATCAGCCAGCCTTCCGTGCGATGCGACTGGGTGAACTCCCAGAAGAGCCGAGACTTTCCGACGCCGGGTTCCCCCATCACCGCCGCGACCTGCCCGTGCCCGGTCCTCGCCCGGTCCAGGGCCTGACGAAGCTGCTCCACCTCGCTGTCACGGCCGACGAAGCGGGTGAGGCCGCGCGCCGCGGTTGCCTGGAGGCGCGAGCGTACCGTCGCCGCTCCCGTCACCTCGTAGACCTCGATGGGCGCCTCGAGCCCCTTGACCGGCATCGCGCCGAGCGGTTTGACCATCACATAGCCTTCCGCCAGTGTCAGGGTCCCCGCCGGGATCAAGATCGAGCCGGGCGTCGCCATCTGCTCCATGCGCGCGGCGAGGTGCGTCGTCTGGCCGACGGCCGTGTAGTCCATATGAAGGTCGCTGCCGATGGATCGCACGACGACCTCTCCCGAGTTCAGGCCCACCCGGATCTGAATCGGAATGCCCTCGCTCCGGCGGATGCCGTCGGCGTACCGCTTCACCGATTCCAGCATCCGCAGCCCCGCGTAGCACGCGCGGACAGCATGGTCCTCGTGGGCAAGCGGCGCGCCGAACAGCGCCATGATCCCGTCCCCCATCACTTGATTGACGGTGCCTTCGTAGCGGTGGACGGCCTCCATCATGTGCTCGAGCACAGGGTCGAGGAGCCGGCGGGCGTCCTCCGGGTCGCGGTCGGCGAGGAGCTCCATCGACCCCCTGAGGTCCGCAAAGAGGATGGTCACCTGCTTGCGCTCGCCTTCGAGGGCGGCCTTCGAGGTCAGGATCTTTTCCGCGAGATGTTTCGGAGTGTAGGCTTCCGGCGCGCCGAAGCGCGGCAATGGCGACGGCGCGGCCTGACCAGCGGGATGAGCGCACTCCGAACAGAACTTGCCGGTCGGGGACAGCGGAGCTCCGCAGTTCGCGCAGACGCGCGCCAGGGGCGCCGCGCATTCCTCGCAGAACTTCGCGCCAAGGCGATTGTCGTGCTGGCACCGGAGACACTGCATGCTGCACCCTCCCAGCAGGTCGGAGCCAGGCACGGTCGGACAGGTGGCGCGAGCTTAGTCTGGAGGACAGGAGGGGTCAAGGACCGTGAGCCCCGTGGCTAACCCTAGACGGTCCCGTCCCTCGGGTCATATTCCTGGCGGCCGCCCGCTGCTAACACTCGGTGCTCAGCGACTGGTATCAGCGGAGGGCTTCAGACCGTGGCTGGCTGGCTTCTTCCTCGACGGTCGTCGGGAGGGGACAGGTGGCAAGCGCGTCGTGCTCCGATTGCGCCTGGACGAGGGCCGACCGCTCGACGTCGAGCGCCTCCCGTACGACCTGGATCGCGTCCTCGAGCCGAGTGTGTGTCCAACGATCATGGCATCTTCGGCAACGCGAAATGGAACGTCGCGCCATGATTCGGGTTCCGTGTCGCCCAGAGCCATCCGCCATGCGCTTCGATGATCGACCGACTGATCGACAGCCCCATGCCCATGCCGTCGGGTTTGGTCGTGTAGAAGGCGCTGAAGAGCTGGTCCGTCTTCTGCGCGTCGATGCCGACGCCGGCGTCCTGCACCGCCACGACCACGTGAGCATCGTCGTGCGGCTGCGTGCGAATCACCAGCTCGCGTAACCGATCATCGACGGACGCCATGGCCTCCATGCCATTGATCACGAAGTTGATGAGCACTTGCTGCAACTGGATCCGATCAGCCAGCACCGGCGGCAACGCCGCCGCCAGGTCGATCCGCAACGACACCTCATGGCTACGCACCTCGGTGCCGATAAGCAGCACGACGTCGCGGATGACATCGTTGACATCCAATCGCGCCTTTTCCGGACCGGTCCTCGTCGCGAGCTGACGGATGCGCTGGATCACGTCCGCCGCCCGGTGGCCATCCTTCACGATCCCGGCGAGCGATTCCCGGACGCGGCCGAGATCAGGAGTGCTCGTGGCCAGCCAATTGAGTGATGCGTTGGCATCGGCCACGATCGCGGCGAGTGGCTGGTTCACCTCATGAGCGATTGACGCGGCGAGCTCGCCCAGGGTCGTCACGCGGGTCACGTGCGCGAGCTCCGCCTGCGCCTGCTGCAGCGCTTCGGACGCTCGCTCCTGGTCCCCGATCGCTGCCTCCAGCTCCATCGTCCGCTCGAGCACCCGCTGCTCGAGATCGCGGTTGAGCCGGGCGATCTCGGTCTTCGCCTGCGTGAGCTGAGGCGTCTCGACCACTTCCCAGCGGCCGCGACGCTTGGCGACGGCGAACTGGTGGGTGCCCGCCACGTCGAGGAACTCGGTCGCACCGCACGTCGTGAGCGGATACGTGCAGAGCACCAGCATCGGCTGATCGCCGATGCCCCGGTTCAGCTCCGTCTCGTATTCCATGAAGTCGCGCCAGTGCTTCTGCTCGAGCCAGGCGGTGTTCCCGCTCACCCGGATGCCCGGATAGCCTCTGGACACCGCCCGCTCGAGCTTCGCGCCCCAGTTGCCAATGATGCGATGGAGATCGATCTCTCCTCCCGCCAGATACACGTCCCGGGCCTTCAAGACCTCGATGCTCTGGTCGGACACGTACCGGTCGAGGCCGGGAACCGCCCGGTCCAGTGCCTGCCAGACCGCCGCCTCGGTGAGGGGCTCCGAGACGACCCACGCACAGAACTCGCCGGCTTCGAGGCCGGCCTTGAAGAAGGGGAGCAGGGTCTCCAGTAGGTCATCCCGGGTCTCGTAGAAATGGCAGAAGTGGGTCCCCCACGGCATCTCGCCCACCGGTTCGATTCCGGTATTCCGTAGCGCGGTCGTCATGACTGACCTCCCCTGGACTGGCTGGAAGGTGCGCTCGCGCTTACCCCCCATCCGTGCCCCTCAGCGCAGGCTTCGCCGGCTGGCGACGGCGTGGGGTTAGCAGCGACTAGTTCACGGTTGCTTCCTCTGCGGAAGTGCCAGCGCCTGGCCCTTGATCTTACTTGTCGATCCACGCCGCCATGAGTCTTCCGCCCACGTCGAAGCCGTTGTTGGGCATGTAGTTCTTGATGTAGGGTTCCCAGGCCGAGACGACCTTGACCGAGCCATCCGCGCCGAAGTAGCCCTGCTCAGCCAGGTACCGCTGGATGTCGTAGACGATCTGCTTGCGCTTGGGCACGTCGAACGTCCGGCGTTGCAGGTTGATCATATCGGTCAGCTTGGGGTCGTTCACGTTGATGATGTTGAGCGGCTGGCCGGGCATGAAGGGGCGGTAGAAGTAGGCCTCCGGATCGACCCAGGCCCCCCGCAGACCGTAGATCATGTCGTCGAACTTGCCGTAGATCGCAGTGGAGATGAACGCCCCGTACTCCTTGAGCTTCAGCTCAGCATCGATCCCGGCTGCCTTCCAGTTCTTCACGATGATCTGGGCCGCATCCAAGAAGTCGGGGCCGTACGCGGTGCCCGGTGACTCCACCTGTGTCTTGAACCCGTTCGGATAGCCCGCCTCGGCCAGGAGGCGCTTGGCGTCCGCGGTCGAGTGCTCGTAGAGCTTCCGACCCTCGGGGCCGAGCTGGTCGATGGGGATCGACCACTCCGCGGAGGCGGCCGGAACGGCGGGATTGGGGACCCAGTGGCCCTGAGAGAACGCGTTCGACTCGAAGATCTCGGCCAGGCTGGTGGCGCGGGAGAGCGCGCGCCGGACGCGGACGTCGTTGAACGGCGGCTTGTCGATCTTGAAGCCGACGAGCCCGCTGGTGAACCACGCGTACTCGGCCGTCTGGAGGCCGGGCTTCCGCTGCTTGGCCATCGCGAGATCGAGGCGGCGCACCACCTGCTGGTACTCGGGACCGAAGTCGACCTTGCCGGCGAGCCAGGCGGCCAGGCGCGATGACGGGTCCGGGTCGATGAGCGCCTCGACCCCGTCGGCGTACGGGAGCCCCGGGACGAAGTAGTGCGGGTTCCGCACGTAGACGAGCTTGACGTTCGGTTCCCAGCGCTCGAGCATCCACGGCCCGGTGCCCACCACCGACTCGGCCTTCCTGAGATCGCCGAACTTCTCCACGCACTCCTTGGCGACGATCCATGTCGACGTGGAGGCGAGCAGGTCCAGGAACCAGGCGTTCGGCTCCTTCAGCGTGAACTTGACCGTGTATTTGTCGAGGACGTCGATCCGGTCGACGTACTCCAGGACGGGCCGGTTGCCGTTGCCCTTGATGGTGAGGAACCGCTCGTAGGTGTACTTGACATCATCGGCCGTCAGCTCGCGCCCGTTGACGGGGGGCTTGGGGTGCCAGCGGACGCCTTTCTTCAGCTTGAACACGTGGGTCTTGTCGTCGGGCTGGGTCCACGACTCGGCCAGGTCGGCCTCGATCGGGTAGGTCATGGGCTTCACCGAAGGGCCCGCCTTGACCTTGACCAGGCGGCTGTAGGCGAACGAGAGCGGGACCATCGTGACGAACGAGATGGTCTGGTGCGGGTCGAACCCGGTGACGGGGTCACTCTGCAGGACGAGGCGGAACGTTCCGCCTCGCTTCGGGGTCTGGGCCTGGGCCGTCTCCGGGGCGAGGAGGCTGGATCCGCCCACGAGGCCGGCGGCGACGACTGTGCCACTGGCCTTGAGGACGTCACGCCGGGTGATGGAGGGGGGAAGCGAGGGACGGTCCATGAGCGCACCTCCTCCGCGGCCACCATCGGGGCCGCGATCGCTGTCAGGGCGCGTTACCAGAGCCTCACCAGCCTGCCGCTGACGGCGCTCCCGTACACGCCCATCGAGGTCGCCGCTAATCCGAGCGAGAGCGGTCTCGAACGATTGGTCCCATGCCCGACCGTGGGGGTCCAGGCATTCCAGGGAATCTGGATGCCGCCCGGCCTTCACTCGCCAGGAGCTGCCCACCGGGGCCCTGGACCAGCGGCGCGATACTGCTCCGACGACGGCGCCGCTGTCAAGGCGGCGATCGGCCCTAGAATTAGCAATCCATATGCGGCGCTGGCCGCATCCTCATGACTCCGACCTATGTGGCGGAGCCGACATGTGGAGGTTCCCTGAACGCTGGCATTGCCTGATCAGGCCCGCGTTCTGAGAGACGTCGCGAGCTCCAAAATCCACGGCCGGTCCAACCGGGCTCACGCTGCCTGGGCCATGCCTCGGATCTCGAAGGTGAGGCTGTGTGCCAACGATGTTGGTGGCCCAAAACCAAAGGCGTGGCAGCAGGTGCTCGAGAGGCCGCCCCTTCGGGCGCTAAAGTTGACGCTACCAGGCTCGGGGCGAGTCCGTCGTTCTCCACCTTCTAGGTGGCGGTTGCTTCAGAGCCGCAGACTCCTCGCGCCAGATCACGTAGCATGCAGGATGCGCGCGACCGACTACACCAGGACCATCGACTTCGCGTTCCAGCGTCGGCGAGTCTATCGGAAGGTCGCACACAATACACGGGCGGCCCGCGCCCCTGTGTATCGAGGAGATGCCAGTCGCCGCGAACAAATCTCGCTTTGACAACCGGGCGCGGACCTGTTGCCTCAGTCCGGCGTCGGACGGCTCTGGAATCATTGTGGCGGCTTGTTCCGCTCGAACTCCCAGGCGGCGAAGCAGCGGACGTGGACGTGGAACTTGTCTAGGCCCGGATTGTCGCCGTCGCGGGCGAACTGAATCTCGAACTCAAGCTCGGCTTTCGTCACGGGTTTATCGCAGATGGTGCATGGCGCCCCGACCCCAGGACCGCCCCAGGTCCGATCAGGTGACCGACTTGGCAGCTTGCCGCTTTCGACTACTGCTCTAGCTTGCTCGCGTAGGCGGGGTTCGTCTGGCATGGCCGCTCCGTGTGTCGCGACTGCGGGAGAGGATCAGGCCAGATGCCAGGGGGGTTAAGACGCCCGGTGCGTCAGCCGGTAGACCCGATGGAAGGCAGGACGAGAGTACCACCGGCTAGCCCCTTCGTGGTGATCTTCTCGGCCCATGCCGAACGTTCTCACCGCCTTGGTGGCCCTTGTCGCTGAGCACAAGCGGTGGAGTTGCCCCGGTTTCGTGGACGGCGCACGGCGTTCGCACTACGCGAGATCGCCCGTGTCGTTGTACGTGCTACGAGGGAGGAGCGCAACGGTGAGAGTTGAAGCAAGGGGCGGCATGGTCTACCCTCCGGTCGGCCCGTCTGCCTCTCCTCAGCAGGGAATAGGAGTGCAGGCGAGGTCCGTGGACACGGCAAGGGCCTCCTCCCGAGCCGCCCACGGAACGCCGCCCGATGATCCGGGTTATGCTCGCTCAGGGCACAACTCGGAGGCTCTGCCGCTTCGGAGGCCAGCGATGGACGACGAACTTGGAGAGCTGCACACGCAGAAGCCGGAGCCCCCGGAGCCTCGGGAGTGCGACACCTGCGGCGGTCAGATGATTGCCGGGCGCGGGAACACCTACACCTGCCCCACCTGCAAGGTCCACGTCGTCGTGTGCCGGGTGACCTGATCTAGCGGGTCGGGCTACGCCCGATCACCCCCGGACCTTCCCGCCTGGGGTGCGATTGGCGCAGTCTGAGCGTCTCCCCCCACTGATTCTCGGCGCGAGCCCGCGAGCACGCCGTCAGGACGCTACTCGGTATGTCAAGGGACAGGGCATAGCGAGCCGGGCGACA
>WNFF01003810.1_pt1 | contig 12335 bp, 11 predicted proteins | sample 5400441 | NCBI WGS metagenome assembly WNFF01 (sample SAMN13153345, study PRJNA577476) | soil metagenome | isolation source: 120 cm saprolite under Douglas fir tree site 2 hole 3 replicate 1 | place: USA:California | collected 2015-04-18
TCGCAAAAAGCCGGCCATGGACTCGGTCAAGCGGCCGCTTTGGTCTATACCCTGCCGGCGGGCGCGGTAACCGATATCGTCCCCTTTGCCTCACCGAACAACGTGACTGGCACGCTCAAGACCTCGGGCGGAACCACAACCTTCTCCGCCGACCAATTGGCATCGCCTCTCGACGGTACCGTCTCCTATTACAGCGCGTTCTATAACAGCCCATTCTCGACGCGCTGGTTCGTGATCACCTTTGGCACCGATTCCTCGCTGGCGACCGCGCCCGGCTGGGACAACGTCACCGGCGTCGGGACTCCCAATGGCGAGGCCTTCGTCAATGCCCTCGCTCCGTAGTTGCGCATCGAAGGGCCTTCGCCCGGCGAACCACACCTTCGTTCTGGCAAACCTGTCGGGTGGTCAGCCCTCGATCCGATAAGACGCTTCTCGACAGCCCATCCTTATCTATGAATCGTGCAGAAAGGGTGGGCTGCCTCGCGCTAGCCTCTTTGTTTTTATTAATTTCACCCGCACCCCATCGCACGCTCCTTTCTTCCGAGCCTGGGTCGTCTTACATCAACCACGTCTACTCGGTCGAAGGAGCGACCCCTTCATCCACTTAACCGCCTCACGGTTGAGTGGGATCACGAGGGCAACTCTTTTCAGCGGAACACTCAAGCATTGCGTATCGTCTGCTCTGGCTGAAAAGCGACTAACCCGCGGAGTGGCACGAGGCCGCCGCGGCTGCGAAACAGCGAAGCGGCCCATCTGGATTCCCGTCCGCAGTCTTCGCGCCGGCCATAGCCGGGTCCGATCCATGGGCTAGGGCGACAAGAAGCGCTTCAAAGCGCCGCTGATCCACCTGCTCCGGGATAAGAAATGACACGCCAATGCCATATCGCGGGACGCTTCGGCGCACTAAGCCGATGACTCGGAGCGGAATGTTGAGCGACAGGTTGGCGGAGAATTTAGTACCCGGCTCCGGAGCATTATCCACCTCGATGAACATGCCCCCCCGGCTGATGTTCCTCACGCGGCCCCAAACAGTCTTGGAGCGCCATCTGATTTCAACGTCTACCTGGAATTGGTACCGGGGCAATACGCGGCGATTCACATTGCTGTAAGACGATTCGTTAGTTGTTGTTTCTTCCATGCAACACCTCTGAAGACATAACGATGGGTCACGGGCGCACGAACATCAATGGGCCACAGGTACCACGCAGAAGTTGCGCCAGCTCGGATCCCTCGCTACCTAGAAAATACGGAGATTTCCGCTGCGCGACGGTCCAGCACACGCTGGAGAGTCGTCGCCAAGAGGGGTTGAGGACTTAACATTGGTTCATTCTGGAACACTCTGCGCTCAGAACAAACAGTAAACGGAATCCTGGGAGCTGCAAGTCGGGCGTTGTCGGCGAAGAGATGGGGCTATGTATCGTTCCGGCCCGCACTGTGCCGCATGTCAGCAGTCTTTCCCGAATTGAAACATTGTGCTCCGTCATCGGAAGTGCGAGAGGGCGGCGCAGAGAGTCCGTTGGAACATCTCTTCTCCCTCCCTCTCCACACATCCCCCGCAAACGCAATGTGCTATTCTCGAAAACGGTCAGCTTCCCGCCGGCGGGGATTCGTCATGCAGGTCCAACAACCAGGACGCTCACTTCCGCGATTTTTCCTGGCCCTCATTCTGGCATCCTGCTCCACGTCGGCGGTCATCGGAAAAATCAATTCCCCTCCCCAGGAGAGTGCCGCACCCGCAAATTTCGAGGCTTTGGCGAAATCGGCCACCGCCGCGCGCGAAGCCGGCAGAACCGGCGATGCCATTCGCGATTACAAGCGCGCCGTGGCAATTCGCGCGGACTGGGAAGAGGGCTGGTGGTACCTGGGGACGGTGGAATACGACAACGATCATTACTCGGAAGCGATTCCCGCATTTCAAAAGCTGGTGCAACTCGCTGCGGCTTCGGGGCCCGCTTGGAACTTTCTTGGGCTCTGCGAATTCGAGACCAAAGACTACGAAAAATCGCTCGAGCACCTGAAAAAAGGACTAGCCCTCGGGGACGGAGACGATCCGGAGGTTTCGCGCGTCGCAAAGTATCACTTGGCGCTCCTGCTCATCCGCAGCGGCGATTTCGATCGGGCAGCAACATTGCTGTCATCGACATTTGGGCAAAGCCAGATGTCGGCACAGGCAAAAATCGCGCTGGGCTTGGCGATGTTGCGTGTTTCGCTCCTGCCCGAGGAAGTGGACCCGTCGCAGGACGCTCTGCTTCACGCCGCCGGCGAGACGGCAGCCGTCCTGGTGCAGGGCGAAACGGCCAAGGCGCTGGAAAGTTTTCGTGCACTCTCGAACAATTATCCGCGCACGCCGTACGTGCATTATGCCTACGGCCGTGCTCTTGCTTCCGCTGCTCGCCTTGAGGAGGCGCTGACCGAGCAAAGCGAAGAGATAAGCGTTTCGCCGAAAAGCGCTTTGCCTCGATTTGAAGTAAGCCAGTTGCAGCTTCGTTTGCAGCACCCGCGGGAAGCGCTTCGAGCGGCCGAGGAAGCGGTGCAATTGGCCTCGGATTCCGCCGCCGCACACAAGGCGCTGGGGCAAACGTTGCAGGCACTAGGCAATAGCGAAAGAGCGGCCATGGAGCTCGCCGCTGCCGAGAAGTTCGCGCCGGAGAAGTACCGGCCGGACGATCGGATTGCGCAACTGTACGCGCATCATGCTGCTGCGAGCGGAATCGGAAATGCACAAGCGGCAAGCAGAAATTCAAATGGTCTTTCATCGGAAAGTTTCGAAGAGCTTTCCCGCCACGCGGCGGAATCGCAGGCGGCCGGCCAAACGGATCTGGCCATTCAAAATTATCAGCGAGCTTTGCAGGTGCGTCCCGAGTGGGACGACGGCCGGTGGAATCTCGCGATGCTTTATTATTCTGCCGCGAAATTTCCCGAAGCGATTTCCGCTCTCAAGGGCTGGGTCGAACGCAAGCCTAATTTCGGCACAGCATGGGCGGTGATGGGTCTCAGTGAATTTGAAATCAAGGATTACAACAATGCTCTCATTCACCTGCAGCGCGGCGAGGAGTTGGGGCTCGGTGGCAGCGCGGAGGAGGTGCGTCTTGCCAAATATCATTTGGGCCTGCTGCTCAATCGAGATGGCCAGTTTGAAAACGCCACGCGGATTCTGGCCCTCGAAGCAGGTTCCGGAGCAGTCGCAAAGAAAATAGAATTCGCCTTGGGATTGGCTCTTCTGCGCATGCCTCTGCTGCCGGATCAAGTCGAGGCGTCGAAGAGTACCCTGGTGCAAACCGCGGGCGAAATTGCCGCGCTGCTTCAGGAAAGCAAGTACGATCAGGCTTTCCCAAAATTCCAACTCCTGCTGAAACAATATCCGTCGGCGCCATTTCTTCACTACGCGTACGGAACCGCTCTTGCCGCGCTCTCTCAATATGACGAAGCGGAAACACAACTCCGAGAGGAATTGAAGATCTCACCGGCGAGCGAACTGCCTTACGTTCGAATGGCATCGCTGGAGCTTAAACGGCGTCGGCCTGCGGAAGCGCTGCCATTCGCGCAGCGTGCAGTGCAACTCTCCGCAGACTCTGGCGAAGCGCATTACCTCCTCGGGCGTGCGTATCTGGAATTGAGACAACAGGAAACGGCGGTGCGCGAATTGGAAATGGCCAGCAAGCTGGCCCCGGGGAGTCCGGAAGTGCACTTCAATCTCGCGAAGGCTTACACCAAAGCAAAACTCACGGAAAAAGCCGAGCAAGAACGCGCGATTTTTGCGCGCTTAAATGCGCTCGCGGAACAACAAAGAAGCCGCTCCGGCAATCAAGCGTATAGCGGTTCCCACAACGCGGAGGGCCTTGCTCCCGCCGGCGTTGAAGCGGGAAAAGCAGCCGCGCCGGAACAGCCGCGATGATTCGAATCGATCGGGCGGGCAAGCGTGATCTTCCAGAAGTGGTGGCGCTTGCGATTTTGATTTTTGCGGCGCCAGGCACTTATTTTTTGGTGCGGGCGCAACTTTCCACGGATGATCATTTGGCCGAGCCCGGCTGGTGGCCGCGTAGGGCTCCGGATGCTCTGAACGAATTTACAGGCTCCTCCGCCTGCGCGAAATGCCACGCCAAGAAAGCCGCGACGCAAGAAACCACGCCGATGGCCGGTACGCTCTTCCGCGCGGCGGATGCGGACGTTTTTCACACGCATTCGGAATTGACTTTCCGGAACGGCAAGTACGTTTATAAAATCAAAACGAACAGCGGCAAACCAGAGCTCACGGTAACGGACGGCGAGCGCACGCTTACCGAGCCGCTGTTGTGGGCGTTTGGCACGGGAAAAGTCGGCCAATCGTATCTTTTTCTGAGGGACGGAAACTATTTCGAAAGCAGGGTCACGTATTTCGGCACGCTGCAAAACATCCACTTCACACCAACGCGCGCGCTGCTCGCGCCGCACGACCTCGAAGAGGCCATGGCGCGTCCCGTGGGCCGGCCCGAAATCAAACGATGCTTCTCCTGCCACAGCGTGGGTTCGTCCACTGGGGAACGATTCGATTCGAACAAGCTCATGGCCGGAATTACTTGCGAAGCGTGTCATGGTCCCGGCTTGAAGCACGCGATGTCAATGCAGGCGAGTCTACTGCAGCAAGGCGTCGGTGATGAAGAAGGCAGGCGCTTAATCTTCGATCCAGCGAAGCTAAGCCCGGGAGATTCCGTTGATTTTTGCGGCTCTTGCCATAGTACATGGTGGGACGTAAAACTCACTCGGGTGAGTGGTTTGGCGAATGTTCGAGCGCAGCCTTACCGGTTGATGAGCAGCAAGTGCTGGGGAAATGGCGACCCAAGAATTGTCTGCATCGCTTGCCACGATCCTCACGTTCCCCTGGTGCAAGAAGCTTCTTTCTACGACGAAAAGTGTTTAAGCTGCCATCTCGCATCGCCAAATCTCAAACCCGCGAAAGATCATCCCGGCCGCGCATGCCCCATTGGCACAAAGAACTGCAGCACGTGCCACATGCCGAAGATCGAAGTGCCCGAGATGCACTATTCTTTCGCCGACCACCGGATTCGAATCGTGCGGCCGGGCGAACCTCTCCCTGATTAAGAATAAATCTCCAAAAGAGAATTACATAATTCCAGATTGCGACAAGCCGGGACGTCGGAACAAGAATGGAAGTCCGGCGTGATCCTGGCATGGACTTTTCGCTTGACATCTCTTCGGGCGAAGGCGTAACTTCTGGCACCGTCCTTATCGTTTCAGTTACTTTCCTAACGATGGGTTGAGGTTGTGTAAAGTAACCCACTCCATTAAACGGATGCGGCGGTCAAGGCGGGCAGCAGGTTTGCACTTAGCGAGCATTGATTATGGCAGTTCGACGGGTGCAGGTAGCACCGGCAATGAAACGTCGTTCTAATGAAAGGGCATTCCCGTGAACAAATTTCAGGCCAAGCCGTTTTGGTTAAAGATAATCATAGTCTTCGCCGCCATTCTCCTTCCGTTTGCGCTTGCCGGGATAGCGCCTTGCCTGCAAATCCAGGAGGGAGGGAAGATTTCCTTGAACCAACTGCAGGTGTTCTACGCGGTTTTCAGCTCCGAAATCGTAGCGGCCGTTTATGCGTGGGGAGTAGGAAATTGGTCGCGGTTCGAACCGCCGCCCACCTCCTCCGATATTCCGACTCCACAAACGAGCGGTCTAGCCCCGGCGCAGGTGCCCCCACAACCGTCCCGGGTAAACGTTGCTCTGCCAGCGAACGTGAATGTTGCGCCGCCAGCTCAAGCGAAGGTTGCACCGGCAGTGCCGCCGCCAGGCACGCCGCCCTTGACGCAGGGAGGTCAGTAGAATGCTTTCCCTGATTGAAACGCTGACGGGGTTCGCCGCCATCATGCTGATGCTGAGCCTGCTGGTGAAGACGCTGACATCGGTCATCAAGAATCAATTGGACTATTACTCGGACAATCTAGAACACGAAGTTAAGCGACTGGTCCTGCAGACTACGGGCAAGACCTGGGACGCGATCCTTGCAAACCCAGCTACGCCCCTCCAGGTCAAGAGCATTGCAATGGACATCCATTGGGAGCGACTCGATGAAGAGTTTCTGACTCCGGCGCACCTCAGCTGGTTTCTGAAAGAACTGGACGCGAATGCACGGATAAGCGACCTGGAGTCCCGCCTCAAGATCCACATGGCCAACGTGAAGTATACGTTTCAAATGCGAATGAAGAATCTAGCGATGGCGGCGGGTGTGGGTTTGTGCCTGTTGTGCAACATCAATGCGTTTACGATCTGGAAATCGCTGTACACGGATCAGCAATTGCGCGCTACATTCGCTGGGGACTACGCTAAAAAGGCTACCGACCTTGCCGAAACCCAGGCAAGAGAGGCATCCGGAGCGGCGCCAGCAAATCCGCCAGACGCAGCGAAGTCAGCGGATGGGACAAAATCGAATCTTACCAAGAGCCAACTGGATGCGCAGATGAAAGGTTTCAGAGGAGGCATGCAGGGATTTCTGACGGACGTTAGTTTTGGAGTAGGCAGGATCTGGCGGGAAGAATGCCTGCGGCTTAGAGAGAAAGACCGGCGAACGTGCCGGGAAAAGGCGGCCGAGACGCGGCGGATTGATCGCGGCGTGCGGAACAGCGAGAGAATGGCCAAGGTTGACAAGCTTGCCGATGGACCTGCGAAGGTTCAAGAAAGACAGAAGGCTATTGACGAATGGAATGCTGAAGAAAAGCCGGCCTTGGAGGAAGAAAAGATAAAGCTGGCTCAAGAGAAGCGGGACACGCAAAGCGGACAGGGGATTTTGTTGTATGAATTTTTTGGTTCGCTGCTGACGGGGATTCTTGTGAGCATCGGCGCACCCTACTGGCACGACATCCTGCAAGCACTGTCTTCGCTGCGCTCCACACCAGCCGCGGCTAAAGCAAAAGTATGAGTGAAGCGCTTGGTGATCCAGAGATGTTGAAGAACAAGAGCCGAAACGAACCAAGCGGGGTTGCCGGAGCCTGAAGGGCGGGAATCGACGGGATGACCTTAGCGAAGGCCAGGCCAGTTTTCCGGTGCAACTGGCGGCGCAAGACGTGAATTGGCAAAACTCGCATAAGAGGCGGCTATGACGGTTTACCTTCTTGGATCGCGCGGGCCGGAAGTGAAGCAAATCCAGCAGCGGCTGACCGACCTTGGTTTTTACGGCGGCGGACCCGACGGGGTATTCGGAGGCGGAACGGATTCCGCAGTCCGAAAATTCCAGCTATCGCAAAACATGACCGTGGACGGGAAAGTGGGGCAGGACACATGGGGTGCGCTCTTCAATGGGGCGGACGTTCCGGCACCCGTGCTCACGACGCAGTCGCTCGACCATCAATGCCTGGCACTTACCGGAGGCTTCGAAACCAACCGTCCGCCTCCGGATTGTTTTGCCGGCCTGTCCGGCGACTTCGACGACCAAGGAATCAGCTTTGGGGCGCTGCAATGGAATATAGGCCAGGGCACCTTGCAGCCCCTCCTTGCGAAAATGAACGAGAATCACCCGGACCTTCTGGGGCAAGTCTTCGGCCCGAATTATTCGGCACTGGTGGCCATGCTGGAGGAGAGCCGCGACGAACAACTGGTGTGGGCACGATCGATCCAAGATCCCATCCGGCACAACCTGTTCGAGCCCTGGCAGGGGCAATTCAAGACGCTGGGCCGGACGCAGGAGTTCCAGGACATCGAGACGGAAAGCGCGGCCGGATATTTCGAGCGGGCGATGGCGCTTTGCAACGAGTTTGGGGTGAGCTCGCAGCGAGCGGCGGCGCTGATGTTCGACATCCAAGTGCAGTCCGGCGGGATCAAGAAATGGGTGAAGCCGCAAATACTGAGTGACTTCGAGCAGTTGGACCAAGCTGGAACGGGAGACGTGCCGCTGGAAGTCGCGCGCCTGCGCATCATCGCCACGCGCTCGGCGGCGTCCGCGAATCCGAAGTGGGTTGCCGATGTTCAGAACCGGAAGCTGACCATCGCCAACGGCGAAGGGAAGGTCCACGGAAGTCACTACGACCTGGAAGCACAGTACGGGATCTCATTAAATTCCGCGTTCAGTTGAAGATCTAACTGGCTAGTTGAAGGTTCAACCGTCCTGCGGGAACATCTTGGACGGGGCGTGCGAGGAAAAGGGAGCGCGAAGCGAGGTCCACTCGAGCCGTGTGACCGCACGCGAGCGCTTCCCTTCAGACTTTCTTGTCGGAGGCAAGTTAGGGTATTCGATCGGTCGGTACGTGGTCCGACATCACGCACCGGAAAACGTTGACTCGGACTTTTCCTCTATTCCTGTACTGGATTTGCCCACCCATACTTTCGCGGGCAGCATCGAGCTACGACCTGATCAGTTAGACTTGGCAATGATTGGCCGGTTTTCGAACCGGATACGTCCAGAGTAGATGGTAAATATGAAGAGATAGCACGGCAAAGGTCCACATGGACTCCTTGAAGGGGATATTTCCGGGATACACACAACGTTGGTGATGCAAACGCTGCTTCAAGTCTCTACACGATTACGCCCTACTGAAGAACCGCGTGTACCGTTGGGAGCACCAAGGAGCGAAATACCTCGTCGATTTGCGACGGTGTCAACCGGCTGCGGCGGTCCATCCACCAGATCAACACTGCAAAGAAAGCCGAAGTAAGGTAGTGAACAAACAAATCAACGGGAACGTCCGAATTCGCGGTCTTCAGGTTCGCAATTTCGGCCTTACATTCTCGTCGTATCAATTCTTCCAGGACATCCTGTAATTGCTGCCGAACAATCGGCCATGCCCCTGTATTCAAGAGAGCGAAGTAGACATTGCGGTATCCATAGGCATGGTCGAACATGGCACGGCTGAACGCGATCACGTTCTCGTGACGCTTTGCCGCTTTTCTGTGGTTCTCCAGCGCTGCTTGGAGCGTTCTACGAAGTTCCTGCGTGCCTGAAATGAGCAGTTCATCCATGCTTTGAAAATGCGTATAAAAAGTTGAGCGGCCAACGTCCGCTCGATCGAGAACTTCCTGGACAGTGATCGAGTCGTAGTGCTTCTCCAAGGCCAGAGAAATCAGTGCTTTGTGAAGCGATTCCCGCGTGCGCCTAACGCGCCGGTCTGGTTTGTCCATGCGCTTCTTCCCATCGATTCCGCACAAAAGTGACGCGAATGTCCCGAACGGAACAAACATGCGTGCCCTGTTCTTGCCATCGAGGCGTCTCAATTCTAACCTTGTAACCGAACAGCTGTCCATAAATGGATTGCCGTTCGGCCTGAGCCAGGGTTCGTGCTGACCACCAAATCGGAGGACAAATGAAAGAGAGCATGGCGCTACAATCACAAAGAACCTACCTCCCGGCCGCGGGACGGGACAGTCTCCTGCCCCTCTACGATCTAATGACGAAGCTGATGGGCGCCGATCGGGCGCGGAGACGACTGCTCGACCAAGCGCAAATTCGATCCGGCCACCGCGTTCTCGACGTCGGCTGTGGCACCGGCAGCTTAACGATCCAACTCAAACGCCTGAATCCGGAGACGGACGTCGTTGGACTCGATCCCGACCCGAAGGCGCTTGCGCTAGCCAAACGCAAAGCGATGCGCGCCGCGGTCTCGATCCAGCTCGATCGGGGGTTTGGCGATGAGCTTCCCTATCCCGACGGGTCCTTCGACCGAGTGCTCTCCTCCCTCATGTTCCATCACGTGCCAACGGACGAAAAGGGGAAGACGCTGCGCGCGGTACGGCGCGTCCTCAAACCTGGTGGCGAGTTTCACATGCTCGATTTCCAAGGGCCAGAGAAGGGCGCACATGGCATCCTGAGCCGCTTACTTCACTCCAGTAAGCGCTTGAATGACAATTCCGAGAACCGAGTTCTCCATTTCATGACGGAAGCCGGTTTTGCGGAACCAAAGAAAGTCGGCCACCGGGAGATGTTTTTTGGACACATTGCCTACTACCGGGCAATCGCCTAGCTAACGAGGGGCTGAACGAAGACTGTATTTATGCTCAGGGGTTTTGAGGATTCATAATGGAAGACGATCACGATCACACTGTTCACGGCAGGGGTCTTGGCATTCTCAAAGGGATGAGACACATTCCGTTTGTTGCCGTCGTGTTGATAATAATCGCGCTGGTTATTCTGCATGTCGTGTTCGCCCATTCAATAAACAAGGCCGGAGGATTCTCAGTCAATCTTTCCTATCTGATGATTGGTGGCTTCCTTCTCCTTGTCGCGTTTAAGCTCAAGTATTTGTGGCGCTTCAAAAACAGCATAGGAAAGCATTTCAAGAAATAAGAAATTTTTGATTGTGGGGGCCTGCAACCATCCGAATTGTTTAGTGCTGCCTTTTAGGTTGGAACTGATCCGACTCGCAGCGTAGGCGGCGTGCGAGGTCATAGGTCTTAGGTTGGCGATTGCTTCCGTGTGGCCGACCACCCGGAAGGTGGCCAGACCAGTCAATACAAGCGTTTATCAAGCACAACTTCGTCTCCAGCGTCTAATCTCACGTGGCTTATAGTGTGAACTCAATCAGGGCGGCCTCTCTTCTCGCAACAGATGCTGCTGAACAAGCCATCGCCGACGATCGCCGACCACTTGTTATGGATCGAATCGGGAACAGTAGATGGGATTCGTTCAACGAGGTGAAACGTGAGAGCACCCAGCTTAGGGGTAGCTAGCTTGCTCCTCTTCGGTTCATATCCTTCGGCGTCGTCCAACCCTGGTCGCAGTTGGCAGGACGGACAGGTCCAGCAAATCCAGCGCGTTCCGAATGCCGGAAACAACGGAGATCATTGGGAATACGAATTGATCTCCAATGGATTTGCTCGCGGCACACCCGCTCGGCATACCCCCAAGCGGACTGGCACCCATAGCTAAGCCGTCGTTCCACAAATTTTAGACTGCGGCCGCTTTCGCCTTTTGAACAGGTTTACCGTATTTCTCGACTAACTCACGTTCTGCTTGTAGCCAATCTTCCACATCCTGTCCATGAGCGCCACCGCGTTCGACGTAGATCTGGTATGCGCGCAATTCGATTTCTTCACGTGTGGGAGCCCCCGAGGCAGTCTGCGGTTGGCTCTCCGAAGAGGATTTTTCTGTAGGCTTGTTCATAACTCCTCCCTTGGTGACTCGGGCCTTCAGGAGAAGGCCGAATCGAAGAGCCTCCTGCAGGCCACCCTTACCCCGCGTAGGCGTGACCTGCTGGGAGGCGCAACCTCTAGGTCGTCGCAGCAGCAGCAGCGGCCTGTTCCAGAATCTTCACCGCCTTGCCCACCTCCGCGACTCCGAAGATCAGGAAGGTGGCGTTGGTGTTGGGTTCGGTTCCGCAGTAGCCGTAGTTTATGTTGATCCCCGCGTCGCCGAGCCGAGATGACGCACGCCCCAACTCCCCGGGACGATGTGCCATTTTGACCTGCGCAACGTCGGTCTCTTTGTAATCACTGCGTTGACGGTCCAGAGCGGTCTTGGCTTTGTCCGGATTGTCCACAACGAGACGGACAGAGCCCTTGCCCTTTTCGTGAGGGAACTGTTGATACGCGAGAATGTTGACGCCTCCTTCGGCGAGAGCCTGGCAGAGTTTGCCAAGCGTTCCAGGCTTGTCCTCTAGGCTGATAGTAAATTCCTTTGCCGTCGGCATGTTGGGTAACCTCCTTCAACTGTGTCTCGGAAACGCCGGCCGCGCGTTCCTTGGAAATCGGAAAATCCCTGGTTTCGAATGGAAGAACGCAAGCGACGATTTCCTTTGTAATCTTGGACCGGTGGGGCCGAGTGGGCAAGGGAGAGCTGGGCGATTACAGCTGTGATATGCACCGTGCATTCACATCTTTTCCACAAGGGCGGACAGGAGTACCTCACTCGTTCGCATCACTAATCTGTGGTCTCGATAATTTCCACTGTCCCTTGACTAAGTACTCTCGTTCGGAATTACGGTGACGTATTTAGGCCGTGGGAGCGAACCGTTTGTTTTCAATTTTCGTCAAAAGGGTCGCCAGATCTTTGCGAGTGAAGGTCCATTGAAAGGGAGAAGCGGTTTCCTCGTACCTCCGCTGAAAGGCTAGCAGCCGCTGTTCGAGTTCGTTGAGGGATTGGAAGTCATTGGGTGTGAGTACCTTCCTCTGGACAATGGAGAAGTAAATCTCAATCTGATTGAGCCAACTGGCATGAACTGGGGTGTGTACGAGGAGCAGGTTGGGCCATTGAGAACGGAGGCGATCGACCGCCCTTTGGCGGCGATGGGCGGAGCAGTTATCCATGATCCAGAAAACACGACGTGCTGACTTATAGGGTTCTCGGCTCATGACTTCTCCAATCAGGCGATCGACCGGAGCAATGCCGGTTTTCTTTTCGCAGCGGCCGAACACCTTGGCC
>WNFF01003811.1_pt1 | contig 12334 bp, 11 predicted proteins | sample 5400441 | NCBI WGS metagenome assembly WNFF01 (sample SAMN13153345, study PRJNA577476) | soil metagenome | isolation source: 120 cm saprolite under Douglas fir tree site 2 hole 3 replicate 1 | place: USA:California | collected 2015-04-18
CGGCGACAAACAATGGGCGATGGCTATCCACGACGTCAGCCTGAAATTTGCCAGGGACATTAGAGCCGAAAACCTGCAAGGGCTGGACACGGACAAGCTCATTGCTTTCAAGATTCATGGTGTGACTCCGGAGTTCATCGCAGGCATTCGTTCAGCGGGTGTGAACGCTTCGGATAGCGACAAACTCATAGCTTTCCGCATTCATGGCGTGTCGCCGGAGTTCGTTTCAGGAATTCGCTCGGCGGGTCTGAATGTGCTGGACAGTGACAAGCTGATTGCCTTTCGCATTCACGGCGTGACTCCGGAAATGGTTCGCAGCCTCAAACAGGCCGGATACGAGCCTGACCCGGACAAGCTCATCGCCATGAGAATTCATGGGGCGACGCCGGAGTGGGTGGCGGAGTTGAAAAAGCAGGGATACGAGCACGTGGACCTCGACAAGCTGATTGCCTTCCGGATTCATGGAGTGTCGCCGGATTTTATCGGCCAGATTCAGAAGCTCGGATATGCGCATCCGGAGCCCGATCAACTGATCGCCATGCGCATCCATGGCGTGACGCCTGACTTCATCACCGGCCTGCAATCGCGGGGAATGAAAAACCTGAGCGTCGATCAACTCGTCAGCCTGCGGATTCATGGAATTGATTGACCTTTCCGGCCGTTCGGAAGCATGGGAGAGAATTGAAGAAGCGAGCCGAGTAAAATCTTGCCGCGCGCCAGCACCAGGGGAGCTGGCACGCAGAAAAGCAAGCAATTACAGGGATTTTCGAGTCGACGAAACCTAAGATTTGGGCGTCGCCGCGGCGCCTTCCTGCGCTGCAGGCAGAGCCGCCAAGCGGGCCTTGAGTTGGTCGAGTTCTTGCTGCTTTTCGCTGATCTGCTGCTTCATCGCATCCAGCTTCTCTTTTCCCGAGGTGTTCTTTGCATAGTCGGGACTGGAGTAGAATGAGTCCTGATCCAACTGATATTCACGCTGGAGTAGATCGAGATCACTCTGCGCTGCCTTGATCTTCTCCTTTAAAGCGACACGCTCCTTCAAAGCCGCGCGCTCCTTCTCGTCTCCTGAAGGATTCTTGGAGCCTTGGGCGTTCGGGTTCGTGGAGGCATCGCCGGGGGCGGGCTGCGCCTGTGTTTCCGGCGAACCCGGTATTCGGAGTTGCTCAGCAGTCGCGCTCTGTACATCCCCCTTCTTTACATCCAGGGTTTCGTCAGTGATGACTTTGGCCGGCTTTTCGGGGTTCTTCTTCTTCTCGCGAGCGCGGCGGGCGGCTTCCGCAACGGACTGAGTGTCCTGCGATTGGGCAAAAGCAGCGGCGGGAAGCAGCGCTGCCGCCAGAACGACGGGCAGAGCAAGGCGCAATGGGATGGGGCGCGACATCGGGCTACTCCTTATGAAAATCTGAGCTGGGTCAAATCTCAAGATACGCCGGCCAGAGTGGAATGACAATCCGAAGTATCGAAGCAGTGCGAATGAGCCAACGGAGCAAGTTGGAACGGACGTGACTCTATAGGATTCCACCGTGGAGAGCATAGCCCCAGGTAGCGCCTGTGCGATTATACTGAACTGAGAAACACAACAAAGGGAGTACCGGGGGGCGGAAGAATTGCTGAACGTAAGGATGATCCTGCTGCCAGCTCTGGCGACGCTCATGGGGGCGGGCGAAGTTTGCGCTCAGGCGCCTGCGACCGAAGCACAGGCACCATCACCAGTAGTCGTCGCGCCTGCCGGCAAGATTCAGACCGAGGAACGGCAACAACAGCACCGCTTCTGGGACAAGAAAAATGATTGGCTGTTTGCGGGAGTCGGAGCGGCACGGACGTTCGATTATTTCTCAACGTTGAACTTGAGGCGGCGCGGGGGGCAGGAAGTCCTGGTCACCAACGATCTCGTGGATAATCACGCGGCTTTTGCAGTGGTCGAGGCGGCGGGAACCGGAGTTTCGATTGGGGCGTCGTACTTATTCCATCGCTACGGCCATCACAAACTCGAGCGCTGGACTTCGATCGTGCATATCGGAATGGCGACGTCGGGCGCGGTGCGCAACTACAGCCTGAAAGCGTACCATCGATAGACCACTCCGTAGCCGTGCCCGCCGCTCACAAGTCGGAAACGCTCCTTCGTTCCCCACGTCTAAAACTACAAGATGAAATCTTGCAGTTCGAATAGCGGTGCGGCATACTCGCGGCCCGTGCTGGGATTCGACGGAACTGCAGGAAAAGCGGCGTTGGGAAATAGGCGAGATGGTCTTATGGGACGGCGAGTTTCCCATCACCGTTTCGCGCTGGTTCTTTGTGCGTCTGTATGTTTCGCGGTAGCTTCGCGCGGTTCTGCGGACCTTACGCCTTCCGCGCATCCGCAAACACCTGCCGCGCAAGCCTCGCCGCCGCAAGCCGGATCCTCGCAGAGTTCGCCTTCGGAATCGAAGACTCCGGAACAGACAAGGACCGAACAATACACGCTTTCGCATGAGCGCCAGGCGAAGGCGGTAGCGTACTCGCGGGCGGGCTACACGCTTTACTTCGTTTCTTATTTTCTTGGAGGGCTTTTCCTTTTTCTGATTCTTCGGCTGGGCTGGGCGGCGAAGTTTCGAGACATCGCCGAACATGTCAGCGACAAAAGGTGGGTTCAAGGGCTGGTATTCGTGCCGCTGCTTTTCCTGACCATCGACGTTCTGGACCTGCCCCTGCGCCTGTATTGGCATTCGCTTTCGTTACACTATGAACAGTCCATCCAAGGCTGGGGCTCGTGGTTCTGGGATTGGACCAAGGGAGAGTTTCTCGGCACGGCGTTTGGCATCGTTCTGGTCCTGATCTTGTTTGCCGTGATGCGGCGCAGCCCCCGGCGCTGGTGGTTGTATTTCTGGTTTCCTGCGGTCTTGATTCTCCTGGGACTGATGGTGATCACGCCCCTGGTGATCGATCCGCTGTTCAACAAATTCGAGCCACTGGGTAAAGAACATCCGGCTCTCGTTGCTTCCATTGAAAAGCTCACGAAACATGCGGGTGTTCCCATTCCGCCAGACCGCATGTTCCTGATGATGGCGAGCCGGAAAACGAACGCCCTCAACGCCTACGTGACGGGCCTGGGAGCGTCGAAGCGCATCGTGATCTGGGATACCACGATTCAAAAGACTTCCAACGATGAAACCCTCTCCATCGTCGGGCATGAGCTCGGACACTACGTCCTCGGACACGTCCGTCGGGGTTTTTTACTGGGAGCAGCAGGGCTATTGCTGGCGCTCTATTTCCTCTTTCGCGGCTTGCACTGGGCGCTCGATCGCTGGGCCAGGGACTGGAAGCTCTACGGGCAGGAAGATTGGGCTTCGCTTGCAGTGTTGCTTTTGCTCCTGCAAGTGCTGTTGTTCGTTTCTTCGCCGGTCATCAGCGGCTATAGCCGGATGCAGGAACATGCCGCAGACGTTTACGGATTGGAGGTAATCCACGGGTTGGTCCCGAATTCGGAGGAGGTCGCCGCGCACGCGTTTCAGGTTGAGGGTGAGTTGGATCTGTTGGATCCCAATCCGCCGCCGTTTATCACCTTCTGGCTGTATTCGCATCCGCCGCTGGCGGAGCGCTTGGTGTTCGCGCATAGCTACGATCCATGGTCAAAAGGGAAATCGCCGAAATACGTGAAGTAGCTGTGCGCAAAGCCTTAGGTGAACCTGGGCCTGCTCACTATTGCGGGTTGCGCGCCGATGCCTGCTTGCGAGCAAAAGCGGCTACTTTGCTGCGATTGCCGCAAGCGGCCATCGAACACCAGCGGCGGCAGTGTGTGCGCGAATTGTCGTAGAAGTACAGGCCACAGCGCGGATTGGCACAAACTCGAAGGCGCGCGCGGGCGCCTTCAGCGACGATCTCCGCTCCGGATCGAGCCACCGCGGCCAGCAACCAGTCAAGGCCGCCTTCCCGCGCGACGAATTCGATCTTCCAGACGCCCGCCTGACCGATAAGTTCATCGTGCCCTTCTGTGATGCGCAGGATTTGGTTTACCGGTTCGATCCATTCCCCGGCTATTCTTTGCTTTCGGAGCATGGCCGCGAACACCTTGCGCAGGGCAGAGCCAAGCCGCCGGGCCTTCAAGAGCAATGCTTCCGCAGCCTGCGGGTCGGATTGCGGCAGAACGAGGAGCTGGGCGCCGCGCTCAACGGAAATAATGCCCGTCGACTGGAGAAAATGAATAAGCCGTTCCCAAGACAGTTCTGCGTTTGAAGGAGTCGCGTTGAAAAAATCGACGGAGAGTCGCCCGCCCAGCAATGGCAAGGTGAGTTTGGGAAAAGCCATGGGAAGAGTCTTCCCGGAGGAGCCGAATGCGTAGCCCCTTCCTTAGCAATAACCAGTAAAAACTATCATAAGGGTTATCTAAAGAAAAGTGTTTTTCGGCCCCATCTAGCGGTAACTTACGGGGCGCAAAGGGATCAGATATGCTGGCTGGCGGGAGACAGCTCCTATGAAACCCCTATTGATAGGCTTAACCCTCATTTGTCTTTCGCTGTCAGCGGCTATAGCGTTGAAGCTAACACATTCACAGGCGTCCTCCATCACACCGGGGACGGCCCGCACGGCGGTAGTGGTTGAACTGTTCACGTCTGAAGGGTGCTCAAGCTGCCCACCTGCGGATGCTTTGCTGGCGCGACTGGCCGAAGAACCGCTTGCCGGAAATGTGCAGTTGATCGCGCTGGAGGAGCACGTCGACTACTGGAACGATTTGGGTTGGGCTGATCCTTTCTCTTCGCGAGACTGGACCTCCCGCCAAAACGTTTATTCCGGCGCACTCGGAAACGTCAATCCGTACACGCCGCAAATGGTTGTGGACGGGACGGTCGAGTTCGTGGGCAGCCGCACACAGAAGGCACGAGAGACGATTCTGAAGGCTGCAAGCAAAACAAAAATCCCGGTGACGCTGGCGCAGGGCAACTCGATCGGCACTGGCACGGGAACTTTTTCTGTGACGGTTGGCAGTTTGCAAGGAACCACAAGAGGTGATGCAGCGGAAGTATGGCTGGCCGTTACGGAAACGGGGTTGCACTCCGCGGTGACGCGCGGCGAGAATGCCGGCGAAGACCTCCACCATGCCGCCGTGGTGCGCTCCATGCGCAAGATCGGCGAAGCGAAGGGTGACGGCGAAACTTCCTTCGCTGGGGACACCAGTGTTCCTTTGCAGAAAGAATGGAAGCGCGAGAACTTGAGGGCCGTGCTCTTCGTACAGGAAAAAAAGAGCCGGCGGATTCTTGGCGCGGCAGAGATCCGCATTGCACAATAAATTTAGAAGAGTTCGATCCAATCTTGAGATTTGACCGTGCAGCCGATTCTATTCCGGGAATCGAGCTTTCTCAGATACAATCAGTCTTGGTCGCAGGGAAGAGTTCTTCGGCGCGGAGACTTCCTCCCTCGATAAAATCTGTCTCAGTTAGTAGTCAAACCTGCTTACGTGGAAACGTTCAGCACGTCAGACAGCAATGCGAGGCAGAGATCTCTCCGCGAGGTGATTGTTGGACGTCGAACCGTTAACGAATCCTACCCCAACTCCCCCTTTTCAGGCGCCGCCTCCCGAAGCAATCCTCAGAAAGATTTTTCTGAACGACAAAGGAATCCGCGGCGGCTGGCGCCTGCTGATTTACGCGGCCATCGTGGCCGGGCTCGGATTCGGCGGTGGACTCATACTGCAGCAATTTATTCGCACCTCAGGCGGTGTTTTTTCTATCGGCTATTCGTTCGCTTTCGAAGTGTTTAGTTTCAGCGTCGTTTTTGGCGCCGCGCTGATCATGGCCCAGATCGAGGGGCGGTCTGTCGGCGTATACGGTTTGCCGCTAAGAGGAGCCTTCGGGAAGTTGTTCTGGCAAGGCTGTCTCATCGGATTGGTCGAGGTTTCAGCATTAATTGGCTTGATCGCTGCCTTTGGCGGCTATTCCTTTGGTGACGTTGCGCTGCATGGCAAGGAGCTGTTGCGTTGGGGAATATTGTGGGCTGTCTTCTTTGTGTTTGTGGGCTTGTTTGAAGAGTTCTTGTTTCGGGGATACACGCTATTCACGCTCGCGGATAGCATCGGTTTCTGGCCTGCGGCGGTGGTGCTTGCGTGCTCGTTTGGGGCCGTCCATTTGGGGAATCCCGGCGAAGGCTGGGTGGGGGCAGCGGGCGTTGCAACGATCGGACTGGTTTTCGCGTTTGCCTTGCGGCGCACCGGCAATCTCTGGCTGGTTGTGGGGTGGCACGCGAGTTTTGATTTCGGCGAGACTTTCCTTTACTCCGTGCCGAACAGCGGCATCGTCTTCTCCGGACACCTCTCGAATGCATCCTTGCACGGCGCTAAATGGCTCACGGGCGGCACAGTGGGCCCCGAAGGCAGCGTCTTCAGCTTTCTGACCATGGGCATTCTTGCCTTCGCCATTCATCTGCTTTTCCCGGCGAAGAGAGCTGAACCCGCGCAGAACTTAGGAAACCAAACTATTTAGTGGACGAGTTCGGAGACGAGCACCAGGCGAACGCCTTGGCCGTGTGCTTGCGGCAGAACTTCGCGCAGAGCCTGGAGCGTCGAAGGGTGAGGATGGCCGATCGCCACGGCCGCGCCTTTTTCACGGGCGCCGCGCATCGCCAATTCGAGCTGTTTGCGAACCGCGGCCACTTCGGCCACGTCGTCCAGGAAAGGGACGTTTCGGAAGGCGGAGCGAACCCCAAACTCTTGCGCCGTATCGTAGGCTACCGTAGCGGCGGTGGTACGGCTGTCGACGTAGAAGAGGTGACGGTCGCGCAGCACAGGCATCAGCTCGTCCATCAGCGCAGCGTCGGCGGTCGCCTGCGATCCTTGATGATTGTTGACGCCGGTGGCGTCCGGAACATTTTGCAGAAATTGCTCGACAAGCGCCGCAACTTCGGCCGCCGGCATGCCGGGATGCAATTCCTGCGCTTCCGGCGTTTCGTTCGCCACCGATTGCATTGGGAGATGAAGCATTACCTGGAATCCAAGGCGATGCGCTTCCTTGGCGATGTCCACCGAATGCTCGTGATTGGGTAAAACGGAAATGGTGAGGGGATATCCCAGAGCGAAGACGGCTTCGGCAGGAGCGCGGTCGCTGCCGAGGTCGTCGATGATGATCGCGAGCCTCGCGTCCGCAGTTTTTCCGCTGGAATTTTTCGGTCCTGCGATGGAAGCGGGTGTTGCAAGCGTCACGATTTCGATTTCGAGTGCCGGCACGCCTGAATGTCGAAACTTGAAGTGAAGCAGATCCCCGGTTTGGTTGGGCGGGTCCCGCGTCAGATGATTTCGGGTCGCGACGGCATCAAGGCTTTGAACGAGCTTTGCGACGGCGGCACGGTCCGCGTCCGCCGAGGAATCACTCTTCAGCACGATGCGCAGGTAATCCGTGCTTCCGGGTTGCTCGCTGGAAGCGCCTTGCCGGAGTTTAATGGGGGTCCCGGCAGGTACCGCAGAAGAAGCCGCAGCCGCCAGATTTCGGGTGATTTGATGAATTTGCGCGGGTGTGAGGCGGTTCTCTTCCTTCTTTTTACAGCCGCCCGAAAGAAACGCAAGAAGGAAGCAAATTCCGAACAGCGCGAAACTTGTTGCACTGTTTATCTTGATTCGAATGCAACGCAGGCTTGGTTGAACCGAGTCAGGCTGCCGGGCCACGGAAAACTAAGCAGCCTTTTTCGCGGGCTCCTTCAACAGGTCGAGAGCCCGGTGAAAGATGGGGTCTTCCGGAGAAAGCGGGCGCGGTCCGAGCCCGGGTTCTTTCTGGGTTTGGGGCGCTGCCGGCGCCGCCTCTTCATCGGCCGTATCCGAATCATCTTCTGGAACGGCGTGTACCACTTCCGTTGGGGTGACGCCTTCTTCCATGATCGACTTGCCGCCAGGATTGTAGTAATTCGCGACCGTGAGGATCAGCGCCGCGCCATCATCGAGCGAAATGAGCTTCTGCTCGGAGGCCAGACCAAAAGTGCGCTCGCCAACGACATCACCGCGGTGGTTCGTAACAATGGCGGAAGCCAGAACTTCCGCGGCCCCCGACGTCGTGGCGTCGATCAAAACGGAGACGGGATTCTTCCAAATGACCTGTTTTGACTCGGCTGAAAAAACCTGTGTCGAGACCGTCTGGCCGCGCAGTGTCGTCAAAGTTCCCGAAGGAACGAAAAGGCGAGCGGTCGAAATCGCCTCGGAGACCAGTCCACGGCCGCATTCCCGCACATCCAAGATTACCTTGCGAATGCCCTGTTTTTCCGCGTCAAGGAGACGATTGCGAATTTCATCCGCCCGGCCTGCGTCAAGCGAGGGGATGCGCAGCACCAGAATGTCAGGATCCACTCTCTGGGCGAAGATTTTCGGCGTAGCCAGCTTCTCGCGAACGAGATCGACTTCTTCGGGAGTAGCCTTGCCGCGCCGGATGACGCCAACCTTGATAGCCGTGCCCGGCTGGCCATTGAGAAGATTGAAGGCCTGGCCTACGGACATATCGCGAGTGGTGAATCCGCTGATGGATTCGAAAATGTCGCCGCTGCGAATTCCCGCCTTCGTGCCCGGACTATCCGGCAGCACGGAGAGGACGATGACGTACCCATAGCGCTTGCTGAGCGTGAGCCCGGTCTCACCGGTGCCGGCGTTCGCGAGCTTCTTCTTGTACTCTTCGTATTCGCGGGGCGTGAGGTAGCTGGACTGTGCATCCAGGGACTCCAGCATCCCGTGCAAGGAACCGGCGGTCACCGTCCGCATGTTGGGATCGTCGACGTAATCCTGCTGGATTTTCTGCAGAACTTCACCGTACACGGTGAGCGATTTGTAAGCTTTGTCATCCGGCGTGCGCCCCAGGACGTGTCCTATGCCGGCGTAACCAAAGATGGCTACCGATGCACAAATAATCCCAATGCGAGCCGCTCGATTCATGCCTCACCCTTCCACGCGAAACTACAAAGTAAGAGTATACCACTCCAAAGGATTGGGACGCTGTGGCAATCAAAAAGGAAGCCTAACGGAGAGGGGGACAAAATACGCCCTCCCAGAATGAGACACGCGGAAATCACGAAATGTTGTGAAAATACCACACCAACTGATTTATTGACTTAGAAGTTGCTTATAAGTCATTGATAACAAAGCACAAAATAGCGAAGGATTGGCGAGCAATATGCTAGATTAAACTTGGGGAAATGTTCCAGACAACTATTGCCAAGGAGTCATTCGCGGAGGGTGTGGGCCTCCACACTGGTGTGTACGGTCACGTGCGCCTGGTGCCCGCCCCGGCTGAAACTGGCATTGTGTTTCGCCGCGTCGACTTGGATAACTTCCCCATCGAAGCCCAGGGGCACAACGTCGCTCGCGTCAGCTATGCCACGAGCCTCATGAAGCAAGGCGTTTTGCTCTCCACCACCGAGCATTTGCTCGCCGCCATCTATTCTTGTGGCATCGACAACATTTACATCGACATCGATTCCATTGAAGTGCCCATTCTCGACGGCTCGGCTGAGCCCTTCATGCAGATGCTGGAGCGGTCCGGCGTTCGCAAACTACGCAGGAAGCGCCGCTACCTGAAAATACTCAAGCCGCTGGAGGTCATTGAAGGAGACCGCCGGATCGGCATCTATCCCGCCGATGAATTTCGCGTGCGCTGCTACGTGGATTTTCCGCACCCCCTGGTAGGTCAACAGGAAGTGGAGATGTTGGTCGGGCCGGATACTTTCCGCCACCTTATGGCGCGGGCCCGGACTTTCTGCTTCCAACGCGACATCGAGCCGCTCAAGGCCATGGGCCTCATTCGCGGCGGCTCGCTCGAGAACGCCATCGTTCTCACTAACGACGGCGTCATGAACGGCCCCCTGCGCTTCCCCGACGAATTCGGGCGGCACAAGGCACTGGATCTGATCGGCGACCTCGCGCTGGCAGGCTTGCCGCTTCTCGCCCGCGTCGAAGCCCACAAAGCCGGCCACGCCCTGCATACCCAGCTTGTCAGCCGCCTTCTGGCCGATCCCTCACTATGGACCATCACTACCGGCGAAGCCGTCCGCTCCGCAAGTGACGCCTATCTGACCGCGCTTTCGCCTGCCTCGGCCGCTGATTAGCGATTCGCCCCGTCGTAAACAACCCTCCGTTGCGAAATAGCCGCTGCTCCCGCAGAATGGGCTGAATACATGTCCAACAACGATCTAGCTATTGTCATTCTGGCCGCCGGAAAAGGCACCCGATTGAAGTCGAACCTGGCTAAGGTGCTGCACCGCGCCGGTGGACGCACGCTCGTCGAACAAATTGTGCGCGCCTGCGAACCGCTGAAGGCACGCGAGACGGTGGTCGTCGTGGGCCACCAGGCGGAGCAGGTCGCGGGAGTGGTCGAGCCGCTCGGTGCCCTTACCGTGTTACAGCACCTGCAAAACGGCACCGGCCACGCGATGCAAGTCGCTAAGCGTGCGCTAGGCCGTGCGAAATTTGCCATTGTGCTCCCGGGCGACGCTCCCCTCGTCCGCACGGAAACCTTGAAGGCACTGATTGCCGTGCATCACAACGGGAAGGCGGCGGCAACCATTCTCTCCGCGGTGCTCGCCGATCCAACGGGCTATGGCCGAATCCTGCGTAAGTCGGAAACCATGGTCTCCGCGATCGTCGAGGAATCGCAGCTCACCGAGGAGCAGCGCGAGATCAACGAAATCAATTCGGCGATTTATTGCTTCACACTGGAGAAACTTTGGCCCGCGCTGGCACAGGTGAAGCCCAACAACAAGCATCGCGAGTTGTACCTGACCGATGCCATCGCCGCGCTGAACGCCAAGGGCGAGACCGTGCTGGCGCAAGTGGCCGCCGATTCGCGCGAAGTGCTGGGATGCAATACGCGTGCGGATTTGGCCGAAGTCGACCGCATATTCCGGGAACGGAAACGCAACGCGCTTATGGACGCTGGCGTCACGATCCAATTGCCGGAGACCGTGCTGATCGATCCGGACGTGACCGCGGGCGAAGATACCATCATCGAACCCGGCGTTCAGTTGCTGGGCAAAACCAAAATCGGCGCGCGCTGCACCATTCGAACGGGAAGCGTCCTGACCGATGCAATCCTCGGCGATGAGGTGACCGTCGAGCCGCATTGCGTCGTGGCACAGAGCCGCCTCGATGACCGCGTCATCATTGGCCCCTTCGCGCGATTGCGGCCGGACAACCATTTGAAAGCCGGCGCGCGCATCGGCAATTTTGTCGAACTCAAGAAAAGCACGATCGGCGAAGGCACCAAAGCCATGCACCTCTCGTATCTGGGCGACGCAAAGATCGGAACGAAAAGCAACATCGGCGCGGGCACGATTACCTGCAATTACGACGGCTTCCACAAGCATCCGACGTCGATCGGGAACAAAGTTTTCATCGGCAGCGACTCCGCGCTGGTGGCGCCCGTCCGGATTGGTGATGGCGCCTACATCGCCGCAGGTTCGACAATCACGGAAAACGTGCCTGCGGACGGATTGGGAATTGCCCGCGGCCGCCAGGTCAACAAACCCGGCTGGGCCGCGAAGAAACGCCGCGAATTGGCCGCCGCCGAAAAACCAAAAAAAGCTGCGTCGAAAAGAAAACCGCGTCGAGCTTCGAAAAAGCGCAAGCGATAGCGCCGGCTGGAAGTCCTGAACAATAGTGTTACACAGAACACGAGAAGAACAATGGATGAACGCGCAGGCCCGATACTGTTACTGACTCCAATCGTGATCGTTGTCGCGGGCTACATGCTGGCCTGGCGCGGCAAGAGCGCGGGGCTTCGTAAAGGAGGGAATTTGGTTGTTGCTGCGATCTTAGGGCTCGTTGCTCTTTTTGGCTCTTGGTGGGGGCTGGGCATGACGATCGGAATCTGGGCTCTCGATGGTAGCGGCGCGGGCCCCCACACAACAGGTGAAGTCCTGTTAGCTCTCGTAGCTGAGATTTTCGTTTTCATCTTTCCTCTTGGCGCATGGTACTTGTGCGCTCGCTTTGCAAAAACTTCCTTGAAGAAGTATTAATCAGAACTTGGCCCGAAGTCTAAGAGCAATTTCCGTCTGCCTCATAGCATCCTTGTCTGATTGTTCCGCGTCCTTACGTCCGCTTTCTTCCGTGTGTGCTAAAATAGAAGCTCCCGCAGTGCTACAGGGAGCTGCCAACGCATGAAATTTGGAGTCGTAGTTTTTCCCGGGTCCAATTGCGACCACGACGCGTTTTACGCCATCGGCAACGTTCTGCAGAAGCCCGTTGAATTCATCTGGCACCAATCGGAAAATCTGGCAAATTGCGACGCCATCATCCTGCCCGGCGGATTTTCCTACGGCGACTATCTTCGCACCGGAGCCATCGCGCGTTTTTCGCCGGTGATGAACTCCGTCGAAAAATTCGCAAACAGTGGCGGAATGG
>WNFF01003813.1_pt1 | contig 12333 bp, 11 predicted proteins | sample 5400441 | NCBI WGS metagenome assembly WNFF01 (sample SAMN13153345, study PRJNA577476) | soil metagenome | isolation source: 120 cm saprolite under Douglas fir tree site 2 hole 3 replicate 1 | place: USA:California | collected 2015-04-18
ACTTTCATACCGACAACCGCAACATTGAAGCCACGTTGAATGGACTCCATAATTTAGCCAGAACATTGGGTGGATATCCCGGACGCAAGAATGTTATCTGGCTATCGGAGAGTTTTCCCCTGGTACTTGCTCCGGAAACAGCGGTACGTGACAGCATCAGCGTGGCCAGTCTTGGTGACGCTCCGGGCAGCAAAGCGCCTACTCAATTTGATGTCTTGCAACAAACCAACCCCACCCAGGACTATGCTGGACTCGTTAGAAAAGTAGCAGAGGCCATGACCAATGCACAGGTGGCGGTCTATCCAGTGGATTCGACTGCGCTCACGAAAGACGATCATCTTGCCGCCCAGCACACCATGAATAATCTGGCGGAGAGCACCGGCGGCAAAGCGTTTTACAACCGCAATGATCTGATCGTCGGACTGCGCACCAGCCTGGAAGACGGCGCCACCTATTACACCCTCAGTTACTATCCCGATAACAAGAAGTGGGACGGAAAATTCCGCGTCATCACGGTCAAAAGCGCGCGTCCAGGAGTGAATCTTCGCTACCGTCTTGGTTATTACGCAACCGATCCCGAGGCCACCGCGAAAGAAGAACCCAGAATGTTGGCCGAGGACTTCAGCCGGGCCCTTACGCTGGATGCGCCTGCGGTCACCGCTGTACTCTTCCAGGCCGGAGTAGTGCCCCCAAGCAACAATGGCGGCAAGGTGACGGTGAACTTTGCCATAGATCCGCACACGCTCGCATTTGAAAAGAAGGATGATGCGCTGCAGCACGCTTCAGTCGCCTGTGTGGTCTGGGCATTTTCCGGAAAGGCCGATCCGCAGCGGGCCGAGGGAAACACCAACGCCGACCTGAAGCCCGACGTATATGCCCAGGTCATGAAGTCGTACCTGCCGTGCCAGCGCACTTTCAGCCTCAAGCCGGGCAAATACACGCTAAAGCTCGGTGTGCTGGACCGGATCACGAACCATATCGGGACTACCGTCACGACGGTGGTTGTGCCGTGATGCAAAACTATTGCGAGCTCGGGGATATCAAGTGATCAAACCCTTTCTTTTGCGTTCTCTTCTATTTACGCTCTTGGGCATTGGGTCCGTTAACGCGTATCCGCAAAGTGAAAAACCGCAGCAGGAAGAGCCTGCAAAAGCACAGAAGCCGCCTGAGTATGTGTTTCGGACGACTACCCGGCTGGTCATCCTCGACCTTGTGGCCACCGACGCTCAGGGACGTACCGTCTCTGATTTGAAGCCAGAAGAAGTGCAGATTTTCGAAAACGGCAAAGAGCAAGCCAAGCGGGACTTCAGTTTCTTGCAGCCGAGTCCGGAACAAGCCGCCCAACTGGTCAATTTGCATCTACCGCCGGATGTTTACAGCAATGCGCCGCAGTATCGAGGCAACAGCTCCTATAACGTCATCCTGTTCGACGTGCTGAACACCAGCTTCCCGAGCCTGGCTTATGCTCACGATGAAATTATCAAGTATCTGGACCATACACCGCCGAATCAGCCTATCGCGATTTACGCGCTGGGCAACAAGCTGTGGCTCCTGCACGATTTCACCACCGACCACCAGGCGCTGAAGGAGGTAATGCGCAAGTTCAAAGGCCAGGGTTCACAACTGGTTACGACCTCGCCCGATGATGAGAAGGCGTACAAGCACAAGAGCACATTTACCACGATGGGAGCGGATCGGGAATGGACCACGCTGGACGCTTTCAGGTCGCTGGCGCGGATCATGAGCGCTTATAAAGGCCGTAAAAACCTGATCTGGATCTCGGAATCCTTCGTAGTAGATACCATGCCGGACATGAATCCAAGGCAAGGGCCGCTCATGATGAGCGAATATTCGCGCGAGCTTGAGATGATGTCGGACGCATTGATGCAGGCCCAGATTGCCATCTACGCTATCGATCCCGCCGGGCTCTCTGGCGACGCGTTCCGTCCGATGTTGAACCGCTTCGGCCAGCAAAGCTCGCTGCGCGAGATGGCAGAGCGGACTGGCGGTAAAGCGTTCACAAACCGCAACGATCTCGACATCGGGATCCGCAACAGTATCGACGACGGCTCCAGTTATTACACAACCTCTTATACGCCGGCGAACAAAACTTGGGACGGCAAATTACGGAAGATTGAGATCAAGACTACGCGTCCGGGCGTGACGCTCCGCTATCGAAAAGGATATTACGCGGTGGATCCCTCGATATTGCCGGGAACGAAGAAGGAGATCAAGCAAACTTCGATTGACTTTGCCCAGGCGCTTGATCCCGATCTGCCGGTCTCGACGGGACTTCTGTTTCAGGCGCGCGTGGTTCCTCCGTCAGACCAGACGCACAACAAAGTACGTGTGAGTTTCGCCGTAGATCCACACATGATTGCCTTCGATAAGAAAGAGGACGGACTGGAACACGCTGAGGTCAGCTGCATCGTCTGGGCGTTTCCGGTTAAGGGCAAGCCAATTGGCTCGGGAGGCGGTACGGTCAGCGCGAAGCTCGACGCGGAGACGTTTACCAAAGTGATGCAGTCGGCCCTTCCCTGCAACCAATTTCTTGATTTGACGCCCGGCAATTACATGCTGCGGCTTGGAGTCATAGACCAGTTCTCCAAACGTATTGGAGCGCTGACAGCCTGGGTGACAGTCCCCGATCAGGCGGGAGCTGCTTCAGCAGGCGCCGCTCCAAGCCAGCCTGAAGCGAAGCCGGAAATGAAGAAAGCGCCCGAGAAGCAGATGTAGCAGTTTGCTCGGCTCTCCAGGCGTTTATTGAGGGCATCAGCTTTGCCGATGCCCTCAAGGTTTATCGTCTGAAGTAATTGCGGTTTGCTCCGTCATAGCGCCCGGATCGCAAGCAGCAGTTCTTGAAATTTACGTGCAGAGCCGCAAGGGCATAAGTCATTGCGGCCTAGTTTCTCGGTTAGTTCCTTGAATCCCTGGACCATCCTGAAAGCCGCGTTTTACATGGGTCTCAGACGGGAATCCGCGGCGTCGCTTGCTGGTTGGAGTGAACTCTTCGTACTTTTGGAATTTCACGGTAGTTTCTTCTTTGCTTTGATTTTGGCGCCCGCCACATCACGCGAAGGAGTACTCAACAAAAAGTATAAATGATTCTTCGCAGTCTGCTGCTCTATTCGGTCGTTTCCAGCGCCGTCGACAGCTCTTCCCACTCTGCCATGCGTTGTTGTAATTCCTGTCGGGACCGTTCCAGCAACTCAGTCTGCCGCTGCGTCTCCTCCACGCTCACAAAGCTCTGCAAAGCGTTTTCGGCGCCTGCAATCTCTGCTTCCAGACGGACGATTTCTTCTTCGACTTCCTGGCAGCGTTCTTTCATCTGGCGCAGCTTGATCGGATTGAGACGTTTCGCCGCCGCTACAACCGCCGCCGCATCCCGCGCGTTCTGAGAGTCCGCAGCTTCAGCCCTCACCGTCGACGTCGCGCCGATAGCTATCTCCCCGCCGCCTTGCTTGCGCCACAAATAATCTTCGTAATTGCCGGGAAAGACCTGCACTTGCCCGTCACCGATCTCAAAGATCCGCGTGGCCAGCTTGTCAATGAAGTAGCGGTCGTGCGATACGAACACCACTGTCCCTGTAAATCTCTGCAATGAGTCCAGCAGAACGTCTTTCGCGCGCAGGTCAAGATGGTTGGTCGGCTCGTCGAGCAGCAAAAAGTTTGAAGGATGCAGGAGCATTCGAGCCAGCGCGTACCGGTTGCGCTCGCCGCCGGAGAGCACGCCGATGGTCTTGAACACGTCATCTTCAGAAAAGAGGAAGCATCCCAGCAGGCTCCGTAACTCGGTTTGCGTGGACCGTGGAGCGGCTTCAAACAGATCGTCCAGCATGCGCGCCTGCGGATCCAGCGCTTTGTACTGGTCCTGAGCGAAATAATCTACTTCCACATTGTGGCCGAACTTGATCCCTCCTGCGGTGGCTGGCTCCAGGCCTGCGAGCAGCTTGATGAGAGTGGATTTCCCTGCGCCGTTCGCGCCCACCAGCGCAATGCGGTCTCCGCGCTCGATCACGAAATTTACTTTGCTGAAAACATTCTTGGGGCCATAGCTTTTGGCAAGCTCTGTTGCCTCCACCACTTGGCGGCCGCTGGGCTTGGGCTGGGGAAAATTGAAATGGATGGTCTTTTCTTCCGGCGGAACTTCAATTCGCTCCATCCGCTCAAGTTCTTTGATCCGGCTTTGCACCTGCTTGGCTTTGGTCGCCTGGTAGCGGAAGCGGTTGATGAACGCCTTGAGTTGCTCCACCTTATCCTGCTGATTGCGATAAGCGGCCTCGAGCTGATTGCGGCGCTCATTTTTCTGGCCAAGAAATTTTTCGTAGTTGCCGGAGTAGAAGTGGACTTGCTTGTTCCAGATTTCAGCAATTTTCTTGACCGTCACATCCAGGAAGTAGCGGTCGTGCGAGATCAGAACGTAGGCGTAAGGATAATTGACCAAATACTCCTCCAGCCAGTTGCGTGTCTCCAGATCGAGATGGTTCGTCGGTTCGTCGAGCAGCAACAGGTTAGGTTTTGCCAGCAGTAATTTGGCCAGCGCCAGCCGCATCTGCCATCCGCCGGAGAATTCTTCGGTGCGGCGTTCCCAATCGTCTTTCTTGAAGCCCAGGCCGTTGAGAACGGCGCCTACTTCCGCTTCAATGCTGTAGCCATCGCGGGAATGGATCTCCGCCTGGACATGCTGGAAGCGCTCGGCAATCTGCGCGTACTCCGCGCCGGCGTGGTCTACTTCAGCCATGCGCTGTGCCAGATCTTCCATCTCGCGCTGCATCTGATGCACGAAATCAAAAACCGAGAGACACTCGGCAAAAACGGTGCGGCCTGAAAGCGTGAGTCCGTCTTGCGGAAGATATCCGTACTGGGTGCCTTTTTGCCGCGTAACCAAGCCATAATCCAAACCATCCATACCGGCCAGGACCTTAAGCAGCGTGGTTTTACCGGTACCGTTCGCGCCCACCAGACCGACGCGATCATGTGGTGTAATCAGCCAGTCGAGGCCCTGGAAAAGGACCTTGGGACCGAATCTTTTTCCCGCTGCAGAGAGCTGAATCATGAGAGTGCAGTTCCCATTCTCTCATTCTCCACCGCGTTCGCTGGATCGCGCGTAGGGCAGTTCTTTTGCTCGAAAACGGTAAACTCCCGGTCGCGGACAATCGCATCGAACCAGCCCCCGTGAAAAAGAGTCATTAATGCCTTCCGGAAAAATGCAGCCTGATGATGCCCACATCTTCCTGGTCGCCGGGCCGTCGCAGAGCACCCTGATCGGGTTCGACGCGAAGCAAGCCTGACGTTGGTTTCCTGCATTACGTTGGTTTCCTGCGTGCCCGGATTTTGTGGTTAGAAAATTCTAATCAGGTGCTATTCTTCGCTTAATGGACACAATTGCGCCTGAGCAAGTTCGTCAGGGAGTTCGGGAATTCTGGGAAATTATGTCCGGCAAATCAGCTGACAGGCTGGAGAATCTCTATTCGCCGTCAGCCATTCTGATCACCGGGAAGTCCCGGAACCCGGAGGCTGGCATCCTGGCGCTGGCCCGCCGCACGCGCCTGCTCGGGGATGCGGGCCAGGATGCAAACGCAGAAGTCGGTGAAATTGAAATACAGGTTGTTGGTGACGTCGCGGTGGCCACTTACACTTATCAATTTCACACAACCAAGCCAATAGCGGAGGGAGGTCTCAAACAGCAGCACACGCTCTTTGGCCGGGCCACGCAGATCTTCCAGCTTGACCCGCGGGGAGGGCTGAAGATTGTGCATGAGCACTTGAGTTCGGCCGCAAATCCGAAAGTAGACCCGAGTGGCGCCTTCCCTCCGGTCCGGACAATGCCAGGGAGCTGAGGATGAATCAAATTTCGGATGATCAGATACGCGCCGAAGTCCAGAAATTCTGGCGCTCGTTCACCGCGAAGGAGAAGGCCGATTTTCAGCAGCGGTACTTGCCGACAGCAACCTGCTTTTCCGGCGACGGCCGGCGCGCCGAACCCGCGCGTCTGATGTGGGTGCGCCGCGAGCGCGAGTTTTTTGGCGCGCAATCGTCGGTCAGCGCCAAACTGGGCGCCATCCAGGTACAACTTCTCAGGGCTGATCTCGCCATTGCCAGCTATGGGTTTCACTTTGCCCTCATTAGAGTCATGCCTAACGGCAAACGCCTGCAAGTGGATGTCCCCTTTGCCCGCGTCACGCAGGTCTTCCAGCGCGATTCCGAAGGAGCGCTGGTCATCATCCACGAGCATTTGAGTTCAGCAGAGCCGGCAACTCCCACTGAACTGCCGCGGACGTGACTCTAAAAGGCGAACCGCTTCCGGCAAGAATGATGCTTGAGCGTTGACATTTTCCCGCCCAATTGAGTATCCTTAAACCTTCACTGCTCTGCAGTTGGCCTGCCTTGTGTCTTCCATCCGGAAGTAGTAAGCGGCAATCGAGCGGTCTTTCTTAGCGTTTTTATTCTCAGGAGCTTAGGAATGTCAACCCGTTTTCCTAGCGGGAACGAAATTGCGCGCAAGTGGTTCTTGGTGGACGCCACCGGGCAGACGCTCGGACGCCTGGCTTCACGTGTGGCCAGCATTCTCGCGGGCAAAGAGAGTCCCCAGTACACGCCGTTTATTGACACCGGCGACCACGTCATCGTCATCAACGCGGAGAAGATCCGAGTCACCGGCATGAAGGCGGAACAGAAGATCTATCGTCACTACACCGGATTCCCGGGCGGCCTACGCGAAGAAGAGTTCAAGAAGCGTTTTGATCGCCGTCCCGACCGCATTGTGCAGGATGCGATCCTTGGCATGCTGCCCAAGAACAAACTGGGCCGGGCCATGGGCAAGAAGTTGAAGGTTTACAAGGGTGACAAGCACACCCACACGGCGCAAAAACCAGCGCCTCTCGCTTTGGCGCTACGCGAGCAGCGGTAAAAATTTTGCAGAGGGCTGATGGATAGCCCGGAGTTGAGAACCTAGAGATGGCTGAACAAGTCCAGTATTACGGCACCGGCCGCCGCAAGTCGAGCGTGGCCCGGGTGTTCCTGCGTCCCGGAACCGGCAAACTTGTCGTGAACGGTCGCCCCCTTGACGAATATTTTTTGACTCCCGCGCAGCGGGTTGAAGTCCGCCAGCCGCTGGTCACCAGCGAGACCGGGTCCACGTTTGACGTGGTTTCCAGCGTCTCCGGTGGCGGCATCAACGGACAAGCCGGCGCACTCAAGATGGGCATTGCCCGCGCGCTGCTGGTCTTCAACATTGAACTGCGGAAAAAGCTGAAAGCGGAAGGCTTTCTTTCCCGCGATGCTCGCGGCAAAGAGCGCAAGAAATATGGGCAGAAGGGCGCCCGCAAGCGCTTCCAGTTCAGCAAGCGGTAATTTTTCAGCAGGACGGCAGGGGCCGTCCTTTGTTTTTGCTGACTCTCAATTTTTCCCTCCGCCAGCAAGGTCCCAGAGGCGGATGGGAGTGGTACAACGGGACTAATTTTCCCTCCCGCTCCGACGGGAGCGGACAAGGGAATCAATCCCGAGCGGGCACTAGAAGCCGCGGAGGATGCAATTCAATGAGGAGGTATTTTGGCTAACATCACCATGAAGGAGTTGCTCGAAGCTGGCGTTCACTTCGGGCATCAGACGAAGCGCTGGAACCCCAAGATGAAGGAATACATCTTTGGCGAGCGCAACGGGATTTACATCATCGACCTGCAGAAAACGCTCAAAATGTTCAAGGACGCGAGCAAATTCGTGCAGGACGCCGCCGCTGAGGGCAGGACTGTCCTCTTTGTCGGCACCAAACGGCAAGCCCAGGACGCGATCGCCGAAGAAGCGCAGCGCTGCGGAATGTTCTACGTGAACAACCGCTGGCTCGGTGGATTGCTAACCAACTGGGTGACTGTGCAAAAGTCAGTGAAGCGGCTCAAAGAGCTCGACGAAATGGCCACGGACGGCCGTTACGAGCTGCTACCGAAAAAAGAAGTCATCAAGCTGGAGCGCGAGCGCAAGCACCTCCAGGCGAACCTCGCCGGCATCAAGGCCATGAACCGCCTGCCTGACGTAGTGTTCGTGATTGATTCGAACAAGGAAGCCATTGCGGTGAAGGAAGCCCGCAAGCTCGGCATTCCCGTGGTCGCTGTGGTTGATACCAACTGCGATCCTACAGAAGTCGACTGGGTCGTCCCCGGCAACGATGACGCATTGCGCGCCATCCGCCTGTTTGCATCCAAGATTGCGGACTCCATTGCTGAAGGCGTGCAGGCCGCGACCGACAAGCAGACCGCGGACATTGCCGGCGCAGCCGCAAGCGCGGAGCAAGCCGCGGCAGCCAGTGCAGCCGCCCAAGGCGCTGTAGCAGCACCGGCTCAGACCTCCGCCGACGCGGCCGAGGAAGAAGAGCTGAACATGGAAGAGGTGCTTGGCGGCAAGATCCGCAAAGCGCCCGCGACAGCAGAAGCCGAAGTCCCTGAGGACGTTGCGGCAAAAAGCAACTAACTCTTACAGGCCCGTCGCGGCCTGTGGTCTGCAGGATTAAGCGACATAATTCTTATCCCCGCGGAAGCATTGCCTCTCGCGGGGAGAGTTGTATCCAGAGGTAGAGGTAAAGGCCCAAATGAAAACGGAAGGTTCCATGACTACTACGCCAACTCCCGGCGAGAACGACGGCAAGAAGCCCAACATCAACGCAGATCAGGTGCGCAAGCTGCGTGAGCGCGCCGGTGCGCCGATGATGGATTGCAAGAGAGCGCTTGAGGCGTGCAACGGCAATGAAGAAGCCGCTGTGGACTGGCTGCGCAAGAAAGGCATTGCCACCGCGGCCAAAAAGTCGGCCCGTGTTACCAGCGAAGGCTCTGTCGCCAGCTACATTCATGCCGGCGGCAAGATCGGCGTACTGGTTGAAGTGAATTGTGAGAGCGATTTTGTTGCCCGCACTGACGACTTCAAAGACCTGGTGAAGGACATTGCCATGCACATTGCCGCGGCCGATCCCAAGTTCGTCCGCAAGGAAGATGTCACGCCGGACGCTTTCGAGCGCGAAAAAGAAATCTATCGCGCGCAGGCAGCAACCAGCGGCAAGCCGGCGAATGTGGTGGAGAAGATCGTGGAAGGCAAGATGTCAAAGTTCTACGAAGAGGTTTGCCTGCTCGAACAGCCCTTTGTGAAAGAGCCCGGCATCACCGTGCATCAGCTCATCGCCAGCAAAGTCGGCAAGCTGGGAGAGAACATCTCCGTCCGGCGCTTCGCCCGCTTCAAAGTTGGCGACCTAGGCGAGACGGTCGCGATCAGCAAACCACAGCAAGACCAAAAAGCTGAGTAACAGCTTTTTCTCTGTTCAGGCGGCGAGAAATCGCCGCCTTACTTTTTTGACGAAATACCGTAAGATGGATCGCTATGCGCCCAGCGATCCTAGTGCTGCTCTGCGTACTTATGCTCGCGGCCACTCCGGCAGTCGCCACGGACAAGCCTCAGGAAGTCACGGTCCCAGCCGGTCCCTACCAGCTTCACGGATGCTACTGGACTCCGGACGGTCCTGGGCCATACGCGGTCATGATCTTCAACCATGGCAGCGAGAAGAATCCCGCTCCGTGCGGACCGCCCGAGTTGGCTTACTTCTATCAGAAGAAAGGCTTCGCTTTCTTCACCTTTCAGCGGCACGGACACGGCGCCTCGCTTGGCGACTACATCATGGACCTGCAGAAGCAAGCCTATATGTCTCACCCGATGGACCGAAATGCCGGACACAGAGCAGCAGTTGTCCTGCAGGAGCTGTACAACAAAGACGTGGAAGCCGCGGTGCTCTGGCTCAAGGAGCAGAAATGGGTCGACTCGCAACGTATCGCGATGATGGGAATTTCTTTTGGCGGTACTCAGACCCTGCTGACCGCAGAAAAAGGTCTTGGAATTCGGGCATTTCTTGCATTCGCGCCCGCGGCGCAGAGCTGGAACCCGGTGCTGGCAGATCGCCTGAAGCACGCAGTGCAGCAGGCCCGCACTCCTGTTTTTATCGTCCAGGCACAAAACGATTACAGCACCGAGCCCAGCACGATGCTGGGACACGAACTGGAAAAGAAGGGCGCTCCCAATCTGGCAAAGGTCTATCCAGCGTTCGGGACCACGGCACAAGACGGCCATTGGGGATTCGGTACACGCAAGGATGGCATCGCCATTTGGGCGCCAGACGTCATTGCTTTCCTGAATGCAACAATGCCACATTAGCTTTATCAATGCCGACTTCCAACTTCAGCATGACCGCTCCCGACGGAACCACGATCGCCTGCTATTCCTGGCTGCCACCTGGCCCTCCGAAAGCGGTTGTGCAGATTGCCCACGGCCTGGCCGAACATGCGGGACGCTACGAACGGCTGGCGCAAGCGCTCAACGCCCACGGATACATCGTCTACGCCAACGATCATCGTGGACACGGACGCACCGCGTCATCGAAGCGTGAGCTCGGCTGGTTTGCCCGGCGCGATGGATGGAGCAAGTGTGTCGGCGATCTTTATGAGCTGAACCGCAAGATTGCCGCGCAGCATCCTGGTCTGTCTGTCGTGTTGCTCGGACACTCGATGGGAGCAACGCTGGCGCTCCAGTTCATCAGCCGGCATGGCGATTCACTCGCGGGCGTGGCGCTCTCCGGCGCCAGCGGCCAGCCGACTGCTTTTGCGGCGGTAGGGAAGCTCATCGCGCGGATGGAGCGCATGCGCGTAGGCGCGCAAGGACACAGCGCCCTCGTCCATTCCCTGAGCTTCGGAGCCTTCAACAAGCGCTTTGCGCCGGCTCGCACCGAGTTCGACTGGCTCTCCCGCGACCCCGCCGAGGTCGACAAATACATTGCCGATCCAATCTGCGGATTTCGTTGTTCCGTACAGCTATGGATTGATCTGCTAGCTGGATGGACCGCGGCTTCTTCGCCGAAAAGCCTTGGCCGGATCCCGAAAGAACTTCCTATCTACGTAATCTCCGGCGGAAACGATCCGGTGGGCGCGAACTGCCGGCAAGTCGAAGCTATGCTGAGAGCGTTCGCCGCTGCCGGCCTTCGGCGGTGCGAGCACAAGTTCTATCCCGAAGCACGGCACGAGATCTTCAACGAAACCAACCGCGACGAGGTCACACGCGATCTGCTTGCGTGGCTCGACCGTGCAATTCTAGGGTCGACAACAAAAACTTCTTGACACGTTCCATAGGCATAGATAATCTAGGCCTTGGTTGTCTATGGCTAAGACAGAAATTCTTCCCGGCACTTTGGCAATGCTTATTTTGCGTGTCCTGCAGCCCGGCGCGCTGCACGGATACGCCATTGCCCAGCGAATCCACACTCTTTCCAACGAACTGCTGCGTGTGGAAGAAGGCTCTCTCTATCCCGCACTGGAGCGCATGCTGCGCAGCGGATGGGTGCAGGCGGAGTGGGGCATCTCCGAAACCAACCGCAAGGTGCGTTTCTACAAGCTGACCGCCGCGGGAAAGAAACAATTGCAGGCGGAACTTAGTGATTTTGATCGCGTGCTGCAGGGAATCCAGGCTGTACTGGCGAAGGCCTAAGCAGGAGCAGCTCTATGCGTGAATTTTTTCGTCGTCTTTATTATCTGGTGAACCGGCGCAAGCTGGCGCAGGCGCTGGAAAACGATATAGCGTTTCATCGCGAGATGCTGGCGCGCGAGAACCAGAAGGATTTCGGCAATCCAACGCTGCTGCGGGAGCAGGCTCACGACGCTTGGGGATGGGGCTGGTTTGACCGTCTTGTCCAGGACTTGAGTTTCGGGGCGCGGCTGCTGCGCAAGGCTCCGGCCCTGGCTGTTACTGCCATTGCTGTGCTCGCGCTGGGTATCGGTGTGAACATCACCGCGTTCAACATTGTGGACGTGATGTTCTTCAAGCCGTTGCCAGTGCGGGACCCACTGTCACTGGTCCATTTTAGAGCGGACGCGCCAACCAGGTCTTCGACCGATGTGCCCTATCCCGAAGTTGCGTTTTATCGCGACCACAACACAATTTTCTCTGCGGTGCTGGCCCAGACTTCAACCCATATGACGATGGGAGAAGAGGCAACGGAAGACATTCGCGTGGGCGTCGTGAGCGGAAACTATTTTACCGACCTCGGCACTGGAGCAGCGTACGGCAGGGTCCTCACCGCGCAAGACGAGAAGCCTGACGCCTCCCCAGCAGTACTACTGGGTTATGGCTTCTGGCAGCGACGCTTTGGCAGCGATCCCTCGGCCGTGGGCTGCACCATACGGTTCAATCAGCATCCGGCGACCGTGGTCGGAGTGCTGCCTTATGATTTTTCCGGCCTCAATCCCGAGCACGGCGTGACGAATGAAGCTTGGCTGGTCATCTCAAAGCTCCGATATTTCGTTCCTGAGACCA
>WNFF01012263.1_pt1 | contig 12333 bp, 11 predicted proteins | sample 5400441 | NCBI WGS metagenome assembly WNFF01 (sample SAMN13153345, study PRJNA577476) | soil metagenome | isolation source: 120 cm saprolite under Douglas fir tree site 2 hole 3 replicate 1 | place: USA:California | collected 2015-04-18
GTCGCCCTCAAGCGGGCTGATGACGAGCGCGCCGGGCAAGTCGGCACCCAGGACGGCGAGCAGAAAGAATTCTCGTTCGGGCTTGACGTCTGCAAGTTTTGCCAGATAGGTGCGCAGATGCCCTTCGGGAAGCAGGTTCGAAAAGAAGGGCGGTACGCGACGAGGAACCGGACGTAAAGCTGTGACGAGCCCGCCGGTGCCGCTTTTGAAAGACAGGCTGAGGGTCGGGCGGTTCGGGTCGTCGATGTAATCCTGCTCGAACGCAAAGATCTGCCGTTCGCCGGCCAGACGGTTGATGATACCGATTTGCCGCCCGTGCAGGCGTACGGCGAGCGTGTTGAGTTTTTTCGTATCAAACTTCATCTTTGCGCTCCGGCGTTTTCTGCTCGTCGTCGGCGTCACCATAGAGAGGGCGCTCTTCACTCTCGCCCTGCTGGTCGTGCCGGAGATGGTCGCGGATGAGCGACTGCACGGCCGGAACGAGGGCGCGGGGGACCATGAGGAGGTCGCGGTCGAGGATACGGACGAGTTCGAGGAGGGTGTCGTAGCGCGGCACAATCTTGCCGGACTCGATGCCGGAGATGTGCATCTGGGGCAAACCGAGACGGCTTCCCAACTCCCTCTGGCTCCAGCCGCGGCCGACGCGCGCATCCTTCAGCTCCCGGCGCATGTCCTCCGGAAGGCCCTCTGGACGCAGCGGTTTGATATGCTTTGTTATATTTTTCCTCATGCTTGATATAATATAGCACATCCAGCGCCAATGCAAGTCTATAGGTTAAATTATATCATTTCGACTGTTTGATATAACATAACATATCAACGGTGCCAAAGCGACGGTCGCGCGGGCCACTACCAGACTGCCGGAAACTCCTCTATCGCGAAGTCGATGAATCTGAATTCTTCCGGGTCATCGAGGGAAAATATCGAGGGGTCTGTGAGGTGGAGAATGCCGGCCTCGCGAAAAGCGGTCAGTGCTTTCCTGATGTGGTGGGGACGAGATTCGATGAAGAGGTCTCCAAGTTTCATGGGGACGCCTTCGATGTATTCCATGGCATAGCAGCAATCGAGTATGTAGCGGTCGGCGACACTTCCGGCAGGGCCGGTGACGTTCTCAACCACACAGCGGCGGAAGGATTGAGCTATGTGGTTGCGCAGGAAGGGATGCTGTGCCGCACAGTCATAAGCTTTACATTCCGACATGCAGGTTTTGCGGCGCCGCTCATCGTCTTCCGGACGGGTCAAGCCCTGTGTGATATTCGTGGGATGCCGGCCGCTGATGAACTGCTTGGAGACGAGCTTGGACTTGGGCGGCCTGAAAATGTCGGCGTAGGCTCCGGATGCGATTATGTCTTTGGTCCTCAGGATCATGGTTCTTCCTGATAGGTCAGATCCATCCTTTTGGAAAGCGCGCATAGTTGTACTCGTCGATGAGCTTAACGACGGTCTTACTGGTGTCCTCGATGTGTACGTTGGCCATTGTTCGCGCCAGGCCTCTGATTTTGACGAGGAATCGCAGGTATTTCGCAGCTGGGTCGGCCGAGTAACGGCAGTCGTACGCGTTTGCGATTTTAAGATCCCAAAGCGGAAAGAAACGGGGCGCGAGGAGATGGAGTGCCTTCGCCACGGCTAACGGCCTACCACTGTGGGGTCAAGGAAAGATTCTCTACCGCATGTCTAGGCAGCGCGCCAGGACGACAAGCAAGTCAGTGTTCATGACAGGGGCCTTGAAAAGTGGGCGTATATCGAGAATACTCTTAACTGGGGCGTCATTTCTAGTGAAGGCGTCATAGTTCTCAGGTGGGCCATGTCTAGTTTTCCGGAGATAAAATCTTGGCTCACAGTGACTGTCCAAACGGATGCTGGAGGACGATACCAGCATGCCTTGGGACAGGAAAATGGGGCTAAGCGGTCCACAGTTCTTCCGCGCCTGCAGGTCTTGGTTTCGAGCGCTCACGAAGATGCTCGCAATAGGCTGCGCCGCCTGGCGAACGGTTCCCTGGACCCTCTAGGTGCGCCAAGTCCGAAGGACCCTGCGGACGGATACCCAGAGCGCCTGCACATTCAGACGCTCAAAGGCTACTTCGGCGAAATCGTCGCAGGTGCGGTCGCTGAGAACCTTTGTCCATTTGGTAAGGAATGGAAGGTGCCAGCGTATCTATTTCGCTTCCATCTCGTGGAGTTCCAACAACTCGCTATGATGAATCAAACAGGTGCGAGCGCAAAGTTACGGCCTGGCCGCACCGGAGACGATTGCCTGGCATTCCTCCGGGACAGTAACGGCGATATTGTGGCGGTTCTTTTTTGCGAAGCGAAGTGTACGTCTGACCATGACTCTGGACTGATCGGTGATGCACACGAGAAATCGAGTTTGCCTAACCTCCTGCCGGTCGATCTTCTTCAGGTGATCGAGGTTCTGGAAGATTCGACTGATCCCGCCGCCGCGGGGTGGGTGGAGGCTCTTCGCAGCCTCAACTTTAAGGGTCCGACTCCGGCTGCACCCTATGAGCGGTTCGACCAAGTCACTTATGTATGCGGACAGAAGCCAGTTCGCGTGAAGACCTGGATTCCGTCAGGAAACCCTCACCCTAAGTACACTGGCGGGCGCCGCCTTCATGTAGCTGAGATTCAGCTGAGTGATGTAGAGGAATTGGTCAAAAAGGTTTACGGTGTGGTGTAGCAGCTATGGCTAAAGAGAGCGAAGTTCTGGGTCTTGCTCGCGCCTTGAGCGAACGAATGGCTGGGGGAGCCCTCACGCCGGCTTTCGCAAAACTCTACAGTCAACACACGCGGCTGGATGCAGGGCAGCCAGGACTCAGGCAGTGGCGCACGAGTGAAGCAGCAAACCGTCTTGACGATGCTGTGAGGCTTGTCGATGCAGCTTTGTATCAGAGGAGTGCCGGCGACGAGAAGTGGGTCGAAGCGATGCTTCGTGCGGCTGAGGTTATGGAGTGGCTATCCCATCCAGTGCTCAATCCCGAGCGCCTCCCGATGCGTCTGCTGGCGGCCTCGGCGTATCAGCTCGCCGGTTATCCCGCGCGCGCGGCCGGGTTGCTAAACATCGCAAGCGAGTCGACTTTAGAGTCAGACACGCTACGTTCGCTCTTGAGTGGGGACTTTCCGTCTCTGCTCAGGTCGCTGATGAGTCGGTGGGCAACGAATCCGAGGCGTCCCACGGATTCTGTGCGTGTCGAGTGGTTGGATGAAGAGCAATCGGCGGTGCAGCTCCGCAAACTGGTAGAGGACGAAACTGCGAGCGCCCTTGGCATCCTGTGCGCCTCCATGCGCTGGGGAAACGACGATCACATTGTTGCAGCTCTGGAAAAACTTGGAGCGGTGTCCCAAGTCATGCTCAACGGTCACGATCGATATTCGTGGCTGCTCGCCAAGCTCGTTACCGAAACTTGCGCGACCTTCGTCGAAACCTCTCTTCGCAAATGCCTTGCTTGGTTGCCTCCTGAACTCGATGAGTCAGGAGGAGGGGCCGTGGAGCGGTATCTCCGTCAGGCGTACCAAGCGTGCAAGACACAGGCATGGCCGTCGCAAAGAAATGGAATCGAGCGCCTGAAGGAGGGTAATTCGTTCGTATTGTGCACTCCAACCGGCTCAGGTAAGACGACTGTCGCTGAGATTGCAATATTGCAGCGCCTTTTTTCGTCTGACGTAACGAATTCGCCCTTTGAGATCGCGCCTCTCGTCATGTATCTGGTGCCGAAGCGTGCGCTTGCGGCGGAGGTAGAGGCGAAGTTGCTTAGGACGATTGGTCCTCTTAGCAAGGACCGCGTTGTGATCACGGGTCTCTACGGGGGAATCGACTGGGGACCGACGGATGCATGGCTTACCAGTGATGACAAAACGGTTCTTATCTGCACTTACGAGAAGGCAGAAGCCCTTATCCGATTCCTTGGGCCGCTTTTTTTGGCCAGATTGTCGCTTGTTGTTCTGGACGAAGCACACATGGTTCAGTTCGATGGCAGCATGGAAAATCTGCGAAATGCAGAGAGTCGGTCTTTGCGTCTTGAGTCGCTAATTGCGCGGTTATTTGTTCATGTCCCGCCACAGCAAAGCCATGTTATCGCTTTATCTGCTGTTGCGGCTGGCATGGAGAGCACACTCGCCAAGTGGATTACCGGAGATGAATCAGCCAGTCCTGCCAAGACGCTGTATCGGAGCACGCGTCAGCTCATCGGACGTTTGCAGTGCAAGGCGCACAGAGCTTTCGATATTCGCTACGACCTGCTTGACCGGGCAAGTCTTCGTTTCACGGAAACTGGAGAGGGTGGAACGCCTTTTATCCCGAGTCCGTTCCCGCCGCACCCGGCTGCACCTTCGTTCGATGCGTCGGGACCCGAGAAGCGGCTGCGTCCGTATCTCTTCTGGGCCGCAATGCACTTGGTCGCGCCAGTCGAGGCAGGTCGACGGCACGCGGTGCTCGTGTCTATCCCGCAGCGGATCGGGGGCTATGCAGAGGATCTCCTGAACCTGATCGAGGACGACTGGGCGGACGTTGAGATGCCTGTGGTGTTTGAGCCCCCAGCTGATCCCGAAAAGAGGGACAAGTGGGAGCGATGTCTCCTGGCCTGTGAGGATTATTTCGGGAAAAGCTCACGGGAGTACCGACTGCTTCAAAAAGGAATTGTCGCCCATCACGGAAAGATGCCCGGACTCATGGCACGGCTTCTTGTTCAATTGGTCGATGAGGGCGTCGTGCATCTTATCCTTGCAACATCGACGCTGTCTGAAGGCGTCAATCTACCGTTTGAGGTGGTCTTGTTACCAACTCTGCGGCGAGGCAAGGACTGGATGACCCCGCATGAATTCGCAAATCTTGCGGGAAGAGCAGGGAGGCCTGGATACGGCACCGAGGGGAGATGTCTCGTTCTGTTACCCGTTGATCCGAAAGACTGGAGTGGAAATCAGCTCGTGCAGAAATATGAGGAGCTGATTAAAAGACTCGAAATATCGCATGACGCGCCAGACAACTCGACAGGTGGTCGAAGCGCATTGGCTGAGCTGGTGCTCTTCGGAGAGGCGTTGGGTGGAAGTTTGCTCCCGGTAGGATAAGTGAGTCAAGAAAAATGGTCAGGGCCGTACTGAGCGCCCTTGTCGATGTGGGTCTGGATGTTCCTGAAACAATGGTGCGGGCGGTGGGAGTCGAACCCACATGAGGAAAAATCCCCGGAGGATTTTCATGCCGTCTGCGGCTTTCGCCGCCCGGACGCGGTGCTTCGAGAGCGTTCACGCCCGGTTTGCGGTCTGGACTATCCCTTCACCCTCCCCCGGAAGATCCGGGGCTTAGGCGCTGCCCGTCTAGTCTCTACACCTTCCCGGCTGGTTGCTCCGGGCTTGGCTCGGGATTGCCATTACAGGTTTCCCCGAATTTGGGCAGTTCTGCATCGCCGGTTTCCCGGCGAGCACTCAAGTTTCGCTCAAGTCCTCAGCGTCTGCCATTCCGCCACGCCCGCATGGGTGGCTACAGCTGTCTATCATACAAGCAGCGAAACGGAATTTACACGTCAGTTTCCGGAGGCGATGGTCGTGGCCGGTTTTTTGTCCTTGTTTGTGTTCCGGGCTGGTTCTTGATTATTTTCTTGGGCTTTGGCCTCATGATGTTGATCGCGGCGGCGTCAAGGTTCGTCTTGATGTGCGCCGCGTAATACTTCTCGATCATCTCGACGCTGGTGCGGCAGTTTTTGGCGATCTGATAGATGTCGGCGCCTTCCATCAGGCGGAAACATATATATGTGTGCCGCAGGCTGTAGGCCGTTCGAGGTTGGCCTTCACGGTCGAACCTGAGATTTTCTTCGTTCAGGATGGCGGTGAAAAGCTCGCGCTGCCACTTCGGAAAAATGAGGTCTGTCGGTTGCGGAAGGCGCATTTCTTCGGACCCGTTCTTCATGGTGTTTGGTGCGTTCTCATCCTTGCCCGCATCGTCTACGTGTGCCGGACGAAGTCTGGCCTTCAGTCTCTCAAAGGGGCGCACAGCGCCGGTCATGCTCTTGCAATAGCCGACACCGCGCTTGCCGCGCACTTCGATCTCAAGAATCGTTTGACCGCTCCCTTCGTCCGCGACGATTGTCACATCCCGGAATTGAAGGCGCCGTGCTTCGTCAGGCCGGAGGCCGGTGTTGGCCGAGAACAGGACGTAGTCGTGAAGTTGTTCTGATTCCCATTTGAAGCGCGCCTGCTTCGGCGCGTGCGCGCGCTTTCTTGTGGCCTCATAGAGCTTCTTGTATTCCTCGGGAGAGAACCACGCCCGGTGCGAGATTTTTGGCGATGATCTGTACGGCTCGGAAAGATCGGGAAGGTGGTCGAGCCATCCCTGGCGGACGGCGGTTTTCAGCGTCTGCCGCAGAGTCACGATCTCCTGGTGCATGGTGTTGTGGGCGGGCGGCTTGCCGCGCTTCGCCACCGCTTCATTGTGGCGGTGAATGCGGTAGTCCTGGACCTTGCCGGCGGTGATTTCTGAAAGACCCATGTGGCCGAAGAACGGCACCAGGTGCACCTGCGACCGCCAGTGCTGGCATTTGACGTAGATTCTGCTGCGCTCGCCCTGCGTGATGATGTCGTATTCCCGCAGATACTGTTCCGATGCTTCTAGGAATGTTTTTTCCGTTTTGATTTCTCCGGAGCGGAGTTTTCCGCGGAGTTGCAGATACCAATCCTCCGCGATCTCCTTGGCTTTGGAGAGGCTGTCTTCTTTCGTGCTCGTCCGGCGGTTCTTGCCGCCGAGGTAGCTGGAGCATTGCCAGCAGCCGCTGTTCGGACGTTTGTAAACGTGAACCTTGCCGCCGAGGATGGTGTATTGTTCCGGCATCGAGGATGCCTCCAACTCCTTCAAAAATCGCTAAGTGTGAAAGAGTTGTGTAAGGCTATTCCGGACCATGGACTATGTCAATATCTATTTTATTTACTTGCACTTGGACAGATGCTGAGAATTACTTGTTACGATTGTAAGTCCTCTGCGTCTGCCATTCCGCCACCCGGGCGCTGGCCGTACAAAGTTAACGAATCGAAAGAGTTAGTGCAATACTGGTGCCGGCGCGGCGGGCTATGAGCGAAAGAGTAGTGCTGATCACGGGGGCAAAAGGGGGCCTAGGCTCCGCAGCATCTCGCAGCAAGATTTCCCGCGCCCTAATTTCGAGGCGCTCCCGGTGGACTTCACGAAGGCAGCCGCGGTTCGTAGTGCGATTGGCTCCATAGTTGACCGTCACGGCAGGCTTGATGTGCTGGTACATGTGTTAGGCGGATTTGCGGGCGGCACACCCGTGGCGGAAACGGACGACGCCACCTGGGAACAGATGCGCGACCTGAATCTTACTTCCGCATTTTATGTTTTGCGGGCGACGATTCCGCACCTGCGAAAATCCGGCTCCGGGCGCATCGTGGCCATCGGCAGCCTTACGGCAGTTGAGCCGCACGCGGGGCTTGGGGCCTACGTCACTTTCAAGTCCGCGCTAGTGAGTCTGGTGCGCACCGTAGCACTGGAGAACAAGGATGCGGGGCTCACCGCAAACGTGGTTCTTCCCGGCACGATGGACACGCCGGCAAACCGCAAAGCCATGCCCGGTGCGGATTTTTCGAAGTGGCTGAAGCCCGCGGATGTCGCCGATCTGGTTCTGTGGCTCGCCGATGAGCGCGCCACCCACGTCACCGGAACGGCTATTCCTATTGATGGCGCGAGCGCCTGAACGATAGCCCAGCCGCGGCTGAAAAAGGGCTGTGGAGGCTCGACCTCATACGCCCGTATCATGTTCTTAGTAAAAGAGATATTGCCCTATGCGGGGCAAAAGAATATGCTCTTGGGCACCATGAAAAACCCACATTCGAGGGCATCGTCGAGGACCAATCGCGCCTTCTTTGGATACCAACAAATCGCATTCACCGCGCTCGTTTTCTGTGCCATTTTTGCTCCCACAGGTTTCGCTCAGGCGGCGGGACCGAAGGACGCAGGCCTGCGGCAAATTCGCAGCTATATAGCTGCGGGGTGGGATACGCTGACGCGCTCGCTGACCGATTGCAAGGTGATTGTGGATCCGAAATTGGCGGCGGCTTCGGTGCTGTACCTTCCCGCGGATTTCGATGCGCCGGCGGACGTGCAGGAAATGCAGAAGCGTTGCAACGTGCAAGTGAAGCACCTGGCGCAAGTGATTCATAAGCTGGGCGAGATAGACACGAGCAGTCTGGAGCCGCCGGGTTTGTTATATCTGAACAACAAGTACGTGGTGCCCGGGGGAAGATTCAACGAGATGTATGGATGGGACAGCTACTTCATCGTTCGCGGACTGGTGGAAGACAAAAGGATCGAGCTGGCGCGCGGGATGGTGGAGAATTTTTTCTTTGAAATCGAGCATTACGGCGCGGTGCTGAATGCAAATCGCACGTACTATCTGACGCGCTCGCAGCCGCCGTTTCTTACCTCGATGATTTTGGCGGTGTACGACGCGCAAAAAGCGGCAGGGAAGGAAGATCGCGCGTGGCTGGAACGTGCGTATGGTTACGCGGCGAGAGATCACGGCTTGTGGACGCGCGAGCCGCACTTGGCGGGGACAACCGGACTTTCGCGCTACTACGATTTCGGAAATGGACCGGCTCCGGAGAGCATGAAGGACGAGACGGGGCACTACCGGCAAGTGGCGGCGTTTTTTCTTGGGCAGCAACAGGACTTGTGGCGCGACTACCTTGTTCCCCGAAAGCCGGACGAGGACCATGTAGGGCCGCTGTTTGCTCTGGAAGTGTGTGATTCCGCCAAGACGATGGCACAGGCGGCGTGCGATTCCGCGGGCGTGGCTTCGCTGAGTGCGGACTATTACAAGGGTGACCGCGCGATGCGGGAATCGGGGTACGACGTTTCGTTTCGCTTTGGACCACACGGCGCGAGGACGCATCACTACGCGCCGGTGTGCTTGAACAGCCTGCTCTACAAGACGGAGAAGGATTTGGAGCGAATAAGCGGGATGCTCGGACGCCCGGCTGACACGGAAGAATGGCGAAAGCAGGCGGAGGAACGCAAGGAGAGAATTCAGAAATATCTGTGGGACAGCGAGCGAGGGTTGTACTTCGACTATGACTTTGAAAACGGGAAGCGCTCGGACTATGAATATGTGACAGCGTTTTTCCCGCTGTGGGCAGGAATTCCGACGCCCGAGCAGGCGCGCGCGGTGATGCAACATCTGCCCACATTTGAAAAGCCGGGCGGCCTGGTGATGAGCACGCATGAGACCGGCGGGCAATGGGACTTCCCGTACGCTTGGGCGCCGGACCAGTTGGTTGCCGATGAGGGAATCCGGCGCTACGGCTTCAACGAGGATGCCGATCGCGTTTCCTATGAATTTCTTTCCGCGGTGGCGGAGAATTTCCGGCGCGACGGCACGATTCGCGAGAAATACAACGCGGTGACGCGCTCCTCGGAAACACAGGTCACCGCCGGCTATCACATGAACATCGTCGGATTCGGGTGGACGAATGGGGTGTTTCTGGCGCTGCTACACCAACTGCCAGAGACTTCCGTCACGCGTCTGGCCAACGAGCAAACTGCCAAGCCCGGCTCCGGGCGCTAAATTTCCTCGACCGTAACCGCGGAACGAACCTTCTCGAGGCGGAATTCGTCGCGTGCCGGAGTCGCGCCGACCTGACCGGCTACCCACGCGCCCATGCGATTGGCGGCCTCGTTCAGAGTTGGGACGGAAGCGTGACGCAGGTAATGGTAAACGAGTGCGGCGGTAAATGCGTCACCGGAGCCCACGGTGTCAGCGACGTGAACGCGATAGCCGGGGTGTTCGCTGGTTTCGTCCGCACCCACGAGAAGACTGCCCTTGGCTCCGCGCGTGATGCACACCAATTTTGGTCCGAGGATGTCGCGGAGCCAATTCGCCGCGCGCAACTCATCATAGATAAAGGGAATGCCCAAGAGTTTTGCCACGACAGGAAGCTCCTCGTTATTCACTTTCATGATGTCCGCCAGCTTGGCGGATTCGGATAGAGTATCGGCGTCGTAAAACGACTGGCGTAAATTGACGTCAAAGACGCGCGTGGTGCCGGGGCGAAGTGCGTTGAGAAACGCTCGTATGGTGGAGCGAGACTCCGGGCAGCGTTGCGCCAGTGAGCCGAAGCACACGGCATCGGCGCGTTCCGCAAGCGCGCGCCACTCCGGCGTCCATGCAAAGAAATCCCAGGCCACGGACTCCGCGATCTCGAAGGTGGGCTGGCCCGCCGGGTCGACCTGGACTTTCACTGTACCGGTTGGATGAGTGGAATCAAGCTGGATATGCGAGGTGCGGAGACCGAGACGTTCCAACCGGCGGCCCGCGGCGCGTCCGAGTGCATCGCTGCCGACGCGGCTGGCCACAATCCCTTCGTCGCCCAGCAGCCTGGTCATATATGCGAAGTTTGCAGGCGCTCCGCCGAGTTGCTTGCCTTCCGGGAACATGTCCCAGAGGAGTTCGCCCAAGCCGATGGTGACGTAGTTCTTGTCAGGCATCGGACTCTTGAAGGGCAGGTTTCGTCATAGGATTTGGCGGCCGTATGTTTGCGAAGTCATTCTACGACAAATTATTCTACGGCTTGGCAGTCTGGCGTTCTTCCAACTGCGCCGCAATCTTGAGCTCGCGTTCCGCGTCTTCGGTTCTTCCCAGGTCGCGATAGGCTTGGCCGAGCAAATGATGCGGGATGGGGTTGTTGGGGTCCATGGCCAAGGCGCGTTGCAACGTGCGCACGGCGAGCTCGGTTTCGCCTTTTTTTGCGAGAACTTTTCCCATCAGGATGTACGGGCCGGTGGAAGTGGAATCGAGCCAGATGGAGCGCTGCAGCAATTTTTCGGCTTCATCGAATTTTTGGATGCGGGAATACGCGTCGGCAAGTTTGTAGTAGACGGGGGCATAGCCGGGATTGAGCCGCAACTCTTTTTGAAACTCGTCGACCGCTTCAGGGATTTTGGAGTGATACAGGTGCAGCTCGCCGAGCAGAAAATGCGCGAGTGGAAGCTTGGGATCGAGTGAGACGGCTTTTTGCGCGTATTCCTCGGCAACGGGCCCGAAATCCTGGCGCAATAGCATGCGCGCGGTGAACAGGTAGCTGGCGGCGGAATCGGCGGAGACACCAAACATTTTCGCGAAAGCGCCTCGGGCGTGAGGATAGTCTTTTGTCTGGATGTAGGAGATGCCCAGGATGTAGGAGGCATCGACGTTAGCGCTGGGGAACCAAGTCTGCACTTTTTCGAGCGGCGCGATGGCATCGGCGGGCCGGCCGGCAAGATAAAAGGAAAGTCCGAGTAATTGCTCAGCCTCCGCATCGTCGGCGTTTTCTTCGCGGGCTTTCTTCAAATACGTGATCGCGTTCAGATAATCGCCCTTTTTGTAATTCGCAATGCCCAGTTCGTGCGCGAGACCCTTGGTGACGGGATGTTGGGCCTCGATGTCATGAAGCGCGGCGAGCGCGGCGTCGTATTTGCCCTGCTGCAAAAGGCGGCGCGGCTGCTCGAAGGCGCCACTCGCTGGACTGGAATTGTTCTCAGGCGGCGAGGTCGGTCTGGAAGATTGCGGGGGCGAGGATTGGCGCGCAGGAACTGCGGCGGCGGCGGCGAGAATAGTGACCGAAAACAGGAGAATGCTTGGAATCTTGACCATTCGAGAACGTCCAGAGATGTAAGACCGATTAGAACATAAAAAACGGGGAGCCCGTGAGGGCTCCCCGTCGGTTTGGGGTGTTGTTTTTTTATTTGTTAGAATGTGAATCTTACGCCGAACTGCAGCTGGCGCATGCCCGACGGTGACCCCGGCGAATTGTTGTTTTCGATGTCGGTGATCCGGCCAGAGTCGCTGCCGCAATCTATGCATGTGTTGCCCTGGGTGCTGCTGAAGGCAAGCACCGGGTGATTGAATACGTTGTAAGCGTCAAAGCGAAACTGCGCTTTGTAGCGTTCCGTTATGCTGAAGGTCTTCGAGAGTGCCATGTCGGAGTAGAACCCTCGCGGACCGCGGTACGAGTTCCGTCGGACATTGCCGATCTGGCCGCAAGCCGGCAGCGAAAACCCTCCGGATGTCGGCCGAGCGACCAAGCATTGGTCATTTTGACCGGTGATGTCCGCCGCGGAATTCTTGATTTCTGGAAGCGACTGGCTCAGAGCTCCACTCGGCAACGGCGTGAACCAGAGCAGGAAGCCGTTGGCATCTCGGCTCGTTCCCGTCTTAAGAGTGCTGGTGCCAATCGCGTTGGGACGGCATGGCCCGGCATCGGAAATCTGGCCGCACTCTCCAAGGCTGGGTGTCCAGGGCAGACCGCCACTGTAGTTGAGCGTGTTCGTAACCTGCCAGCCGCCAACAAGCAAGTCGGTGACGC
>WNFF01016610.1_pt1 | contig 12332 bp, 10 predicted proteins | sample 5400441 | NCBI WGS metagenome assembly WNFF01 (sample SAMN13153345, study PRJNA577476) | soil metagenome | isolation source: 120 cm saprolite under Douglas fir tree site 2 hole 3 replicate 1 | place: USA:California | collected 2015-04-18
TTCAGCCCCGATAACCCTGTGACCAATCCCGCAGGCCTCGCCACGGGAAATGAGATTCGCTTTCCGAGCCTGCAGGACGGGGCGAACTTTCGGATCCCGCAGAGCACCAAGTTCAATCGCTACCAGTTTCGCGATATCCTGACCTGGGTCGCGGGCAGCCACACGGTTCGCTTCGGCGGCGAGTGGCAGCACTTGAATACGTTTGCGCTCTTTGATCTCTATGGCAGTGGGAGCATTTTCACGACCGAAGACTTCCCTACGCGGGATCGCAACGGCGACGGCGTCGTGGACGACCGCGATATCCCCATCGCGGTTGCACTCCAGAGTGCTGCGCCCACACGCCCGCCAGTCGTACCCTTCTATCCCAACAAGTTTTTTGGGGCGTTCGTGCAGGACGACTGGAAGGTGCGATCGAACCTCACTTTGAACCTCGGCCTGCGCTGGGAGTACGACGACGTCGTGGGCGATGCCAGCAACCTGCACCCCTGCGCCACGCTCACTTCGGCGGATAATACCTGCTCTTTCGTCGAGAACATTCTGGGCACCCACAATGGGCCGGACCTCAAGCAATTTGGGCCGCGCGTGGGCTTTGTCTGGGACCCTCTAAAGCGTGGAAAGAGCGTGTTCCGCGGTGGCTATGGGATTTACTACGATCGCGTCGTAACCGAGGTCCCGCTTCTGGAGCTGCTGTTGAACGGCCGAATCCTGCCCCTAGCAGCTTTCGCTGGCTCGACGCTTGACACCAGCGGCAACTTTGCGCCCGATCCAAAGACTGGCATGATCGTAAGTCTCCAGAATCCAGGAACCGTAGGAGGAAAAACCTTCGGAGGGCCATTCGGCGGGGGAAGTACTGTGTTCGGCATCGGAATCAATCATATCGATCACAACGCCAAACACCCTTACACGCAACAATTCACTCTGGGCGTGCAGCAGCAATTTGCCCAAAACTGGCTCATCTCGGCCGACGGAGTCCATGATTTCGGCCAGCGATTCATCCTCGGTCGCTTGCTGCGGAGTACCACGAGCACATCACCGAACATCAAGTGCACAAATGGGATCGACCCTTGCACTGTCACGGACCCGCTGACGGGTCGCAGCGACCAAGTCACCAACATCGAATCCTCGGCCAAGAGCTGGTACGATGCTCTGCTAGTTAGCCTCCAGAAGCGGCCTACCGGCTGGCACAACTTTCGTTGGGGCTTTAACCTGAACTACACGCTTTCGAAAACGTTCGATTTTTCGAACGATGACCAGATCCCCTTCAACGGCGCGGAAGACCAAGTGGACCTGATCGAACGTACCAACAACCTGAGACTTGAAAAGAGCTATTCGCCGACCGATGAGCGCCACCGCGGCGTATTCTTCGGACTGTTCGAAGTGCCCTGGAACGTCAGCATTTCACCCATCTGGAGCATCGCTTCTCATTTGCCGATGGATTCTCTTGTGCCTGCTCTCAGCTCGCGGCTGCCTATCATCCCCCGCAATGCACTGGGAAGGGAGATTTCGAACGGCGCCCAATTGAACGCTGCAATTGATGTCTGGAACGCGCTGCCGACATGCACTGCTGCGGTGCCGTCGCCCTCTCCATGTAACGCCAATGGTCCGCCGCCGAACCCAACGACGAACCCGGGCAGGCTAATCCTGGCGCACGTGGATCCCAACCTGAAGTTCGGACGGGATTTCAACTCGTTGGACTTGCGTGTAACCAAGACCTTCACGCTGTTCAACGAACAGAAACTCCAGTGCATCGGCGAGGTCTTCAACCTCGCCAACGTCACAAATATTCGCGGATTCAACAATAACAACTATTCCGGATTCAACAACGACATTACCTCGTCTCACTTAAACCAGGCGCTGAGCACGGCGGGCGGCTTCTTCGGCTCTGGCGGACCGCGGGCTTTCCAATTCGCGCTGCGCTACTCTTTTTGATTTAGTTGTTGAACAGCAGCAACGAACATGAATTGTAATAACGGGGAGGGGCCGTCTCGGCCCTTGCCCCGGTTCATGTTTCCGCCCGCGTAGAAGCGTGTTGCACGCACTTCATGTGCGCCTGCGTATTTGTCGATTGCCTTGATCTCAAGAAGGAACGACCAAGGATAGGTGCACCTGTACCCTCTCCACTGGCATAAGACATAGAGGCCATTCCAGGGACACTTTCCGTTACAATATTGACGAGAGGGATCGACGATTGATTCACCCGAACGTCTTTCATAACGACACCCTGCTGCCGATCGGGAAAGTCCGCCTTTCTCCCGGCCAAGCGGGGCTGATCTGCGGCTGGGCATCTTCACCACGCTGCGCATCTCTCGGGGTGAAGCTTTCGCATACGAGCGCCACTGGCGCCGCCTGGAAAAAGACGCCGCGCTCACCCGCCTTCCCATGCCCTACACCGCGGCCAAGGTGCGCGTGCATCTCCACGAAGTGATTCGCGCCAACCAGGTTACCGAAGGCTGCGCACGCATTTATCTGGTCTACAACACGGTGGGCTTCTGGCAGAGCGACGAAAAGCGACCGCAGGTGGATCTCATCATTTACTCCGCCGGTCTCCCCGAACATCGCGAAACGGTGCGCCTGGCCCTTCGCGAGCATGGCCGCCACGCTACGTCACCTCTGGCCGGCGTAAAGAGCATTTCCTGGCTCAATAATGTTTGGGCTGTTTCGGAAGCTGCCAGAGAAGGATTCGACGAGGTCGTCATGCTCAACGAGCGTGGCGAAGTGGCCGAATGCACTTCCGCGAATATTTTCGCCGTAAAAAGCGAGAAAATCCTCACGCCGCCGCTCAACTCCGGGTGCCTCGAAGGCGTCACCCGCGGCATCCTGATGGAGATCGCGCCGGAGGCCGGCGTTTCCGTGGTCGAGCAGGCGCTTCGTCCCGAAGACCTTTACTCCGCGGACGAAGTCTTTATCTCTTCCACAAACCGCAATCTCATCAGCGCCGGAGAAATCGCGGGCAACAGAATTCCTGCTCCCGGACCCGTGTGCGAACGCCTGAACGATCTTTTCGACGCTTACGTCACCGATTATGTTTCGCGCCGGCTGGCCTCGGCGGCAAGGTAAAAGAATGCGGCCTTTAACTTGGAAAGAGAAATCACAAACTTGACGGCGGTTCAAGCCGCGGCTCCGGCAAACACTGGCGAGAAGACCGCCTTCAAAATTCTCCTGACCATTAGCTTCTGCCACCTGCTGAACGACACGATTCAGTCTTTGATGCCGTCGATCTATCCGGTGCTCGAGAGAACTTTTCACTTTAACTACTGGCAAGTCGGCCGAATCACTCTCACGTCTCAGCTGACTGCCTCGATTCTCCAGCCCCTCGTGGGGCTCTACACTGACCGCCGCCCGAAGCCCTACTCTCTGGCCGTCGGAATGGGCATCACCATGATCGGCCTGCTGACTTTCGCCATGGCTCCCAGCTACGGGACCATTCTCGGTGCCGCAGCGCTGGTGGGTATCGGCTCGGCCGTGTTTCACCCTGAATCTTCCCGAATCGCGCGCATGGCCTCCGGCGGGCAGCATGGCATGGCGCAATCGTTATTTCAGGTGGGCGGTAACGCCGGTTCCGCAATGGGCCCGTTGCTGGCCTGGGCGTTTATCAGCGGGCAATCCAGCATTGCTTGGTTTTCGCTCTTAGCCCTTGTCGCGATCGTCTTGTTGACCAACATCGGCACCTGGTTTCGCAATCATCCCGTGCATCTCCCGAAGCCGACGGCATTGGATGCCGCGCATCTTGCATCCGTCAAACCTGCCCCTCCGCGCGCGCCCCTGGCTCCTAAAAAAATTGCTTACGCTTTGGCCATTCTCGGAGCACTCATGTTCTCGAAGTTTTTTTATCTCGCCAGTTTAATGAACTACTACACGTTTTATCTCATGGGGAAGTTTCACCTCACCGTTCGAAACGCGCAGCTGCACCTTTTCCTCTTTCTTGCTGCGGTTGCCGCGGGAACGTACATCGGCGGCCCGGTTGGCGATAGAATTGGCCGCAAGTATGTTATCTGGGTTTCCATTCTGGGCGTTCTGCCTTTCAGTCTGCTGCTGCCCTATTCCAACCATTTCTGGACGAGCGTTCTCAGCGTTGTGATCGGGTTCATCCTGGCCTCCGCGTTCTCCGCCATTCTTGTCTATGCCCAGGAACTCATGCCGGGAAGAATTGGCCTGGTCTCGGGATTATTCTTTGGCCTGGCCTTTGGATTGGGTGGGATCGGCGCTGCGCTCCTCGGCAAGCTCGCCGACCTCAAGGACATCAACTACGTCTACCACGTCTGTTCGTTTCTCCCCGCTATCGGAATCCTGACGGCCTTGCTCCCCAGTCTCGATCCTGCTCAGGGCAGCGCGCCCTCATTTCATCCGCAATCTGGTTAACCGCATAATATTGACCGCCATCCCTCCGGTCTGGGCATCTGACCTCCCCCTCGCGTGCTACAATTCCCCACCAAGTAGACGTGTCTGATACCGTACCTATTCTCGGCGAAGCAGTTCTCGAAGTCGTCTCCCCCGACGGCGCGCGTCGCTATGCCCGCATCACGCAGACGCCCTTTATGATTGGCCGCGGCACCGAGACTGGCAACCACTTGCAGCTGTCCGATCGCCGCATCTCCCGCAATTGTGCAGCTATAGTTATCGAAGCCAATCGCTTCTACATCGAGGACCGTGGCCAGCGCCGCGGCCTTTTCGTCAACGGCGAAAAAGTCGATAGCCGCGAGTTGCAGGATGGGGACTCCATCACCTTCGGCCTCGAGGACTCTTACGAGGTCATCTTCCGCTCCGGCAAGAGTTCGGACGCCGATTCCCTTCCGCAGCTGCTCACCCGCATGGAGCACATCACCAGTTCCGAGCCGACGGGGGGTGGTTTGTTCAAGCTCAAGCGCCTCCTGGAAGCAACCTCTTTGCTCCATTCCCAACTCCCGCTCGATGTTGTGCTGGGCCACATGTTGGATCATGCGGTTTCCGTGACTGATGCCGATCGTGGCCTGCTCCTGGAAGCCGATGCCGCCGGTGCTCTGAAAGTGAAACTCGCGCGGCGCAGCGGCGGTCTTCGTCTTCCTCCCGAAAGCCTCACGCCCAGCCAGACCGCCATTCAGCTCGCGCTGAAGCAGCAGTCTCCGGTCATCACCGAAGACCTGGCGCAAGCCGACGTGGACTTGCAGGCAGCGCAGAGCATCGTCGCGCAGCGCCTGCGCGCCGTGGTGGTGATTCCTCTTTTCGGCATGTCCCGCGCCAACACGCAGGAATCCATGATCAACATAAAGCGTGGGGATTTCCTCGGCATTCTCTATTTGGATTCGCGCCGCCCGGCGGCCTTCTCCAAACTGGACCGCCAGATTCTCGACGCTCTCGCCGCCGACGCCGCCAGCATTCTCGACAATGCCCGCCTCGTCGAACGCGAGCGCGAACGCCAGCGCTTCGAGCAGGAGATCAACATCGCCCGCGACATTCAGCAGGCGCTTCTTCCGCGCGATTTCCGCGAATACCCGCATCTTGCCGTTACCGGGTTCAACCTTCCCTGCTTGTCGGTCGGCGGAGATTACTTCGACGTCTTTCCCCTAAGTGATGGCCGCACCGCGTTTCTCATCGCGGACGTTTCCGGTAAGGGACTTGGCGCCGCGCTGGTCACCACGATGCTACAGGGCGCTCTCTCCGGCATGACCCTTGGCACGGATCCCGCGCGAGTCTTCCGTCACGTCAACCGCTTCCTGTGCGATCACACCGAGGTCGGCCGTTACGCCACCATGTTCTTCGGGATTCTCGATCAGGAAGGCCATCTGGAATTTATCAACGCCGGCCATCCGTCGCCTTTCCTAATTCGCCACGGTGTTGCCGAAGAGGCATTTACTGAAGGCTCGTACCCCGTCGGCCTCGTTCCCGAGGCCGAATACACAGCCGTTTGCCTGAAGCTCGAGCCTGGCGATACCCTGGTGCTCTTCAGCGACGGCGTGACCGAAGCGATGGATCCCGACGAGCAGATGTTTGGCATCGCACGCCTCAAGGAACTCCTCACCGGCCAGCTCGAGTGCCCCCTCGAGCACATCCAGAAATGCGTTCTCGAAGGTGTTGAAAACTTCGCCCGCGGTGCTCACCAGGCCGACGACGTCACACTTCTCATCGTGCGCTACCGCGCTACGGCTGCCTCCCAAGAAACCATTGTGTTCCGCTAAACACGATTGTGATGCGCTCGTTGCGAGATTTTTCCGGGCAGTCTAAGGATTAAAAAGTAAGGGCGAAAGCCGCAATCAGCGGCCTTCGCCCTATTTTCAGTTTCCTGGATTTTTCGACCTTTGGCCGAAAAACAGATTCAACGGTGTTGGATCTTTTCCCGGCTTCGGCCTTACGCGCCGAGATCCTTGAGATCGTCCTTGGCTTGCTGCTCGGCGTTCTTGGTTGCTCCCTTTGCATCCGCATTGGGGTTCACTGCATGGATCGCCTTGTTCAGGCTCAGAGCTTTTTCTCCATCGGCGACCTTACAGCCAGACATGTCGGCGCTCGCATGCACGCCTGTGACGCTGGCGCGTAAGCAATTGAAGTCCAGACCAAGATTGTGGCTGGCATGCAGCGTGGCCAGACATTCGTTCAGGGCCACGAAAGGCGCGCAAGCATCCGTGACGTTCGAGCTGGCCGGCAAAACACCCTGGGCCTGCAGTTTCGGAGTCAGCTTCTTCTCGACGTCGCTTCGGGTTCCGTTCGAATCAGGAGAATTCTTGGAATCCTTGTCTCTCTTTACCCACTTGATGGGATTCAGGGAATGGGAGCTATGCGAGCCCGACGAATTCGAACTGCCCCGTGCAGCGGTGGATGCTCCTGCGCCCGCGGGACCCTGCGCCCATGCGCGCTCCGCGCCAACGGTCAAGAATAGAGAAGCACTTACAACTAGGACTGCCACAACTAACAACGATTTCTTCATAGTGACTCCTCAGTGGAAGATCTTCGGACAAGGCTGGGGAACGCGGCCTCACTAACAGTAGGCCACAGCAGGTAAGTGGGAGCGTGCTCTCGAATGGCCGGTACTCCCCCAATCAGTCACACTGGCCATTCGAACAGGTTCCCTCGCTTGCGAGCATCTCTTTTCTGCGATTCGGAAAGCTTGGCCGGTTCGAAAGCCATCGGGCAACAGGTAGGTTAGGACCTGAACTTGAGAAATAGTCCGTAGACAGTCATACCAAGGCCACCGAAGAAAACCAGCGGCGTGAGGTATTGCGTCACCAATGGAAGAGCGGAAGCCGGCAGAGGAATCTTAAAGGGATCGCCGTAGCCGGCGGCGAAATAATAAACCACACCGGCAAGAAGCATGTAAAGGAGCCCGCGGCGAATGTGTAGCCGCCCGTCGGGGCCGGTGCGGTGGGTCAGTTGCACCTGAGGAACCGCCTCGCGGCAAAAGGGGCACTGCTTCAAATGCGCCGCCATGTGCTTGCCGCAATATACGCAGCGCAGCTTATCCGCGACCGGTCTTGCCATTGCACCCATACTGCTTCCCACCACCTCTCTATAGGCTAGATTCGCTGCCGTTGAATCGTCAAGGGAGGTCGTGCGGAAGAGTAAATCCCTGCTTCGAAAATGTCGTAACCACTTAGACTAGCCTCCACTTCAGGGCGAAATGCACGTCACGGCAGGCTAGTGCTCTCCGGGCGCGGGTCCGTCTACAATTCGCGAAGCGCCGTCGAGATCGGAAGGCTTGCAGCGCGAATCGCCGGGGCCAGGCCACCGAGAACCCCCATGAACAGGGCAAAGATGACGCCTTTGATGAGCAGTTCCGTAGTGATCTTGAAAGCGAACGCCAGGTGCGAAAAGGTCTGAAGGTTCATCGCCCCGGTCGTGAGCCCGTTCAGCGGAAGCACCGCGATGCAGCCGATCAGCCCGCCGACAAAGGAGATCAGCAAAGCTTCAATCACAAAGGAGAACACCACCGACGGGCCACCGAAACCCAACGCGCGCATGGTGGCAATCTCGCGCCCACGCTCGGATACCGCCGAGTACATAGTATTCAGCGCGCCGAAGACGGCGCCTATGGCCATAATCGCGGCGACCAAGCCGCCAAGCACAGTAATCAGTTTAGTCAAGCGGTTGGACTGCTTGGCGTAGTAATCGATTTCGCGCGTCACGTCGACGTTGAGGCGAGGATCGGCAGTCGCCGCGTCCTTCAGCTGCTGAAAAGCGGATGGCGAAGTGAGATGCACAGTCACGGACTGGAAATATATGTCGGGGCGATTGTAGGCGGGGCCGATTAAGTGCGCGTCACCCCAGATATCCGAGTCGAAAGCACTACCGCCCGCGTCAAAAATGCCAACGATTTTCCAACGCACGCTGCCGAGGCTGATGGTGTTGCCGAGAGTCAGCCCGGCGTACGAAGCGTTGGCATTCTTCCCGACGACGATCTCGTTGAGCCCGGGCGTAAACATGCGGCCCTGAACGATTTTGATGTTTTTGCGGATCTCCAAAACATTTTTGGAGACGCCGCGGACTTCAACGTTTGCGTCGGTTCCCGTCGAAATGAGGGGGATAGGCGCAACCAGGACAACTTCCGGTGAGACCAGCGGTCCGCCTTCGGCGGAACGCGCAATTCCCGGTTTGTCCTGAATGATCTTCACAGTGTCGGTGGTAACGCCGCCGGTCATTTCCGAAGTGGCCCCGGCGCGCATGATGATGGCGTTGTCTTCGGATCCAGAAGAAACCAGCGTCGCCTTGAATCCGCGAGCGAGAGACAACATCGCCACAAAGACGCCGACAGTGCCAGCGATGCCCACGACCGCGACTATCGCCGAGCTCCACCGCGCCTTCACGCTGCGAAAATTGTAAATGACGGGAATGGCCACGTCAGACCCTCCTCAACGCATCCACAACGCGCATTCGCATCGCGCTAAGGCCCGGAAGAAGTCCGCTCGCGACGCCGACAAACACGGCCAACACCACGCCCAGCCCCAATGCCGTGGCTGACAACAGAAGCGGCGGCATCAGACCGTTCAAATTCGCGGCTACAGCCGGTATTGCAAGGATCGCGAGGCCGAGTCCCAGCAGTCCGCCAATTAATGCAATCACGAGCGATTCCGCCAGCACGAAGAACAGCACAAAGCGGTCTGAAAAGCCGATGGCCTTCAGCACCGCCAGCTCACCGGTGCGCTCGCGAATGGAAATCGCCATGGTGTTTCCCGTGACGAGAAGCAAGGTGAAGAACACCACGCTGCCAATGGTGGTAATCAGCGCCTGAATGTTCCCGAGTTGCTTGGCAAAGCCCGCCTGGAACGCGGATTCGGTTTCCGTCTTGGTTTCATACGAAGAGTTCGCGAAGCCATCATCGACGGCCTTTCCCACGCGAACCGCGTCGTCCGGCGAATCCAGTTTCAGGACCCACCACCCGGCCTGGCCCTTGATTTGGTCCGGAACATTTTCATAGAAATAATCCCACTGCAGCCAGAACTGGCTTTCGTCGCCGCCTTCCTTGTCATTCGTATAAATGCCGTCGAGGTTGAATTCCCAGGTTTTAGTCGGACCGTAAAGCGCGTTTTGCAGCGGAATGCGGTCGCCCACTTTCCACTTGAACCGCTTGGCGAGATTCCGCCCGGCGATCGCGCCCTGACGATCGCTAACAAAATTCTTCCACTGATCGTCGGGAACACGCATCTCGGTCATGACCTTGCGCTGGTTCTCCGGGTCGATCACAAACTGCGGGAAGAAATTCTTTTCGTCTTGATAAACGCCGCCGAACCAATTGTTGTGTGTAGCGAATTTGACGCCCTTGATCTGCCGGATTCTGTCGCCATGGGCAAGGGGCATCGTATTGATGAGGCCGACGCGGTTGATGACCACCAGCCGATCTGCGCCCGCCAGTTCCGTGCCGCGGCTGAAGGCGCCTTTGACCACGGCAAGGAATGTGAACAGGAACAGGGCCACGGCGAACGAGCCGATGGTCAGGATCAAGCGGGCTTTCTTGCGAAAAAGATTCGCGAAGATCAAGCGGCTGAATTTCATGCGGCACCTCCGGCCAAGACACTCTCACGAGAAGTCTTGCCCTCGACGAGCACACCTTTGTCAAGATGCAACGTGGTATGCGCGCGAGCCGCCACGACCGGGTCGTGGGTAACCATCAAGATGGTTTTGCTGTACTTCCCGACGAGCTCGTCGATAAGCGCCATGATTTCATCGGCGCTCTTGCGGTCCAGATCGCCAGTCGGCTCATCGCAAAGCAAGAAAGTCGGGTCGGAGACGATGGCGCGAGCGATAGTAACGCGCTGCTCTTGTCCGCCCGAGAGTTGGCGCGGGTAGTGATTCATGCGGTCGGCGAGATTGACGACGCCGAGAGCGGTTTCCACATGCTTGCGGCGCTCGGACTTGGAGAGCTTGGTCAAGAGCAGCGGAAGCTCGACGTTTTGGTACGCGGTAAGAACGGGAATCAAATTGTACATCTGGAAGATGAAGCCGACGTGGCGGGCGCGCCACTGTGTGAGCTTACTTGCCGACATATGCGTGATTTCGTCGCCGTCGACGGTAATGCTCCCGGCCGAGGGCACATCGAGCCCGCCCAGCAGATTAAGCAGGGTGGTCTTACCGGAACCGCTAGGGCCCATGAAAGCGACAAAGTCGCCCTTGTCAACGTCAAGATTCAGGCCTTGCAGCACCTGAATTTTCTCGCCGCCGCGGCTGTAGGTCTTGTTCAAACCGCGAACTTTGATAAGGCTGGAAGAACCACCATTTCCATCGACTCGGATCATGCTTGGCTCCTACTGACGGATTTCGACTTTGTCACCATCATGCAAATTCTCGGGACCCTTGACGACCAGCGAGTCGCCGGGCGTGACGCCTGCTAGCACGGCGACATCGGTTCCGCGGTCCAGCCCCAGGTTAACGGCGCGGCGCTCGACTTTTCCATCGCGGATCAAGAAGACGAAAGAAGCATTCGCATCGGAGCGCACCGCCCCCTTGGGAATGAACGCCACGGCTTGCGGCCCTTTGTCTTTGTTCTTGTCCTTTGCGGCAGGCTTCTCGTTCTCCAGAAAAGCAACTTTCACGCCCATGTCCGGCAAAATGAAATCGTATTTTTCCAGATTCAGGATGGTGATACGGACTTTGACGGTGGCCTTCTGCCTGTCGGCTGTGGGAATGACGGTGCGAACTAGGCGTCCAGCGTAGCGGTGACCTGCTGCCCGTTTTCAACGCGCGCGATGTACGACTCATTGACATCGACTTCAATCTCGTTGGACTTCATATCCACGATCGTGGCAATGCCCGTCCGAGTAAAGCCCCCGCCCGCGGAATTGGGCGAAACCATCTCGCCGACCTGCGCATCTTTCGAGACCACGATGCCCGCGAACGGTGCGCGAATCGTGCAATTGTCCACCGCTTGCTGGGCCATGCCGATGCGCGCCTCGGAAGCAGCCACTTGCTGTTTTGCGAGTTCAATCTTGGCTTTCAGACTGTCCGCTGCCGTCGCCGCGTTGTCGAGGGCTTCCTGCGTCTGCACCCCGGCTTTCTGGAGCTGCTCGGCGCGATGAAGCAGAATCTGCGCGTTCTTAAGCTGCACCTCGTAGTCAGCAATCGCTGCTTGTGCGGCGTCCCGATCGGCTTTCGCCGAATCAAGGGAGCGCTTCACATCTGCATCATCGAGGGTAGCGAGCAGCTGTCCTTCGGCAACGCGCGTGCCCTCATCGAAAAAGACGCCAGTGACGCGGCCGGTAATCTTGGCAGCGATGGTGGCGCGGCGCCGGGGGGTGATGTAGCCGCTGGCATTCAGCAACGCCTGGCGCCCGCCCACGTCCGGCTTCGCGGCAGTGGCAACCTCCACTACGGGCCTCTGACTACGCAGCGCGTAGGCGCCCGCGACAATGCCTGCGAAGATGAGGACAGGAATCGAGGCATAGAAAAGGCGCTTGCCCATCTTCGACTGGCTCCGTTGGCCATCGTGGATGCGCAGGGAGCCAAGGTCAGGTTTTGCCGAAATCTGTGGACTAGCCATCAGCCGCCCCTTCTCCCTCTAAGGACGAAGCTTCGCACTCGCTTACAGATACCTACGGATTACACTCTCTAAAAATAACAGATGTTGGAGGCAGACCCGAGGTGACATTCATTCTATCCCGGAGGGCCGCTTTTTGGGGAGTAGAGTGGCCTCTTAGGCCGCGGTAGACGGGAACGGGCCAGTTGTGCTCGCCTGAGGCCACAGCTCCGGAAGCGCGGGATTGAGTCTTGACCTGAGCTAGTGTTTTCAAACAAGTTGGCAGTGGGTCAGTTTCCGATTATCCGACCTATGGTTCACGGCATGTTTTTTCCTATTGACACTCTATACGTCGATGAGTATTATTCCTATAGACAGCCGATAGGAGGCATAAATTGAGCCCTGAACCAACAAGCCTTTT
>WNFF01012227.1_pt1 | contig 12327 bp, 12 predicted proteins | sample 5400441 | NCBI WGS metagenome assembly WNFF01 (sample SAMN13153345, study PRJNA577476) | soil metagenome | isolation source: 120 cm saprolite under Douglas fir tree site 2 hole 3 replicate 1 | place: USA:California | collected 2015-04-18
ACGCCTATTTCGTTTCGTTCTGGATCGACGTAGATGGCGCCGGGGTTTCCGATCCCCGCCGTCACCCGGCTCTTGGAGGGGGAGATCACGCGCAGTGGCTTGACGTTGCCGCCGGCACCGCTCGCATAGACGGAGATCGTGTGGTTGGCCCAGTTGGCGACGAGCACTTCGTGATGAACCGTATCGACGAACACGCCGCTTGGATCACTCAGGCCGGTGTTTTCGCCCTGAATGATCCGGATCGGCGCGACATTCCCCTTCGCCTTCTGGCTAAAAAACAACAAGGCGTTAGTCGGGCTGCCGTCGGCCACCACGATCTCGTGGCGCTCGGAGTCCACGAAGATCGGCTTGGCGTTGTCGAGCATCGTCTTCGGGCCCTGGATGGTCCGCCGCGGAGCCGCGTTTCCTTTGGCGGTGCGCGCGTAGACAGTGATCGACGGAGGGTTTGTCGACCCGACCGGCAGGCCCGTTTTTCGATCTTTCGTCACTTTATAGCCGAGGTTGGCAACGTAGATTTCGTTCGCCTTGGCGTCGACGAAGATCCCGTGCGGGTTGGCGAGCCCGGTGGCCGAGCCAACAATGGTGCGTTTCGACGTCGCGTGCGGATCGGCATCGGTGTTCGTGGTGCGCGCGAAGACGCTTATCTGTTGGCCCTTCTGGTGCGACACGAACAGCTCGTCGTTCGCCAGGTCGAGCGCAATGCCCCAGGACCGGTTGAACCTGATCTGCGATTTCTTTCCATCGATCCGGCGGATCGGCGCCACGTCGCCGGACGCGGTGCGCGGGTAGACGGTCGTTGCCGACGTTCCAGATCTCGTTGTGGACGGGATCGATAATCACCTGGCCAGGGAAGGTAATGAACGTCTTGTGGCCTGCGATCTCGCGCAGCGGCGCGACGACGCCGTCCGCCGAGCGGCTGTAGACTTGAAGATTCTCCTGGGCGTCGTTCCCGACCAGGATCTCGTCGTTCACCACATCCACAAAGAGGGTATTGAAGTTCGGATCCTGGTCCTTGATCACCCGCAACGGGTTGAGGTCGGTGGCCCTCGCCGGGGAAAGCTGGGCGGTAACGATCACGGTCGCCACGAGCGCCAAAAGGCGCAGTCTCGACCAGCGAAACTTCCGACTCGATAGGTCGAGAACAAACCGACTCAGAGTCTGCCGCATGAGACACCACCCTCTGGGCAAATTGCCTTGTTTCGCATGACGTCTAAGCGCAGATCGGGTGTCAAGGACAAAAACGGCGGTTTGTCGAGCCACCGTTTCGTCGCTAGGTAACCCGCGTGCTCGCCCTGTTAGAGGAGGTGGATCGATTGTTTCACTCAGCGGTACGTCAGCCAACGCGACGCCGCCTCACCGTGAATTGATAAGCCCCCAACGAAACGAGCAGGATCGCCGCGATCCACGCCACCAGCAGCGGGGAGCTTCGAAATCCAAAATAGAGCATCCACGCGGCGGCCAGCGCGAAGATTGACGCCGCCACCAACGCGCTTAGCCGCGGTTGCGGCAGGCCCGTCCGGCCAAAGCGAATGCGAAACAAAGAAAGACACGTCAGCGCCGCGAAAAGCGTCAGCACCGCGCCGATGTTTTGAAGCACTTGCTGCAGCGGGTGGGTGAAAATAAGCACGATGCTCAAGATACCCTGCAAAACGATCGAGCCCGCAGGGGCGCGGTTCTGCTTTGCCTGGAAAATGCGCGGCAGAAAACCATCGGCGGCCATCGCGCCATAGATTCGCGGACCGGCGAAAATCATCGCGCTCATCGCCGAGACAAACAGCGCAATCGCCATCAGCGACATCAACCTGGCGCCCAGATCGCCGATCAGCTCTTTCATGATCTGGTGGCCAAGCGTGACGCGCTTGCTCTCGTAAGCAACGACCGCCAATCCCTGATCCGGAGTGAGATTGGCAACGAACACCCAATTCATCAACAAGTAGATGATTGCCACCAGGGCACAGCCGATGAGCATTGCGCGGGGCACCGTCCTTCGAGGTTCCCTGAACTCCTCCGTCACATACACCGCCGCGTTCCAGCCGCTGAAGGCGAACGCGATGTAGAAGAGGCTCTGCATGAAAGGCGCGAGGGGAAACGCGTCGGAATGATGAGGCGGTTGCCAGGTCGGCCACCCGTGCTTGCCGGCGACCAGTCCCACGGCGGTGAAACCAATCACCAGCGAGCCTTTGAGCACCACCAGCAAGTTTTGCGTCCATTGAGACGAGCTCAAACCGATGGCGTGCAACGCAGTGAGCAGCGCGACCAGTCCAGCGCCCAGCCAGCGGGGGTCCAATCCTTCCCACAATGTTTGCGCGAAGCTGCCCGCGGCCACCGCATCCACCGCGACCGGCGCGGAAAAGCCAACCAACAACGACGTCCAGCCCGCGACGTAGCCGACTGCCGGATGGATGAGCTCGGACAGGAAGCGATACTCCCCGCCGGAGCGCGGAATTGCCGCGCTCACGGCGGAATAGGCAGTCGCTCCGGCCAAGGCGACCACGGCTCCCACTGCCCAGGCAGCGAGAATCGTACCCGGTCCTAAGTCCTGGGCCATGAATCCGGTGCTCAAAAACACTCCTGCACCGATCATGTTGGCCACCACCAGGCCTACGCCGGGCCACAGTCCGAGCAATTTGCGTTCTCGAGGCACTTTGCGCAGATGGTACACAGAGTTGTCTGTGTCGCGACATTATTTCCGAACCGGGCGCCCTGCGCGGAGTGGCCGGATCTTCGTTGATGATCATGCGTGGGAGGCGATGGAGGATCGGTGCGTTCCCTTTGTTGATCTGCGGCATGTACTCGAGAACGCGGAGTCCTGCCGACTGCAGGCCAACGGTCGATGGCACGTCGTTGGACGAGATCCCGATCGCGACGTATTGCGTCCGATCGTGGAGTTGCACGACGACCTCTTGGTTGTAACTGTGTTCCGAGGTGACGAATGAAGAACGTGAAACGCAAGTGCTCTCGTTGCGGAAACAACGGCTTGCATATGAAGAAGCGTCCGGCGACTCGTACTGTCGCTGGACATAGCTTCAAGGCTTCAGTGCCGGCGCTTGTATGCGATGCGTGTGGTGCTGTGTACTTCGATGGGCCGTCGCTCGGCGACTTCGATCTCGCGGTGGCCAACAAGCTCGCTCATGCAGGGGTGTCCGACGGCGAGGCAATCAAATTCATGCGAAAGGCCGTGGGACTGCCGGCGGTGACGTTGGCTCAACTGCTCGATACATCGCCGGAGACTGTCTCCCGGTGGGAGCGGGGGGTCTCTCACATGGACAGAGCGGCTTTCGCCATCCTGGCTGGGATCGTCATCGAAAGGGCCGACAATCGATCAGACACGCTCGAGCGCCTCCGCGCCCTACGCCGTCCGGCTCGCCTTGGTCAGCTGGTTCAGATCGACGCCTGAATCGCGCGGGCTTCCCCAACGGCTAACTCGCCCTTACCTCCGCGATGGCGGCGCCGGCCCGCGCGCCTGCCTGGCAGACGATGCGGAAGACCAGCGGCGCCGCGAGCACCGTGAAGACGACCGAAGCGTCTCGAGGTATGCCGCGGCTCGGCGCAGAATGGCGGTCCCTGGTGCTTTCGCCCGCCATCGAGATGCGCGACCTTCCGGCATGCGCGCATCGGTGTCAATTTCGTTCGGCGTTGCAACTCGTCAACAGTTCAGTCGCTCCCGTTACATTTCGGCAACGACTCCGCCGCGCGCCGCGGGAGCTGATGCTGATCCGCAAGGCTCGCGGCCCTCGCGGCACGTGGCAGCTCATTTGCAGCACAAGCCGCCAAACAACAACTTCGCCAGGAGAGAAAATGAAGAAGCAATTTGCCGGATTTGCTGCGCGCCAAACAACTCCACCTCCCACCGCGGGCTGGAGGCAGGTGAAGTGCATCAGATCCGCCGTTCTCGGCCTGGTCGCAGTCATGGTGCATCTCGCGCCCATCCCCGCCTCAGCCCAACCCCGGGTGGAGACGTTCGTCATCGCCGTGGGAGGCATGTCCTCATGCTGGACATTCATCCCGCCTCAACCGGTTCTGGCTTTTTTCGGGGGTTTCGGAGTGAGCATCCCGATCGACGGAATCGCCGCGTGCGGCATCGCCGGAACGATGAATCAAACAACCGATCCCGTTGGACCGCTCAGCGACTCCACTTCGGTCGATACCGTCTTCGGAGACAACTCATTTCGCGGATCCGCAGTCGCATTCGCGCAGTACGGATTCGTCTCTGCCGCAGCCGACGGAACATACACCGGATCGCAGAACTCCCTGGTCGTCGACGGAACCGACGGCTATGGGCTCTTCAAGGATACGTTCACTTTCAGCAGCCCCAGCGTTCCCGCTGGCACCAGCGGCTTCGTCCGGTTCAGTGCGACGGTGGGCGGCACCCTCACCTCCGAACAGCCCGGGACCGCGGACGTCGAAGTGAAGTATCAGCAGAACACTGGCCCGATCTTCACCCTGATGCGCGCCCAGGTCGACCCGCGCTTCGCTCCCTTCATGTTTCCAACGGCGGCTGGATTCACGCTCACTCCCACGTCCATCAGCGGCAGCGACGTGTTCAGCACCTTTGTGCTTCCCATTGTTTACGGTACCCCATTTGATTTCACGCTCGGGTTGCTTGCCACGTCGTCGCCGGCAATCGGAGGGCCAATCACCGCCGACTTGAATATCGGTGCTCTGCTCACGCAGATCGAAGCGTTCGACTCGGGTGGACAGCCAGTGGTGGACTTCGCCATCGCCTCAGGCTCGGGGACCGGCTACGGCCCCGGCGGCGTCCAGTAACTTCACCGCCTCGAGCGCGGCCCACTCGGCCTCGCTCGCGCGCCGGCTCTGCGGCGAAGCAGCTCGCGCTACTGAACGGTGAGCGAAACGTCGTCGATCCACAGAGTAGTGAGATCGCCGTACCCATCTCCGTGCGCGTTGAAATAAATCCGGACGGTCTGACCTCGGTAGGCTGTGAGGTCCACCGTGCGTTGCGTCCAGACCTGGCTGTTGTCACACATGTGAAAAATATTGATCAAGACGACGTTTGAGGTGTTTCGGACTTGTGCATCTTGCCAGTCGTACTGGATGGTGTCGGTGCTCGCGGCGTAATACCAAAATGAAAGCGTGGCCCGACTGACGCCCGAAGGAATTTGCACTTGCTGATCAGCCCACGAGTCACCGTTGGGCTCCGGCTGTCCCGCCACCCCTCCGCACTGCAGCGAGTAGCTCCCTGTATGAGCCTGTGCGGTGGAAACGGTCGGCCACCTCACGCCGCCTCGATACCAGGGACTCACCCCATTCTCGAATCCGCCATTCACGATCAGCTCCTGCGCAGCCGCGTTCGAGACCGTAACGTTGACGGCACTGGACGTGGTATTCGCTCCGGCAGAATCGTAGGCCACCGAGGTCAAGGCGTGTGGACCGTCCGCGACAGCGGTGGTGTTCCAGGCCACCATGGTGGGTGATGCGGTCCCTGAGCCGAGCAACGCGCCGTCCACGAATATGTCGATCCGGGCGAGAGTGGCCGGCGGCTGAGCGCTCCCAACCGCGGTGACGTTTACCGTGCCGGAGAGGATGGCCCCGGCCGCGGGCGAGGTGATGCTGGTCGTGGGAGGACTGCCGGAGATCAGCGCCACGTCGTCGAGCAGGTAGTAGGTGGGATCGCCCGGCGCCCCATCGTCATGATCGGTAAAGACGAGATTCACGTTGGTTCCGTTGTATGGCGTTAGATCCGCGGTCACCTGCGTCCAGGTCCCGGTGTTTTCGCAGACGTGCAGCATGTTGATCAGCACCCTCCCGCTGGTGTCTTGCACCTGCGCGTCCTGCCAGTCGTACTGTAGGGTGTCGGTACAGTGGGGATTGTACCAAAAGCTCAGAGTATTCGTTCCGGTAATTGGGACGGCAATGGTTTGAACGAGAGTGCTATCGCCGGTCAGCGGGCTGGCGCTTCCGATCTGGGCTGCCCAATTTCCGCTGTGCGGCCCAACGCTCGTGGCGATGACAGATCCCGCTATCACCGTCCAGCCGGTCAGGTCGCCGCTTTCGAAGTCTCCATTGACGATGCCGGTGGCGCCATTGATCACCGTGACCGATGCCGCGGTGGAATGCGTGGCGGAAGGGCCGGTCGCGGTGATGGTGAAGGGCACGGTGCCCGGCGAGGCTCCACTGCCAACGGTCAGAGTCAGGGTTGAGCTACCTCCGGAATTGATCGAGGGAGGGTTGAAAGCCGCGTTGATTCCCGATGGAAGCCCGGTGGTGGTGAGATTGAGTGGCTGCGGATTGCCCGACGTCACCGCGGTGCTCACCGTGTAGCTGGTGGATCCTGGTGCAATGACGGTTTGGCTTGCCGGATTGACCCCGATTGAAAAGTCGTCGGTGGCCCCGCCGATCTGGCAGCCCGCACCGAAACAGACTCCCAGCACGGCGTGCAGCTCGATTCCGTTCGCGGCGACACCCGTTTGGCCGTGGAAGAAATCGAAGAACCCAACGCCTACCAGCGATGCGGTGACGTTGGCAGTTTGAAAGCTCGTGGTGGGAGTGTATCGAGAGTCGAAGGTCGCGCGGGCGGCTTGAATTCCTGGCAAGAATGGGCTCGATCCGCCGACGCAGTCCGGATGCGGTATTTCGGTGATCATCGTCCGGGAACCGTCGGAGAGCACGAGATGGTAGTCGCTGTCGGTCTCCAGCTTATAGATTGTCAAGGTTATGTCCCGAAGGCGCCACGCTTGACGCTCGGCGGGGGAGGCCCGGTTGTTGGGCGGAAGGCTCGAAGGACGCGCAATGCTGGTCAGCGCGGCGATCGTCGTGTCCTGAGGCGAAAGGTTGACCGAGCCAATGTCGGCATCCGTGCCTGTCTTCACGGACCAGCGCTCCACCCCGCAGGTCACGCCCTGCTGAATGGTGAGAACCTCATCCTCCTCCTCTGAATTGGGATGGCGCCAATCGCAAGAATAGAATTGCGTGGCTGCTCCGATGAGTACCACAGCAGTGAACCACCTTCGTGCCGACGTCTTGGAAACGTGCATCGCAGGCCCCCCAAGAGTGATCGAGGGCGATGGTGCGATGAACGGGTGCAACAGGCACGAAAAATTCTCGCAAACTTCTTTGATGACTCCCAGTCAGTTGGGGTCAGTCACTGCCAGTATGGCTTGATCCAAGCCGGCAAAGACTCACCTGCGCGCGTTGCCTGCGCCTGAGCAGCGCAAGCAGCGAGCGTGGCCGACGACGTCGGGTCGGGAATCAATTGCGCCGATCATCACCTCAGCAGCGGCGGGGGCGCGCACTCGATCACCAGGGGCGCGCCAGTGCGCGGGTGCGCGAGCTCGACGCGCAGCGCGTGCAGCAGATAGCCCGGGTCGCCGGGCAGAGCGCGTGAGCCGGGCAGCGGCACGCCTCCGACGCCGTAGAGTGGGTCGCCGCAGAGCGGATGGCTGGCGTGCGCGAGGTGGATGCGGATCTGGTGCGGGCGGCCAGTCTCGATCGCGACCTCGACCAGCGCCTGCTCACTCGCGCGCCGCTCGAGCACACGGACGTGGCTGCGCGAGGGCCGCCCCTGCGCGCTCGCGCCATGCACGGTCCCGAGCAGGGGGTGAGGCACTTCGCCGATCGGCGCGTCGATGGTGAACGCGTCTTGCGACGGGTGGCCGCTGCAGAGCGCGCGGTAGATCTTGCGCAGGCTGCGATCGCGGAACGACTGCGCCAGCACGCGGGCGGCCTGCGGCGTGCGCGAGAACAGCACCACGCCCGAGGTCGCACGGCCCAGCCGGTGCATCGGTGCAGCCCGGATGGCTTGGCGACCGCAAGCAGGTCCGCGTCCTCGTAGAGCAGCGCCGCACAGAGCGGGACTTCGGGCTCTTCCCAGGGTGGCCGCGCCCAGGTCAGCCACTGTCCGCGGCGCAGCCGCTCTTCGGGCCCGGTGCGCGCCTCATCGAGGAGCACTTCGCCCGCCGCGAGCCGCGCGCGCCACTCCGCCTCGCTCGCGCGCCACCGCGCCATCAAGTGTGCGAGCACCGCGCGTCCCTCGGCGCCCGCGTCGATCTGCTCCCGGTGCACGTGCCCACGGTTCTTCGGCATGCGAAGCGAGATGTACTCGAAGTGGCGACGGCGCGCATCCGCGCGGCTTCACGGACGGCGAGCAACGACGATGACGACGCGGGTCTGCGACCGATGATCCGGCGATGCCAGTGAATGGAGAAAGGTTTCTTCGAGCTCGGGGAAACGCGCTGATGTCCGAGCAGGTCGTCCATTTCGACGAGCGTCACCCATCCACCCTCAACAACGCAGTCACTCCATTGCGCAACGATCGCTATGAGATTGGACACGTAGGCGGGGCTGAAACTCGCCCATACGCCATCCACCTGGCCAAACGAGGCTGTCGTGAGTTTGCTGAAGTCGAGTCTTTTTAGACCCAACTGTTGTACATTTAGCCTCGGAAACCGGGGGAAAATGTACAACAGATGAGCCTGGATAGCGGCTGCGCGCTGCCTCGAGCAGCTCCTCATTCGCATCGACTCCAATCACCTGCGCGCCGAGGCGATGGACGCGCGCGGCACGTTCATGGCGCGCCTGCAATGCGAGAGGTGCGGTATCACTACGATTCGAAAGTGGGATTGGCTCTGGTATCCCTATCGAGCCGAGTCACCTGCCGAGGGTAAGCGATCAAGCCGCTGATATAATTCTGAGCTCATGACGAACCGGTCGTGCGTGCCGCCAGGAGTGGCCTGGGGACACCGACTGGGCCGGTACCGACATCTTCCGGCTCGACGAGCGGGGAAAGATCGTCGAGCTCTGGGACGTGCTCCAGAGAGTGCCCAAGAAAATGGCCCACGGAAATGGGATGTTCTGAAGACGCGCCAGGGCGTTTCGATCCCGAGGCGGGTGCCAACGTAGATCGGGCCTGCGAGACGCTGGACTTAGTCCTTGTCCTTGTCCTTGCCCTTGCTCCAGGGAGGCACCACGCCGTTGCTCCGCGCGTACGCGATGGCTTGGCCGAGGTGCTCGGCAGTGTGGAATTGCGTTCCCATCAAGACGAGGCGCGCGGACATTTCCCGGCCCATGAATTCTACCTGCTTGTCCAAGTCTGCATCCTGCGTCGTTTGGATCACGTTTCGCAAGTAGGCGAACGCCGTCGTAAGGACGGTCTTGATTTCGTCTTTCTTCATCGTCTGCGACTCCCACTTGCCCGCCTTCATCAGCGCCAGGACATCCGCCGGAGCCTCGCGACCGAGCTTGCCGGTCAAGAAGTAGATTCCTCCGGCAACGTGGAGGTACAGCTCCGAGACCGACCGAACGCCTTTCGCCGGCCGCCAAGTGAATTTCGCCTGCGGCATTGCCTGCTCTAGAGGAACTATTTGCTGTTCAAGCCAACCGAGCGACATCAATAAATCGCCGCGAATACCAGACGGCCCCGGCGGGGTACCGGCATCTGCACCGAGCGCCGGAGTGGAAACAGCTAAAGCGAAAGAAACGACACAACCTGAGATCAAGCGGAACATGAAGCCACCTCCCTGGGAATTCCCCTCTGTCGAGGCCATACGGGTCTTATGCGCGGACCATTGCATGGGCCGGTAGCTGCCCGTCAAGGCCTGGATTCACCTGGGGCGTTGCTTTTTTTGAAGCGATCGCGCAAATGTCTCGGACGGCCAAACTATTGCTCCGGCCTTTCGAGGGGGCCAGGTGGGTGGGCGATGAAGATCCCATTTGCTGCTGAGCTCGCGTGCCGCAACCCTAAAGAGCACTACGGCATCCACTGTCGTCGGGGAAACCGAAAATGAGAAATATCCAAAAGACCCGCGTTCGTTTTGAAGGCAGTCAGCCAATCCTCCGCGTGGAAGATATGAAAACCGCCCTCCGCTCCTACGTGGATGTCCTGGGTTTTGAAAACGCCAGCTGGGGCGCCGATGACTTCACCAGCATCTCGCGCGATAAAGCTTGCATCTGCCTGTCCCTTGGCGCGCAGGGGCGCGGCGGGGCCTGGCTCTGGATCGGTGTGGAAGACGTCGAAGCGCTCCACGAGGAATTGAAAGTCGCTCAAATGCCTTCTCACGACCGACGGTATCTTGAAAGATTGCGGCGTCGTCGCCCGCACGGAAAAAGAGAGAGAGATCCTCCAGACCAGCAGGCAGGTCGAAGAATTTTAGAAGACCCTTTCAACCTGGCGCTTCACACCAGCGCAGTTCGATGGTCAGCCTTGCGAAATCGAGTATATCTATCGAATCCAAATGGCTTTGCGATGAAGCGGCGACCGGCCGGCGGGGATCCCGCCTATTCCGGATTCACTCGCGCTCGCTCGATTTAAAGGGCGCGGGCGGAGGGCCTTGAAGATTGTGGCGTGCCGGACTACGACTCCGTGGTGTCGGCTCAGACACAGAGAATCCAGTCACTCAAATTTCGCAGCAGGGGTTACGGCATGAACACCCGTTTAAGTTCTCTGGCGTGCTCCTGCATCTCGACCGCTCTGGTTTTTTCGAGACCAGCGCTCGCAGCAGACTCTATTCAAATCAGCTCAGATCCGTTTACCAACCCGACCAGCCAACACATGACCGAGGTCGAGCCGGATGTTTTTGCGTATGGGTCGACGATCGTTGCCACGTTTCACCAGGGCCGGATCTTCGGCGGCGCTGGCAGCGACGTCGGTTTTGCAACTTCCTATGATAGCGGTGCGAGTTGGGTGGCCGGTTCCTTGCCAGGACTCACTCGGTATTATGGCGAGGGCGACAATCTGGCGGCGGGCGATTCTTCCGTGGTGTACAACGCTGCCTACGGGACGTGGCTCATCGCATGTTCGCCGCTTTCTTCGGTCGGCCTCTGGCGAGAAATCCTGGTCAGCCGGTCTCAAGATGGTATCAACTGGGATGATCCGATCGCGGTGGTCACTGGTGAGGGCTCCCCTAATTTCGACAAGCCCTGGATCACCTGCGACAACACGCCAACGGGTCCGTATTTTGGCAATTGCTACGTAGAGTGGGACAACGCGAATCAGGGGGACAGAATACTGATGAGCGCCTCCCGCGACGGCGGTGTTACCTGGGAGCCGCCATTGACGACTGCGGACCTCGCCACAGGGTTAGGAGGTCAACCTTTGGTTCAACCGTCTGGGCTCGTTGTCGTTCCGTATCTGAGCCTCACCGGCGAGCTCCGAGCTTTTGTTTCGGACGATGGCGGTAAGTCTTGGAGCGGATCGGCGACGATTTCACGCGCGACAACACACCGAGTGGCTGGCGGTCTGCGTGCTCCCGGCTTGCCATCGGCCGGAATCGATGGCGACGGCAAGGTTTACGTAGCCTGGGAGGACTGCCGCTTTCGCTCATCCTGCCAAGCAAACGACATCGTTTTTAGCACCAGTCTGGATGGAATCGGTTGGTCCGAGGTCAATCGCATTCCAATCAGCGAAATCACGAGCGCTGCGGATCATTTTATTCCCGGGTTGGCTGTGGACGCTGCTACTTCTGGAAAAGACGTTCATCTGGCACTCGCGTACTACTACTACCCCGACGCCGCCTGCACGCTTTCAACATGTCAGCTCATTGGGGGTTTCATTACGTCTTTGGACGGCGGCAACTCATGGTCGTTACCAGTCGATATGACTGAGCCCATCGGTCTGAGCTGGTTGGCGAACACCAGTCAAGGTCGCATGGTCGGAGATTACATTGCTACCTACTTCACCGAAGACGGAAGCGCCCATCCGGTGTTCGCTGCTGCCACCATGCCAGAGGGAACGACCTTTTTTGAATCCACGCACACGGCGACCTATGTTCCGGGTCTCGCGCCTCGAATTGTGAGGGATGGCGCACTCGCAATCCTTCCCGCCCCTGATAGGCGAGTAACGGCTGACGACCCAACTGCCATGGTGCTCACCGCTACGGTCAATGCCAAACACGTCGTCGACGAAATGGCCGATGCCTGGCTTGTTAATATTGGTGGAGGTTCGAATTACCGCCGAGGTTAAAGGCATCGCGAACACCGCAGTGCGATGCTCTCTCCCCGACGGACCCGCTACCGGTAGTCTGAGAAGCTCCGGGTTGAGCTCCTGCGTTTACACCGCTCCGCTAAGGCCAGGAACTTATCACGTACGCCTGGCGAGTATTGAAAACGCAAACGCTGTGGCTACAGTTGAAATAATTGTATACACGGTGAAATAAGATGCTTACACAGCTTACATGGGTGATCGCAGCGGCGCTCCTAGATTCTCCGGATAAGCTCCAGGTCCTCAACGGCACCGCTGAAAGGGCCAGCTACCAGGGCCGCGATGCGGTGAAGCTCGTGCCGTTGCGGGGCCACGAGCATTCCGACGAGGAGATGATGGCCATCGTGCCCGGCACCGACTTCGAAGACGGAACTATCGAGATCGACGTCTCA
>WNFF01013455.1_pt1 | contig 12326 bp, 16 predicted proteins | sample 5400441 | NCBI WGS metagenome assembly WNFF01 (sample SAMN13153345, study PRJNA577476) | soil metagenome | isolation source: 120 cm saprolite under Douglas fir tree site 2 hole 3 replicate 1 | place: USA:California | collected 2015-04-18
ACTTTTTTCCAATCAGCGCAAACGCCTCTTCCCACGTCGACGGAGTGAGCTTGCCATCTTTGCGGATGAGCGGCTGCGTCAGACGTTCTTCGTGGTTCGCAAAATCGAATGCGTAACGGCCCTTGATGCAGAGGAAATCGCCATTCGTGCCGCTCTTGTCGCGGTTATCACCGCGGACAATTTCCATGCCGGTGTCAGCTCGGCGCACGCCCAGCGTGGTCTTGCAGCCGTCCCCGCAGTGGGTGCAGATTGTACCCACATGCTTCATCTCCCATGGACGCGTCTTGTAGCGGTACGCGCCGGAAGTGAGCGCCCCAACGGGGCAAATGTCGATGCACATGCCACATTCTTCGCACTCGAGGTGATCTTCTTTGTTAGGCGCGATGATCGAACTCACTCCACGGTTCTGCACACCGAGGGCCCACACGTCCATACCTTCGCCGCAAACGCGCACGCAACGGTAGCAGAGAATGCAGCGCGGCCGGTCGAAGAAAACCACGGGAGACCACTGCTGCTCGTCCTTGTGGTTCTTCGCCTCCATGAATTTCGACTCGGCGGCGCCGTAGGAGAACGTCATGTCCTGCAGTTCGCATTCCCCACCGGCATCGCAGACAGGGCAATCCAATGGGTGATTGCCCAGCAGCATCTCCACCATAGACTTGCGAGCTTGTCGGATCTCGTCGCTATCGCTGGTAACAACCATGCCTTCGCTGATCACCGTAGTACAGGCGGTCTGCAATTTGGGCATCTTCTCAACCTTCACCAGGCACATCCGGCAAGCGCCCTGCAACGAGAGATTGGGGTAATAGCAGAACGAAGGCACTTCGATGCCCACGCTCTTGCAGGCCTCAATGAGCAGCGTCCCCGCGGGAGCAGTGATCTTCTTTCCGTCGACAGTAAGTGTTACATCAGCCATATCTGTAGCGCCGGCGTCCCGCCGGCTGTCGCGCGGGCGTCTCGCCCTCGCAGCGTACCAATAAGTTCAACCCCGCAGGTATTCGCGCGCACTCCGGCCCGGCGCCGCCGCTACGCCATCACTGTCAGTTGTTCGATCGCGCCCTCTTTTTCATACGGGCACGGGCGGCCTTCCAGGTGATCTTCGAACTCCTTACGAAATTTCTTGATGAAACCCATAGTCGGCATGGCGGCAGCATCGCCGAGCGGGCAGAACGTCCGGCCCAGCATGTTTTCCGACAGGTAATACATGTTGTCGATATCTTTCTTCAGCCCGCCGCCGGCATGGAAACGCTGCAGCGTTTTCTTCAGCCAGTCGGTGCCTTCGCGGCAGGGGATACACCATCCGCAACTTTCGTGCTGGTAGAACTTCATGGTGCGCAGGGCGAATTTCACGATGCACTGCGCGTCATCCAGTGCTACCACGCCGCCGGAGCCGAGCATCGATCCAGCTTTCGCGACCGAATCAAAATCCATATTGATGTCAATTTCGTCGGCGGTGAGGCAGGGAGTCGAAGATCCTCCGGGGACGACGGCTTTCAGCTTGCGTCCGTCGGGAATTCCGCCGCCAACCTCGTAAATCATTTTCTTCAGGTTGTAGCCCATCGGCAGCTCGTAGACGCCGGGCTTCGCCAGGTTGCCGCTAAGGCAGAACAGCCGTGTGCCGCCGTTCTTCGGGGGGCCAAGCTTGGCGTACCAATCCGCGCCGCCCAGGAGAATGTGCGGTACGCTGGCAAGCGTCTCAGTATTACTCCGGCACCGCCATGCCAGTAGACTTCGAAGTCGCGTCCGCTGCCGAAAATGTTCTTGCCGAGGAAGCTTTTGGCGTAGGCGTCGCGGATTGCCTTCTGCATGATCACCGAGAGATACCGATATTCTCCACGAATGTAGATGTAGCCGCTGGCCGCTCCCACAGCGAGACCCGCGATGACGACGCCTTCGATGACGGCGTGCGGATCGTGCTCGAAGATCAAGCGGTCTTTGCACGTGCCGGGCTCGCTTTCGTCACCGTTGCAGAGAACATATTTCGGTTTGGCCGACTGCTTGGGCACGAAGGACCACTTCATCCCTGTGGAGAATCCCGCGCCGCCCCGTCCGCGCAGAGCGGAATTCTTGACCTCGTTGACAATGGCGTCGGGCTCCATGGTGAGCGCCTTCTGCACGGCCTTGTAGCCGTCGAGTTCGAGGTAGCGGTCGAGATTGGCCGCGCCCTGGCCGAAACGGCGGGAGACAACTCTTACCTCGTCGGGATGGGAAACCAGGCTAGCCATGGGCAATTGTTAGTGCGTTGCTTTCCTCTTGTACTCGTCGAGAACCTCGTCCATTTTCTCGGGCGTGAGGTTCTCGTGAAAATCGTAATTCACCTGCGCCGCCGGAGCCCAGCTGCAGGCGCCGATGCACTCCACTTCTTCCAGCGTAAACAAGCCATCTTCAGTCGTCTGCTTATGGCTGATGCCAAGTTTCCTGGAACAATGATGCAGGATCTCTTCGCCGCCGCGGACCATGCAGCTAATGTTGGTGCAGACTTGCACGTTGAACTTGCCGCGCGGTTTGGTCGTCAGCATGGAGTAGTAGCTGATCACGTTGCGGACCTCCAGTTCGGTCAGGTCGAGCCGGGTGGCGATTTCGGCGATCACATCGTCAGAAAGGAAGCCGACCTCATCTTGCGCGTACAACAGCGTCGGGACGAGCGCAGAACGTTTCGTCGGATAGTGTGGCACCATCTCCGCGAAGCGTTGCTCGAATTCGTCAGAAAATTTCATGCGCAGTTTCTGTTCGCCCCTTCGGCCTGCTGACTACCGATCAATTTCTCCCAGCACGATGTCGATGCTGCCGATCGCCGCCACTACATCGGCGAGCAGTCTTCCTTCGCACATGCTTGGCAGAGTTTGCAGATTGGCCAGGCACGCAGCCCGCATGTGCACGCGATAGGGCTTGGCCGTACCGTCGCTTACCACGTAGTAGCCCATCTCTCCGCGGGGCGACTCGACCGCTTGGTAGACCTCGCCGGCCGGAACCGCAAAGCCCTCGGTAATGATCTTGAAGTGATAGATGAGAGCTTCCATCTGCGTCTTCATTTTTTCGCGGTCGGGAAGCACCACCTTGGGGGCATCAGCTTTAATAGGGCCTTCCGGCATGCCGTCCAAGGCTTGCCTTACGATTCCGATCGACTCGCGCAGTTCCTGCACGCGGCACATGTAACGGGCGAAGACGTCGCCCTCGGTCGCGATCGGGACCTTGAATTGGAATTTCTCATAGCTCGAGTAGGGCATATCGCGCCGCAGGTCGATATCGACGCCGCTGCCGCGCAGGGTCGGACCGCTGGCGCCTAAGGCGATGGCATCTTCCGCGGTAATCGTCGCGACGCCCTTAGTGCGCATCCCCCAGATGGGATTTCCAGTCAGTAGGTTTTCGTATTCGTCGACCTTCTCCGGGAAATATCCGGCAAAGTCGCGGACACGGTCGAAGAAGCCGAGCGGCGGCTCCAGCGCGATTCCTCCAATGCGAAAATAGGAGGTCATCATCCGCTGTCCGCTCACCATCTCAAAGATCTTCAGTATCTCTTCGCGCTCGCGGAAGCAATACAGAAATACCGTCATCGCGCCGATGTCGAGAGCGTGCGTCCCGAGCCATACCAAGTGCGAATTGATACGCGTGAGCTCGTTCAGAAGCACGCGCAGCCACTGCGCCTTCGGCGGGATCTCAAGCCCCAGAAGTTTCTCTACGGCCAACACGTAGCACAGATTGTTGGTCAGAGGGCAGAGGTAGTCGATCCGGTCGGTCAGCGGGACGACCTGCTGGTAAAACTTAGCCTCGCAGGTCTTCTCGATTCCGGTATGCAGGTAACCAATGTCGGGCATGATCCGAACCACGTTTTCGCCATCGATCTCGAGAATCACGCGCAGCACGCCGTGAGTCGACGGATGCTGCGGGCCCATATTCAGGATCATGGTGCGATCCTGGCCGGGCTCGATAACGGGAGTGGGTGCGAGGTGGGCCATACGAAGCCTAGCGGTAGCCCTCCACGGGATAATCTTTGCGGAGAGGATGACCCTCCCAATCTTCGGGCATCTGGATTCGGCGTAGATAAGGATGTCCGGAGAAGCGGACTCCGAAGAGATCAAACACTTCGCGCTCAAAGAAGTTGGCGCCGGGCCACACCGAAGTTACCGATTCGACCACCGGGTTGCCGCTCCCCAGGCGAACTTTCAGGCGGACGCGCTCTTTCTTTGAAATCGACAACAGATGATAGATCACCTCGAAGCGGGGCTCGGCTGGAGTCCAGTCAACGCAGGTAACGTCGGAGAGGAAGTTGAAGGCACACTCGGAATCGTCGCGCAGAATAACGCATGCCTCGCGAAGGTGTGCGCCGTCGACATAGATCGTCATCTCATCGCGATCGAACTTGACTCCCTGAACAGCAGCCGGGTTCCACGCGGTCAGGCACGCCACGGCGGGGTGACTTTTCAGCTCCTCAAGATCCGTAATAGCGGGGGAGAGTGTCATCAAAAATCCTCCCGCTTCATCGAGGCGGCGCCCCAATCGAGAACGCCTTTCTTCCATATATAGAAGAAGCCGACCAGAAATATGCCGATATACACCAGCATCTCCCACAGGCCGAAGTGCTTCAGATCGCGGAGAATGATGGCCCAGGGATAAATGAAAACCGCCTCCACGTCGAACAAAATGAAGAGCATGGCGACCAGATAGAACTTCACCGAGAAGCGCTCGCGGGAGTCGCCAATCGGCGTCATGCCGCACTCGTAAGGCGATAGCTTGGCGCGGGTCGGTTTACGCTGTCCGATCAGCCAGGAAAGCACGACAATCGCAGTCGCAATACCGCCGGCAAGCAGAATATGGATCAAAAACGGCAGGTAACGTGCGAAGTAATTGTCGGGCATAGGACGAGGTATATATAATTCGCGCGAAGCAGTGCTTAAACGTTCTAGATTATGGGGTTAGAGTCGGGAGTGTCAAGGGAACGGGCCTGCATTTTCTCGATTTGAGGAAAGAAATTTCGTGATGGTGTAATCGGCTAATTTGGTAATTGAAAAACGCGCTGGATGGTTGTCTGTTAGAGTCTGAGAACGCGGGCGACTTTGCTTTGCAATTGCGAAATTATTCAATTATCAGCTTACAAATTGCTTATGATTTTTGGCTTCAACACCGACGTGAAACACGGTGACACCATCTACCACGTGCAGAGTGAGGCGCGTGAAGGCGAGCTGTTGCTGCAGACGCAAGTTTTCGTGCGTGGACGCTGTGTAGGCAAGAAGGCTGTTTCCTATGCGCCCACGGCAGGGCAGGCACAACTCGGAGACACACAAAGGGAGCAACAGCTGCGCGAGCAGCATCGCCAGGTGCTGGACGCAATCCGGGAAGGGAAGCTGGATAACATTCTGGACCATCCGGAGCCGGAAGCGCTGGCAGGGGTCAAGGAACTCGAAGTGGAATGGCTGAACGCTGAGTCGGTGCATGCTGACCGAAATCTGACCATGCAACTGCGCGTCACCGAGGGCGGCTCGGCTGCCCCTGGCGCGCGCTTGACCTTTCGCTTTGCCCGGCGGGAAGCCGCTCCTTTTTATACTCAGGCTGTGACCGATGCTGGCGGCGCTGCCGAGATCAAGGTCGAAGTTGACGAAGCTGAGTTGCCCGACTCCTCGGTGCTGGTGCAGGCAAACTACGAAGGGCGCACAGCCACACGAAAGTTCCTGTTGCGCCCGGCAGAATAGATTGCCGAGGAACTAACCGTAGTTCGAAAGGGAAGTGGTAGTGCAACCGTCTTCTCCGCAACCTCCGTTGAGGGCCCTCCATGCGGACACTTCGTTAATTCAGTCAAAGATGGACGATCTTTCCCGGATTTCGACGGAGACGCTGTTACGGTCCCTGCAACCCGGGCAGGAGCACGCGCTAAAAGCTCGACCAGATGGAACCATTCTTGATGGTCACCATCGAATAGCGATCCTAAGATCAAGAGGACTCGATGTCGACCTGCTTCCACGCGAAATAATTGTGAGAGAATGAGGTGATAAGTTTTCTGTGAGTCCGACTGTCAGCTGCACCTATGACTCCAAAACTCTACTTCATTGAGGCATCTCAACCCGGACGATTGGCCATTTCGGCGCGTCCAAGGGGCGGAGATTGGCTGGAAGACGAGGTCAAGGGCTGGCGGATGGCCGGTATTGAGACCGTGGTTTCACTTCTTACAGCTGACGAGATCGAAGAACTGGGCCTGAGTGAGGAAAGTCGACTGAGTGCGGAACAGGGAATTCGGTTCGTCAACCTGCCGATTCCGGATCGCGGGCTTCCGACGTCTTCCGAAAAAGCCAGCCGCGTCGTCTCGGACGCGTTTCGCGACATACAGAGAGGTCGAACCGTAGCGATTCACTGTCGGCAGGGAATTGGTCGATCGGGAATGATTGTCGCTGCGCTTCTGGTTGAGCAGGGCAAAGATCCGATTGAAGCGATAACCCTGGTCAGTCGCGCTCGTGGCTTGACGGTTCCAGAGACACCGGAGCAGCGAGACTGGGTTCTCCATCACGTCGCCTCTACGGGTGTGGTCAAAGCGACCCCGATTCCTACTCGCCATTAAATGAAGCTTCAGATCAACGGAGAAGAGCGTACTTTCGACAATTCCCCCGCGCCCTTCACCCTCGCGGGCCTGGTCGAGGTCCTTGGCATGAAGGCTGACCGCGTGGCGATTGAATTGAATCGCGAGATTGTGCCGCGGGACCGCTGGGCCGAGACCAACCTTGCCGAAGGCGACAAGCTTGAGATCGTCCACTTCGTGGGTGGCGGCACGGCAAGTCCGTTGCCTCGCGACTGCCAGGAACTCTCCTAGTCACCCCTTCTGCTCCGATTCTATGCTTGACTCATGCCCTGCCATGCCTACAATGTTTCAAACATTTTGATCGCAGATTGTTTCAAACATTACTGGGGAATCATGCAAGATTCGTTTACATCACGGGACGTCATCGCTCTGACCGGAATTACGGCGCGTCAGTTGCAATGGTGGGACGAGCGGGGAGTGGTAAAACCGGCGCGGGAAGGACATCGGCGCCTGTATTCAATGAATCATCTGACGGAAGTCGCTGTGATCTGCGAATTGCGGCGCAAAGGATTCTCGCTACAAGGCGTGCGCAAGGTAATGCGCTTCCTCGATCGAGAGTTCGGCAAGGGACTGGCCGAGATCGTGAGCCGGAACTCCGAATGCCACCTGCTCACTGACGGTAAACATCTTTACCTGGAAACGTCAGCCCGGCAGATCGTCGACATACTGAAGAATTCAAGCCAGCCCATCCTCGGAATCTGTCTGACCGATGCAGTACGGCAGGTGCGGGCGGAGGTCGTCTCCCGGAAGGCGAATACTTCGGTAACTTCGTCGGATTACCGCAAGCGTGCTAGAAAAGCCTTATAGGCAGGGAAGTTTGGTTCACGGAATACAGGAGGAAGACATGGTCGGCGAACTGGACTTACTCAGTGAATGGATCCCGGAACAGATGGCTCCCGGCACGGTTTTCGTGCTGGAAAACGCAGGAGAAGTCGGCGAGAAGGAAGATCCCTACTGGGCTGTGCTCTCTTGCCCATCGTGCGGCATGCTGGGCCTCATCACGCGCAAACAGATCAACGGACTCCTGCCGGTAATTTGCGGCTCCGAAAGCTGCTCCGCCCAGTTCTTTATCCGTGACGCAGAAGTAGTAGTGCGTAAACCCTTCTAAGAGATGGATTATGTGGCGCGGGCGCCTCGCCCGCGCACTGCCAGTATCGCCTGAAACTCCGGCGGACCATCACGCCAAACCCACAGTGACACAAGATCAAGTTGTTCGACTTCCTGCCTTCTCCGAATTATGGCGGACTCTAAAGCAGGTGAGCCTGAGAGCCGTGGCATAAACTCCCAGCACTGCATGAGCGCGGGCGCCTCGCCCGCGCCACACTTCATGCTTTACGGCTCATTTCTGTTAACTCCACCGGCACCTGCTCGACAATCTCAATCCCAAACCCCTCCAGCGCCGCTACTTTCTTCGGACGATTCGTAAGCAGGCGGATTCGACTCAAATTCAGATCGGAAAGAATCTGCGCTCCGATGCCGATTTCGCGCTGGGTCTGTCTTTCGTTGTCGAGCAAGGATGGAAGTTTGCTGCCGCGGTGGAAGCTGAGCGCATTGCGCTCTCCAGCGCGCTCGATGGAAAATCCCTTGGAAGTCTGATGAAGGTAGATCAATGCGCCGCGTCCTTCAGCAGAGATGCGGCGGAGCGCCCCTGCGAGCGTGGCGTGGCATTCACATGCGGTGGATCCAAACACGTCGCCCATCAGGCAGTGAGCATGCATGCGAACCAGCACAGGAGAATCACTGTGCTCAACATCTCCGCGAATCAGCGCCACGTGCGATTCGCCACCATCGATCTCGCTCTCGTAAGGCGGATGAGTTCCGCCACGGTCAGCATCTTGAGCTTGTGCTCGCGGCAGAACTCGGTCAGGTCGGGGACGCGGGCCATGCTGCCATCGTCCTTCATGATTTCGCAGATGATTCCGGCCGGAACCATCCCCGCCAGCCGTGCCAGATCGACCGAAGCCTCAGTCTGTCCGGCTCGTACCAGGACGCCGCCCTTCCGAGCCCGGAGAGGAAACACATGCCCCGGACGGGCCAGGTCGGCGGGCTTGGTAGCAGGATCAATCGCGACCTGGATGGTACGGGCTCGGTCGTGGGCCGAAATGCCCGTCGTGACGCCGGTTCGCGCGTCAATTGCCTCGCAGAACGCGGTTCCGTACTGAGAAGTGTTCTCCGCCGACATGGGGCCGATGCGCAGGTGTTCGAGGCGTTCCTCGGTCATGGTCAGGCAGACCAGTCCGCGGCCGTACTTGGCCATGAAGTTGATAGCCTCGGGAGTGACTCTCTCCGCAGCTAGAGTCAGATCACCTTCGTTTTCACGATCTTCGTCGTCTACGATGACGATCATGCGTCCCGCGCGGAATTCCTCGATTGCATCGGGAACGTCGGTGAACGGCGCTTGCGAGCTCATTTGTGGCGATTGTAGCAAACGGCCGCGAGAAGTTGGTTAACCACCGAGTTCCCGCTCGGCCCCTCGGAAAAGGGCGCGCAAGGCCCGGATAACCCATCGAATCAGAACAATGATTACGAGGACAAATGCCGCCGCGATCATCCCCGCAATGTAAGGATGTCGCGTCGCCAGCCAAGTCAGACCCACCGCCAGAATATCCTCACCCAGGCTCAGCGTAACGTTGGAGAGTGGTTCGGGAGAAGGCGTTACGGCAGCTCGAACCGCGGTCTTGCCGCCGTGTGCGGCGAAGGCGACCGCGGCGCCTAGCAAGGTCGCCAGCAGCTGCTGCTCGGGAGACAATTGGCGAGTCGCCTGGAAGGCCAGCAGGGCGGCTATCGGCACGCGCACGAACGTGTGCAAGGCATTCCATATCAGGTCGAAGGCTGGAATCTTGTCGGCGACCAACTCAATCGCGAACAGCGCGCTACTTGCGACGATAACCGTCCAGCTTTCCAGCAGTTGCAGCCCGGGTGGAAGCGACAAATGCCCAAAGCGGGCGAGCAATCCGAGGGCTGCAACGGTCGCGTAGACGTTCAAACCAGCCGCAAAGCCAATTGCAGCCAGCAACGCAAATAACTGAGCCGGCGGAATTTGCAGAACGTCTTTCATGTTTGACTTACGGCGCGGCCCGTAAAGCCCGCCAATATCTGGCAGAAACAGAAAGGGTCGCTCGTTTGAGCGACCCTGAAGATGCTAATTGAAATCCGCGCTTACAGCGTGGACTCAATTTCAAAGCCCCAAGCTTCCAAAAGAGGCTCGGGGATGTACTTCGAGTTCTTGTTGCGCCGTGCCCACTCGCGCAGGCGGGTGGACCGCAAGTACTGATCGGGGGAGAGCTTATACTCGCGAACGACCTGCTCAAACTCGGTGATAGTGGGGACAATCGGGCCGATCGGCTCGGGTTTGCCCCAGTTGGGATTTCCACGTCGCTTAGCCATGAAAAGTGCCTTTCTACCTCAGGGGAATGACTTCCAAAATCCGGTCCTGCTTGACCCTAACTATATGATTCTCCGTGGCAACTCCGGGATTCAGGATGTCCGGACATGAGAGCCGCTCTGGGACATAACCTAGGCGAACCAATATCCCCTTGCGACCCAGAAGCTAATCGGAGACTCAGCATGTTACGGCAATATTATCTAAAAGTCAACGGGAAACTCACCTCCCCTGAATCAGCTTTCTCCTCTAATCCACTGTAAACACAAAGCTTGCGGCACTCCAGAGGGCATTGCCGTTCGGGGTTCCCGAACCAACATAGGAACGCCTGGACCCGCCACTCTTGTGCACTGGGATGCCTCATGGAGGGCTTAGGTTACGGGCGTAACCCGCACTGCCAAGCCACGATTGATCACCCGAGCGCATGGACGTAGAGTGCGAAAAGGGGTATTCCTTACTCCCCAGACTGGTACTGGAGTCATGAGTTTGAAGTCGCTGCTGCTGTGTTCGGACGAGAAGATCGTGCGGGTGCTCCGCCGGACCCTCGGCGATCTGGAGATTGGGGTTGAGCTTTGCAGCGGCGCTGACGCAGCCCTGCGGAAGCTGACCCGCGAGCGGTTTGAAGCCATCATCGTCGATTGCGCTGACGCTGGCTACGAAGCGGTGCTGCGCAGCGCGCGCTCGGCAGTTTGGAACAAGCGCTCGGTGGCGGTCGCCATTGTCGAACCAGCGACCGGACTTCGCTCTGTGTTCGATACCGGCGCGCACTTCGTTCTCTACAAACCGGTTTCGACCGAGCGTGCAAAATCCAGCTTTCGGGCCGCGCGAGCCCTGATGAAACGGGAGAGGCGGCGGAATTTGCGGCTTCCGGTGCAAATTCCTATGCTGATCAAGAATCCGCAATCCGGCGCCACCTTGAAGGTTACGACCACCGATCTCAGTGAAGGCGGGATGGCCGTTCAGGTGCCGAAAGGCAATCGCCCTTCCGGACGCTGGGATGTTTCCTTTACCCTGCCGGGAACCGAGGTTGTCCTTGCAGGCACCGCCGAGTTCGCATGGGAAGGAACGGCGGCCCAAGCCGGCCTGCGATTTGTCGGGCTTTCCCCGGAGGCAGCACAGCAATTGAGCGGCTGGCTCAAGTACAACTCCCCTGAGACTGAGCAGGATGATCCCCCAGTGCACTGCCAGCTAACGGACCTGAGCCTGGGAGGCTGCTATCTCGAGATCTCATCGCCCTTCCCCGTATCGACCCGCGTAACGCTGTCCATGAGCGCCGGTAGCATCGAGCTGCGCGCCGAGGGCGTCGTAAGGGTGATGCATCCAGAGCAGGGCATGGGAGTCGAGTTCACACAGACGACTCCCCAGCATCGCCAGGCTCTGGAAAAATTTCTGAGCATGCTGACCGAGAATCGCAGTTTGCTCCCAGAACTGCTCGTAGAACCGGAGGGCTTGGAATCGGAGCCACACACGAGTTCGGCCATTGCGAGCCCGTCCGCTGAAGGCGAAGATCCCCTGCTCGGGCTGTTCCGCAACCAGGCTGCCTTGCCCCCGGACTCCTTTCTCGCGGAGTTACGCAAGCAACGCAGCGTAGCGCTGTCTGTATCCGCGTCGGCCTGAGAGTCTGCCGAAAAACTCAATTGCGATTCTGTTTTGAAAGGGTTCGATTGCGGTTTGTCTTAAAAGGGCGCGGCTTTTCAGCCGCGCCGTAAGTGCCGCAAAATCAACCGTGGCTTTAGCCTCTGAGGCCTCATCCGGTCAGCAAAGTGAGTTTTCAGCAATCTGTTGAGGCCGCGGCCTTCATTTCTCGTCCGAATCACACCAAAAGGCAAATACCCATACCGGTGGACCTACGGCGCGGTCGGCGAAAAACGCCATACGCTAGAATGAAGCGAAATGCCGGGATGGCGAAATTGGCAGACGCAGCGGACTTAAAATCCGCAGGTCCGAAAGGACTGTGGGGGTTCGATTCCCCCTCCCGGCACCAGCATGCTGCTCCGATCGTTCCCCACATCCCAAGCAATTCCCCGGCAACGACCCCACCCTGACCTGCACCCAAAATTAGGCTTCGTCTGTCGGTGTCGCCGATTTTTGGCGGCATACTACATAAGGAGGAACAACAATGACAGCTAGGTTGGGTCGTTTGCTTTTGTCTCTCGTTCTTGCGGCTTTTGCCGTCTCGTGGGCAGTTGCGCTGGATGATTCGAGCAATGGTTCGAAATCCAAGGGAGATGTAAGAACCGTCACTGGATGTCTTAGCAAGGGCGACAGCGCGGACGAGTTCGTGCTGACCGGGAATGACGGCAGCACCTGGGAAGTGCGCAACAGCAAGAGCGGCGTGGATCTTTCCAAACACGTCGGCCATACGGTGACGGCTACCGG